>Ga0326597_10011884_pt1 | contig 11507 bp, 6 predicted proteins | sample RVTome_12_FD_203789 | JGI IMG/M metagenome (GOLD analysis project Ga0326597, IMG submission 203789) | Soil microbial communities from uranium-contaminated site in the Upper Colorado River Basin, Wyoming, United States - RVT100D185 | ecosystem: Environmental > Terrestrial > Soil > Contaminated >...
CTTCGGCACCACCACAATGTCGAAGCCGGCGGCAATGTTGTTGCGACGGAAAATCTCTCGAATCAGTCGTTTAGCCCTGTTCCTACGGACCGCGCCTCCCAGTTTCTTCGTGGCCGCGATCCCGAGACGGCCCACCGGGAGCTTGTTGAGCAGAATGAACAGGGTGGCGTAACGGCCGTGAACCTTCGCGCCACGGTCGTAAGCCTGCTGAAACTCGGCGCGGCGGCGAATTCGCTCCTCGGGCCTGAACCGCATCGGATTGCAGCCTCGAAGCGAGCGGATCGCGGCCCCGACCGGCGGTCCGCGAACTACTCGCTACTGACGGTTAGACGTTTGCGGCCCTTCGCGCGACGCCTCTTGAGCACGAGTCGCCCGTTCTTGGTGCTCATCCGAACAAGAAATCCGTGCGTCCGCCGGCGGTGACGCGTGTTTGGCTGGAACGTGCGCTTTCCCTTCATGCATGTACCCCGGGGCAACCGCCCCGCATCGCTCTCGTAAACCGAACCGCCAATGTTAGCGAACGCCTTCGGCGGGTGTCAATCCGAATGGTGTGTGTTAAAGTCTGGCGTCCTTGGCTTTCCAAGGATTTCGGGGCCTCGGTGGCGCGTTGGTTCGCGGGTTCTATCCTCAGCGGCCCTCATGTGCGTTTGGTCTCTCACCAAAGTTTTCCACACCTGTGGAAAAAACTGTGGAAATTCCTGGGGGATTCGTCGGAGATTCGTCGCCGTCGCTTCATTAGGCCCGCATTTTCATGGGTTTCGGCCTGGCGAAGGTCCGCGACCCAGGAATATCGCCGCTTCCGAGCGATCGACGTGAGCAAGACCTTGAGAATCAAGCCCGGCCTTGGGGCGAAGCCCCGCCGAAGGCGACTTTCCGGAATCAAATGAACCTCTGGGATCAGATTCTGGCCCGTGTCGAAACCAAGGTGAATCGGCACAGCTTCTACACCTGGTTCAAGCCGACCAGTTTCGTGGCGGAGGATGCCGCCGCGATCACCGTGCGCGTTCCGAACGGGTTGTTCAAGGACTGGCTGCCGAAGCATTACTCGGCCGTGATCAGCGAAGCGATGGCCGAAGTGAAGAAGGCGAATCTGACCGTCCGCTTCGTGGCCGAAGCACAGACGGACGCAGCCGCCATCGCGCTCAGTCCCGACGAGGCCGTCGCATTCGAAACACCGGCCGCCCCGCCTCCTCCGGAGCCGGCAGGGCTCAACCCTCGATACACTTTCGCCAGCTTCATCGTGGGATCCTCGAATCAGTTTGCGCATGCTGCGTGTCGCGCGGTGGCGGAGGCGCCCTCGCGCTCGTATAACCCGCTGTACATCTACGGCGGCGTCGGTTTGGGCAAGACGCACCTGATGCACGCCGTCGGGCAATACGTGCTGCGTCACGATCGCAACCTGAAGCTCACTTACATCTCGTCCGAGCGCTTCATGAACGAGATGATCAACGCGGTTCGCTACGATCGCGTCATCGATTTTCGCGAACGGTATCGGACGGTCGACGTCCTCCTGGTGGACGATATTCAGTTTCTCGCCGGCAAAGAAGGCACGCAGACCGAGTTTTTTCACACGTTCAACGCCCTGTACGACTCGCAGAAGCAGATCGTGCTCAGCAGCGACTGTCCGCCCCACGAAATTCCGGCGCTCGAGGAAAGGCTGCGCTCGCGCTTTGAATGGGGGCTCATCGCCGACATTCAGTCGCCCGATCTGGAAACCAAGGTCGCGATTCTCAAGAAGAAGGCGGAAACCGAGGCGGTGCCGCTGCCCGACGACGTGGCGATCTACATCGCAGGACGGATCAAGTCGAACATCCGCGAGCTCGAAGGATCGCTCATCCGGCTCATCGCCTACGCCTCGTTGACCGGCCAGGAGATATCCCTGGCACTGGCACAGGAGGTCTTGAAGAACATCCTGGACCACGGCGAGAAGGCGGTCACGATCGAGATCATCCAGAAGTTCGTCGCCGACTACTACAACCTCAAGTTGATCGAGCTGAAGTCGCGTAACAACTCCAAATCGGTCGCCATGCCACGTCAGATCGCGATGTATCTCTGTAAGTCGCTGACGCACGCTTCGCTGCCAGAGATAGGCCGCAGCTTCGGCGGGAAGCACCACTCGACGGTCATCCACTCCATCCGGAAGGTCGAGGATCTCCGTAAGCGCGACGGCGATTTCAACAGGATCATGAGCAACTTCCTTGAGGGATTCAGGTAAAGTGGCCGTTTTCCACAGTGGGGGTCAGCCGGCCCTGAGGATGATTTGTGGAGGGGCGCTCGGGCCATCCACGCCGGTGCTGTCGAGCTGCCGGATGTAACCGTTTTTGCACATTCTAAGTTATTCAACAATAAGCACTAACGGTCACGGTATACTTTTCAACACACCCTCTCTTCCTATATAATTTCTTATTCTCGAATCTCTCCTCTCCTTAGGGGATCGAGGGCCCGAACCCCCGCCCTTTTTCGAGGTCAGCACACCTATGGAACTCGTCGTCCGCAAGAACGACCTTCTGCGAGAACTGCAACTTTTCCAGGGCATCGTGGAGCGCAAGAACACGATCCCCATCCTGGCGAACGTGCTGATGGAAGCCAAGGGAGACGAGGTGCGGTTCCTGGCGACCGATCTCGAAGTGGGCCTTCGAAGCCGATGCGCGGCGTCGGTTGCCAAGAGCGGCTCGCTCACCCTTCCCGCGAAAAAGTTCTACGAGATCATCAAGTCGCTTCCCGAGACCGACATCCGGATCGCGGAAGACAAGGGCGGGGTGAAGGTCGCCGCCGAGCGATTCGACTCTCGCATGCAAACGCTACCGCGCGAGGATTTTCCGACGCTGCCGGAATCCGCCGGGGCGCCGACGACGACACTGCCGCGCGCGGCGTTGAAGGAGATGGTTGGTAAAACGCAGTTTGCGATCACCGGTGAAGACACACGGTATTTCCTGAACGGCGCGCTCTTCGTGCTGCGGCGCGACGAGATGAGCCTGGTGGCAACCGACGGCCACCGTCTGGCGCTCGTCACGGTCAGCCGTCCCGATCAGCCGGGCAAGGGTGGGGAAAAGAGCGACGAGGAGATCAAGGCGATCCTGCCGAAGAAGACGCTCGGCGAGCTCATGAGGCTTCTAACCGAGGGCGAAGGCGACATCACCTACGAGCGCGGAGAGAACCACCTGTTCTTCGACGTGGGTGGGCGCATGCTCATCTCGAGAATGATCGACGGACAGTTTCCGGCCTACGAGCGCGTCATACCCAAGGGGAACGACAAGCACATCGAGTTCGAGCGCGATCGACTGACCAACGCCGTCAAGCGCGTGGCGCTGCTGTCGAACGAGCGCTCGCGGGCGGTGAAATTCCAGCTAGACAAGGGCAAGGTGGACGTCAGCTCGAGCAGCCCGGAACTAGGAGAGGCGCGCGAAACGCTCCCGGTCGACTACGCGGGCCCGTCCATGCAGATTTGCTTCAACGCGCAGTACGTTCTGGACTTCCTCTCGGCCGTTGCCACCGACGTCGTCGCGCTCGAATTGAAGGATGAAGTAAGCCAGGCCGTCATGAAACCGGTCGGCGCCGAAGGTTACGACTACACGTACGTGATCATGCCGATGCGGGTGTGATTGTCTGCGATCAAGCACGCTGAGGATTCAGGAGACTCGTGACAGAACTCGATCGGGAACACACAGCAGACGAAGGGCGCCAGCCGCAGACGCCGGAGGTGCCGTCCGGCAACAACGGCCATGGGACGGCGGCCGACGTGGCCGAGTATTCGGCCGACAAGATCAAGGTCCTCGAAGGGCTCGAGGCTGTGCGGAAGCGGCCGGCGATGTACATCGGCTCGACGGGCCCCTCCGGCCTGCACCACCTGGTGTACGAAGTCGTCGACAACTCGATCGACGAGGCGCTCGCCGGTTTTTGCGACCAGGTCAACGTGACGATTCACATCGACGGGTCGATCACCGTCGTCGACAACGGACGCGGGATCCCGGTGGACCGTCACGCGAGCGGCCGGTCGGCGGCCGAGGTGGTCCTGACCGTTCTGCACGCGGGCGGCAAGTTCGACAACGAGAGCTACAAGGTCTCGGGCGGTCTGCACGGCGTCGGCGTGTCGGTCGTCAACGCGCTGTCCGAAACGCTCGAGTTGGAGATCTGGCGAAACGGCGAGGTATACCAGCAGAGCTACAAGCGCGGGACGCCAGACCGCGACATCGAAGCGACCGGCACGACCAAGCGCCGCGGCACCAAGGTGACCTTCAAACCCGATCCGCAGGTCTTCGAGACGACGGTGTTCAGCTTCGACATCCTGGCCCAGCGGCTGCGCGAACTGGCGTTCCTGAACGGCGGCATCCTCATCACCCTCGACGACGAACGCGACGCCAAGAGCCACAAGTTCCACTACGAAGGCGGGATCGTCTCGTTCGTCACGCATCTGAACAAGAGCAAGGCGGCCGTCAACGAGAAGCCAATCTACATGCGGGGCGAGAAGGACGGCACCGAGGTCGAGATCGCGCTGCAGTGGAACGACGGGTACGCGGAGACCATCTACTCGTTCGCCAACAACATCAACACGCACGAAGGTGGGACGCACCTCTCGGGCTTCCGATCGGCGCTCACGCGGACGATCAACGCGTATGCGACGAAGAACAACCTGGCGAAGGACCTGAAGGAGAGCGTCACCGGCGACGACATCCGCGAGGGGCTGACGGCGGTCATCAGCGTCAAGATTCCGCATCCGCAGTTCGAGGGGCAGACGAAAACCAAGCTAGGCAACACCGAGGTGAAGGGCATCGTCGAGGCGGTCCTCAACGACCGGCTCGGAGCCTATCTCGAGGAGAACCCGTCGGTCGCGCGCCGGATCGTCGGCAAGGCCATCGATGCCGCCCGCGCGCGCGAAGCGGCGCGCAAGGCGCGCGATCTGGTGCGGCGCAAGGGCGCGCTCGACGGCAGCTCGCTGCCGGGCAAGCTCGCCGACTGCCAGGAGAAGGATCCCGCCCTGAGCGAGCTCTATATCGTCGAAGGCGAGTCGGCCGGCGGGTCGGCGAAGCAGGGCCGCGACCGGCGCTTCCAGGCCATCCTCCCCCTCAAGGGCAAGATCCTGAACGTCGAGAAGGCGCGCTTCGACAAGATGCTCGGGAGCGACGAGATCAAGACGATGATTGCGGCGCTGGGCTGCGGGATTGGCGCCGAAGACTTCGATCTGACGAAGCTGCGGTATCACCGCATCATCATCATGACCGACGCCGACGTGGACGGCTCGCACATCCGCACGCTGCTGCTGACGTTCTTCTACCGCCAGTTGCCGGCCGTGATCGAGAACGGGTACGTGTACATCGCGCAGCCGCCGCTCTTCCGGGTCAAACGCGGCAAGTCCGAGACCTACATCAAGGACGAGCGCGATCTCGAGGCGTATCTCATCAAGCGCGCGGCCGAAGCGCGGCTCGTCCGGTTTCCCGGCGCGGCGGGGGACGTGTCCGGCCCGGAGCTGGAGAGGCTGCTCCACAAGATGATCGCCCACCAGAAACTGCTGCACATGGTGGAGCGGCGCGGGCACCCGCGCGAGATCGTGGAGGCGCTGGTGGCTGCCGGCGCGGACCGCGATTACTTCACCGACAAGGACACCCTCGACAGTCTGGCGCGCGCGCTCACGATGCCGGCGCGCGCGGTCACCGTGCAGCGCGACGAAGAGCACAACCGGTACCTGCTGCACGTCGAGGACCGCTCCAACGGGTATCCGCGGCAGCACACGATCGGCGTCGACTTCGTGGCGTCGGCCGAGTACCGGACGCTGCTGGCCAACCGGCGCGACATTCCCCCCGTGGCCGGCGGAGATATCGTGGTCTCCGCGTCCGCCGATCTGGCCGACGAGGCGTCCGAGACCGACGGTGGCTCGGCCGTCAGCGACGCGACGGTGATTGGCGGCGCGCCGGTCGACGAGGCCACGAAGTTGGCCGCCGAGCCGAGGCCGGGCGTGGCGCCGCCAGGCTCAACCGACGCGCCAGGCCGCGGGACGGGAGCCCCCGGCGCCCGGAAGGCAAAGGCGGCGGAGGTTCGCCTCCGGTCGATCGACGACCTGGTGGACTACTTCATCACCGCGGGGAAGAAGGGGATCGCCATCAACCGCTACAAGGGGCTGGGCGAGATGAACCCCGAACAGCTCTGGGAAACCACGATGAACCCCGGCGTGCGCACCCTGCTGCAGGTGCGGGCGGAGGACCACACCGAAGCGGACCTCATGTTCACCACGCTGATGGGCGATCAGGTCGAACCGCGCCGCAAGTTCATCGAGGACAACGCGCTCGACGTCAAGAACCTGGATGTCTAAGTCGAGGCTGGCGTTGATGCCGTTCGGAAATTCGCCCATTCGGACTATGGCCAGAAAACAGGCTGCGCAAGCGAACCTTGTGAGCGCCGCGACTCCCGCGGCGTCGAGCGGTTCGCGGAGCAGCCTGTTTCTGGCCGATTGGCGACGACTGAGTTCCGAAAGGCATTAAGGCCAGCGTCGTGACCGAATTCGCCGCCCACCAGCACCCCGTCAACATCGAAGACGAGATGAAGCGCTCGTACATGGATTACGCCATGAGCGTAATCATTGGACGAGCGCTGCCTGACGCCCGCGACGGCCTGAAGCCGGCGCACCGCCGCGTGCTGTACGGCATGAAGACGATGGGGCTGTCGTCGACACGCGGCTACCGCAAGTGCGCGAAGATCGTCGGCGAGGTGATGGGGAACTTCCACCCGCATGGCGACGCGTCGATCTACGACACCCTCGTCCGCATGGCGCAGGACTTCAACATGCGCTATCCGCTGGTCGACGGGCAGGGCAACTTCGGCTCGATCGACGGCGACCCGCCGGCAGCCATGCGCTACACCGAGGCCCGCCTGCAGGCGCTCAGCGACGAAATGCAGGCGGATCTCGACCAGGAGACCGTCGACTTCACCCCGAACTACGACGAGACGACCGAGGAGCCGACGGTGCTCCCGGCGCCCTTCCCGAACCTGCTGGTCAACGGGTCGGCCGGCATCGCCGTGGGCATGGCCACCAACGTGCCGCCGCACAATCTGCGCGAGGTGATCGACGGGTGCATCTGGCTGGTCGAGAACACGTACCTGCGCCCCGCATCCGACAGGGGCGCACTCGACGAGCCGGAAGAGGCGGCCCCGTCGCGCGGCGAGAAGATCAAGCAGCTCATTCGCCTGATTCCCGGCCCCGACTTCCCGACCGGCGGCTACATCGTCGGCCGCAGCGGGATCGTCCAGGCCCACACGACCGGCCGCGGCTCGATCCTGATGCGCGCCCGATCGGTGATCGAGACCAACAAGAAGGGGGATCGCACGTCGATCGTGTTCACCGAGATCCCCTACCAGGTGAACAAGGCGAAGCTGATCGAGCGCATCGCGGATCTCGTGCGCGACAAGACCATCGAGGGCATCTCGGATCTGCGCGACGAATCGGACCGCGAGGGCATGCGCATTGTCGTCGAGCTGAAGCGCGGCGAGGTGCCCGACGTCATCCTGAACAACCTCTACAAGCACACGCCGCTGCAGTCCAGCTTCGGCATCATCATGCTCGCCATCGTCGGCGGCCGGCCGAAGGTCCTGAGCCTGCTGGAGCTCATCGAGAGCTTCGTCGACTTCCGCCGCGAGGTCGTGCGCCGCCGCGTCGAATACGAGCTGAGGAAGGCCGAAGCCCGGTACCACATCCTCGAGGGCCTCAAGATCGCGCTCGATCACCTGGACGAGGTGATCAAGTTGATCCGGGCCGCGAAGGCGGTTCCGGAAGCGCGCGAGAGCCTGACGGCCACCTTCGGGCTGTCGACGATTCAGGCGCAGGCGATCCTCGACATGCAGCTGCAGCGCCTGACGGGCCTCGAGCGCCAGAAGATCCTCGACGAGCTGGCGGAGCTGCTCAAGACCATCGAGCGGCTGCGCGCCGTGCTGGCCAGCGAACGGCTGCTCATGCAAATCATCGTCGACGAGCTGCGCGCCGTGCGGACGAAGTACGGCGACGATCGCCGCACGCAGATCATCGAGGGCGAGTCGGGCGAGCTGAGCATCGAAGATCTGATCGCCGAAGAGGACATGGCGATCACCGTCAGCAACACCGGCTATATCAAGCGCACGGCCATCTCGACCTACCGGAACCAGCGTCGAGGCGGCAAGGGCCGCATCGGTATGCGCACCCGCGACGAAGACTTCGTGAGCCACCTCTTCGTCGCCTCGACGCATGCGTACATCATGATCTTTTCGGACCGCGGCCGCGCGTACTGGCTGAAGGTCCACGAGATTCCCGATGTCGGACCGGGCGGCAAGGGGAAGTCGATTGCCAACCTGGTATCGATGGAGGAGGGCGAGCGGATCGCCGCGCTGCTCGCGGTGAAGGAGTTCGACGACAGCCACTTCGTGGTCATGGGCACGCGCCGCGGCGTCGTGAAGAAGACCGCCCTGTCGGCGTTCAGCAACCCCCGGGCCGGCGGCATCATTGCCATGGGGGTGGAGGGGGACGACGCGGTGATTGCAGTGCAGCTGACCGACGGCACCGCCGAAGTCTTCATCGGCACCCGCAGCGGCATGGCCATCCGCTTTCCGGAAACCGACGTGCGGCCGATGGGCCGGGCCGCGTACGGCGTCCGCGGTATCACCTTGCGCGAGGACGACTACGTCGTCGCCATGGAAGCCGTCCGGCCCGGCGGCACGCTGCTCACCGTCACCGAGCAGGGATACGGCAAGCGGACCGAAATCGAGGAGTACCGCGTGCAGTCGCGCGGCGGGGTCGGCATCATCAACATCGCGACGACCGAGCGGAACGGCAAGGTCGTGGGCACCGCCTACGTGCAGGAGGGCGACGAGCTGCTGCTCATCACGCAGCAGGGGATGATCCTGCGGATGCAGACCAACGACGTGCGCGCGATCGGCCGCGCCACCCAGGGCGTGAGGCTCATCGACATCGAGGGCGAGGACAAGGTCGTGTCGATCGCCAAGCTCGTCGAAAAGGAAGAGGACGTCGGCGCTCCGTAACCGCCGTGGGCGACCCGGCGTCGGGCCGCCCTCCACTCTCTCCTCGCGCCTTGCAGGCCGGGCGCCTCGCCACCCTCGGTGCTGCGCCGTCAGCGGATGTACGCGCGTGCAGCCGAGCGATGGCCGTCAGCACCTACTTGCGGCAAATGCCGACGTGCGAGCTCAGCTCGGACTTGGTCGGCCGTCAGGACAGCCGACCGGTGGAGCACGAGACGCTCTGCGAAGCTCCGCAGCTCCCGGACGTTGCCCGGCCAATCGTAGCTTTCCAGGATGCGCAACGCCGGAGCGGTCAGGTGTGGGACGTCGGCCTGCTGCACTCCCGAATAGAAGGCAAGGAAGTAGCTCAGAAGCTCCGCAATGTCCTTTCCACGCTCGCGTAATGGCGGGATCCTCAGGTGGATGACATTGAGGCGATAGTAGAGATCTTCCCGGAATCGCCTTCGAGTGGTTTCCTCGAATAGATCTGAACTGGTGGCGGCAATCACCCGCACGTTGACGTGCAAGGGTTGTCCATTCGCACCATCCCGGCTAGTGTCGCCGTTCTCGAGGAACTTCACGAGCCCGGCCTGAACGCGGCAGCCCATTCCGTCGACTTCTTCCAGTAGCACCGTACCGCCCTCGGAAAGCTCTAGCCAACCGCGCCGATCGCGATCGGCACCCGTCCCGCTGTTGAGCCCGAACAGGCGCGATTCGAGCGTTGAATCCGGAAGAGCGGTGCAGTTGATCGCCGTGAGTACCGCATCGCGGCGGTGGCTCCGCTGATGGATCGTCCGTGCGATGATCGCTTTTCCGGCGCCACGCTCGCCGCTGATCAAGACGGTGGTGTCGGAAGCTGCCGCGAGGGAGAGATCGGTCCGGAGTTCGCGAACCGCCCAAGAGACGCCAATCAGACGCTCACATATCTCGAGCATCGATCGTACCTCGCTTCTTCAGACGGGAGTGCCCGACGTTGCCGCATCCCTAGAAAGGGGGCTGAACGGCGGACTTGTATCGTCAACCGCCGAGTCTGTCAACAGATATCTTCACTGCAGCCAATCGAATCGTAGACCATGGGCGGGGTTGATCGAGGGGGCGCGGGCCAGGGCCGGCGAGTATATAAAGAAGAAGTAAGGGCGCGCGGTGAGCGGCCAGCCGATACACGACATGCGTCGCGCTGGGCCAACCCTCCAGGGTGTTCGCCCCTCAACCGCGCACGGACTGTGTGGCTGCAACAGCAGTACCGCCGCCCCCGACAGGAAGACGAAGTGAAATGCCAAGTTGTGAAAATGAGGCGATCAGAGTGTGGTAGGGTTCAGCCATTCGGCAGAGGAAAGGTTCCCATCGCAGCGAGTTCGGCGCCACAATCTGCGCACGCGGCGATCGCCTTCTGCATCGTTCCAATTTCTACACACTTTTTTACAACTCCGTAACAGGCGGTCCTGCGGCACGTTCGGCGATCCTAGAGGGCTCAATCACTTACGGGCGCGCACGGCACGGCATCCGACTTGCTCAAAATGCGCACTGCCCGGTTCGAAGCCGCCACGGATTCCGGCATCGAGGGGTGCGTGGGTCGGACAGTCAGGGGCGTTGGGCGCCCGGCCGATGGCAGAAACTGTGTGAACAGGGACGAGTTCGCATGCCTCGCACCTCCATGCTCGAATGCCTCGCACCATCTTAATTGTGGACGCTGATCGCGAGGCACTGGCTGAGACGACGACGGTGCTAGCGAACGGGGGATACACGGTCATTTCCGTGGATTCTTTCGTCGAAGCGAGAAAGAAGCTGTCGGCGCACCCTGACGTCGTGATTGCCGACGTGCAGCTGGGGGAGTTCAATGGCCTCCATCTGCTCGCGCGCGCGCGCCACGAGAATCCCGACTGCCGAATAATCCTGACTCACCGCGCGCTCGACCCGGTCCTGGAGGCGGAAGCCAGCCGGCTTGGTTCCGCATATATGGTCAAACCGCTCGCGTCCGAGAAGCTCTTGGGCCAGGTGTCCTACTTGCTCAAGTACCGAACCTCAGCGCGCCGGTGGGCGCGCAAGGCGGTCGCGGGAGAAATCGTGGCCCAGGTGGAGGACTCATCCGCCACCATCGCAGACCTGAGTTATGGAGGTCTTCGGTTGAAGCTGCTCGAGCCTCCACGTGGGGGCCTGCGAGATGAAATGACCGTCAAGCTTCCGTCGATCGGGTTGATAGTGCAGGCGCAGTTGATCTGGGCCAGTCGGACGGCGGCCCCGTCCTGCGCCTGGTCGTGCGGCATGGAGATCACGGCTCCCGATCAGGAGATTGGTCAATGGCGAGAGTTCGTGGACTCCATCCACTGAGTTCGGTGAGCCCGCCGAGCTCTTTCTGCCTCTCTGACGGCTTTATCCCATCTTCACGGGCCGCCGATGTCCGCGCGATGAAGTCGCCTGCCTGCCAGAAGTGACGGATTCAGCGGCGGAACTCTTCTGTTGCCGCTCATCTAGGAGCCTGTCCGAGTAATAGCATGGGTCGCGCGCATGGGGCTTGCGAGGCGAGATCGAGGCGC
>Ga0326597_10011885_pt1 | contig 11504 bp, 11 predicted proteins | sample RVTome_12_FD_203789 | JGI IMG/M metagenome (GOLD analysis project Ga0326597, IMG submission 203789) | Soil microbial communities from uranium-contaminated site in the Upper Colorado River Basin, Wyoming, United States - RVT100D185 | ecosystem: Environmental > Terrestrial > Soil > Contaminated >...
CCGCCATCATGGGCCGCCAGACGCGCGACGACAAGGCGCGCATCCTGCACGCGTTCGGCCGCTCGCTCGACCCGGATCGACTGCGGGTCAACGCGGCGAAGTATTTCGCCGACGGCGCGCTCGGGCCCGGCACGGGCGCGCTGCTCGAGCCGTACGACTACGACGCAACCAACCGCGGCATCCTGCAGTGGACCGACGGTGCGGAGATGGCGGCGTACATCGAGGACGACCTCGCGCTCGGCCTGCAGACGATGGTGCACGCGATGGGGGACCGCGGGATCCGGACGGCGCTCGACGCGTTCGAGGCGATCGTCGCGCGGCACGGCCCGGCCGACTACCGGTTCCGGATCGAGCACGGCAACATGCCGACCCCGCCCGACTTCGAGCGCTGGCGACGCCTCGGCGTCGTCTGGTCGTACCAGCCGCCGGCCTGGACCGAGCGGTACCGCGCCGGCCGTTTGCGCGCGCTCGGCGAGGCGCGGCTCGAGTACTCCGAGAACGTCGAGGCGTTCCTCGATAACGGGATGGTGGTCGCGGTCGGATCCGATGCGCCGTTCTACGTGGATCTCAACCCGCTTGTGAACGTCTCGAACCTCGCGGCGCGTCACGCGCACAACCGTATCCATCCGAGGCACGTGCCGGTGATGCGTGCGCTCGAGATGGTGACGCGGGGGGCGGCGTTCGCCGCGCGCGAGGAGGGCTCGCGGGGCCGGCTGGCGCCGGGCCTGCTGGCCGATTTCGTCGTCCTCTCCGCCAATCCGATCGACACGCCCCCGGCCGAGATCGGGACGATCCGCGTCGAGCGGACCGTGGTCGGCGGGCGGACGGTCTGGCCGGCGAGCGGGAGCGCGGCATCGCGCTGAGGTCCTTTTTGCCATGCCGGGCCGACCTCGCATCCGCCTGATTCACTGGCACCCCGGAGAGGCCCGCGTCCGGGCGGCCGCGCTGCGCGCCGCGGGGTTCCAGGTGGCCGCGGGGCCGCTGGGAGGACCGGCGGAGCTGCGCGCGCTCGGTGCCCGTCCGCCGCACGCCTTCGTGATCGACCTCACGCGCATGCCCTCACATGGCCGCGAGGTCGGCGTCGCGCTCCGGCAGACGAAGGCGACGCGCCACGTGCCGCTCGTCTTCGTGGAGGGCGAGCCGGAGAAGGTCGCGCGCGTGAAGGCGCTCCTGCCGGGCGCCATCTTCACGACCTGGGCGCGCGCGCCGGCCGCCGCGCGCCGCATGATCGCGAAGCCGCCTCCGCCGCCGCCGGCGCCCGGCTCGGTGTTCGCCGCTTATGCCGGCGTGCCGCTCGCGAAGAAGCTCGGCATCCGCGCAGGGTGGACGGTCGGGCTCCTGCGCGCGCCGAAGGACTTCCCGCGCACGCTCGGCGCCCTGCCCGATCGCGCGACGCTGCGGTCCGGCCTGCGTCGTCCCGTCGACCTGCTCATCTGGTTCGTGCGATCGCGGGCCGAGCTGGCGCGCCGGGTCGGCGCCGTCGGCGCCAGGCTCGGCGCCGGCGGTGTCTGGATCGCCTGGCCGAAGAAAGGCTCCGCGCTCGAGTGCGACGTGACGCAGAACGAGGTGCGCCGGATCGGGCTCGCCTCGGGACTGGTGGATTTCAAGATCTGCGCGATCGACGACACCTGGTCCGGCCTGCGCTTCGTGCGGCGCGCCGCGCGCTAAGTGCTGACTTTCATAATTACGGTGGCATTCGGCCGGCGATGCATCCCGGCTGGCGGCGTGGCTCCTCCCTCACATCCGCTCAGTATTCTCGGTCGTCGCGCCTGGCCGGCCGCGCGCCTCGCCGCCCTCGGTGCGTCACCGTAATTATGAAAGGCAGCACTAAGCTACACTGCGGGACGGGTCTCTGGCCGGCGCGGTGCCGGCGGCGGACGGCCCGAGGAGGACGCATGACCAAGGAGGAGCGTTGCATCGCATGCCAGCGCGACGCCGACCAGACACCCCTGCTGCAGTTCGACTTCCGCGGCGGCACGTTCCAGATCTGCGCGCAGCACCTACCGCTGCTGATCCACGACCCGGCCCAGCTCGTCGGCCGGCTGCCCGGCGCCGAGACCCTCGCCCCGGCCGACCACCACGACTAGCCGCGACGAGACGTTCAGGCGCCAGGCTTCAGGCGCCAGGCTTCGGACCTGTGACCGCGCGCCGCGCCCGCCGTCTTTTGGTCCAGGCCTGCAGCCTGTAGCCCCGAAGCCGATGTCATAGCTCAGCTAGCGTTGATATCCCAGCCCGAATACGACGTGGTGGGTGCAAAGCAGCGTGCCGGCGGTTCCGCCGGCGACGCTCACCGTCTGCCGCGTGCGGGTGAACTTGTACTCGGCCAGCGCCCGCAGGCCCTTCGCCAGCCGGACGTCGACGCCCGCCGCGACCTGCCAGCCGAGGGCGCCCAGCTCGTACTGGTCCAGGCTCTCGCCGTGAATCGTGCTCTCGCCGTGGGGCACGGTCGGTCCGGCGCCCGCCCGCGCCGTGACGGCGACGCGCCCCTCGTCGGAGCCGAGCGGTTGCCGGTAGGCGAGGTTGATCAACACGAAGTTCACGCCATGGGAGATCGAGAAACGCTCGATGGTCCGGTTCAGCGGCTCGGTGCGTTCGACGCCGGCGTCGCGCTCGGTTCCGCGGAGGGTGGCCGTCGCGCGCGTGTCGGCGAACGCCTTGAGGTGGACGAACTCCGCCTCCACCGCGAACCGGGGGGCGAACGGCAGGGTGTGTCCGAACCGGTAGCCGTAGTAGACCGGCGACACGAACGACTCGTCGTCGTAGACAACGGGCCGGTACGACAGATCGGTGCCGGCGCCGGGCTGCTGCAGGCGGATCGACGAAGGGCGTGTGCTGGCGGAACCGAGGAAGGCCGCGACCGTCCAATCGGCGCGCGCCGGCGCCGCGCTGCCCGCCAGCAGACAGGCGCCCAGCCATGCGGTGATCCGGGAGCCTTGGTGCGCCACCGCGCGGCCTCCTGATCGACAATTGTGGCACAGGCAGACAACGCGTGTGCATGCTGCCCAGGCCTAAAGACCTGGGCCACACCAGCGCGATCCTTGTGGCACAGGCCGGTTGATGTGGCACAGGCGAGCTGATGTGGCACAGGCCTTTAGGCCTGTGTGTCAGGCCTTACGCCATAATGAGGGCCATGCGCGAGTCGGCACGCATGCGGTCGGTCCAGTCACCGGTCATTCCGGTCATCGGGCGGCTCATCGCCGGGACGCCCGGGACGATCTCGCTCGGCCAGGGCATTGTCGCGTACGGGCCGCCGCCCGAGGCGCTCGCGCGGCTGTCGTCGTTCGGCGTCGACCCCGAGGATCACCGTTACGGCCCGGTCGAGGGCCTTCCGGATCTCGTCGAGGCCCTCGAAGCGAAACTCGCGACCGAGAACCACATCCCCGCCCGGCCCGCGAGCCGTGTCGTCGTGACCGCCGGCGCGAACATGGGGTTCGTGAACGCCGTGCTCGCGGTCGCCGACCCGGGCGACGAGGTCGTGCTCCAGTCGCCGTTCTACTTCAATCACGAGATGGCGATCCTCATGGCAGGCTGCCGGCCGGTGGTCGTGCCGACCGATGATCGCTGCCAGGTGCAGCCGGAAGCCGTACGCGCGGCCATCACCGACCGCACGCGGGCCGTCGTGACGATCTCGCCGAACAACCCCACGGGCGCGGTGTATCCAGAGCCGGCGCTCCGGGAGGTCAACGCGATCTGCCGCGAGCGGGGCGTGTATCACATCCACGACGAGGCGTACGAGTACTTCCTCTACGATCAGGCGCGGCACTTCTCGCCCGGCTCGATCGACGAGGCGGCGGGTCACACGATCTCGCTCTACTCGCTGTCGAAGTCGTACGGCTTCGCGAGCTGGCGGATCGGCTACATGGTGATCCCGGCCGCGCTGTTCGACGCGGTCAGCAAGATCCAGGACACCATCCTGATCTGCCCGACGACCGCGTCGCAGCACGCAGCGGTCGGCGCGCTGAGCGTGGGACCGCGGTACTGCCGGGGTCATCTGGCGGGCCTGGCGCGGGTGCGCTCGCGGGTGCTGGCGGAGCTGGGTCGTATTCCGGACCTCTGCACCGTGCCCACGCCCGACGGAGCGTTCTACTGCCTGCTGCGCGTGCACGCCCCCATGGACTCCTACACGCTCGCCGAGCGGCTGATCCGAGAACATCGCATTGCCACGACCCCTGGCGTGGCGTTCGGCGTGACCGACGGCTGCTCCCTGCGCGTGTCCTACGGCGCGCTCGACTCGGGCACGGTGATGGAGGGCGTCGGGCGGCTGGTCAACGGTCTGAAGACAATCGTGCCTGAAGCCTGAAGCCCGAAGCCAGAGGCCTCCGAAGATGCCCGCTCGCCTTCCCGTGACGGTCCTCCTCGACCACGTGCGCAGCGTCTACAACGTGGGCGCTTTCTTCCGCACGGCGGACGCGGCGGGCGTCGAGCGGCTGTATCTCGCCGGATACACCGCGGCGCCGCCGCACCGCGGCATCGCGAAGACGGCGCTCGGCGCCGAAGAGACTGTGGCGTGGGAACGCGTGGTCGATCCGGTGGAGACGGTTCGTGGACTGCGGGACCAGGGGTACGAGATCGCGGCCGTGGAGACGGCGGGGGCGGCCGTCGACCTCTACGAGTGGCGGCCCCGCTTTCCCGTCTGCGTGATCTTCGGCCACGAGGTGGACGGCGTCCGGCCCGCGCTCCTCGAGCGCTGCGACACGCTGGTGCGCATCCCGATGCTGGGCACGAAGCGGTCGCTCAACGTCGCGACGGCAGGTGGCGTCGTGATCTACGAGTTGTTGAGGAAGCATCGTCCGGAGGGTTGATACCAGCGCCTGCTGCCTGTAGCCTGAGGCCGGCAGCCTGTGAAGATCGCCACCTGGAACGTCAACGGTCTCCGCGCGCGTCAGGCGCAGGCGCTCGAGTGGCTGGCGCGCGAGCGGCCCGACATCGTCTGCCTGCAGGAGCTGAAGGCGACGCCCGAGCAGATTCAGTCGGCGCTCTGGGAGGCCGAGGGGTACTGGAGCTACTGGCACGGCGGGAAAGCCTACTCGGGCGTGGCGATCCTCGTGCGCCGTGAACTCGCGGCCGAGCGGCCCGCCTTCGCGCATCCCGACTTCGACTTCGAGCAGCGGATCGTGGCGGCAGAGGTCGCGGGAATCACGGTCGCGTCGGTCTACGTGCCCAATGGCGGTAAGGACTTCGACGCGAAGGTGCGCTTTCTCGAGGCGCTCGAGCAGTACGCGCGCGAATTCCAGGCGCGAAACGAGCCTCTCGTCATCTGCGGCGACCTCAACGTGGCGCGGCTCGAGATCGACGTGCACCCCAAGGAGCGGAAGCCGAACGCGCTCGGGCAGCGTTCTGACGAGCGGGCGCTGCTGGACCGGATCCTGTCGCGGGGCCTCGTGGACGTCCTCCGCGCGCTCCATCCAGACGACGACCAGTTGTTCACGTGGTGGGCGCCGTGGCGGAACCTCCGCCAGCGCAACATCGGGTGGCGAATCGATTACGTCCTGGTGAGCACGGCGCTTGCAGCCCGTGCCGCCTCAGCGGTGAGCCAGCGCGAGGTGGGGACGAGCGATCACGCGCCGGTGGTGATCACGTTGGGAGGATGAGAGCGCGGAGGGGATGGACCGCAGAGAACGGGGAAGAACGCGACCTGCATGCCGTCGGCCAGCGCGCGCTCCATCGCCACAATCATGATGTCGGCCAACGTCGAGCCTGCGCAGCCGAAGACGCGATACGCGCCGAAGGTCACGCCGGGCGCGACGCCCGGCCCGTGATGCCCCCGCTCGCCCCGACAATGCCCGCGACGTGTGTGCCGTGCCCGTTGCAGTCGTCCGGATCGGGATCGGGAAAAGGCGTCGCGCCAGGTCCTGTGTAGGCGTCGCCGACGAAGTCGTAGCCATAGGCCACACGACACCCTGGACCGAAACAGCCACCCAGGTCCGGGTGGTCGTAGTCGATACCCGTGTCCATCACGGCGACCTTTACGCCGGCGCCGGTATAGCCGAGCGTGTTCTGCGCGACGTCCGTGCCCGCCATCGCCAGCGCGGTTGCGAGCTGCGGCCCGAGATCCTCGCCCGGTTCCGGCGCGTCGATCGTCGCGACCGGGTAGATCGCGCGCACGCCCTCGTTGCGCGCCAGCTTCGAGACGTCGCCCGGCGCGATCCGGATCGACAGGCCGTTCCACAGCGTGTCGAACGCGTACCGCTCCTGGTAGGCCAGACCGGCCCGCGCCGCCGCGCCTCGGAACGCCGCTTTCTCGCCGCGCGTGGTCGCGAGGCTGGTGCCGTCCACCGTCGGCGGGCTCGACAGCTCGACGAACCAGAGATCGCTGCTGTCGCTCAGCGACGCCGGCTGCTCCGTCATCGACGGCTCGGGTGCCTGCTGAGCCTGAACGCCGAGCCAGGTACTGGCTGCCACGGCGAAGACGAAACCCACGAACAAAGAGACGCGATGCCTCTTCATGACATGTCCTCCAGCTGAAATGGATGGTGGTGCGACCGGCCGCCCGTTGGCTATCGAGACCTGCGAAAGCGTTGGTGACTGGCGCCCTTGTGGCCGGAGAATAGCACGGCGCGCCGGCGCACGAGTGAAGAATCGGCGCGTCTCTGACGGAATCGCGGGATCGCGTCGAACCTTCAACGATCAGGCCGGTTCGTTCGCTTACTCCGGGGAAGTGTATCCGCGCCCTCGGCGGTCAGCGACCTCCCCCGCTGCGAGACACAGCGGCGATCGCCGCCCGCCCAGGGCTGAAGCCCTGGGCCACTGGAGCCCGCATGGTCGAGACCCTTGTCGTTGATCAGGAAAACGGACTCTCCGTACTCTCCGTGGTTGAGCCTCCACGTCCTCCGTGCTCTCCGTGGTTGAGCCTCCACGTCCTCGGTGATCTCCGTGGTGAGATCCCCGTGTCCTCCGCGCCCTTCGTGGTGAAGCCCCGCGATCTCCTCACAGGGGCTTCTTCATCATCGCGTCTCGCTTCGCCCTGAACTCGTTGCCCGGCTTCCACTCGGGGAACGTGTCGGCCTGCGCGACCTTGTACGCCACCCTCAGGTAGAAGTCCGCCTCCTCGACCGTGCCGGTCGTCACCCAGTCCGGCTGCACCTGGTCGGACGGCTGGTGGTAGTGCTTCGCGGTGTACTCCTCCCGCAGCTTCATGCCGTAGTCTTCGGGCTTGCCGACGTATGTGTTGCCGGACGACGCGCTGAGCGCCGGCACGCCGGCCTTGGCGAACGGGAAGTGGTCGGACCGGTAGTAGAAGCCCTTCTCGGGCTCCTGGTCCGGCGTGATCGTCCGTCGCTGCGCCGTCGCCACCTCGCGCGCGTAGTCGTCGAGATCCGACGCGCCCAGCCCGACGACAATCACGTCGGAGGTCGGGCCGTGCATGTTCATGCCGTCCATGTTGATGCACGCAAGGGTCCTGTCGAGCGGGTAGATCGGCAGCGTCGCGTAGTAAGACGAGCCGAGCAGCCCCTGCTCTTCGGCCGTGACCGCCAGGAACACGATCGAGCGCTTGGGCGGCGGCCGCACCTCTGTGAACGCACGCGCGATCTCGAGGAGCGCGCCGACGCCGGTCGCGTTGTCGTACGCGCCGTTGTAGATGGTGTCGCCGGTCTCGTCGGGATCGCCGATGCCGAAGTGATCCCAGTGGCTCGTGAGAACGACGTACTCGTCCTTGAGGACCGGATCGGCGCCCTCCAGCTTCGCCACGACGTTCTGCGAGTCGATCGTGCGGAGCGTGTTCTTGATCGTCATCGACGCGGTGACGCCGAAGTCCACCGGCTTGAAGTCGCGTGTCACCGCGGCGGCCTTCAGCTTGTCGAAGTCCTGGCCGGCCAGCGCGAACAGCTCCTTCGCCTTGTCGAGCGTGATCCAGCCCTCGATCGCCGCCCGCCCCATGTTCCTGTCGGGCGTCACGAGGTCGAAATTCTCGGCCGTCTTCCCCTGCACGACCGAGAAGGGATAGCCGGCCGGTCCGGTCTCATGGACGAGGATGACCGCGGCGGCGCCCTTCTCCGCGCCGATCTCGTACTTGTACGTCCAGCGGCCGTAGTAGGTCATCGCCGGGCCGCCGAACATCGTCGTGTCGAACACGGACGGATCGATGGAGTCGGGCACCGGCGGGTCGTTGACCAGCATGACGAGCGTCTTGCCCGTGACGTCGAGACCCTTGTAGTCGTCCCAGTCGTACTCGGGCGCGACGACGCCGTAGCCGACGAACACGACGCCGGAGTCCGCGATCGACGCCTCCTCCGCGACGTGCTTCGTCCAGGCGACCACGTCGTCCTTGAACTTGAGCGAGAGGCGGCGCCGGCCCCGCCTGAAGTCGAGCGAGGTGTCCGGATTGGTCGTGATCCCGACGAGCGGGACCTGCTGCGTGTACGTGCCGTCGGTGTTGCCGGGCTGCAGCCCCATCTTCTGGAACTGCTCGGTCAGGTAGGCGACCGTGAGCTCCTCGCCCCTGGCGCCCGGCGCGCGTCCTTCGTACTCGTCGGACGCGAGCACCGTGAGGTGACCGAGGATGGCCTGCCCGTCGATGGGCGGGAACACGGGTTCGGTCGGACCGCCGCACGCCACGAGCAGGGTCGTCAGGATGGCAGGCAAACATGTGCGCGTCATGGGATGAGCTCCAGGGAAGGAAGAAGCGAGACGAGCGACGTCCGGATTGTATCGCAGAGGTGCTGCCGGAGCCTCAGCGCCGGGTCCCCCGGAAACCTCCCACCGCCTCGCCGCATCAAAGAAGAACAAGCTCCAAACGAGGTGTGTTCCGTGCCACAGTCCGACCTGCGTCGACGCCTGGCCACCCTGGGCGTGGCGGCCCTCTTCGCAGCCTGCTCGAACCCCACCGCGCCGTCGCCGAACGCGGCCGGGGGCTCGATGAGCATGACCCCGGCGCCTGCGCCGACCCCGACGCCGACGCCAGCACCGACCCCAACCCCGGCGTCCGCGATGGCGCGCTATCGGGTCACCTTCGACGCGACCTGGAGCGCCGCGACGCACCCGACCGACATCCCGGGTCGACCGCATTTCTCGCCACTCATCGGCGGCACCCACGACGCCACCGTCGCGTTCTGGATGCCGGGCGGCCTGGCCTCCGAGGGCATCGAGCGGATGGCCGAGATGGGATTCACCTCGCCGCTCGACGCCGAGATCCGGGCCGCGATCGCCGACGGCCGAGCCGGGTTCCTGCTGACCGGTGGCGACGTTTTCCACTCGCCCGCGAGCACGTCGTTCGAGTTCGACATCACGACGACCCACCCGCTCGTGACGCTCGTGACGATGGTCGCGCCGAGCCCGGACTGGTTCGTGGGCGTGTCCGGCCTGAGCCTCCTCAGGGACGGTCAGTGGGTGGACCAGCTGGTGGTCTCGCTGCGTCCCTGGGACGCCGGCACCGACAGCGGCACGACCTACGAGTCGCCCGACAGCGACACCCAGCCGAGCATGCCGATTACGGCGCTGACGGGGTACCCGGTGGCGACCGGTGGAACGGTCGCGCCGATGGGGACGTTCACCTTCAGCAGGCTCGGAATCTGACCTTCCTTGCACCAAGCACGACCCGCGTCAGCTCCCCAGCTCCACCGCCGGCAGCAGCTTCGGCGCCTGGCGGTGCCGCGTCGCCTGCTCGAACGCGAAGGCGATCGTCAGCAGCGTCGGCTCGCTCCAGGCGCGGCCGAAGAACGAGATCCCGACCGGCAGGCCGAACACGAACCCGGCGGGCACGGTGACGCTCGGGTAGCCGGCCACCGCGGCGAGCGTGGACGCGCCGCCGCCGAAATGGTCGCCGTTGACGAGGTCGGTCATCCACGCCGGGCCGCCGGTGGGCGCGACGATCGCGTCGAGCGCGTGCGCCGCCATCACCGCGTCGATGCCCTCGGCGCCGGCGAGCCGCTTGCTCGTCTCGAGCGCGGCGAGGTACTCCCGGCTCGTCAGGGGTCCCTTCTCCTGGGCCCGCAGGAAAATCTCCTGGCCGAAGTACGGCATCTCGCGGTCGCGGTTCCGCTCGTTGAACGCGATCAGGTCGGTCAGCGACCGCGCCGGCGCCTCCGGCCCCAGTCCGGCGAGGTACGCGTTCAGATCCGCCTTGAACTCGTAGAGCAGGACCTCGAATTCCGGGTCGTCGATCTCGTCGCGATGCGCGAACTCGACCGGATCGACGATGACCGCGCCGAGCCGGCGCATGTCGTCGAGGGCGGCCTCCATCAGCCGGTCCACGCGATCGTGGAACCCGAAGACCTCCCGGGCCACGCCGATGCGCGCCCCCTTCAGGCCGTCAGCGTCGAGCACGGCGGCGTACTCCACGATCCGTCCCTCGCTCGCCGCCGTCGCCGGGTCGCGCGGGTCCGCGCCGGCGAGCGCCTGGAGCAGGATGGCGGCGTCGGTCACCGTTCGGGCCATCGGCCCGGCCGTGTCCTGGCTGTGCGCGATCGGCACGATGCCGGCGCGGCTCACGAGCCCGAGCGTCGGTTTGATGCCCACGAGACCTGTCGCCGACGACGGGCACACGATCGAGCCGTCCGTTTCGGTGCCGACGGCCAGCGCGCAGAGGTTGGCGCTGACCGCGGCGCCGGACCCCGAGCTGGACCCGCACGTGTTGCGGTCGAGCGCGTACGGGTTGCGGCACAGGCCGCCGACGCCGCTCCAACCGCTCGTCGAGCGCGTCGAGCGGAAATTCGCCCACTCGCTGAGGTTGGCCTTGCCGAGGATGATCGCACCGGCCGCGCGCAGCCGCCCGGCCACGAACGCGTCCTTCGCGGCGATCGACCCGGCGAGCGCGAGGGAGCCGGCCGTGGTGTGCATCCGGTCCGCGCTGTCGATGTTGTCCTTGATCAGCACCGGGATGCCGTGCAGCGGGCCGCGCGTACGCCCGCCGCGCCGTTCCTCGTCGAGCGCGTCGGCGATGGCGAGCGCGTCGGGGTTGGTCTCGATGACGGCGCCGAGCGTGGGACCCTGACGGTCCACCGCCTCGATCCGCGCGAGGTAGCGCTCGGTCATCGCGCGCGCCGTGAGCTGTCCGCCGCGCATCGCCTCCTGCATCTCTGCGACGGTCCATTCCTCGAGCTCGAAGCTGCCGGCGCCGGTCGTTTCGGCGCCGGGCGCGGCGGGCTCCGGCGCCCGGCAGGCGATCGCGCCCGCGCCCGCGAGCGCGCCGCCCAGGGCGGACAGCCTGATGAAATCCCTTCGGCTCAGGTCGAGAACGGACGATCGCGCGTGCGGCTCGTTGGTCATGGGAGTCCCCCGGGAAAGACGGTCGACCGCGCGACGGGCATCGATCCGGTCGTCATGCTGCGATTCTGATCACGAACTGACCACGAAGCTCACGAAGATCCACGAAGCTCACGAAGGGCGGCTCCCGCGGCCAGCGCGCTGCGCAGTCAGACCCGCTGGCCGCGCGGGCCGGGGGCACCCTTCGTGTGCCTCGTGCGCTTCGTGGTCAAGTCGTGATTTCACTCCCCGGCGCGGCGGTGCGCCCGGGCTTTCTTGATGTAGGAGACCGCGTCGGGCGTCTTGCAGCCGGTGTCGCCGTG
>Ga0326597_10011886_pt1 | contig 11503 bp, 9 predicted proteins | sample RVTome_12_FD_203789 | JGI IMG/M metagenome (GOLD analysis project Ga0326597, IMG submission 203789) | Soil microbial communities from uranium-contaminated site in the Upper Colorado River Basin, Wyoming, United States - RVT100D185 | ecosystem: Environmental > Terrestrial > Soil > Contaminated >...
GTGCCGCTGAAGCTTTCCGCGGACATCGAAACGGCGTGTTTTCGCGTGGCGCAGGAAGCCATCAACAACATCGTGCGCCACGCGAAGGCGGCCAACGTCTGGCTGCGCCTGTTCCTGGCCGGCGAGCGGCTCGCGCTGTCGGTGCGCGACGACGGCGCCGGCTTCGACGTGAGCTTGGCGCAGCGCCGCGCCGCGGCGGGCGAGAGCCTCGGCGTGGTCAGCATGGAAGAGCGCGTGGCGCTCGCGGGCGGTACGTTGCAGATCCATTCCGCGCCTGGGCAGGGCACGGTGATCGTGGCCTCGTTCCCGGTGGGAGCGTCCTGAATGGCGACACTGCGCGTTTTGCTGGCCGACGATCACGCCCTGGTGCGGGCTGGCATGCGCTCGCTGCTCCAGGACATCGCCGACATCGAGGTGGTGGCGGAGGCGAGCGACGGCGCCGAGGCGCTTGCCGCGGCCGAGCGCGAGCGGCCCGACGTGGTGCTGATGGATATCGCCATGAAGGGCATGAATGGGCTGGAGGCCGCCGCGCGCCTGCGCGAGCGCCAGCCGCAGGCGAAGGTCATCATCCTTTCCATGCACACCAGCGAGGAGTATGTGCTGCTCGCGCTGCGCGCCGGGGCGGCGGCTTACCTCATCAAGGATTCGGCCACCTCGGAGCTGGAGCTCGCCCTGAAATGTGTGATGCGCGGCGAGACCTATCTCAGCCCGGCGATTTCCCGGCAGGTGGTCGACGGCTACGTGCAGCGCGTCGGCGCGGGCGCCGAGCCCGACCCGCTCACGCCGCGTCAGCGCGAGGTCCTGAAGCGCATCGCCGAAGGACGCAGCACGAAGGAGATCGCCTTCGACCTGAGCCTGTCGGTGAAGACGGTGGAGACGCACCGCGCGCAGATCATGGAGCGCCTCGGCATCCGCGATGTCGCCGGGCTGGTGCGCTACGCCATGCGGGCGGGGATCGTGCCGCCGGAAACGTGAGCGCCTCCGCCTAGGCGCCGCCGCCTCGCTCCAGGCGGCGCGCGAACACCGTCATCTCCTTTTCCGCCTGGCGGTCGCCCTTGGCGCGGGCGGCTTCGATGCCTCGGGCATAGGCCTCTCGTGCCTCGTCCGTGCGGCCCGCATCGGCGAGCGCGCGCCCCAGGGCCTTCCACGCCGCGGAGTACTGGGGGTCGCGCGCTACCGCCTCGCGCAGATGCCCGATGCCGCGCTCGATGCCGCCCGCCTTCAGGTACTCGCTGCCGAGGGAATAGCGCAGCAACGCGCCGTCGCGCGGCGTGCCGAGCAGCTTTTCGAGGTTGGCGATGAGCGGCGACGTCATTTCGGCTAAGATGTCCGCAACCATTCTAAGCCCGGCTCCGCCATGAAAAACGCGATCCAGACCGCCGACGCGCCCGCGGCCATCGGCGCCTACTCCCAGGCCGTGCGCGCCGGCGACACCGTGTACCTTTCCGGCCAGATCGGCTTCGACCCCGCCACCATGCAGCTCGCCCAGGGCATCGAGGCGCAGATCCACCGCGTGTTCGCCAATCTCGCCGCCGTGGCGAAAGCCGCAGGTCTCGGGCTCGGCCACAGCGTGCGCATGACCGTTTACCTCACCGATCTCGCGCACTTCGCCAAGGTGAACGAGATCATGGCGCAGTACGTGCCGCAGCCCTACCCGGCGCGCGCCGCCGTCGGCGTGGCGAGCCTGCCGCGCGGCGCGCTGGTCGAAATCGACGCCATCCTGCACGCCGGTTGACGCGCGCGCTGCCGCCCGCCACGGCGAGCAAGCTCGCCAAGCTCGGCATCCGCTCGCGCCACGATCTGCTGTATCACCTGCCGCTGCGCTACGAGGATGAAACGCGCCTCACGGCGCCCGAGGCGGCGCAGCCTGGCGCGCCGCTGCTGGTGCAGGCGCGGGTGCGCCGCGCCGAGATCGCTTTTCGGCCGAAGCGCCAGCTGGTGGTGCACGCGGACGGCCTCGTGCTGCGCTTTCTCAACTTCTACGGCAGCCAGGTAAAGCAATTCGAGCGCGCCGCGCAGGAAGGACAGCACGTGCGCGCCTACGGCGAGGTGCGCCCGGGCTGGTTCGGCGCCGAGATCGTGCATCCCCGCTACCGGATCGTCGCGCCCGGCGAGCCGCTCGCCGATACGCTGACCCCGGTCTATCCGACCACGGCCGGCCTCGGCCAGGCGACGTTGCGCAAGCTGGTGCTCGAGGCGCTGGCCGGGGAGCCGATCGAGGAAATCCTGCCCGCGGCGCTGCGCGAAAGACTGGGTCTCGCGCCGCTCGAGGCGAGCGTGCGCCTGCTGCACCGGCCGGCGCCGGGCGCGGACACCGCGGCGGCGTGGCGGCGCGTGAAGTTCGACGAACTGCTCGCGCAGCAACTGCAGCTGCGGCTCGCGCGGCGCAAGCGCAGGGAGCGCACCGCGGCGGCGCTGCCCGCGAACGGCCCGCTGCTCAAGCGTTTCCTCGGCAAGCTGCCGTTCCGGCTGACCCGCGCCCAGCAGCGCGTGATGGCCGAGCTTTTGCGCGACCTGTCGCAATCGCATCCGATGCAGCGGCTGTTGCAAGGCGATGTCGGCAGCGGGAAAACCATCATCGCCGCCATCGGCTGCCTCGCCGCGGTGGACGCCGGCTGGCAGGCGGCGGTGATGGCGCCCACCGAGATCCTCGCCGAGCAGCACTACCGCAAGTTCTCCGCCTGGCTCGAGCCGCTGGGGGTGACGATCGCCTGGCTGCACGGCGGCCTGCCCGCGGCGCAGCGCAGGAGGGCGCGCAAGTCGATCGCCGGCGGTGCGGCGAGCATTGCCATCGGAACGCAGGCGCTGTTCCAGGAAGGCGTCGAATTCGCGCACCTCGCGCTTGCCATCGTCGACGAGCAGCACCGCTTCGGCGTCCAGCAGCGCCTGCAGCTGCGCAGGAAAAGCGAGCAGGCGGCGGCGCATCAGCTGATGATGAGCGCCACGCCGATCCCGAGGACGCTGTCGATGAGCTATTTCGCGGATCTCGACGTGTCGGTGATCGACGAGCTGCCGCCGGGGCGAAAGCCCGTGACCACGCGCCTCGTCGCCGCGGCGCGCCGCGCCGAGGTGCTCGAGCGCATCCGCGCCGCGTGCGCCGACGGCCAGCAGGCGTACTGGGTATGCCCGGTGATCGAGGAATCGAAGGATCGTGACCCGCAGGCGGCGCTCGACGCCTACGAGGAGCTGCGCCGGGAGTTGCCGCGCCTGCGCATCGGGCTGGTGCACGGGCGCATGGCGCCGGCGGAAAAAGCCGCGGCCATGCAGGCGTTCGCCGAGGGCGTTACGCAGGTCCTCGTCTGCACCACGGTGATCGAGGTGGGTGTGGACGTGCCCAACGCCTCGTTGATGGTCATCGAGCATGCGGAGCGCTTCGGCCTCGCGCAACTGCACCAGCTGCGCGGCCGCATCGGCCGCGGCACGCGCGCGAGCGACTGCATCCTGCTGTTCCAGGAGCCGCTGTCCGAAGCTGCACGGGCACGCCTCAAGGTGATCTACGAGAACGCCGACGGCTTCGCCATTGCCGAGCAGGACCTGCTGCTCCGCGGCCCGGGGGAGCTTCTCGGCGTGGCGCAGAGCGGTGCGCCGCTGCTGCGCTTCGCCGACCTCGTCGCCGACGAGCCGCTGCTCGAGGCGGCGCGCGCCGCCGCCGACGAGCTGCTCGCCGCGGACGAGGCGCTCGCGCGCCGCCATATCGACCGCTGGCTCGGCGTGCGCGCCGACTTCGGCAAGGTCTAGACTCGCGCATGTCCTGGGGCGCGATCGAGCAGCGCTTCGACGCTTACGAGCGCCTGCTGCGGCTCGACAAGCCGATCGGCACGCTGCTGCTGCTTTGGCCGACGCTGTGGGCGCTGTGGCTTGCCTCGCGGGGCATGCCGAGTGCCCCGCTCCTGGCGATCTTCTGCGTGGGCACGCTGCTCATGCGCTCGGCCGGCTGCGCGGTGAACGATTTTTTCGACCGCGAGCTCGACCGCCATGTCGAGCGCACGCGCGACCGGCCGCTCGCCGCGGGGGAGATCCGGCCTGCCGAGGCGCTGGTGCTGGCAGCGCTTCTTGCCGCAGCGGCGTTCGCGCTGGTGCTGATGCTCAACCGGCTCGCGCTGCTGCTCTCCTTTGTCGCGCTCGGCGTCGCCGTCTCCTATCCGCTCACCAAGCGTTTTTTCGCGCTGCCGCAGCTCTACCTCGGCGTCGCTTTCGGCTTCGGCATTCCGATGGCCTACGCCGCCGTCCAGAATCGGCTGCCGGCGGAATGCTGGGTGCTTCTTGCCGCCAACGTGTGCTACGCCTTCGCCTACGACACGGAGTACGCCATGGTGGACCGCGAGGACGACGCGAAGATCGGCATGCGCACATCGGCGCTCACCCTCGGTCGCTACGACGTGGCGGGGGTCATGCTTGCCTACGCGGCGATGCTGGCGCTGCTCGGCTGGGTCGGCGTCATGGCGCGGCTGGGCTGGGCGTATTACGCCGGGCTGGCGATCGCCGCCGGCCTGATGGCCTATCACTACCGCCTCATTCGCGAGCGCTCGCGCGCCGGCTGCTTCAAGGCGTTCCGCCACAACAACTGGGTCGGCGCCGCGGTGTTCGCCGGCATCGCCGCGCACTACGGCCTGCGCTAAGCTTCGCCGATGGCCCTCGAAACGCCGATCGCAAGCTTCGAATTCTCCACCGGGCCGCTGCGCGGGACGCAGCTCGCGCTCTACGGCACGCGCCTCCTGCACCATGGCGTCGCGCAGATGGAAAGCATGGCGCTCGGCGCCATTGCCGCGGTGCGCGTCGGCTACGAGCGGGACGTGCGGCGTATGGGCTGGGGCGTGGTGCTCGCTCTCCTGGCGCTCCTGCTCTTTGTCGTGGCGGGCCCGCTTTCGGGGGCCGCAGCCGAGGCGGCCGCCGAAGTCAGCGGCAACCACTCGATCGCCCGCCTGCTGCGAGGCACCTTGCTCGTGCTTGGAGCGATTGCCAGCCTCCTGCCGGCCGTGGGCGTGGCATGTCTGCTCGGGGGCGGGGCGCTCGGCGCCTTCGGCTGGATCGGCACCACGACGCTCGTTGTCTCGCTGGCGGCGGCCGATCGCGCTTACGCGGTGCGCGGGCAGAACCGCTTGCTGGTGGATTTCGCTGAGCTGCTGGCCGAGCGCGTCGCGCAGAGCGGCCGCTGAAGAATGCACTACGCTGACCTGCGCGGGTTTCTAGACGGACTCGAGGCGCTGGGCGGGCTGAAGCGCATCGCCGCGCCGGTATCGCCGCGGCTGGAAATGACCGAGATCTGCGACCGCGTGCTGCGCGCGGGTGGGCCGGCGCTGCTGTTCGAGCGGCCGGCGGGATTCGCCCTGCCGGTGCTGGGGAACCTGTTCGGTTCGGTGGAGCGCATCGCGCTCGCCATGGGCATCGACGCCGGCACGGACCCGCGCGCGGCGCTGCGCGACATCGGCAGGCTGCTCGCGGCCTTGCGCGAGCCCGATCCGCCCAAGGGGCTGCGTGACGCGGTGACCAGGCTGCCGCAGCTCGCGCGGCTCGCCGGCAAGGTATTCGACATGGCGCCGAAAACGGTGACCTCGGCGCCCTGCCAGGAGACGGTCTGGGAAGGCAAGGACGTGAACCTTGCGCGCCTGCCGGTGCAGACCTGCTGGCCCGGCGACGCGGGGCCGCTCATCACATGGGGTCTTACCGTGACGCGCGGGCCGCTGAAGCCGCGCCAGAACCTCGGCATCTACCGCCAGCAGGTCATCGGCCCGAACCGCGTCATCCTGCGCTGGCTCGCGCACCGCGGCGGCGCGCTCGACTTTCGCGACCACCAGCTCGCGCACCCGGGCGAACCGTTCCCGGTCGCAGTGGCGCTGGGTGCCGATCCGGCGACCATGCTCGCCGCCGTGACGCCGGTGCCGGACGCGCTCGGCGAGTACCAGTTTGCGGGTCTGCTGCGCGGCGCGCGCACCGAGCTCGCCAAGTGCATCGACAGCGACCTGCAGGTGCCGGCGCGTGCCGAAATCGTCCTCGAAGGATCGATCCACCCCGGCGATGTCGCGCTCGAGGGCCCGCACGGCGACCACACGGGCTACTACAACGAGGCCGAGCGCTTCCCCGTGCTCACGCTGGAGCGGATCACGCTGCGCCGGGATCCGATCTACCACTCGACCTATACCGGCAAGCCGCCGGACGAGCCGGCGATGCTCGGCGTGGCGCTGAACGAGATCTTCGTGCCGCTGCTGGCGAAGCAGTTTCCGGAAATTGCCGACTTCTACCTGCCGCCGGAAGGCTGCTCCTACCGGCTCGCGGTGGTGAGCCTGAAAAAGCAGTACCCGGGCCACGCCAAGCGGGTGATGTTCGGCATCTGGAGCGTGCTCCGGCAGTTCATGTACACCAAGTTCATCGTTGTCGTGGACGACGACATCGACGTGCGCGACTGGAAGGAAGTGGTGTGGGCGCTCAGCACGCGCGTCGATCCGGCGCGCGATACGCTGATCGCAGAGAACACGCCGATCGATTACCTCGACTTCGCGAGCCCGGTGGCGGGATTGGGCTCGAAGATGGGCATCGACGCCACCAGCAAGTGGCCGGGCGAGACGTCCCGCGCCTGGGGCCGCCCGATCGCCATGGATGCCGAGGTGAAGAAGAAAGTCGACGCGATGTGGAGGGAGCTGGGGCTCTAAGCGGCCGCCCGCACGGGCGCGGCGGCGTAGCGACCCATCAGCTCCGCCTGCTTCGCTCTCGCGGCCAAGGCGCTCTTTGCCTTGATGTGGCCGAAGCCGCGGATCGCCTCCGGCAGTGAGGCAATTTCTACGGCGAGCGCGTGGTTGTCGCGCGTCAGGTCCCGCAGGAGCCGATCAACCGTCTGCTCGTACTCGCCGATCAGCGCGCGCTCCATGCGCCGCTCCGCGGTGCGGCCGAAGACGTCGAGCGGCGTGCCGCGCAGGCCCTTGAGCCTGGCGAGCAGGCCGAACGCGCGCAGCATCCACGGCCCGAACTGCATCTTGCGCGGCTCGCCGGTGACCGGGTCGGCCTTGGCGAGGAGCGGCGGCGCCAGGTGGAAGTTCACGCGGTAGTCGCCCTCGAACATGCCCTCGATCTTCTTCCTGAACTCGCCCGTGGCGTACAGGCGCGCGACCTCGTACTCGTCCTTGTAGGCGAGAAGCTTCGCGTAGTAGCGCGCCACCGCCTCGGCGAGCTTCGTGCCGCCCACCGCGTCCTGCTCGGCCGCGCGCACGCGCTCGACGAGCGCGCGATAGCGCGCGGCGTAGGCGGCGTTCTGGTAGCCGGTGAGGAACTGCACGCGCCGCTCGAGCAGCTCGCCGAGGTCGCGCGAGAAGTGCTGCTCGATGGAGATGACGTCCGCCGGCAGCGCGATGCGCCGCACGCGCTCGAGGTCCACCGCCGCGCGCCGGCCCCAGAGAAAGCTTCTCTTGTTGAAATCCACGGCCACGCCGTTCAGTTCGATCGAGCGTTCGATCGCCTCGCGCCCGAGCGGCACCCAGCCTTTCTGCGAGGCGTAGCCGAGCATGAACATGTTGGTGGCTATGGAATCGCCCATCAGCGCGGCGGCGATCTCCGTCGCCGGCACGAAATCGACGCTCTTGCCGCCGCAGGCTTCGGCGATGTCATGCTGCAGGTTGGAGCCGGGCAGCTGCCAGTCCGGGTTGCTGACGAATGCCGCTGTCGGCGAAGTGGTGCCGTTCACGACCGCACGCGTGCGCCCGGCGCTCATCTTGTCGAGCGCGTCGCCGCTCGCGCTCACCACCAGGTCGCAGCCGATCACCAGGCGTGCATCGCCCGTGCCGAGGCGGGCCACGTGCAGATGGTCTGCGCTCGAGGCGATCCTCACGTGCGACATCACTGCGCCGTACTTCTGCGCCAGGCCCGACATGTCGAGCACCGACACCCCCTTGCCCTCGAGATGCGCCGCCATGCCGAGAATCTGGCCGATGGTGATGACGCCCGTGCCGCCGATGCCGGTGACCAGAACGCCGCAGGGCTCCGCCAGTGACGCGGGTACCGGCTCGGCGAGCACCGGGAAGTCCTCGCCCGCTGCGCGGGCCCCCTGCTTGCCTTTCCTCAGCTGTCCGCCTTCCACGGTAACGAAGCTCGGGCAGAAGCCCTTCACGCAGGAGAAGTCCTTGTTGCAGGAGGACTGGTTGATGGTGCGCTTGCGGCCGAATTCGGTCTCCAAAGGCTCCACCGAGAGGCAGTTCGACTTGGCGCTGCAATCGCCGCAGCCCTCGCACACCATCTCGTTGATCACTGCGCGCTTCGCGGGATCGGGGTAGGTGCCGCGCTTGCGGCGCCGGCGCTTCTCGGAGGCGCAGGTCTGGTCGTAGATCAGCGCCGAGACGCCGGGTTGCTCGCGCAGCATGCGCTGCACGGCGTCGAGCTCGTCGCGATGGCGGATTTGCACGCCGGGCGCCCAGTTGGTGCCCGCCGGGTACTTCTCCGGCTCGTCGGTGACGAGCACGATGGGCTGCACCCCTTCGGCTGCGATCTGGCGGGAAATAATCGCCGGATCGAGCGGCCCGTCATGGTGCTGGCCGCCGGTCATCGCCACGGCGTCGTTGTAAAGAATCTTGTAGGTCATGTTGACCTTGGCGGCCACCGCGGCGCGGATGGCGAGCAGGCCCGAGTGGAAATAGGTGCCGTCGCCGAGATTGGCGAAGATGTGCTTTTCCTCGGTGAACGGCGCCTGCCCGATCCAGGGCACGCCCTCGGCGCCCATGTGCGTGAAGGTGGAGGTATTGCGGTCCATCCACACCGCCATGAAGTGGCAGCCGATGCCCGCCGTGGCGCGGCTGCCTTCGGGCACGCGCGTGGACGTGTTATGCGGGCAGCCGGAGCAGAAATAGGGCTGGCGCACGGTGGTGACGCGCGGCTTGGCGAGCGCCTTGTCCTTGAAATCGAGAAACGCGAGCCGTTCCTTGAATTGCGCGCCGAGCCGCTCGGCGAGCCCGAGCTTCTCCAGGCGCTTGGCGATGGCGCGCGCCACGATCGCCGGATTGTGCTCGTAGTGCGCCGGCAGGAGCCAGGTGCCGGCGGGCTGCCCCGCGGCGCGGCTCCATTCGCCGTTGTCGTCGAATTTGCCGACCACGCGCGGGGCGCGCTTGCCGGCCTCCCAGGTGTAGAGCTCTTCCTTGATCTGGTACTCGATCAGCTGGCGCTTTTCCTCGACGACGAGGATCTCCTCCAGGTCCTTGGCGAAGCGCCGCGCGCCCTGCGGCTCGAGGGGCCAGGACATCGCCACCTTGTACACGCGCAGGCCGATGTCGCGCGCCACGCGCTCGTCGATGCCGAGATCGGAGAGCGCCTGCATCGTGTCGCCGAAGCTCTTGCCCGTGGTGATGATGCCCAAGCGCGCCTGCGGCGAATCCCAGACGAGGCGGTCCAGGCCATTGGCGCGCACGTAGGCGATCGCCGCGTACACCTTCCAGTCGAGCAGGCGTGCCTCCTGCTCGAGGAACCCGTCCGGCCAACGGATATTCAGGCCGCCCTGCGGCATGGCGAAATCGGCCGGCAGCTTCACTTGTACGCGCTCCGGGTCCACGATCACCGAGGCGCCCGATTCCACGACGTCGGTGACGCACTTGAAGCCGATCCAGCAGCCCGAGTAGCGGCTCATGGCATAGCCGTGCAGGCCGAAATCCAGGTAGTCCTGTACGTGCGCCGGATTGAGGACCGGGATGCAGCAGGCCTTCAGGATGTGCTCGCTCTGGTGCGCAAGCGTGGAGGATTTCGCCGCGTGGTCGTCGCCCGCGAGCACCAGGACGCCGCCGTGCTTGGACGTGCCGGCCGAATTGGCGTGCTTGAAGACGTCGCCGCAGCGGTCCACGCCCGGGCCTTTGCCGTACCACATGCCGAAGATGCCGTCGTACTTGGCGCCCGGGAACATGCCTACCTGCTGCGTCCCCCAGAGCGCGGTCGCCGCGAGGTCCTCGTTAACGCCGGGCTGGAACCTCACGTGATGCGTCTCGAGGTGCTTCTGCGCGCGCCACAGCGACTGGTCGAGCCCGCCGAGCGGCGAGCCGCGGTAGCCGGAAACGTACCCCGCGGTGTTCAGGCCGGCGCGCCGGTCGCGCTCGCGCTGCAGCAGCAGCAGGCGGATGAGCGCCTGCGTGCCGGTAAGGAAGACGCGCCCCTTGTCGAGCGTGTATTTGTCGTCGAGAGAAACCTCGGCAAGCTTGCGGGCATCGACCGGTGCGTTCATCGATATGCCTCCATTGCGGATTTTCCTTCTACCACAGGCTTAGACAGCGGCGCGCGAGTTGATTCGCGGCGCCGCGGCCGGCCCCGGCGCGGCGCCCGCCGGCTTGTCCCAATAGGGCTCGGGACCGAAGGACTCGGCGAGGAAATCGATGAACACGCGCGTCTTGGCCGGCAGATGGCGCCGGTGCGGGTAGACGGCGTAAATGCCGACGTCGGTACCGAAGTCGTAGCCGGGCAGCAGCGGCACCAGGGAACCTTCCTCGAGCTGGCGGCGCACGTCCCACGTGGATTTCAGCGCCACGCCGAGGCCCGCCACCGCCCACTCGCGCAGCACTTCCCAGTTGTCGCAGGCGTAGCGGCCGGTGACGCGCACCGAGCCGCGCTTGCCGACCGGGCTCTTGTATTCCCAGGCCATGGCGAATCCGTGCTCCCAGCTCGCCACCAGGCAGTTGTGCTTGGCGAGGTCCTGCGGCGCCTTGGGTTCGCCGTGCGCGCGCAGGTAGTCGGGACTCGCGCATACCACGCGCCGGTTGGGTGCGAGCTTGCGCGCCGCGAGCGAGGAGTCCTTGAGCTCCGCGATGCGCACGGCGAGATCGAACCCCTCCTCGATCAGGTTGATGGAGCGGTCCGACAGGCTGAGCGCCAGCTCCACTTTCGGATAGCGCTGCGCAAAGCGCGGCACCAGCGGCGCGATGTGCTGGTGGCCGAACGAGGCGGGCAGGGCGACGCGCAGCACGCCCTGCGGCTCTACGCGGCGCGAGGTCACGGCGGCGTCCGCCTCGTCGATCTCGGCGAGGATGCGCTGCGAGGTCTCGTAGTAGCTCGCACCTTCGTCCGTGAGGTGCAGGCTGCGCGTGGTGCGGTTGACGAGGCGCACGCCGAGACGCGCTTCGAGCGCGGCCAGCGCGCGGCTCACCACCGCGGTGGACACGCCAAGCTCGCGCGCCGCCGCCGACAGGCTGCCGGCCTCGACGATCTTGCAAAGCACCAGCATGCCATGAACCACGTCACGCATATCTTTGCGTCATCAGCAAAAGAGTGTTGTTTATAACCGCTATTCTAAACCAGGCTGCAAAGGCATATATTTGCTGCACCGCAGTAGAAACACTGAAAAGGAACAGCAGATGAACGCGTACGAAATCGAGCAGATCGAGAAAGACATAAGGGCCAGCTTCAGGCTGCCGCTGTCTTTTCATGGCTGGGCCGACATCGAGCGCCGCGCGCGCCAGGAGCGTGCCCGCGTACTGGGGGAGGGCATTGTCAAGTTTGTCGCCGCAGTGCGGTCGAAGCTGACGGGCTTCAGCCGCGGCGTGCGCACCGC
>Ga0326597_10011888_pt1 | contig 11503 bp, 8 predicted proteins | sample RVTome_12_FD_203789 | JGI IMG/M metagenome (GOLD analysis project Ga0326597, IMG submission 203789) | Soil microbial communities from uranium-contaminated site in the Upper Colorado River Basin, Wyoming, United States - RVT100D185 | ecosystem: Environmental > Terrestrial > Soil > Contaminated >...
CCGTCCATGTCGACGTAGTCGAGCAAGGGTAACAGTTGCGCAATGGCCGAGATGCCCACGGTCGATTCGGTCATGCAGCCGACCATCACTTGCAAGCCGAGTTCGCGCGCCTCTTCAATCATGCGGCGAGCTGGTGTGAGGCCGCCGCATTTCACCAGTTTGATGTTGATGCCGTGGAAACGGTTGACGCAGCGCGGGACATCCGATTCGACAATGCAACTCTCGTCGGCGATGACCGGCAGGGCGGATTCGCGGTAGACGCGCTCCATCGCCGCGTCTTGGTCCGCCGGCAGCGGCTGCTCGATGAACTCGACATTCAGCTGCTTCAATTCGTGCGAATTGCGAATCGTTTCCTCGGCGGACCAACCGCAATTGGCGTCGACTCGGAATTTTGATGTTGTGTGCTCGCGCAAGGCTCGCACGATGTCCAGATCGTGTGGCGTGCCGAGTTTGATTTTGTAGACCGGCCAATCGGGGAACTCCTGCATCTTCGCAACCATGACGTCGATCTCGTCGATCCCGACGGTGTAGTTCGTGGGGGGCAGGTTGCTGGCTTCGAGACCCCACAGCCGATAGACCGGCTGACCGAGCTTCTTGCCCCACAGGTCATGAGCCGCCTGGTCCAAAGCACATTGAGCAAACGGATTGTCGTGCAATTGTGGGTGCAGCTGCTGCCACAAGGCGGCTGGATCTTCGAGCGTCTGCGATTCTAGCTCGACGCGCAGCCGCTCCAACGCCGCCGCCATGTTCTCGAACGTAAATCCGTAGTAGTTGTTCGTCGTCGCTTCGCCGTAGCCGTGGTAGCCATTTTCTTCCAATTCGACGATCAGCGTCTTTTGCACCGTGATCGACTCGCGGGAAATCGTGAACTTGTGCGCCAGTGGCAAGTCAAACTCGTGGATCCTTAAATGCATGATCGTCGTTCCAAGTGTGGACCAAGTGGACGGGGTCGGGAGTTTTTTTCGGCCAAGTGTCTTTCCAAATGAAAAGTCGATGGCCGAAAAAGACTCCCGACCCCTTCGCTTTCTTTACTCACTCGTTTGCTTCCAGTCGTCATGGCGTTTGAATTCCAGAATGGCTTCGACCAGTTCGTCAGGTCCATGCCGGATGACATCGCAGACGGGCAAGCCCAGTTCCGCGCGGACCCGTTCTCGCTCTGCCTCAGCTTCGTCAGCACTAACTCGCCGACTGTTCATCGCGACGCCGATCACACGCGACGGCTGCGTGATGCTGGCCATCATCTCGTTCAGCTCGATGATCTTGGCAAGCGGCGGGATCTTGACGTGCTCGACGCCTGTGACGCAATGGCGTCCGACTTCGTAACACATGATCATGGCTTGCGGCAGACAGCCGTGCAGCAAGCCGAGCGTGACCGCCGAGTAGGACGGATGCACGAGACTCCCTTGTCCTTCGACGATCAGGATGTCGTTGTGCTGATGCTGGAGAATCATCTTCTCGACGGCACCGCTGACAAAGTCCGCGATGACTCGGTCGATCGGACATCCGTCCCCTTCGACCATGATGCCGGTCTGACCGGTGGCGATGAACTTTGTCGAGTGGCCACGCTTTTTCAAGGCGTTGGTCAGCTCGACTGAAGTCAACATCTTGCCAACGCTACAATCGTGCCCGACCGTCAACACTCGCAAGCAATCGTTGCGTATGCCGACGCGTCTCGCGATACTTCGTTCTTCGTTCTTGCGGACGTCCGTCAGCGTGACGCCGTGCTTCTCGGCAGCGGCAACGAACTCCGCATCATCACTCAGAAAGTCGTGCAACCCGGCCAGTACGTTCATCCCTCTTCCGATCGCGTCCAGGATAATCGCTCGCCATCGAGCGGGGATCTTGCCACCGGGTGGTGCGATGCCGAGCAGAAGCGTGTCCGCACAGGCGGCCTCCTCCAGCGTCGCGACGACGGGTACATCTCCTCCAACGGCGAGCAGATCTTGCGTCGTCTTACCCACTTGCGTGCTGTCGAGCAGTGCGACAACCTCGTTGCGACAATAGCGGATAATGCAACTGGCCGTCTTGGCGGTGTGCGGGTTGGTGTGGCCCTCGGTCAGAATGACGAGCTTTCGGCTCATGGGAGTGTTCTCAGTTTCTGTCAGGCAAGTTGTTTGCGGAAACGGGTCATACTAAGCATCAGAATCACGCAGCAACAGATCGTCAATCCAACTACCCACGGAAGCAGGTCGAATAAGTCGGCTCCGCGCAACACGACACCACGCAGAATCTCGATGAAGTAAGTGGCTGGCAACAGGAACGTCGCTTCGTAGATGGGCGACGGCATCTCGGCGCGTGGAAAGGCAAATCCGGAGAGCAAGACCGACGGGAGCATGATCATGAATGCAAACTGCATGGCCTCGACCTGCGTCTTGGCTAACGTCGAGACCAACAGCCCCAGCCCGAGCGCGGTGACCAGAAACAAGGTCGAGAGGGCCAGCAACAGAACTAAGCTGCCCTGAATCGGGACGCCGAAGGCATACACCATGACCGTCAACACGATCAACGTCTCGACGAAACCAACCAAGGCATACGGCACGAGTTTTCCCAGCAGCAGCCCCGAACGCCCAACGGGGGTCACAAACAGCTGTTCGAGTGTTCCGAGTTCGCGCTCCCGGACGATGGCAAAAGACGTCAGGAAGAGGGTCACGAGTTGCAGAATGATCCCGACCAGTCCGGGCACGAAGAAGTGTGCACTCTCTAATTCTGGGTTGTAGAGCAATCGCGGTCGCACTTCGATCGGCAATGCGGCGCGGCCCAGCGGATCGCGAGATGGTCCCGCTCCCAGCGTTTCAGCCTTCGGACGCGCGATTGCCACGGAGAGATGCATGCCCAAAAGATTCGCCGCGTTCAAAGCAGCGTTCGCGACCTGCGAATCGCTGCCGTCGATCAGCACCTGGACTTGGACCTGCTCGCCTCGCATGAGCCGCTCTGAGTAATGAGGCGGCACGAGCACGCCGACTCGCGCGCGTCCCGACGTCAAAAAATGCTGAAACGTATCACGGTCGTGCACGCGTTCGACGATATGAAACTGGCGCGTGTTGACGAATGCTTCCGTCAACTCTCGGCTCGATCGTCGACCGTCGAGGTCAAGTACGACGGTCGGAATGTGTTCGACCTGCGTATCGAGTGCAAAGCCAAAGATGATGGTCTGCATGACTGGGACGACCAACATGAAGAACAGCGTCGATCGTTGCCGCCGGATGTGGAAGAACTCCTTCATGAGGATCGCGAACAGCCCATCAAATGTCCGCCAAGGTGTATGCCGAGTCGCCGAGCGTTTGGGCGTCGAGCGATCTGCAGTGTCGTGGTCAACCGAGGCAATCGCGGAGACAGCGCGATCCTTCTCCGCCGCTTTCGTTAAGGTCACAAAGACATCTTCCAATGACGGCCCGACTTCTCGAATCGCGCTTTCGTCGACAACGATGTCCGCCGCCGCGAGGATTTTCTGAATGGGTGTTTCATCGGAGACGAGCAGATGAATCGTTTCGCCGAATAGCGTCGCGTCTTGAACCTGTTCGAGCTTTCTGAGCGGCGCAAGCTTCTCGGCGGGGGATGCGATTCGTAACTCGTACCGTGAAGTCCCCGGTCGATTCACGCTGGGCAATTGCTTGAGTTCGTCCGGTTTGCCCAGCACCAACAATTTCGCCTGATAGATATAGCCGACACGGTTGCAACGTTCGGCCTCGTCCATGTAGTGCGTCGTGACGAACAAGGTCACGCCGCGCGCCGACAACTCGAACAGCAGATCCCACAGCTGGCGGCGCGCAACGGGATCGATCCCCGCCGTCGGCTCGTCGAGAAAGATCACCTCGGGTTCATGAATCAATGCACAGGCAAGGGCCAGCCGCTGCTTCCAACCACCGGACAATGTTCCCGCAAGTTGTTCGATGCGGTCTTCGAGCGCCGTCAGCTCCAGCACGGCCTCGCGCCGATTCGCCAGATGCTCGCCATCGAGTCCATAGATGCGGCCGTAGAAGTTCAGGTTTTCGAGGACCGACAGGTCGTCGTACAGGCTAAACTTTTGCGACATGTAGCCGATGCGGCGTTTGATGGCTTCCGAGTCCGTGCGGATATCGTGACCAAGTACGGATGCATCACCTGCCGAGGGCGGCAACACGCCGCAAAGCATGCGGATAATCGTCGACTTGCCACTACCGTTGGGGCCGAGCAACCCAAAGATCGTGCCGCCTGGGACGTCGAACGAAACGTCATCGACAGCCGTTAGATTGCCGAATCGACGCGAAATGCCTTGGACGCAAATTGTGCTCGCCACCGATGATTCACTCCAGCCAGACATCCGCGGCCATTCCGGGTCGCAGCTTGTCGAGGCCGTCCAACAGCGTGACCTTGATGCGGAATACTTGCTTCGATCGCTCTTCAGGCGTCTGCGCGTTACGCGGCGTGAATTCGGCTTGCCGCGAAACGAATGTCACCTTCCCGCGAAACGATTCGCTTGAGAAGCTATCCGTTGTGACACGAACTTCCTGATCGAGCGCAATGTTCAATCGGCTTTCTGGCACGTACGCACGGACCCACAGCGCCCGGGTGTCCATCAACGACAGCACGGGGGCACCGACTGCGACCATGTCGCCCGGTTGCAATTCGATCGCTTCAATAACTCCATCCAGCGAGGCACGAATTTGCAACTCGTTCAACTGAGCCTCGATCGCCGCGAGCGCGCCTTGAACTGCCGCGACCGCTGCCTCGGCGTGCGCGATGTCCTCGGGGCGATTGCCGGCGATGAACAATTGCAGACCTTGTTCGGCTTCTTTCAACTCGGCGGCAGCCGCTGCGATCTCTTCGGCTCGCGACCCCTTCTCGAGCAACTTCAGTTCCTCTTCGCGAACGCGTTGAGTTTGCTCGGTCACTTTCACTTCCTCGGTCGAACGGTCGATTTCTTCACGAGTCACGGAGCCACTTTCCTTCGCGAACAATTCCGCGATGCGGTCGTACGTGCGTTTCGCCCGTTCGACTTGTGCAAGGGCCAAATCACGCCGAGCACGAGCCGCGCCGATCTCCTCTTCACGCGGGCCGTCGACCAGAATCTTGTGTATCGCCGCCAACCGTTCGACGCGAGCTTGTGCTTGCGCGATCTCTTCCGAGCGAAACCCGTTCTTCAGACGCGCGAGTTCGGCTTCGCTGGCCGCGACTTGAGCGGCGGCTTCCGCCTTTCTAGCGAGCAGGTCGAACTCCTCGAGTTCTACCAGTAACGCCCCCGCCGCCACCGATTCGCCCTCCTGGCAATGAACCGCCTTCACTCGCCCGCCAACTCGCGAACCGAGCCGAATCTCGTCGGCTTCGAGATAGCCCGACACCTTCCGCGGCTCGACTCGCATTTGGCTGTAAATCAACAAGCCGACGAGCAGGACTACCGCGACGAAGCCAACAACAATCCGTTGAGTCATGCAACAATCTTCCCAGGGAGGAAACGAGTATCGAAAGTGAGTTTAGTTCGCCATCGTAATCATTCCCACCACCAAGGATCGCTCGCAGGGCGGGGTTTCCCACGAGCAATAACGCCTGTCTCTGGACTGTTTAGAACAGACCAGGAATCGATATCGACACCGCCAGACACGCCGACGATCCAGCCCCTTTGAGTACGCGCGACGCTGAGATGAGGTTCGACCGCTTGCGGCACATGATAGCGCGGTCCGCGTAAGTGTTTGCCGCTCGTCAATAATGGCAGATCGGCAGCTGCCTGTTTGACAAGATCGTAGTGAGTGACAATTGCGGCAACAACGGCCAGGTCCATGCAATTGCGGAGTTCGCCGAAGACAGGCTCGGCACGGGACAGTTCTTCGTACATGGCTGTCATCGTTTCGGCCCAACGCTGAGACTGTCGATCAGTGCGGCCGGACTCGACGATAGCACCCGTTGAATCGACGAAACCGTTTTCCGTCATCGCCTTCACTCCGGGGCCTCGCAACTGCCACGAAAGACCGTCTTCGCTGCGGAGTAGTTGCGAATAGTTCACAGCCAACCACCATCTTGGCGAGGCGGTTCCGGCGGAGCGTGCGCCTTGCTTGGCGAGGAGTTCCATATAGCTGGGCATGTCCGCGACCGGCGCTTGATCCAAGCCCATCGCAAGCCGCTTCATCAGGTAGTCCGCGGCGACCATGACTCGAGCAAAGTGACTGTCGCCCGTGACACCCGTGACCGTGATCTGATTCGCGCCCACGGCCTTTTGCATCAGATCCGTGGTTCGCTGGCTGAACTGTAAGTTCCGGTTTTTGAGAAGAAGTTGAAGGCGCGCTAGTCCTTCTTCAGTCGGATCGATGGAACAACTGATGCCGCGGCCGGTGGCCGCGCTTTCGGCAGTTCGGAAGGCTTCCAGCAGGTCATCTAATCGGACCACAGGCATTCCCGTCGTCATCCCGATCGCCACGCCTCGTTCGTCGACATGCCAGCTTTCGGCGGGGCCGGCCAAAAATATGTCGTTCTCGTCCGGCATCGCGAACACGTACTCGACTCGTTGTAGCCCGGCGAGGAAACTAACTTCTTCCGGGATTGGTTTACGGCTCTCAACCAACTCGGCGAGCGTGCCCTCTAATCCGGCGAGGGAGACCACGCGCAGCTTTGTCGTGCCATCGCCGCCCAACGCCGCCCGCCGCGCGGCCAACGCACGCTTCTCGTCGACGACAGCTCTCGTGACGATGCCCGCCGCATCGACTGAAACTCCACCGACGAAGCCGTTACGTCCGATGACGGGCGTCAACCCCAACACGAACGGTCGAATGGAAGTGGAACTAACCGATGATTGTGCGAATGATTTGCTTGGTTGCAGTGCGACGATTGCCAAGGCCAGAGCGTAGAACCACCGCAGAGAAAGTTTTCGTCTCAACATTTCCGTTCTCCTAAACAGCTATTCCCCTGTCGGAACACGCGAAGGGGCTGAGGCGAGATCAGAGAACGGCAAATCAAAACGCCCAACACTCGCGTGCTTCCATCACAGTAACGATACGAGTGCAATGTTGCAACGGATTCTCGCCCCGCGAGTCGGGGCGCGAGCGACGGATAAGCGGTAGGCCGGAACAAGGCTTTGCACAGTTCCGGCAGCGTTGTGACGTTCGCCTCATGCCGGAACTGCGAAGACTTGTTCCGGCCTACTTTTGGCGTCGCTCCGTTTGGTACGTTGTTTTCTGCCGCTCGCCTAATGCCAGAGCCGTAGATCGTCGCGCTCTCTCCGACGGCGAACGAATCTGGTATAAACAGAGGGGTTGTGCCATTCCCGGTCACTAGATCCGGAGTTGCAACCGTTTGTTCTCGTCCAGGTAGCGATCGTCACTCGCCGCGGCGGTGACAAATCCCAACCAACTCCGCTCGCCGCAACCATAGTAGGAAGAAAGATCGATGCAGATTGCCAAACACAAAGTCGTCAAGATTCACTACACGCTGACCGACGACGATGGGGAAGTCATCGACAGTTCCGAAGGGGGCGAACCGCTGGAGTACCTGCATGGCGTTGGCGGCATCGTTGCTGGGTTGGAAGACGTTCTCGAAGGCAAATCCGTCGGCGATCGCATCAAAGTCAACGTGCAACCAGAAGATGGCTACGGCGAACAGGATGACGACCTGCTGCACGAAGTCGAACGGAGTCACTTCGAAGGAATCGACGAATTGGAACTCGGGATGCAATTCCAAGTCGACACCGACGACGGGCCGATGGTGGTGACGGTCGTCGAGATCACGGACGAGAACGTCACCGTCGACGGCAATCATGAATTGGCCGGTGTAACGTTGAACTTCGATGTTACGGTCCACGAGATCCGTGATGCCACGCCAGAAGAGATTGCTCACGGGCACGCTCACGGTGAAGGCTGTCACGAGCATTAATCGCGAGGGGCGCGCCCCATGGTTCGGCAAGGATCTGTACTCAACGACATTCGCAATCGGCTGGCGATCGCCCTGTGTTTCGCCGTTGCCGTTGCATGTGTCGTTCGCGCGCAGGACGGTGAAAAAACTCGCAGCTTCCGAAAAGCGGTATTGATCCGTTTCGAAGGACCGATCACGCCGCTGCTCGAACATTTCATATACCGCAAACTGGATATTGCCAAAGACCAAGGTGCCGATCTCGTGATCTTCGAGATTGACAGCCCCGGCGGATACTTGGATGCGAGCTTGAATCTGGCCGACCGCTTTCGCGACTTGGATTGGGCTCACACCGTCGCCTTCGTGCCGCGTGAAGCGTTGAGCGGAGCCGCGATCGCGGCGCTTGGCTGCAACGAAATTCTGATGGCACCCGAGGCGCACTTGGGTGACGCGGGACCGATCTTTCAGGGAGAAGATACCCTGTTCCGCCACGCGCCCGAGAAGATTCGCAGCGAGCTGGCGCTGCGTGTGCGCGATCTGGCCGAAGCCACGGGCCGACCACCCGCGTTGGCCGAGGCGATGGTCGACATGGACCTCGTCGTCTATCGCGTTCGCAATAAGAACACCGGTGTCGAGACGTTCCTCTCCGATCACGACATCGAATCGTCCGATGCTCCCGAAGATTGGGACAAGTTGCAGCCGGTTCACGAATCGCGAGAAAAGCACTTTCTGACGGTGACAGGGCGTCGCGCCGTCGAACTGAAACTGGCCGAGGGAACCGTTGCGACTCACGACGAGATTAAGCAGCGGTACGGCATCGAGGGTGAGTTAGTCGTCTTGAAGCCCTCGGGCGTCGACACCGCTGTCACGATTCTCAATGTGCCTTTCGTGACCGGGCTGCTGTTGCTGGTCGGTTTGATTGCGTTGTATGTCGAGTTCAGCGCGCCAGGCCTCGGCGCGGGAGGTTTCATTGCGGCACTGTGCTTCACGCTGTTCTTCTGGAGCAAGTTCCTTGGCGGGACGGCCGTTTGGCTCGAAGTCATTTTGTTCTTGCTGGGCGTCGTATTCTTGCTGGTCGAGATCTTCGTCACGCCCGGCTTTGGTTTCGCGGGCGTTACCGGCATGTTGTTGCTGGTGATTTCATTAATCATGGCGGGGCAAGATTTCACGATCCCAACGACGACGCGCGAGCTGCACGCAAGCTTGCAAGGATTGGTGGTGATTGTGGGAGCGGGCTTCGCTTTCTTGATTGGGGCGTTTGGGGTGAGTCACTATTTTGGCACGGTTCCGGTCGTAGGTTGGTTGAAACTCGAGTTGCCCGGTCCCGGCAGCGACGAAACCGACGACGACGGCAAGCCACGAGCGATGGCGGAACAGAATCGATTCCCTGTCGGAGTCGGCGATTGGGGCATTGCGGAATCACCGCTACGTCCCGCCGGCAAAGCGATCTTCGGAGACGCGTACCTCGATGTTGTTGCCGACGGCTCTTTCGTCGACAAGGGAAAACAAGTTCGTGTCATCCAAATCAGCGGCAATCGCATCGTCGTCCGCGAAATGGAAGACGTCGACTCGGCGCAGGTGTCCTGAGTGTACGTCAGGCTTTCTAGCCTGACATGTCGGCTTAGAAAGGCTGACGTACCAGAATTCGTCGCACGGGGCTTGACTTCTTGTCGCTAATTGTATTATTGTATTAATACAAAGCTCGATTGCAAAAAGTCTCTCAGGACAATCGATATGCAGCTTCATGTCTCGCCTCGTGACGGTGTTCCCATTTATCAGCAGGTGGTGAACCAGATCAAATACCTGGTCGCTTCGGGGCGTTTAAAGCAAGGCGATCGATTACTCCCGGTTCGTAAGCTGGCCGAACAGCTGATCGTTAATCCGAACACGGTCGCACGAGCCTATCGCGAGTTGGAGGCCGAAGGGGTGGTCGAGTCACGACGCGGCTCGGGCGTGTTCGTCTCGGAAGGTATCTCGCCGCTGGCCAAGCGAGAACAGAACAAGATTCTGAACGAACGAATCGACACGCTGCTGGCCGAAGCCGCACATCTGAATGTCGAGTTAGACACCGTAATCAAGCTGGTCCATCAGCGCAGTCAGCAGATGAGGTAAATCATGACAAGCGAAAATAACGTAGTCGAAATTCGTGGGCTGACGAGGCGATTCTGGCGCAAGGCAGCACTCGCCGACATCACACTGAATATTCCGCACGGAGTCGTGTTTGGGCTGGTCGGCGAGAATGGTGCCGGCAAGACGACGCTGATCAAGCACTTGCTCGGGTTGTTCAAGGCTCAACAGGGAACGGTTTCGGTCTTCGGGCTGAATCCTGTCGACGATCCCGTCGGAGTTCTCGGCCGGATTGGCTACTTGTCCGAGAGCCGCGAGATGCCCGATTGGATGCGAATCGGCCAATTCATGAGCTATTCGCAAGCGTTCTATCCCAAGTGGGACACGACCTACGCGGAAGAGCTGCGCGAGATGTTCGAGCTGGCGAAGGACCAGCGAATCAAGTCGTTGTCTCGCGGGCAGCGAGCACGCGTCGGACTGCTCGCGGCTCTGGCGCATCGGCCTGATTTTCTGGTACTCGACGAGCCGTCTTCGGGCTTGGACCCGATCGTTCGTCGCGACATCCTCGCTGCAATCATCCGCACGGTCGCGGACGAAGGACGCACGATTCTCTTCTCGTCACACCTGTTGGACGAAGTCGAGCGAGTTGCCGATCGAGTCGCGATGCTGCATCTTGGGCGACTTGTCATGAGTGCGCCGCTCGATCAGATTCTTGACGAACATCATGTGCTCACGCTTCAGTTTCCAGACTCCCTCACGAAGGCACCGACTTTGCCGGGCGGTCTGGGATGGAGTGGCGAAGGTCGCGAATGGACATGTGTATGCAATGGCGAGCTGGAACGCTTGCGATCCGCTGCGACGTCGGCAGGCGCGGCGATCGTCGAGGAGCGCCGCCCGTCGCTCGAAGATGTATTCCTGGCACGCGCGCGCAGCGAGCAGACTCAGCGAATGGAGAGCGAATCATGAAATCGATTCCACTCGCGCTGACCTGGGAGTTTTGGCGACAATCTGGAGCAGGGTTGTTCATGGTCGTCGCGTTGCTCTCTGGACAGATGGCACTGCTGTACGGGGTACTCCGGCTCGACGAACTCTCCGTTCGTGACGACGTTACGCTTGCGAGTCTTCACGTGTTCTGCTTCATATTTGTCGTCGTCGGTTTGGCCGCGGTGATTTGCCACGCGACAGGTTCGCCTCAGTATCGATTTACCTTGCCGGTTTCGATACGCGCGTCGGTTCTCGTTCCAATGATTAATGGTGCGATCGCGACGGTGGTCGGTTATCTAGCCGTCGCGTTGCTGGTGAATTGGCTTTTTAATGCCCAGTGGAGCCTCGTTAAACCGACCATCATCGCCGTCTGTCTGATTTCCGTGTGCCAAGCGGTGACCTGGATGTTTGGGTCGTCATCGAATCTTCGCGGTGCGATCGGTGCCGGTATTGGCACCGTGCTTGGTGTTGTCGTCATCTTGCTGAACGGAGTCGATTCTCCTGAGCGTGAACAGTTCTTTCGGGAATGGCAGGCCATCAGACCGCTCGACATCTCTCTTGCGATTGTCGCACCGATAGCTGCCTGTACATTCTCGCTCGTCGTACTCACTCTCGCGCGACGCGGCCAGATATTCTCGAT
>Ga0326597_10011889_pt1 | contig 11502 bp, 9 predicted proteins | sample RVTome_12_FD_203789 | JGI IMG/M metagenome (GOLD analysis project Ga0326597, IMG submission 203789) | Soil microbial communities from uranium-contaminated site in the Upper Colorado River Basin, Wyoming, United States - RVT100D185 | ecosystem: Environmental > Terrestrial > Soil > Contaminated >...
CGCCGTTTTCATCTGATCCTCGAAGAAACCGGCGAAGTTCTCCTGGAGGTGTTGGTCACCGCGAGCGCGGCGGGGATCGTGGTCGGTCTTATCATGGTGAGCGGTCTGGGATTTCTCTTGTCCCTGGCGATGACCCGGATGATCGGCGGACAGCTTTTTCCCTTGCTGCTCATGGTCGCGCTGGTGTGCATCGTGCTCGGCATGGGGATGGGAACTGTCGCCGTCTATGTTATCGTCGCCACGCTGCTGGGTCCGGCGGTGACGCAGCTCGGCATTCTGCCCATTGCGGCGCATCTTTTCCTTTTCTATTTTGCCATGCTGTCGCTCTTGACGCCGCCGGTATGCGTGGCCGCGTATGCCGCCGCTGCCATTGCCGGAGCTTCTCCCATGAGAACCGGCTTCGAGGCGATGCGTTTGGGCGCCGTGGCGTACATCGTCCCTTTTATTTTCGTTTACTCCCCGTCCTTGCTTTTGATCGGCTCATGGATCGAGGTCACCCTAGCCGTGACTACGGCATTGGCCGGCACGGCGCTACTGGCGATTGCGCTTTCGGGTTTTCTCTTTCGACCGATGGGATGGTTGTGGCGGTTGGTTTTAGCCGTCGCAGGGGTAGCGCTGATCGTGCCGCCGATCGGTCCGGTACGCTACAGCGAGGCTCTAAACATCGGCGGCGGCGCCTTGGGCCTCATCTTTATCGCCATCGAATGGAAGGCGCGCCGCGCGGCCGCCGCCCGCGTGTCGTCGATCAGTGGCGCCGTTTGAGTGCCCCGCTACTCCGGTATATTGGTCCGAGGTAAAACGCCAACATAGTGTAGGCCGAGGAGTAAAGCCTTCCGGGAGAAGGCAATGGGCCTGTGCCTTGAAGTGGATTGCGAACCGCTCGTCTTGAGCAAACGGCAGTAGAAACAAGTAGCAGCGTGACCCAGCACAGGCAAGTCAAAGCAACTGAACGTCCAGGTGCCTTCTCCCTCCAGGCTTCACTCCTCGGCCTCTCTCGACCAGAAATGATGCGGGCTACGAGGCTCACTCCTCGGTTGACAGCGTGTAGCGTCTTTTCCTCGACCCATGAATGATCGGGGTTAGCAACGCGGCGCCACGAGAATTTCATCCCGTGGCCAATGATCGATCAGCTCGGCGCCGTTCTCGGTCACAACGACGGAGTCTTCGATGCGGACGCCGTAGCCGGGCTCGCCCTCCCGTCCCTCGATGGCGATGGTCATTCCCGGTTCGAAAACCTGAGGATGCTCAAGCGACCACTGGCGGTTGATGATTGGATAACCGTAGTGGTACATGCCGATGCCGTGGCCGATCTCCATCGTCAGCAACTCGGCCTCATCTTTGTAGCCCCATTTGCCCGCCGGCGGAAAGTGCTTCGCCGCATCCGCCGTTGTAGCGCCGGGCTTGATGGCGTCGATGATGGCGTCCATGCGCTCGATCAGCGCCTTGTACCAATCCTGGACTTTACGCTCGGGGGTCTTGCCTACGGAGAAGGTGCGGTAGTAGCAGGTATGATAGCCCATGTAACCGACGCCGCAGTAGGCCGTGTAGGCGAGATCTCCATGCTGAACGATGCGGCCCGTATGATCGATGCCGCGGTCGTAGCTGTTGGGTCCGGTGCGAATATGGCCGCGCGGCACCGTGTCGGCTCCCGCCTCGTGGGCGGCGAGCATCGACTGCTGCGCCACCCAGACATCGCTGACGCCGGGTCTCAGGAGATCCCAGGTTTTATGCCAGGCGTTATCGGTGATGGCATACGCCATTTTAAGGCAGTTGATTTCATCGACGGTTTTGGTCTTGGTCGCTTCCAACATCAGCGGCCAGCCCTTGACGACGTTGAGGCCTTTGGCCGCTAGCGCCTGCGTGGCCGTGCCGTCGAAACCCACCACGGCGAGTTTTTCTCCTGTAAGCTTGCGCTCCGCCAGCTCGCGGTGAATGCCTTCGGCGAAAAGCTTCGCTTCCTCTTCCGTCGCCTCCGGCCCGCACCCCTCGTTTACCCAGTTGCGCGCCAACCGCCAGTGTTTGATCCAGGGCGCTTCCTGAGGATAGTTGTGATACCAGCCGGCATGTTGATAGACGACGGGATCGCCTTCGGCGAAGAAGAGCACGTACCAGAGCTGCGGTAAAAACTCCGCGCCCCTGAGACCGCTGAGGTAGCGGGTATTATCCGGCCGCGCCGCGACGATGGCCGCCACGCCATGTTTCTTGAGCACCTGGCGCGCTTTCTCGGCCCGCGCCGTTCTCATGCGCTCGACGTTGATGCGCTCCTGCCAATCCGCGATGGCCGTGCCGAAGGTAAGTTTCGATGCCATTTTGACCATGGTCGTTCTCCTCTCGTCCGATCATGCTCCGTATTTATTCCAAGCATGTATCGGGCGTCAAGAAAGAAAAGGGGCAGTCGCTAGGAGCGCGATGGGTGATCGACGGGAGCCGCCAGACTTCGGTCCGCTCGCTTCCGTCAACGTGCCTACCCGAGACCCGATTGCGGGTCAAATTGAGGTAGTGGTTCAGTTTCGCCAAAATTTGTAGGGGCAACCCTATGTGGTTGCCCGTTCGGAGGGCAGGCACGTAGGCCTGCCCCTACATCGATGCGGCGTTGAAATCGAACTGAACCACCACCCAAATTGAAGATGTATTCAAAATAGGGTACGGATCTCTATGGGTCGGTGGAAGCGCTTTGGTGTCATCGTGACCAATACTCGACCGATCACGATCCGAAGCATGTTCATGTTTTCGAGGATCGCAAGCGAGTCCTCAAGTTCGATATTGAGAATTGGGAGGTCATGGTAGGCAAATTGACGACCAAAGCGAGAAAGGCTCTTGAGGCTTTGCGGCGGGAAGGCATTGTATGAGAAATCCCGTATTCAAAGAAATTAAACCGAATTACCGCAAGCGCGTGCTGGAAATAACACTCCGGGAGGGACGAGCCACCAGGAAATACAACCTTCCGTTCGCGGCGTTTGAAGACAAGAGGATCCACGCTAAGAACCGCTTCGCGTCGATCGCTATTGATCGAGAGCTAGGCGATCAGGCGGCGTCATTTGTCCTTGAGGATGGCACCAGGGGAGATTTCCCGGCCGATTTCGTGCTCTATCATTGCGACCCGACCTACGACTGGTCGCCGATCAACCAACTCAAAAGGGCGCTCAAGGACAAAATTGGCAGCGCTAAATTATCCGTCCGTGTTCTTGCCGACGCTTTGAACACGTCTCCATCTCAAGTCGTCCGGCTGCTGCAGGAAGACAAAATATCCAAGCAGCTTTTGCAGCTTTTCAGGCTAGCGGAGCTGGCGGGCTACCAGGTTGAGTTCAATCTCAAGAAGAAGAAAGCAGCCTAGTCGGGCGCAGTTCAGAGCACGATCCGTAAAGTTCTTCTAATGGGCGCTCCTATTTTACTTCAGCGGTACTAACTTCGTATCTTCCAGAAGCTCTCTCCGAAAACGTTACTTTCGCCCGTAAAGCTTGTCGACGAAGCCGCTCTTTTTCAGCTCATCAACGAAGCGAAGATCGACGAAGTCTTCCGCCTTGGCTTTGCTCGCTCTCGGATCGGTCAGGGCTTGCACGTCCAGCGTCTGTTTCAACCCTTCCAGCGTCGGGTAGGTGTCTTCGACGAGCAACTCGGAGTTGGCCGCGTGGGCTCCCTCCAGCACGTCCCGGGGCAGGCCGCGGGTGTACTTTTGCATGATCTTGACCGACACATCTTTGTGGGTCTTGAAAAAGTGGATCGACTCCGCCATCGCCCAGACCACCCGGCGCACCTCGTCGGGATTTTCGCGGATTTTTTTCCGCGTCGCCACGGTGCAGTTGAACTGAAACGGCACGTTGAGCTTGGCCATGTCGATGATCACTCTCAGTCCCAATTTTTCGCCCTGGATCCTTTCGCCGTCCGTGACCACGGTGAAATCCACCTGGCCGCCGGTGACGGCGGCCAGCCGGGCCGGCGCGCCGCCGACGGTCACCGCTTTGATATCTTTGTAGGGGATGCCGACTTTCGACAAGGCGAGCCGCATCGCGAAGTCCGCCGAAGTACCGGGGATATGCACCGCGGCGGAGCGCCCCTTGAGACCCTCGGGCGACTTGATGCTGGGCTTGCCGATGATGAAATAGGGCAGCGTATTCATCTGGCTTTGAATGATCGCGATGTCCGCGCCCGCCAGGACGGCGTTGATCACCGCCGTCCCCACCGCGCCGCTGTAGCTCAGATCGCCGGCGATGAGACTTTGAATGCCGCGCACGCTGCCGTTGATGAAGATCGTATCGAGTTCGAGCCCGTGCTTCTTAAAGATGCCGGTCTCCTTGGCCACCCAGGCAATCACCGAAGAGTTAGTGGAGTCCGAGATGTAGGCGAAGTAGCTCGTGGCGTGTGCGCCGCGGATCGATGCGAAAGTTAAAAAAACTAGAGCGAAAAGGTAAACCACGCGTGGCCTAATCATCTTATGTCCCTCCTTTTTCACACAGAATCACTCATAACGCATCTGCGGCCATCCAACAAGGCGGGCTCCGGCATAGCTGGCCGGAGCGCTTGTTGCGGAGCAGGGTTCGGACGAAGCGTGAGAACGCGTCGGCCCGGCGCGGCCGCGGGACGGGATGCAGCGTTCTCTATGACGCCGCTCAATTTATCGTCCAGTCAAAGGTCGCCGGAGTCAGTTCTACGTTCCCGGCCGCGTCGGTGGCTTGTACCTGGAAATTATGAAGCCCAGGCAAGAGCCCGCTGTACTTCTGCCCGCTCTTGCAGAGCGTTGATGGCCGACCGTCCAAACTACACTGGAATGTACTGTTTCTCTCTGACTTGAACTTAAAGGCCACATTGACGCTCGTCGTCGGGTCCGTCGGTTTCCCCGTGATGGTGGTGACCGGTAGTATCGTATCGACCGTCCATGCCTTGGCCTTGGCCGCCGACTTGTCCGCGTTCCCCGCGGCGTCGACCGCCTTAACTCGGAATTTGTGTTTTCCGTCAGCCAAAGCGATGGAGACATACGGGCTGGTGCAATCCGCGAATAGGCTGCCGTCTAAGCTGCACTGGAAGCCGCCGCCCACTTCAGTCGAAGTAAAAGTGAACGTTGCCACAGGATTATTCGTTAACAGCGCAGGCGCCGAAGTGATGGTTGTATTCGGGGCGGTCTTATCGATGGTCCAATCGAAGCTTGCCGGGGTCGGATCGGTAACGCCGCTGGCGGTTGCCTGGACTTTGAAGTTGTGAAGGCCGGCCTTCAATTTCGTATAAGTCTTGAGGCTGGCGCACGCGCTGAACGCGGCGCCGTCAAGGCTACAGGCGAAGGTGGCCGACGGATCGGTGGAGGTGAAATTGAAAACTGCGGTGGTGCTATTGGTCGCCGCTCCGTCGGCTACCGGCCCGGAATTAATTAAAGTGTCCGGCGCAACAATGTCGTTATCCGTGATCATCACCGTGGCGTTGCTGGGCGAGCCCGCCGCATAGCCGCTCCCCACTTCCAGCGTCACAAGGACCGTCTCGTTGCCTTCGTTCACGACTGCGTCATCCTTCGGCGTGACCACGATCTGGGCCGAGCTTTGCCCCGTTAGAATCACCACGTTCCCCGACAGAGCGAAATAATCGCTTCCCGGCGTCGCCGTGCCGCTAACGGTATAGTTCACGGTCAAAGGCGATGCCGTGCTTCCCGTGCGGGTCACGGTGAACATACCCGTGGTCGTTCCTTGTTCGGTGGCCGTGTCGTCCGTGGCGGCGATGGTTACTTCAGGCAGTGTCGGACCGACGTTCCAGCCCATGTCTGCGAATAGTTCCAAAGCAAGACCTACGTCATGAAGTGGGCCAGTATAAATAGGTTCCATCACCTCGTTGGGGCTCAACGCCGTATCCCAATGCGACACCGAGGAACCGGGCTGCGGAGGATTGGGGGCGAACATGCGGACATGGGTCCCCACCCTGCCCGCCGTCAGGACTCCGCTGGCGGCCTCCACGTTGGCGCCAACCCAGTGGAGATTCCCGGTGTCCATGCTGGCCGCGACGCGCTGGGCGTTGGTCATGCTAGGATAGTCCGACGGGCTGGCACCGTGATCTTCGAGATTGAGCATGAATATGTCGTTGAAACCCAGAGCCTTTGCCCCGGTCGCCAGGTTCACTAAGGTGTGGAAGCCCAGCCCATGGCTCAGCTCGTGCAGGACGACGCTGACGAAGTCAATCTGGCTGCCCGGTGGGTTCGCGTCCAGGCCGTAGTACCAGACTTTCGGGAACGCGCACGTGGTCCCGATCGAGCTGTTGAATTGCGCGGTGATATCATCGCTGCCCGGGCCCGGGTCGAGGTCACTTCCATGCAGGGCATTGGCCAAGGCGACGGGGTACCAGGTGCTGGGTACAAGGGCTCCGATGAAGTTGCGAAACGACGTGGCAGCGCCAGCGGACCCGAGAACCGCTGAAGTAGAGTTGCACGTCAGCGGATTGAACTGGGCGCCGATCCGGATCGTCACGGGACTGACGATCAGTCCCGCCCAGATGTCTGCGGCGTGCTGGAAGGCGATGAGCCTCTGGTCACCGAGGTTGGTGCCCGTATTCCCCCCGACCGGAGCGACCGGCGTGGGATCGTTGAACCCCTCGCCAGCGCCGTCATTGTTGACGACCGTTATGGTGGTCGCGTGCGCGACGGGAGTGACGATGACCGCCATGCCGAAGAACGCGGAACATAGCGTGAGGACGCGCAGCCGGTACCGACATTTCAGATGAAACATCACCGTTTCTTCCTTCTATCTGTCGGCGAATTGTTATTTCTCGTCGCCGGACTCTGGCAAGTCGTGGAGATGCTGTATCCTGAGCTGTCCGCCGGTATCGATCGTGGCGAGGAGCGGGCTTTGAAAGCGACCCTGGAGGTCGAGCTTGAAACCGCCGCCAGGTAAGGCGTTCGGAACTTCTCTTAGACCTTGATGAGACGTGCTCATGGCGTTCTGGATCTCTGGAGTTAATTGGAGAGGCACCGTGCCGGGTGCCGGCTCCTTTCGGATCGCTCCCGTCCGCGGGTCGACGTATATCATAATGCCGGAAGCGCCGCTGGGGACAACATCGTGTTTATTGGCAGGCGGCTCGGGAACATTCGCACCCGATTCAGTCTGCGTCTCCTCGGAGAGTACCGGCTGCGCCGACGCGGCAATTTGCGCAGTGGCGTATTGTGGCCACCCGTTTTGTGTAATGACCCGATCCTCAACCGATGGAGGCGCTACCATATTTGCGGCGCAGCCGCCGACGAAGACGACAAGCAACGCAGTCAAAACCACGCGGCTCTGAAGAATTACCTGTTTCATCTCGTCCTCCTTGGCTCCGGCGGCTACGGTAATTGTTGAGTCCAACTGTACCTTGCCGGTCTCAGTTCGATGTTCCCGGCCACGTCAGGTAGCGTCGCGATTGGAACTCCAATCACCAGCAAGCCGGCAATCAATATACTCGAAACGCTGATGCGCTGCATAGAAACAATCTCCGGTCGCGCTTCGGTCCGGGAGACTCCCTAAACGGCGCGCGATACTATAGAAATGCCAATCTCGGTCATCGCCCCAATCCTCGCAAAAGTCGGTTACTAATTATCAAGAACGAAGATAAAAAGTGCAAGGCCTGATCAGGCCGGGTTGCCGCGCGTGCGAGATGCCATCTGATCGCTTCGCGATGGGCATTCGAAGTCGCCGTTAGACAGCAAGCCACGCGCTATTTCAAGAGCGACCAATTTTTCGCGGTGAGCGCGAGCCCGCACGCGCAGATGGCGGCGGCGATGATAAACATCCAGGAGTAGCCCGCCAGATCGACGGCGAGTCCGTTGAGCAGCGCGCCCAGTCCATTGCTCAGCGGAAAGGCCACCGAGAAGCTCGCCATGGCGCGGCCGCGCCGCTCCACCGGTGCTCGCTCCATCGCGAGGGCGAGAATGCGCGTGCCGCCGATGGCGGAGCCTATGAAGTAGAGCGCTCCCGAGAGCATCATTCCGAAGAGGCTCGCGGAGTAGGACAGAATCACGAGCGCGCCGCTCTCCAGCGTGAACGCGGCGATGAGGGAGCGGCCGCAGCCGATGCGGTCCGAAACGCGGCCAAGGAGAGGGCGGGCGAGGACGCTGGTGACGCCGGTGACGACGAAGAACCAGCCGAAGTGGCCGATGCCGAGCTGGCGCGCGTAGAGAACTGCGAAACTGGTGAGACAGGGCAGCGAGAGGTGCGAGGTAAACAGTAGCGTGGCGGCCAGCAATATATCGCGGTCAAAGACGCTGACGATATCGCGCCACCAGGATTCGCTCCGCTCGGTCTGGCGGCGCCGCGGCGCGCGCGCTACCTGGCGTGACAGCGCCGCTCCGGCGCCCGCGCCGGCGAGCGCCAGAGTCGTCGCGAGAACGAACACGGCGAAAAAGCCGCCGAAGGGCGCGTCGATGATCCACAGCGCGACGGCGGGAAAGATGATCGTCGCGCAGGACTGGACGGCGCCGTAATAGCCGGATGCCTCGCCGCGCCGGTCGGCGGGCGCGCTGGTTGCCAGCAGGGTGTAGCCGCCGGTCATCATGCCCGACCAGCCGATGCCGCGCAGGCCGTTGGCGAGCATTGTAACGCCGGCGGATGGAACGAAGCAAAGCGAAATGCTCGCGGCCTGGCCGAGCAGCCCCAGGATCAGCACGCCGGTTTCGCTCCAACGGTCGGCCCAGTAGCCGATGACCGGCCGGGAGAGCACGCTGGCAACGCCGAAAGAAGCGATGACCAGTCCGACGATGACGGGCGAGTCGCCGAGATGCGTGATGTAGAGTGGGAAAGTCGGCTGCAGGACGAAATGCTGCGCATAGCCGAAAAACTGGACGGCGCAGAGCAGCGTGAAAGTGCGCGTCCAGATGGATTCGGGCCGGCCGTTGGCGCTGGATTCAAACCCGCTAAGGGCCATTCGAGTTTACCCTTGTGCCGTTCATGAACAGGAAAATCAGGCCGATGGCTTCGAGCGCGGCCAGGAGCAAATACATGCCGACGTAACCGGCGCCTTCGACGGCGCTGCCTGCGAGCAGAGAACCCAGACCGTAGCTCAAAGGATAGGCCATCGAGAAGGTCGCCATCGCTTTGCCGCGCCGCGCGGGATCGGCGCGCTCCACGGCGAAGGCGAGCGTCGTCGAGCTGCCGATGGCGTTGCCCGCCATGAAGAGGGCGCCGGCGCAGATCATGCCGAACAGATTGGCGACCATCGTGATCAAGAGCAGGCCGATAACCTGCAAGGTGAGCCCGGCGGCGATCGAGCGGGAGCGGCCGATCCTGTCCGAAAGCCGGCCCAATAGCGGGCGGCCGAGCAGGTTGGTTACGCCGACGACAATAAAAAATCCGGCGAAGTTCATTATGCCGAGTTCGCCGGCGTAAAGAACGCTAAAGTTGGTGAACGCCGGCAAAGGCAGATTCAACCAAAAGAGTAACAGAGAGGGCAAGAATACTTCGCGCTCGACAAAGCGGAAAATTTGCCGCCACCAGGGTGTGGAGTCTTTTGACAGATGGAGACCGACCGGCCGTGGCAGGTGGCGTGGGATTAATCCGCCCACAGCGGCTCCGACGAATGGAAAAAGCGCGGTTACCGCGAAGACGACGGCGAAGCCGCCGAACGGAGCGGCGATCAACCACAGGGCCAAGGCGGGAAATAAAATAGCGGGAGAGCCTTGGACTCCGCTGTAAAGACCCGAGGCCTCGCCGCGCCGCGTCTCAGGCGCGGTGAGCGCGAGCAGCGAGTAGCCGCCCGCATTGAGTCCTGCCCAGCCGATGCCTCTTAAGCCGTTGGCCAGCATGGCGGCGCCGGCAAACGGCATGAAGCAGAAAAATATGCTGGCGCCTTGAAACAGCAAGCCCCAGTTCATCACTCCCGCGTCGCTCCAGCGATCGACCCAATGGCCGACCAGCGGCCGGACGATCACGCTGGTCACGGCGAACGCTGCAAGGACAAGCCCCACCATGAATGGCGAACCGCCGAGCTGCGTCACGTAGAGCGGCAGGGCGGGCGCGAGCATCGAGTGCGAGGCATAGCCCAAAAACTGCGCCGCGCACAGCAACACGAAGGCGCGGGTCCAGATGGTATCGGGATTTCCGGAACTCATGAAATGGAAGGCATGGGACGGGAGCGTGACCGCGCGCGCCTCCTGGCGGCGCAAGCTTTACCTTGGTCAGTATCCCGGGTACCTGTGAAGATCAAGTCTCGGTGGGAGAAAAAGGGGATAAGATTCTATGAGTGATTAGCGGGCAACGCGACGGACATGGACAGGGCGATATCGCATCAACTATTATTTCCAAGCAAACAGGGTAGGTCCGGTGCCAACGCACTTTTTTTTGTGGCTCCAAGGTTTGCCATTGCGGCGCGGTGCGGAATCCAGAAGCTTGGCAATAACTCGCTCGTCATCAACGCAGCGTAGGAGGAGATCACTATGAAACGCTTGTCTGTCATCACCATGGGCCTGCTTGTTATCGGATTCATTGTTGCCGGCTGCTCAACCACGGCAACTCGTGACGCGGGGTGGACACGCTCATTGACGGCCCCAACGGCCTGGACAACTGGAACCGAGTAGGCGACGCCAACTGGAGAGCGGATGACGGGGCCATCGTAGCCGACAAGGGCAAGGGTGGCCATTTCGTCTCAAAGAACTCCTACACAGACTTCCAGATCAGGGCCGAGTTCTGGGCGGATCACACCACGAACAGCGGCATCTTCATTTGCATTTCCGATCCCCAGAAAATCAGCTCCAAGAGCGCCTACGAGGTGAACATCTACGATCAACGCCCCGGCCAGGAGTACGGCACGGGGGCGATTGTCAATTTCGCGACGGTATCGCCCATGCCCAAGGCCGGCGGCAAATGGAATACCTATGAGATCACGGCCAAGGGCTCGCAACTGACCGTCGTGCTGAATGGAGTCCAGACCGTCAATATTCAGCACGGCCAATTCCCGGCGGGACCGTTCTCCCTCCAGTTTGGCAACCGTGACAAAGGTGCTCCCGGCGGCGCCATCAAATGGCGCAAAGTGCAGATCAAACCATTGTAGCGAATCACACTTCTCAATGCGCCGCGCGGTTGAAGAGTAGATTCCGACCCGAGCGGACTCGCGATCCGGAGAGAGAAGAAGGGGTCACGAACGGCCCTCGATCAAATTACCCGCGAGTTTTTTCTATTGGAAATCGGACGGCTTCAGCGATTCCCGATTGGTTCCATCCCGCTATTGGTGATGGCGCGGGCCGCCTCCGGCGAGGCGAGGAATCTGACAATCGCGTGAGCGGCGTCCGCATCCCTGGTACTCAGGGCGACGCCGGCCGAGAAGACGGAGACTTTCTGCACTTCCGGCGGCAGCGGTGTCACATGGTCTATGCCGGGCACGGGCAGTAGCTCGCTCAACTGCTGGAAGCCGATTTCCGCTTCTCCCCGCGCGACCACGGCGCCAATTCGCTCACCACCGCTGATTAGCCGGCTTTTACTCATCACCTGGTCGGCTATTCCCAAGCGCTGATATAGCTCCGTGGTGAGATATTGGCCGCTTACGCTGGCGGAGTACGCGATGGACTTC
>Ga0326597_10011891_pt1 | contig 11502 bp, 9 predicted proteins | sample RVTome_12_FD_203789 | JGI IMG/M metagenome (GOLD analysis project Ga0326597, IMG submission 203789) | Soil microbial communities from uranium-contaminated site in the Upper Colorado River Basin, Wyoming, United States - RVT100D185 | ecosystem: Environmental > Terrestrial > Soil > Contaminated >...
TTCCCCGCACCCGTATGGCCCACCAGAGCGATCGTCTGCCCCGGCGAGGCGCTGAACGAGATGTCCCGCAGGACCCAGGGACCGTCGGGGCTGTACCGGAACCAGACCCCTTCGAAGCGCACCGCGCCGCGCACCGGACGCGGGAGCGGGGCCGGCACCGCCGGCTCGCGCACGACCACCGGCTCGTCGAGCAACGAGAAGACCCGCTCCGAGGAGGCCATGGCGCTCTGCAAGAGGTTGAACTTCTCGGACAGGTCCTGGAGCGGCTGAAAGAACCGCCGGGTGTACTGAATGAACGCCGCCAGGATGCCGACGGTCAGGGTCCCATCGAGGACGCGCAGCCCGCCGTACCAGAGCAGCAACGCCATCGCCACCGCCGTCAGCACCTCGACGACGGGAAAGAACACCGCATAGATCGTGATCGACCGGAGATGCGCCTCCAGGTGGTCGCGATTGAGCTCGGCGAATCGTCTCGCGGAGCTCTGCTCGCGCCCGAAGAGCTGCACCACCCGCATCCCCGACAACCGTTCCTGGAGATACGAGTTGAGCCGGGCCAGCCGGAACCTGATGTCGCGAAAGGCCTCGCGCACCCGGCGGCGGAAGATGCGCGCCGTGAGCCAGACGAGCGGAATCACGGCGAACGTCACCAGCGCCAGCCGCCAGTCGATCGCCAGCATCATCCCCATGATGGCGATCAGCGTGAACGCATCGCCGAAGATCGTCACGACACCCGACGAGAACAGCTCGTTCAGCGTCTCCACGTCGGAGGTGACTCTCGTCATCAGTCGGCCGACCGGGTTCCGGTCGAAATACGTGACGCTGAGCCGCTGGAGATGCGCGAAGATCTCCATCCGCAGGTCGTACATCACCCGCTGGCCGATGTAGGTGGTGAGGAGCGCGCCGGCGTACTCCACCACGAACTCGAAAAGCATGGTGGCGAGATACATCGCCGCCAGCAGCCCGAGCAGGCCCATGTCATGGCGGGGGATCGCGGCGTCGAGGGCGTGCTCCGTGAGCCGCGGGCCGACCAACGCCAGCCCCGACTGGCCGAGCAGCAGAACCAAGGCGAGGGCGGTGAGCCAGCGGTAGGGCCGGAGGTATCGCAGCAGCCGCCGGAGTAACGCCGCGTCGTAGCCCGTTCCCGGGGCCTCGGGATCCTGGTCGATCGTGCTCACCCGGTCAGCCCGCCGGCTCCGCCAGCACGTCCTGATCGATCGCGCGGAGCCCTCGGCGGACCCAGCTCGAGAAGACGAAGAAGCCGAAGCCGAGGGTGAAATAGGTGAGGATGATGCGCCAGACCAGGATGTAGATCGGCGTCAGCTCCCTCGGCACGTACGACGACATCACTGCCGCGGACAGCACCTCGCCGATCCCGGAGGCCCCCGGGGTCGGGGCGAAGTAGAGGAGGAACATGACCAGCGTCTGGATGAGGAGGATGTCGACGAAGTTGGCGTGAAGCCCGAGGGCGCGGAGCGCGATGTAGCCGGCGAGCAGCTTGTTCGCGTGGGAGGGGGCGGAGAGGATCGTCGCCCAGAAGAGCGCCAGCCACCCGGCCGGACTGTTGAACGCGATCACGCTCGCGTGCGCCTCGTCGATTCCCCGTCTCAGGCGCTCCAGCCGGTCCGCCACGCGCCGGCTCCGTCGACCCACCGCCTCGGCGACCCGGTGGATGAGGTCCCGCACCATGCGGGGGAAGAAGATCACCATGCACATCAGGAGGCCGATGCCGGCGATGATGGTGAGGCTCCCCCGGAACAAATCGTACAGCGAGAGCCCGAGCACGTTGCCGCGCTGCCCCAGCGACTGGCCCGCCCCGAAGAGCAGCGCCAGTGGCCCCGCGATGGCGAAGAAGAGGATCGTCGCGACGAAGCTCATGAAGGTGGACGTCACCGCCACCGGCAGAGGGACGCCGAACCGGCGCATGGTGTACATCGTCATCGGCCCGGCGCCCGAATTGAGCGGCGTGATGTATCCCGCCCAGGCCCCCATGCCGCCGGCCAGAAACATTCCGGGCAGCCACGGCCGGGGATGGACGTGCCGCGCAACCACCCAAAGTCGCAACCCACCGCCCAGCCAGTCCAGGGAGGCCAGCGCCAGCCCCACCGGAAGCCAGATCCAATGGATGCGCCCTACGCCCTTCAGGAACGCCGGGAAATCGTTCCCATAAAGCAGGGTGATCCCGAAGCCGACCAGGGAGGCCAGGACGGAGAACTCGAAACCACGAAGGAGGAACTTCGGCGTGAGCAAGCGGGACATGAAGGACGAAAGGTAGGGCGGGAGGGGTGGAGGGCGGAAGGACGACCTCGAACCGAAACTTTCCCGAACACCCGTTGTCCCTTATCCTTCGCGCGAAATGTCCGAATCCGTCATTCGCATCGTCAACGCCCGGCAGCACAACCTCAAGGGCTTCACCGTCGAGCTGCCGCACCGCGCGCTCACCGTCATTACCGGCCCCTCCGGCTCCGGCAAGAGTTCGCTCGCTTTCGACACGATATACGCCGAGGGGCAGCGACGGTACATCGAATCGCTCTCCACCTATGCCAAGCAGTTCCTCGACCGGATGCCCAAGCCGCTGGTGGACCGGCTGGAAGGACTGGCCCCATCGGTGGCGATCGAGCAGCGGAATCCCACCGTCTCCAGCCGGTCCACGGTGGGCACCGCGACCGAGGTCTACGACTACCTCCGGCTTCTCTGGGCCCGCGCCGGACGCGGCTTTTGCCGCGTCTGCGGCGCCCCCGTCCGGCGGGACACTCCCCAATCGGCGGCGGACGACCTCCTGGCCGGAGGCCCCGGCCGGCTGCAGATCTGTTTCCCCCTCCCTCCCGTTGCCCGGCTCACCCATGAGGCGGTCGTGGAGAACCTCCGCGCCCTCGGCTTCGTGCGGGTCCTCGCCGACGGAGCCCCCCATCGTCTCGACGAGCTGCCCCCCGCGCTCGACTTCACCATGCCGGGGGAGCTGCTGGTCGTGGTCGATCGCCTCGCGGCCGGAGCGGAATCGGCCGGCCGTATGGCGGAGGCCATCGCCACCGCGTTCCAGGAGGGAGAAGGGGTGGCGGTGGCGCTTGGGGACACCGGTCGCCTCCGGTTCACCCGCCATCCCGCCTGCAGCGCGTGCGACACGCCGGCCGCCACCGTCACCCCGGCGCTCTTTTCGTTCAACAATCCGCGAGGGGCCTGCTCCACCTGCAACGGCTTCGGCGCCACGCTGGAGTACGACGAGTCGCTGATCGTTCCCGATCCCGCTCGCAGCCTCGCCAACGGGGCGATCGATCCCTGGACCAAGCCGAGATACGAGACCCGGCGCCGGCTGCTGCTCGACTTCGTGAAGTCGATCGGCGCCGACCCGTCGAAACCGTGGTCGAAGCTCAAGGCGGCGCACCGACGCGAGATCCTCCACGGAAGGAAGGGGCGCTACCTCGGCATCTTCCCGTTTCTCGTCGGCCTCGAGCCAAAGCGGTACAAGCAGTACATCCGGGTCTTCCTGCGACAGTATCAGCTCGCCCACCGCTGCGCCGGCTGCGGGGGCACCCGGCTCAATCCGGACGCGCTCGCTGTTCGGGTGGCGGGAGAGACGATCGGCGCGGTGGCGGCCCGTTCGGTGGACGCGATTTACCACTGGGTCCACACCCTGGAGCTGCCGCCTTTCGAGCGGGAGGTGGCCGGGCTCATCCTCGACCAGCTCGAGGCACGGCTGGAATTCCTCAGGGACGTCGGCCTCGGCTATCTGACCCTCGAGCGGCAGACCCGCACGCTGTCCGGCGGCGAGGCCCAGCGGATCGCCCTCGCCAACGCCCTGGGCTCGAAGCTGGTGGACACGCTCTACGTCCTCGACGAGCCGTCGGTGGGACTCCATCCGCGCGACATCGATCGGCTGCTCGCGCTGCTCCGCCGCCTCCGGGACGCGGGCAACACCGTCCTCGTCGTCGAGCACGACCTGAGCGCCATCCGCCAGGCCGACTTCATGCTCGAGCTGGGCCCCGGCTCCGGGGACATGGGGGGCCATGTCGTGCACGCGGGGCCGGTATCGGCCGCCGGGGACTCGCTCACCGGCCAGTACCTCACCGGCGAGAAGCGGATCGCGGTGCCCAGCGCACGCCGGCCCGCCGGCCCCCGGTGGCTGCGCGTCCGCGGCGCCACGCTCCACAACCTGCGAAACGTGGACGTCGACATCCCCCTCGGGACGCTGACCGCGGTAACCGGGGTGTCGGGGTCGGGGAAGAGCACGCTGCTCTACGACGTGATCTACCGGAATCTCGAGGCCCGCCTGCACGGCGGCCATTCCGCCAAGAGCCACCTCGGCGAACCGGTCGGCGAGGTGGCGTCGCTCACCGGGTGGGAGTTCCTGCGCGACGTCCTCCTCGTGGACCAATCGCCGATCGGCCGCTCGCCCCGCTCGAATCCGATCACCTACATCAAGGCGTTCGACGAGATTCGCGAGCTGTTCGCGGCCCAGCCGCTCGCGCGGAGCCGCAAGTACTCCGCCACGACCTTTTCCTTCAACGTGCCCGGGGGGCGATGCGAGAGCTGCGATGGGGCCGGGCATGTCCAGGTGGAAATGGTGTTCATGGCCGATGTCTTCGTCCCCTGCGAGGCCTGCGGCGGCACCCGGTACAAACGCGAGGTGCTCGACGTCCGGATCCAGGGGCAGTCGATCCACGACGCCCTGCAGTGGACGGTGGACGAGGCCATCACCCGTTTCCGCCATCAGCCGAAGCTGGGCGTCGCCCTCTGGCATCTCCAGCAGGTGGGGCTCGGCTACCTCCGGCTCGGGCAGCCGGCCACCACCCTCTCGGGGGGAGAGGCGCAACGACTGAAGATCGCGCGCGAGCTGGCCCAGGCCGGCAAGCGCGAGGGCCGGAAGCTCTATATCCTCGACGAGCCGACCACCGGGCTGCACCTGGATGACGTGCGCATCCTGATGCAGGTGCTCGACCGTCTCGTGGACGCGGGCCACACCGTCGTGATCATCGAGCACCACCTCGACGTCGTCAAGCGCGCCGACTGGATTCTCGACCTCGGCCCCGAAGCCGGCGATGCCGGCGGCGCCCTGGTGGCCCAGGGTCGGCCCGAAGACGTCGCCGCCAATCCTCTCTCTCACACCGGGCAGTACCTTCGACCGCTGCTCGTTCCGGAGCCCGCGGGAGCGTTGGCGGGATGACCCGCCGCCAGGCGGTGGGCGGCCTCGTCTTCGTGTGCCTCGTCTGGGGCGTGACGTTCACCATCACGAAGCAGGCGCTCGATCACGTCTCCCCGCTTCTCTTTCTCGGTGCCCGCTTCACCCTCGCCACCGCCGTCATCGCGTTGAGCCTGCGCGGCGCCACACCCGCGGAGCTTCGGGGCGGGTTGATCCTCGGCCTCCTGTTCTGGACCGGCTTCGCGTTTCAGACCATTGGCCTCCAGTACACCACGCCGAGCCGGTCGGCGTTCATCACCATCCTGTCCACGCCGCTGGTCCCGCTGGTGCACTTCGTCGTCTCCCGCACCGTGCCCCGCCTGCCCACGTTCGCCGCGATCTGCCTGGCGGTGGCGGGGACCTACCTCCTCACCAGCCCCACGGGCGCCGCGGGCCTCAACCGCGGCGACGCCCTCACCCTCGGGTGCGCCGTCGTGTTCGCCGGGCAGATCGTCGCCGCCGGCCATTTCGCGCCCCGCATCCCCATCCGCCGCCTGCTCGCCATCGAGCTCGGCACCACCGCCATCCTCTCCCTCGCCACCTCCCCGGTGCTGGAGACCCCCCGCTTCGAGCCGTCGGCAGCGCTGCTCCTGATCGTCCTCTTCCTTGCGCTCACGGGACTCTGGTCGTTCGACATGCAGCTCCGCGCGCAGCGTGTGCTCAGCCCGACGCACACCGCCCTCGTGTTTACCCTCGAGCCGGTCTTCGCCTCGGTCACCAGCTACCTGGTTCTCGGTGAGCGGCTCACCGCCGTGCAGCTGGCCGGCGCCGCGCTGATTCTCACCGCGATCGCCACGCCGGCGTTCGAGCGGCAGGCCGCCACGGCCTGACAGGATCCTTCTCTTCACCCGAGGCTACGCGATCGCGCGCTGAATCTCCCGCCAGACCGCTTCGACGTGTTCCCTCGCCGTGGTTCGCTGTCCCACCACGAGACGAATCACATACTTCCCATCCAGCCGCGTGTGGGTCAAATGAAAGCGTCGCGTGGCATTGACTCGCTCCAGCAGGCGCTGGTTCAATCGATCCATCTCTTCCTCTGATGGGCCGGCGGGACGATAGCGGAAGCACACCAGCGCGAACGGCACCGGCGCCAGCACCTCGAAATCGGCGCGCGCCGAGATCCAGGTGGACAGCTCCCTGGCCAGGGCGACGTGCTCCCGGATCATCGCCCTCAGGCCCTCGACGCCGTAGCTCCGGATCACGAACCAGAGCTTGAGGGCGCGGAAGCGGCGCCCCAGCTGAATCCCCCAGTCGCGGTAGTTGACCACCTCGGGATCCTGCGCGGTGCGGAGGAACTCGGGGGAGGCCTGAAAGGTGCGGAGTAACGCGCCCGTGTCGCGGACGAAGTAGCCGGTGCAATCGAAGTTCGTCAGCATCCACTTGTGGGGATTGAACACGAAGCTGTCGGCGCTCTCGACCCCCACGAATGGGGCCCTGAGCTCGGGAACGAGCGCCGCCGTGCCGGCGTAGGCGGCGTCCACGTGCAGCCAGACCCCGTGCCGGCGACAGATGTCAGCGATCTCGGCGACGGGATCGATCGCGGTGGAGGAAGTCGTGCCGATCGAGGCGACCACGCACGCCGGGATCAGTCCCGCGGCCCGGTCGTCCGCGATGGCGCGCTCGAGCTCGGCGGGGCGCAGCGCGAAGGCGGCGTCCGTCCCGATGTGCCGCAGGTAATCGAGACCGTAGCCGGCGAACTTGACCGCCTTGTCCACCGAGGAGTGCGCCTCACGCGAGGCGTAGACCGTGAGCCTGGCCCCTCCGGCCGCGAGACCGTGCTGGCCGGCCGCGAATCCGGTTGCCCGTTCCCGCGCGGTGAGCAGGGCGACGAGCGTCGCTGTGGACGCCGTGTCCTGAATGACTCCGGTGAAGGAGTCCGGCAGGCCGAGCATCTGGCGCACCCAGTCCATGACCGTCTGCTCCAGCTCGGTCGCCGCCGGCGAGGTTGCCCACGACATGCCCTGGGCGCCCATCGCCGCAGTCAGCATCTCGGCGAGAATGGATGGGGGACTGTTGTTGCACGGGAAGTAGGCCATCCACCCCGGATGGTTCCAGTGGGTCATCCCGGGCACGACCACGCGGCGGAAATCCTCGAAGAGGCGGTCGAACGGCTCCGCCTGCTCGGGGGGGGAAGGGGGAAGCTCCCGGCGGATGTCGCCCGGTGAGACGGCCGGAGTGATGGGAAGGGTGCCGACGTCGCGCAGGTAGTCGGCCATCCAGTCCACCATCGCGTGCGCGTGGCGGCGAAATTCGTCCGGGTGCATGCGCCGAAGGGAACGCCCGTCTCCCCGCGTCGTCAAGACGCGGAGGTTATCTTTGCCTCATGGCCACCCGAACGAAGCGGCCCCGGGGCCTGGACTACGATCCCGAGCTCGCTTGCCGCCATCTCAGAGGCGCCGAGCCGAGGCTGGACGAGTTGATCGGGCGAGCCGGCGCATTCACCCTCCGGCCCGTTCACACCCAGAGCCTGTTCGCCGCCTTGGCGGAGTCGATCGTCCATCAGCAGCTGTCCGGGAGCGCGGCGGCCACGATACTCGGACGCGTCGTGGCCCTGTTTCATCCCAAGCGATTCCCCGGACCGGGCGACATTCTGGAGACGCCGCCGGAGCGCTTGCGAGGCGCCGGCCTCTCCACCGCCAAGACCGCGGCGCTTCGGGATCTCGCGGCCCGCACTCTCGACGGGACCGTGCCGTCGATCTCGCTTGTCCGGCGTATGGACGACGACGCCCTGATCGAGCGCTTGACCGCCGTGCGCGGTATCGGGCGGTGGACGGTGGAAATGCTGCTGATGTTCCGGCTCGGCCGCCCCGACGTGCTGCCGGTCGGCGATCTCGGTGTACGGAAGGGCTACGCGCGGACGTTTCGCACGCGGGGGCTGCCCGCTCCCGAGGCTATGCGGCGGCGAGCCGAGCGGTGGCGGCCCTATCGCAGCGTGGCGAGCTGGTACCTCTGGCGTGCGCTCGAGCTGTAGCGGAGAATGACTCGGAGTAGGAGGATTCGATGAACCAGGTGACTGCGCCCGGCCGGTCCCACGAGCCGGCCCTAGGAACGGTCGAGATGGTGTGCGAGCGTCTCGGGGAATTGGGCCTTCCGGTCGGGCCCGACACGGCGAGGGAACTGGTGTGGGCGATCCTCGAGATGGAGACCCCGAGGGTCGAGGCTCACGTCAGGGATGCGCTGGAGACCTCGCTCGCGACGATCCGCATCGCCACCCAATCGGCGATGGGAGTGCTGGCGGCGACGGAGCGGATCCCCACCCGTACGGTGCCTCCGGGCCCACCGAGCCCGGTCCTGGATCCGCGGCCCAACCGGAAGACTCCGTCTCATGGCGTGCGGGTGGCCGCTGCTCGGAATCCCGTCCCCAAGCGCAAAGCCGGCGAACAATCGGGGGAACGGCCGCTCCCGCCGGTGACACCGCCTGAACCACGACGAACCCGCGATGAGTTCGACGCCGAGGAAAACCGCCCCGTGTTCCGGCGGCCGCGAGGCCGCTAGAACTCTCTTTTCTTCATCTCCTTGAAGAGGCGCCGGGTCTCGCCGTCCTCCTCGTCCGGCCGCTGCTTGAGCGTGGCGTCGTACTTCGCGGCACGCTCGCCCTTCGGGACCACGACCTTTTCCGCGTTCTTCTTGGCCAGCGCCGCGATCCGCTGATCTTCCCGCTTTGACATTCGGTCTCCTGGCGGTCCGGGGGTGTAGAGCGGAAACTAATCGAGTCGGCCGGCGGGACTAAGTCGCCCGGTTGGGTAAAGAAGCGAGGGGCGCCACACCGGGCGCCCCTCGCTCGACCGCTGATTTCAGCGTGCGCTGATGCTCAATGCTCCCGAGGAGGGACTCGAACCCCCGACCCGGTGATTAACAGTCACCTGCTCTACCAGCTGAGCTACTCGGGAAGGACGTACCATCGTGCGCACCATCGGTTGGGTGCGTCGGCTCGGCGGAAAAGTACCGAGTGGGTATGGGGGAGGCAACTCTCGAACGCAGGGGCCGAGCTGGCGGCTCGCGACGTCGGGGGAGTAGCGGCTGGCGAGGCCTCGCACAATCTTGAAGGCTCAATGGATGGTGTGCAAACAGTTGCACCAATAGTGAGCGTTCACTTGACAACGGGTACGAACTCCGACCTGACTTTGTCCGATAAAGTTATGCCAACATTCACCATAAGTCATTCTTGAAAAAGATGTTACACGATTTCATCTACCATTCGCCGTCCCGGTCCCTACCTTGCTTCCCATGCCCCTGCCACCGCTAGTCGGGCACGCAGACGCCCGCCGGCGCCTGGCAGAAGGGCGTAGGTCCGGCACTCTGCCTCAGGTGGTCCTGGTCACCGGCCCCCGGGGGGTAGGAAAGCAGAGGCTGGCACTCTGGTTGGCACAATTGGTCTTGTGCGAGCGGCCCGGCGCCGATCCCTGTGGAGTGTGCCGGGCATGCCGTTTGGTCGAAGGGCTGGCGCACCCGGACCTCCATTGGTTCGTGCCGATCGCGCGGCCCAAGGCCGGTGAGCCGGGAAAGCAGATCGAAGAGGCCTCCGAGGCGATCGCCGCCGTGATGGCGGAGCGTCGCACGAAGCCGCTGTACGCGCAGCCCGATGGGATGGCCATTCATCCGATCGCGAGCGTCCGGCTGCTGCAGCAGCAGGCGGTCTTGACCGCGGTCGAGGGCGGCTGGAAGGTGTTCATCATTGGCGACGCCGAGCGACTGGTGCCACAGGAGTCCAGCCAGGAAGCGGCCAACGCCATGCTCAAGGTGCTCGAAGAGCCTCCCCCACGGAGCCTCTTCGTCCTGACGACGGTGGACCCCCGGCGCGTGCTGCCGACGATACGGTCGCGCACCGCGCCGGTGAGACTGAATCGCGTGGCCGACGCGGACGTCCGGGAGTTTCTGCTGCGGCATGCGGCGGAAAAGCCGAAGGCGGCCGAGCTGGAGGCCAGAGTGAGCGCCGCCGGCGGAGCGATCGGGCTGGCGGTGGGCGCGGACGGTGAGGAGTCGGGCAAGGCATTTCGCGCCGCCGCGCAGCTTCTCGAGGCGGTCATGGCGGGACGCGGGCCGGTGCTGGAGCGAGCGCTTCGACAGGCCGCGTACTCCGCGCGAGGGGAGTTTACGGCCATGCTCGATGCGCTGGCCGACACACTGGGCGACGCCGCACGAGGATCGCTCGGCCATGCGACGACCAGGCCCGTGCCGGAGGGGTTGAGGAAGTACCGCGATCCCGCCTCGCTCCTCCGCGCTTTGGAGCTGGTCAGCGAGGCTCGGGAGGCGGCGTGGGGCAACGTGAACCCACAGCTTCTGCTCGCGGTGCTGGGGGGAGAGCTGGCGGAGGTGCTGTGAAGCTGAGTCACCTGGATCAGGCTGGCCGCGCCCGGATGGTAGACGTGGGTGCCAAGCCCGAGAGCGAACGCACGGCGGTGGCCGACGGGTCGGTTCGGATGTCGGCGGAGGCGTTCGAGCTGGTGTCGAAGCAGGCCATCGCGAAGGGTGACGTGCTCGCGGTGGCCGAGGTGGCCGGGGTGATGGGCGCCAAACGCACGGGGGAGCTGATCCCCCTCTGCCATCCCCTCGCGCTGGATCTCGTTACGGTAGAAGCAGTTCTGGACCCCGAGCTTCCCGGCGTGCGGATCGTGGCCACGGCGAAGGTGATGGGGCGCACAGGAGTAGAGATGGAGGCGCTCACGGCGGTGGCGGTAGCATGTTTGACAATTTACGACATGGTCAAAGCCGTCGATCGGACCATGACCATCCACGAGGTGAGATTGCTGAGCAAGACCGGGGGTACCCGGGGAGATTGGCGCCGCGCCGGGTCGTAACCGGCAGACGGCCTTCTCATAGATGAAGGAGGGTTGGCCAATGAAGCGACCGACCGACAAGTACAATGAGATCCCCGGGGAAGCGACCCGGCGGCTGGTAGTGCGCGGCGGCATGGTCGTCGTCGCCGCCGCGCTTGTCGCCACGCTGGCGGGGTGGACCCACCGCGTGAACGCGGGCGACACCGTTCGTCTTCCCGACGTTCGTGTCATCGTGAGCCGCCTGGGAAGCCTCGGGCAGCAGCTCGATGCCGCCAATGGTGAGGTGGCGCTGGCCATGCTCCAGCTCGACCGGGCCAATGCCATCATGGCCAATTCATCGAAGTACCAGATCCCGGCCGATCTGGCCGGTTCCATCTACGACATCGCCCTGAGCGAGGGGATCGATCCGGCGCTCGGGTATCAGCTCGTCAAGATCGAGAGCAACTTCAAGTCGGACGCGCGCAGCAGCATGGACGCGCTCGGCTACACCCAGGTGCAGCTGGCGACCGCGCGGTTCTATGAGCCGAATGTGACGGAGGAGAAGTTGCTGGA
>Ga0326597_10011892_pt1 | contig 11501 bp, 8 predicted proteins | sample RVTome_12_FD_203789 | JGI IMG/M metagenome (GOLD analysis project Ga0326597, IMG submission 203789) | Soil microbial communities from uranium-contaminated site in the Upper Colorado River Basin, Wyoming, United States - RVT100D185 | ecosystem: Environmental > Terrestrial > Soil > Contaminated >...
GCTCGATGAAGCGGCCATCGCGGGCGCGCCGCGAATCCGCCACCACCAAGTTGAAAAAGGGGCGCTTTTTGGCGCCGCCGCGTGCCAGACGTATCACTACCATGAGTTACCTGCCGGTCAGAATTCGCAAAGGGCGTGATTTTACGCCACTTTTTGACCATGGTGCAAGGTAAAGAAACGGCACGGTCCGCGGCTGTCGCATGCGTTCATGCACGTGGCGGCAACGCGTATTCGTCCAACATAACACTTTGATTCCGTTGTCGAGACCAGAGACTGGGCGCAAAATGGCCGCCTTTCCCGGAGCCCGGCACCATGACCCCTTCTCATCAAGCACGTATCAGGCAGGCGCTCGCCGAACGCTTCGGCGCGCAGTTCGACATCGAAGCGAGTCTTCCGGGAGCGGACGAACTCGCGCGCATCACCGGGCATCGCTCCCACCGCAAATACGCGCGGCAAGGCGTGGATGCAGGGTTGCTGCGCCTTTTATTCGCGTGCGCGCTGTCGGCGCCGTCGAAAAGCGATCTACAACAGGCGGACATCGTACACGTCGCTGACCGCGCCGGCATAAGAGCCATCGCCGATCTGATTCCGGACATGCCGTGGATCAACGATGCGCCAGTGTTTCTCGTCTTCTGCGGCAACAATCGCCGCATACGTCAAATCGGGGAATGGCGCGGCAAACCTTTTGCCAACGATCACCTGGACCATTTCATGAACGCGGCGGTGGATGCCGGCCTCGTCATGATGAACTTCATTCGCGCGGCCGAGGCGGTGGGACTGGGCGCCTGTCCGATCAGCGCCGTGCGCAATCATCCGCATGAATTGAGCCGCTTGCTGGCGCTGCCCGACTGGGTATTCCCGGTCGCTGGCCTCGCCGTGGGATATCCGGCCGAGGCCGGCCGCATCAGCGCACGGCTGCCACTCGAAGTGACGGTGCATGTGGATCGCTACGACGAAACAGACGTAGGCGAGAAAATCGATGCGTACGACCGCCGCCGACACGCACTGCAGCCGTATCGCAGACAGCGCCACACGGAGCGATACGGACAAGCCGCATTCTACGGCTGGTCCGAAGACAAGGCCCGCCAGTACGCGGTGCCGGAGCGGGCAGACTTCGGCGCCTTCATCCGGCAGAAAGGATTTAGCCTGAAATAGCCGTAATCTGCGGCAACCGGTGTCGCCCGCTTGCCAGCTGCGCCTGACAAATTCCGATACAGCCTTGAAAGGCTGGCGATTTTCGCTTGTGCGGCCAAGAGAAAGTCACCAAAGAGAAGGCCGCCGCGGCTCGCCGCCGCGATCTCGTGAACCCGTGCGGTCCCCTGCGCTACCAACCGTTCAATCTACTCAATCGGCAGGGACCGCTGGACCTCGTCGTATTCCCACCCGGGATCCGAAAATTCTAGCTCTTGTCTCCGCCATCCGATCAGGCGCGTCGGCGGATCTCGCGATATGGCACTGTGAACATGGACGAGGTATGTCGCCCTGTCATTTCTAGCGACAGCAGATGCTGCAGTTTCCAAAACGCGATTGCCACGCCTCACTCTGCCAGCACGGAATACCTCGACAACATAATCGCTCGCTTGCACCAACGTATGAAGCAATGGTAAGTGCACGCGCAGCCTAAAAGCCGACTCCTCCATCCTGTCTGCGGATACTCCTTCTTCAGAGGACTCTAGGGCCAGTGTTGTGAACGTCGCAATGGTGGTGACGTTTGAACGCGAAAGCGTCCCATAAATGATGGGAAAGAGATAAGTTGATTCGCCAGCGCCAGGGAATTGAAGAGCCAGGTTGTGAAGTCCGTCAATAATGACGGCCGTGTATGGCCGGCCCATCAATTTGCTTTCCTCAAGGCTTCGTACCAGCTTCGAAAATAAATCTTCCGGATAAAGAGCGCCGGGTGTCAGATGGATGACCGAAATCTTTGGCATCCCGTTGACATATTCCTCGGCAGCCCTCTTTCCGAAGTTGCGAAGAGCACTTATTTGCGATTCCTTCAGCACCGCCCTGCCGACTTTCTGCTGTAAGCCCTCGTAATATGAGGGGGGATACAAGAAGGAGATCACTAAGACGCGCGGACTGCCTTGGTCGGGTAGGAATCCTTCAGTGTCATACCTTGGCGAAAGAGCAATCTTTAGGGCCAATCCGGCCTTGCCGGTACTTCCTCTTCCGTGGAGCAAAATCTGCGCTCGCCAGTGAATCTTCAGAAAGTCGTCGTATTTGTAGCCGCCCGCAGCCGTGCGCCGAACGTTCAACACTTCGGAGAATATGCCTTTATCCCAGATATGCTGACGGAGGTCCTGCTGTGCGTCCATCTGTGATGATAGCTGCGGTGCCAGCCGAAAGCCGGCGTCGCCCGACAAATGAAAGATGTGCGTGCCATGTCGAGTTATTTGTTGCCTGGACTTTGAAAGCGCGAATAGACGAATCGGCTTCTTACTATGTTCATCTCCGCCCTCTACGCGAAGGTTTATGACTATGTCTACGAGATAATCTAAATCTCGCCACGAAGATCGGTCGTCCCCAGTAATAAGGATCACCAATACCCTCATCTGATGGCACGTATCAACGAACGCCGCCAAACGCCGCCTAATGCTCGATCGAGTATCCTCCTGAGGCGCATGCTGCTCTAGCTCAAGAGTACTCAGTTGGCTCTGAACTTGGCGCTCGACTGAAAGGGCTGACAAACTGTCAAGCACTACAAGAAAAGGCAGAGGTGGAATCAATGCGCCCTCTGCTTGCATTTGCGGCCAATCGGTCTTCGTCGCTGCAATATGAGTCTTGAGAGGCTCAATGATCGTGGTTTCGATCGCTTCCAAGCTCGTCGTCGGTATAGGAAAAATCTTAAACCACTCATCGTCCTTGGCTGAGCGGTAGCTTAGTCGACTCAGGCGCGGTTGACTCTGTTGCCTCAGTTTAGAAACCAAGTCTCCCTTGGCTTCTTCGAAGCTGAAATATAACGTTTGTGTACCGATAGGCGCCAAGGCGGCGGCCAATGCAAGTGCGAAAGTTGTCTTTCCTGTACCCGGCCCGCCAGACAATTGCATAACCAAGCCCGCGTCTACAGAGGGTTTTATGCCGTTAAAAAAAACGTTCTCGGTTCCCCGCAGCGCCACTGGAATTCCCAGGATATCGTTCATGAATTCAGACGGAGACGGCAGTCTTACGTATTTCTGCGAGAGTCGAAACTGCCATTCTCCGCCACGACTTTGCTCCGCCTCTTTCCAGTTGAGACAGAATAAACCGTCTCGCAAGAATTGGATGGCGTCGTCCTCCGCGAACCGCAAAAGTAATACACCGCGGGACGCCATAAAATGGCCGATGTAACTTTTCTTCGGGTCCGCCTTTATTTTCCATATGTCGTTATAGTCGACCCAGGTTCTACAGTGCCCGACCTCTTCAATTATTGTCGTTTCGTCAACTAAGTCTTTGTTGGAAGATTCGGGCTGGTCAACAAACGCATTACGCGGCCATACCCCGAGCCGCCGGGACAATAGAATCCGTGCGGCCAGTAGGGGGTACGCGCGACTGTGAGGCTCTTCCGGAATAGTGAGAGCTTCGATCGCAATGTAGAGAGGCGAAGGAAGAAGGACGTAACCTTTCGCCAATCCACGCTCCGATGCTTGGTCTAAAGCCTCTTTCATATGGAGAAACACGAGGTCAATCAATCGCGGCCGTTCGATGGTACGGCCTGTGTGGCCGCGAGACGACCTTTGGTGCAGACCTGCAACCAAGTGGGAATCAAGCCCCGTCGGATGGAAGTCAGTTTCCGGATAGATTTCCTCGAAATGGGATCGCAGATCTTCCACAAAGTTTGACTGTTTGATCCCGCGGCGCTTGGCATCGAGAACGATCGCCATAGCACGAGACACCGCGTCCACTGCCCTGCTTTGGGCTTCTATTAGCTTAGGAAAACCAAAGGAACTATTTTGTCTGGTCTTCGTCACGAGTTGCCTTCGAGCATTAGTTGCTGTCGAGTAATCGCGCGAACTCGCAATCTCTACGGCTTAGCTTTTCACGATGGATTTCTGCAGATAATCCATAGCTTGCGAAAAATCTGGTGTCGTTGGTGCCGCAGTAGGTGGGTAGTTATGTCGATGCATGGACTGGCCTCTGCGGATCCGAGTAAGTATAGAGATGGAATCAAGCGGCGGATTCAGAGCCGTCCATATAGTGTTACGTAAGTGCAGAGCTCTGTCGAAATCCGGGGAATCTGCAAGGCGCGCGATGTCTTGGATCAGATTATCGTTCGTATAAGGTAGTTCTCCGGTTCGACCGACCAATGCGGCGAGAGCCCCAATGTAGTTCCAACTTGGCGCGGCGAGATACTCTTTACGAACCTTGCCACAAATAATTTGCATTAGATTGTCCGAGGGGGGGCGGCGTGAGCGAAGGAGCGCAGTAACGATGTTCAGTGATAGCTTGTCCAGTGGAACGGTCAAGCGAGATTGCAGCAACATATGAAGGGCATTCCGAATCTCAACGGATTCGTTTATTAGCTCGGATTGCAGCAAGAACTGGAAACAAGCTTCCTGTTCCGAGAGAGGCGCGGCCGGCAACCGCGTTGTTATGTAATCGATGGCGGCCGATTTGTATCTCTGATATTCCGACCCGGAAGCCTCACCGCTTCTGAAGCGATCGCAGGCTATCAATAGCCTCGAATCTTCACGCCCGCCTGGAATGCCCGTGGAGTATTCGGCGAGCTCTTCCATGAACCACGTAGTGTTGTTGTCGGTTGGTCCGCGTCGATTGATATCGGTTTCCATGTCTTTCCGATCGGTTAAATTGTTCTCTGATATCGGCGTAAGGGTCGCCTAAGATTTGAGATCGTTATGCCGTCGGATACCACCTCATCGAAGCCTTCATATCCCTTCGGGCATTGCTCTATTGGAAACGTCTTCCCTCCAGGACGCCAGTATGGATAGGCTCCTGAATCCGCGAACCTCGGAGAGTGACACGTTCGTGCGGATAGGGCCAATAGAACATAGCGCGTGCGGCGCGGGGCAATGCCCAAGCGTGCCGGCAGGAGCTCGAGGGCAGCATCTGCGAGCGGTTTGGCCGAGTCCGGATCGACTAGCCACATGGGTGAAGCGTGCTCGTGGAGCGGCAATGCTCCATGGTATAGCTTAGCTCCCGCATAGGTTGGGTTTGCCGTAAGGTCGTCCATGAGCTGTTGCGCAACATCGAGCGCCTCAGAAGACGTTAATTCAGGATTATTTACCTGCAGACCTTGCAGGAAGATCTTTTCCATTCTGATCTCCGTCTGCGTGCTGTATAGCGATTTGATCGCCATATCGGATTGGACATTTCCTCTGAAATACCAGCGTTCCGTTGCCACTTTGCTTCTTACAGCGCTTTGCACTTGCTGAATATCAGCAATCGTGAGGTCTTCGTGTCTCTCGCGGCGGGTCTGCGCTGCGATAGTAGCTCTCAAGGATTTCCTTTCGCGGGCTGTGGTTTGGGAACACCCAGCAAGGTTGGCCTTTATCCTTTGGATCTGCGCCGCGGCGTCGTCATCGAATTGCATTTCCACCCACCAACCTAGAACTGCTCGTTAAGAGTTCGCCCGCACGTGACGGAGGCGCGTCGTACTCAAGATTCCGAATCTCTACCGCGTAATCTTGCGTGCATCCCCGCCGTCCGTACGTCGCGTAACGCGTCGGATGATCACCTTGCCGAAAAACCGCGCTAGCTTCGGAGGAACCGCATTACCAATTAGCGTCGCCACGAAATCAATATTGTCACGCGGATAAAAAACGTATCTCTCTGGAAAAGTCTGAAGCAATGCCGCCTCGCGCGGCGTTATCGCGCGATTCTGTCGTTGATCGTAATGCCCGAACCGACCGCTGGTAATCGACATGCACTTTGTAGTGATGGTGGGCGCCACGTCATCACCGCGCATTCGCGTGTAAGTGTCCGTAAAGGATCGTTCGCCAGCCTTCTCTTCCAGGCGACGGTGGCAGTCCAACGACAGATCGCCGTACGGAGTGTCTCGGAGATACAGATTTGACTCGCCGGGAGCCGCGCTCGCGATTCGCTTGAGATTTAAATCGCTGAGCGCGCGTGCTCTGTGATTGGGAATCGAGGAATGTGCTTCTCCTGCCGCCAACGGCGGAAGGTGCCCGATGGTGTCGGCGACAGTGCGATATACCTTTACACTCGGATCCTTGTCGGCGACCTCGATCTGTTTTCCGTACCGCTTGGCGAGGAATGCGAGACCGATCGTGCGGCGGCGATTCTGAGGTATCCCGAAGTTCGATACGTTCACGATCTTGGCGTCAAAGGCATAGCCCGACCGAGCCAACCTGCGCCTGAATGATGCAATAACGGCGTCCGGATCGTCGCTCACCAAACCTTCCACGTTCTCACAAATAATAGCGTCCGGCTTGAAGTGGCGAATGAGTCCGATGGTCGTAAGCAGGAGGTTGGAGTCGTTCGCCCGCTTGAACCGACGTCGCTCCGACATGGTGATCTTGGTGATTTTCGTGAACGGCTGACACGGCGCGCAGATCGCGAATACGAGCCGTGGCCTCCTAATTCCGGTCCGCTTGCGAAACGCGGACATCAACCGGCTGATAGCGGCCCGAATCTCTTCCTGCTGTCCAGCCGGATACGTGCTCGTGCGGGGAAAAACGTCCTTACAGAGGAACTCGGGGCGGCTTCCGTCCCGGTTTCTGTTTTGCCGATAGGTTTGCTCGCACAGCGGCTCGTTGTCTATTCCGGCCAGGACGCGCAGACCGGCCTTTATCAGGCCGTTTGTCATGCCCCCTGCCCCGCAGAAGAAATCCACCGCCACGGTTGCGTGCATGGTCTGCGTCTTTTTGTCTTTCGTTCGCCGCATCAAACACTCGCTGTACGCACCGCTCCGCCCCACGGATGATCTGGTTATCCCAGAAACGGAACACCTTCCATCCGCGTTCGCGGAGAGCCCTGTTCACCTGCCTGTCGCGCGCGATGTTGCGCTCGATCTTCGGGATCCAGAACTCCCGATTTGACTTAATGGCCTGAGCCGACTTCGGCCAGTTCCGCCCGTGCCAGAACGAGGAATCGCAAAACACCGCTATCTTACTACGTACTATAACGAAATCCGGCTTCCCTGGCACGCCCGCGTACTGCTTGCGGTAGCGCAGGCCCGCAGCCCACATCGCGTGTCCCAAGCGCAGTTCGATCGCGGAGCCGAAGCTCCTGACGCGCGACATGTTGTAGCTGATCTGCTCCCGGGTCTTCATCTCACATGGCGTCGGAGCCGCCCAAACGACGGATCACGGTGATGATATGAGGAGCCATCGCACCAGTGGCGAGCCTCACCACGGCCTCGGCGGTATCCGCGCTCTGTTGCGACGCCTTGCGATGGATCGACAGCGCGAGAATGCCCAGGCCGAAGCGGAACATGTTCTCGTTCAGGATTCTCGCCGCTTCGTCCTTTTCCCTCACGCGCAACGCGCGAAGGTATCGGTTGTCCTGGTTGAGATATACCACCGTCTTCTCGCCGGTATCGACGTACGCGCCGGAATCTTCGTCGAAATCGTGCTCGGGCCAGTCCGCCTCCTTCACCCATTCGAACCTCGGCATCCCGAGACTGGGTTTCGTGTCCTCGTTCGTGTCCTTCTTCTTGCCCGGCTTGCCAGGTTTGGGCGTCTCGGCTTCGGTATAGCGGATCTGAACGGCGAACTTGAGCGGATCCAGATTGCGGCCGATGTCCATGAATCCGAATTCCGCATCTGCCGCTTCTCCCGGCTTGGCATGCTTGGGCGCCCTGACCGTGAACATCGCCGTCCCGTTGCGAAGCGAAACGCTGTGCGGCATCTGGTTCGGCTCCAAGGAGCTCCACGCTTCGCCCGGGCTGTCCACGCGGGACAGATAGTCGTTGTCCGCGTCCGTCCCGCACTCGATCCTGCGGTATCCGCTGACCGGAACCTCCTTAACGTACTTAGCTTCCTCCTGTCTGAGGTTCAGTGGTTCAAGGAAGGTCGGGAACTTCTTCCCCTTGAACGGTTTATCTCCCCCGCTTTTTTGCGCGATTTCCGGCAGGAATGTTCCAAGCCCGAAAAGATCCTTGATAGCAGGGTCGATTTTTGCGAGTTCCGCAAGGAAGTCCTTCGTTTCTTCGGTATCTTCGACGTATTCGGTCGCTCTGCGCCGGCGGATTTCCGCGGCATACTCCCGCAGCTCGCCGTCTTCTTTCAGGGCTCTAATCACGAGGTCCTCAAGGATTCGGGCCAGATCGACGTTCGCTTTGCGCTCGCGATCCGGCATGAAGATGGCTGCCAGCGCGCGCCGATCCATGGCGTCGCAAATAACGTTGACGAGAACGTGATTTCTCAGATCGCCGAGTCCCACTCTCACGTTGAGGAAGCTCGCGCGCTCGATCGCGTGAGTCTGACCGTTGACCGTGTAGAAGATCCGCGCCGGTTGATGTTGGAGAGACTCCTTGAGCTTACTCACCGCCGTAGCCACGATCTTGATGTGACCGAGTTCCTCATGTTTCTCGTCGAGTACGAGATGCACCCATTCGGTGGTGCCTTTCCCGCCTTCCTCGGGCTCTTCATCGGAACTTTCGGCCAGTTCGGATCTCAGTACTACGCTCAGGCCGCCAAATGTGCGTGCCGCGATTCCTTCCTCGCGCAGCTTCCCCTTACCCGTTATAGGCTTCGCATCGAAATCGTACAGTTGCACGGGCAGCGCGCAGTCAATCAGTCCAACCGTCAGCGCGTCATACAGCCCAAAGTCCACCTGATGGGCGCGACCGCCGACGTCGAACTCGAACAGCCTTACGATAGTACCCTCCGATATCTTTCCCAGGCTCTCATGCCCGAACGCATTCAAGGTGTTCGCCTTAAAGCGCTGGATCTGACCGTAGGGAGCGAAATATTCGGCCACCGGGAGCGCTTCCCCCCCGCGTGGACCGCGAATTCGAATCAGCGTCCATCCCCAATACTCATGACCGGGACGCCGTGAAACGATGAGCTTGTAGTGTCCAAGCCTGATGTCCGATCGCGTGCAGAACCGCAGACTGCCCGTGCTGCCCATGTTGTACTTGCCCTGCACGAACGGAATGCCTTCCTTGTTGCGCTCGCTCAGCGAAAGGAACGTGGAAGGGAAATCCTCGGGTTTTTGACCCTCTCCGAAATCGATCACCGTATACGTCGGATAACGGCTGTTGGCGCGATCGGCCCGCTTCACTCCGATCAGAATACACTGCTCCGCCAATTTTGCACGCGGCGCGGGTTCGAGGTTGGCGATTTTTCCTTCGATTACACCCGGAAAGAAACGCTTTACCGCTTCGAACATTGACTGCGGCGCCTGCGCCGACCGGAAGTCCTCTATTCCCCCGTCGCGGGCCTTTCTGAGCAGTATCGCGTCGATTCCGTTAGTAACCAGCTCGACCATTGCCCCGACCGGATTCGTCTGTTGATTGCCCACTGTGTCCCAGTTCTTCGGACGCGCACCGTACGACAGCCAATTCTGCGGATTGTCGAACCAGTATCTGGCATCGTCGTCGCCCTTAATTACCGCATCGACGTCTGCAGCCGAAAGCGCACTCATAAGACGCAGTGCGACAGATTTTGAGAGCTTCTGATCCATGATTTCCCCCGAAAATCTACTACCGACGGTGTCCGATTAACGAAAAGCGTCCCCTTTACGAGCTCTCGTCGCCGCGGTTGTCACGATGTGGTCGATGACTCGTTCAGGTTTGGTCCACTTCATGACCAATTGCGACTTGTCCGTTCCATACTCAGACACGATGTCTCTCAACTGATCGAGCGTCAGCCCCTGCAGCTTTAGGCGAAGCCCCTGTTCCGCCTCCGTTTGATAGATCGCGATGGGATCCAGGATCGCCGGTGACCGCTTGCCACGCGTGCGCGAAGGCACTTCCTCACCAAGTACCTGCGCGAGCTTCGCTGCGAAGTCCGGATTGGTGTTTGCCTCGTCCGCGATGATGCCGAAAAGCTCCTTGAGCTTCTTTGACGTCACGGGGTCACCCTTTCAAGCAGTTCCTGCGCGAGTGAGTGGTACGCCTCGTACTGACCCCTGTACCCCCACTTCTGCTTCAGCGTGGATACCTGAACGAACTCCGCCGCGCTTGCGATCTGTGTGTTTTCCGGAATGATCGTCTTGAAGAGCGGCGCATCCCGTTCCGCCGCGAGCTGGCGCTTAACGTTTTTGTGCAGAGGGGACTGCTCGCGGTACTTCGAAACGACAATTCCGAGAGGTTCTATCGGTTCCGTGATCGCCGTGGAGAAATCCCCGATGCGTTTTACGATCTGCGGGATTCCGTACGTTGACAGGATGTCCGGTATCGTCGGTATCATGTAGCCCATCGAAATCCGCAGCCCGTTTAGTGTGATGATCCCCAGATTGGGTGGGCAGTCGATCAGCACGATATCGTATTCATCGATGATGGGCTTAACTGCCTTCCGAAGAACGTCAATAGGGTTCTCCGCGTAAAACTGGCCGGAAGGCATCGAAGCAATTCGGTCCTGAACGTCGATGAGGTCTAGGCTGGAGGGAAGGAGATCCACGGTACGCACGTCTTCGACGTTCGATACCTTTCGCTGCAACGTCTTTTGCAAGTCAAACGACTTGTTACCCGGATCCAAACCATCCTTGAACAACCGAGCGAGCGTATAGCCATTCTTATTTAGATCCCGCCACCGGTCTTCGCCAATAAGCATTGTGGTCGCGTTTGTTTGTGGATCCAGATCAATCACCAACACCTTCTTGCGAAATGCCGCCGACAGCATTTCCGCGAGGGCTACGGTAGTCGTAGTCTTGCCGACGCCCCCTTTCAGATTGATAACCGAAACGACCGTTGCCATCGGAACTCTCCTCGTTCTGAGCCAAGCTTTGATCTGAGGGGTGCTAAAAACCGGACCGGAGCGTAGCTCCTCGATTGGCGCGGGAAAATCAGCGTGACGCTTACGCCAATTTGCAACTGCGGACGGGGTTACCCGTGCCATCTCTGCTATCTCGAAGATACTGACTAATTCTCTATCCATTTGTGAACAAACATTTCACTTTATGTTAACAACATTAACATTGTGAATAATCTTTTCACTGATGTCAAGAGTTGTGACGGACCGACCACGAGTTGCATTGGCCCCATGTTGTCTGTCGAGCAGAAACTGCGAGCGCTTAAAGTTGCCGTTGTCTTTGGGGCCCCTGAGAGCCGCCGAGCAGTCGCAGCCAAGGCGGGGGTTGTCGGCGAGCACTGTCTGAGCGTTTTGTGCGAGTTGCGCAGCCGCCCGCCTTGGTGAGCAGCGCAGGGAACCGCACGAGTTTTCGAGGTAGCGGCGGCGAACCGGGGCGCCCTTTTCTTTGGTGACTTTCTTTTGGGCGCGCAAAAGAAAGTCACCAACCGCCGGGTTGCCCCCGGCAAGATTCCTAGCGCATTCCCGGAAACATTCCCTTCATCGAGCGCATCATCTTGGCGAGCCCGCCTTTTGCCATCATCTTCATCATCTTCTGCGTCTGCTCGAACTGGTTCAACAGGCGGTTGACTT
>Ga0326597_10011893_pt1 | contig 11501 bp, 8 predicted proteins | sample RVTome_12_FD_203789 | JGI IMG/M metagenome (GOLD analysis project Ga0326597, IMG submission 203789) | Soil microbial communities from uranium-contaminated site in the Upper Colorado River Basin, Wyoming, United States - RVT100D185 | ecosystem: Environmental > Terrestrial > Soil > Contaminated >...
CTCCCTCTGGTGCGAGGCCGTGCCGCCGATGTGGAACGTCCGCATGGTCAGCTGCGTGCCGGGCTCCCCGATGGACTGCGCGGCGATGACGCCCACCGCCATGCCCATCTCCACCAGCTTGCCCGTAGCCAGGTCACGGCCGTAGCAGAGCGCGCACACCCCGCGCTGGCTCTCGCAGGTGAGCACGGAACGGATGCGCACCCGGTCGATGCCCGCGGCCTGCACCTCGTTGGCCGTGTCCTCGGTGATCTCGTCGTTGGCCTTGACCAGCACCTGGCCCCCGAAGGGATCCTTGATGCTCTCCAGGCTGACCCGCCCCACGATGCGATCGCGCAGGGGCTCGATCACCTCCCCCGACTCGATGATGGGGCGGATGTCGATGCCGTCCACGGTGGTGCAGTCGTGCTCCGAGATGATCACGTCCTGGCTCACGTCCACCAGGCGCCGGGTGAGGTAGCCGGAGTCGGCCGTCTTGAGCGCGGTGTCGGCCAGGCCCTTGCGGGCGCCGTGCGTGGAGATGAAGTACTGCAGCACGGTAAGGCCTTCGCGGAAGTTCGAGGTGATGGGGTTCTCGATGATCTCGCCGGAAGGGCGGGCCATGAGGCCGCGCATCCCCGCCAGCTGCCGGATCTGCTGCTTGGAGCCGCGGGCCCCGGAGTCCGCCATGATGTAGATCGGGTTGAACTCCTCGCCCACCTCGTCCGTCTTCTCCATCTCCTTGAACATGGCGTCGGCCACCTTCTCGGTGACGGTGGACCAGATGGCGATGACCTTGTTGTAGCGCTCGCCGTTGGTGATGGCGCCGTCGAGGTACTGCTTCTCGACGTCGATCACGTCCTTCTGCGCGCCCGACACCAGCTTGCCCTTGCTCTCCGGGATGACCAGGTCGTCGATGCCGATGGAGATGCCGGCCTTGGTGGCGTACCGGAAACCCAGCTCCTTGATCACGTCCAGCATCTCGACCGTCTTCTCCAGCCCGAAGTTCAAGTAGCAGTTCTGGACCAGGTTCTGCAGGCCCTTCTTGCGCAGCAGGCCGTTGACGAAGGGGATGCCCTCGGGCAGGTGGTCGTTCAGGATGACCCGGCCCACGGTGGTGTTGATGATCTGGTTCTTGATCTCCTGCACCTCGGTGTGGATCACGTCCTGGTCGTCGTAGACCGTGGTGAGGTCGATGAGCTGGCCCGTGAACATCAGGCGGATGGGGGTCAGCGTCTCGACTTCCCTGTGCTCGAGCGCGATGAGCACGTCCTCCAGGCAGGCGAAGGCGCGGCCCTCACCCCGGGTGCCCTTCTTCTCCTTGGTGAGGTAGTAGCAGCCGAGCACGATGTCCTGCGAGGGCACCGCGATCGGCTGGCCGGAGGCCGGCGACAGGATGTTGTTCGAGGACAGCATGAGCACGCTGGCCTCGATCTGCGCCTCGGGGCTGAGCGGCACGTGCACGGCCATCTGGTCGCCGTCGAAGTCCGCGTTGAAGGCGGTGCAGACCAGCGGATGGATCTTGATGGCCTTGCCCTCGACCAGGATCGGCTCGAAGGCCTGGATGCCCAGGCGGTGCAGGGTGGGCGCGCGGTTGAGGAGCACGGGGTGCTCGCGGATGACGTCCTCCAGGAAGTCCCACACCTCCGGCCGCTGCTGCTCCACCATCTCCTTGGCCGCCTTGATGGTGGTGACGAGCCCTTCCTTCTCCAGCTTCGAGTAGATGAAGGGCTTGAACAGCTCCAGCGCCATCTTCTTGGGCAGGCCGCACTGGTGCAGCTTCAGCTCGGGGCCGACCACGATCACGGAGCGGCCCGAGTAGTCGACGCGCTTGCCGAGCAGGTTCTGGCGGAAGCGGCCCTGCTTGCCCTTCAGGGTGTCGCTGAGCGACTTGAGCGGGCGGTTGTTGGCCCCGCGCAGCACGCGGCCGCGCCGTCCGTTGTCGAACAGCGCGTCCACCGCCTCCTGCAACATGCGCTTCTCGTTGCGCACGATGACGTCCGGCGCGCGCAGCTCGATCAGCTTCTTGAGCCGGTTGTTCCGGTTGATCACGCGGCGGTACAGGTCGTTCAGGTCCGAGGTGGCGAACCGGCCACCGTCGAGGGGGACCAGCGGCCGAAGCTCGGGCGGGATGACCGGGATGACGTCCAGGATCATCCACTCCGGCTTGTTGCCGCTCTTGCGGAAGGCCTCCACGACCTTGAGGCGCTTGGCGTACTTGATCTTCTTCTGGACGGAGTTTTCCGTCCGCATGCGCTCACGCAGGTCGTGGGCGTCCTTGTCCACATCCACGCGCTTGAGCAGCTCCTTGATGGCCTCCGCGCCCATGGCCGCCCGCAGCTTGGGGTACTTCTCGCGGAGCTGCCGGTAGCGGTCGTCGCTGATCAGCTCCTGGCGCTTGACCTCGGGGGCGTCGCCCGGGTCGATCACCACGTAGGACTCGAAGTAGAGGATGCGCTCGAGGTCGCGCAGGCTGATGTCGAGCAGGTGCCCGATGCGGCTGGGCAGACCCTTGAAGAACCAGACGTGGCTCACGGGGCAGGCCAGCTCGATGTGGCCCATGCGCTCGCGGCGCACCTTGGACTGCGTGACCTCGACCCCGCACTTGTCGCAGATCACGCCGCGGTGCTTCATGCGCTTGTACTTGCCGCACAGGCACTCCCAGTCCGTGATGGGTCCAAAGATCTTCGCGCAGAAGAGGCCGTCCCTCTCGGGCTTGAAGGTCCGGTAGTTGATCGTCTCCGGCTTGGTGACCTCGCCGTGCGACCACGTCCGGATCTTCTCGGGGCTGGCCAGGCGGATCTTGATGGAGTCGAAATCCACCACCACCCGGCCCATCTCCACGTTCGGCCTCATCGGCATCATCAGGCTCATGTGGTTCGCCGTTCCTTTATCTCGGGGGGATCGCTCGGGCCGCCGCCCATTCCGTCCGCGATGGCCCTCGCGCTCCCCCCTGAACCCCCCACGCTGGCGCCCCCGCGCTACGCGCGGGGCCGCCAGCGTGGGCCCGACTGTTACCCAGTGACTCCGCCTGCGCTTCCCGCGCCCTCACTGGCCCTCCCCTTTACGTCCGTCCTCCGCGTCCTCCGCGAGTTCGCGTTTGCCGTCTCTGCGCCTCTGCGGTTTCCCGTAGCCGTTATCTCAGGCTGTGTGCTTCGTCTTGATCAGCTCCACGTCCAGGCACAGGCTCTGCAGCTCGCGGATGAGCACGTTGAACGACTCGGGGAGGCCGGGGGTGAACACGGTGTCGCCCTTGACGATGGCCTCGTAGATCTTGGCTCGTCCGTACACGTCGTCCGACTTCGCGGTGAGCAGCTCCTGCAGGATGTGCGCGGCCCCGTACGCCTCCAGCGCCCAGACCTCCATCTCTCCGAACCGCTGGCCGCCGAACTGGGCCTTGCCGCCCAGCGGCTGCTGCGTGATCAGCGAGTACGGCCCGATGGAGCGGGCGTGGATCTTGTCGTCGACCAGGTGGCTGAGCTTCAGCATGTAGATGTAGCCCACGGTGACCTTCTGCTCGAACGGATCTCCCGTCATCCCGTCGATCAGCTCGGTCTTGCCCTGGCCGAGCAGGTTGGGCCGGAGCGGGTTGCGCTCCTGCTCGCCCTTGTTCGCCTGGACGAGGTACGCCTTGATCTCCGCCTCCTTCGCTCCGTCGAACACCGGCGAGGCGAAGTGCAGGCCGAGAACCTTGGCCGCCCAGCCCAGGTGTGTCTCCAGGATCTGGCCCACGTTCATGCGCGAGGGCACGCCCAGCGGGTTCAGCACGATCTCCACCGGCGTCCCGTCCGGCAGGTACGGCATGTCCTCCTCGGGCAGGATGCGCGCGATGACGCCCTTGTTGCCGTGGCGTCCGGCCATCTTGTCGCCCACGGACAGCTTGCGCTTCATGGCCACGAAGACCTTGACCAGCTTGATGACGCCGGGCGGCAGCTCGTCGCCGCGCTTGAGGCGGCTCTCCTTCTCCGCGAAGAGGGCCTTCAGCACCTCGATCTGGCGCTCGGTCTTGTCCACCACCTCGGCCAGCTCGCCTTCCACGTCCTCGTTGTCGCGGCCCTTCACGCGCAGGCGCAGGATGTCGGAGTGCCGCAGCCGCTGCAGCACGTCGCGGGTGAGGCGGTCGCCCTTCTTGACGACCTTCTCGCCGCGCGCGTTGATCAGCTCGTTGGTGGCCGTCTTGCCGTCGAGCAGGTCCTCGATCCGCTTGTCGCGCTCGTCCTGGAGGATGCGGATCTCGTCCTTCAGGTTCTTCTCCATCATGAAGAGCTCGGCGTCCTCGATCTGCCGGGCCCGCTCGTCCTTCTCCACGCCCTTGCGCGAGAAGATCTTCACGTCCACCACGATCCCCTCGATGCCGGGCGGGCATACGAGGGAGGCGTCGCGCACGTCGCCGGCCTTCTCGCCGAAGATCGCGCGCAGCAGCTTCTCTTCGGGGGTGAGCTGGGTCTCGCCCTTGGGCGTGACCTTGCCCACCAGGATGTCGCCCGGCTTGACGGAGGCGCCGATGCGGATGATCCCGCTCTCGTCGAGGTTGTTCAGCAACGACTCGGACACGTTGGGGATGTCGCGGGTCACTTCCTCGGGGCCGAGCTTGGTGTCGCGGGCCTCGATCTCGAACTCCTCGATGTGGATCGACGTGTACATGTCGTCGCGCACCAGGCGCTCGCTGACCAGGATGGCGTCCTCGAAGTTGTACCCGCGCCAGGGCATGAAGGCCACGAGCACGTTGCGGCCCAGGGCCAGCTCGCCCATGTCGGTGCAGGGCCCGTCGGCCAGGATCTGGCCCTTGGCCACGTGCTGCCCCACCTTGACGATCGGCTTCTGGTTGATCGACGTGTTCTGGTTGGAGCACTTGAACTTCGTCAGGTTGTAGATGTCGGCCCCGATCTCCTTGCCCTTGTCCGGCCCGTCCTGGGCCTCGACGCGGATGATCACGCGGCGCGAATCCACGGAGTCGACCACCCCCGCCCGGCGGCAGACCACGGCCGCGCCGGAGTCCTTGACCGTGATGTGCTCCATGCCCGTGCCGACCAGCGGAGCCTCCGAGCGCAGCAGGGGCACGGCCTGGCGCTGCATGTTGGAGCCCATGAGCGCGCGGTTGGCGTCGTCGTTCTCCAGGAACGGAACCAGCGAGGCGGCCACGGAGACGAGCTGCTTGGGGCTGACGTCGACGTAGTCGACCTCCTCCCGCTTGGCCAGGATGAAGTTGCCCTTGTTGCGGGCGGAGACCCGCTCTTCCTGGATGGTGCCGTCGTCGTCCACCTTGATGTTGGCCTGGGCGATGGTGTACTTGTCCTCCTCCCAGGCGGAGAGGTAGTAGCAGTACGGCTCCACCTCGGCCGGCTTCTTCTTGCGGGCGCGGAGGGCCTCGTTGGCCTTCCCGAAGTCCTCCTTCAGGACCTTGTCGCCGACCTTGAAGTCGCTCTCCCCCGCCTCGACCACCTCGACGAAATCGAGCACGCGCCCGTCCTTCACCTTCCGGTACGGGCTCTCGATGAACCCGAACTCGTTGATGCGGGCGAAGCAGCTGAGCGAGGAGATCAGGCCGATGTTCGGGCCTTCCGGGGTCTCGATCGGGCAGATGCGCCCGTAGTGCGTCGGGTGCACGTCGCGCACCTCGAACCCGGCACGCTCACGGCTCAGGCCGCCCGGTCCCAGCGCCGAGAGCCGCCGCTTGTGCGTGATCTCGGAGAGCGGGTTGGTCTGGTCCATGAACTGCGAGAGCTGGCTGGAGCCGAAGAACTCGCGGATGGAGGCCATGACCGGCTTGGCGTTGATGAGGTCGTGGGGCATGGCCGTGGCCATCTCCTGGTAGACGCTCATCTTTTCCTTGATGGCGCGCTCCATGCGGACGAGCCCGATGCGGAACTGGTTCTCCAGCAGCTCGCCCACGCTGCGCACGCGCCGGTTGCCGAGGTGGTCGATGTCGTCCACCTCCGCCGGGTTCCGGCGCAGCCGCAGCAGGAAGGCAATCACGGCGTGGATGTCCTCGGGGTGGAGGATCTTCTCGGAGAGCGGGCTGCTGAGGCCGAGCTTGGTGTTGAGCTTGAGCCGCCCCACGCGCGAGAAGTCGTACTTCTGCGGGTTGAGGAACATGCCCTCGAAGAGGTTGCGCGAGGAGTCGAGGGTCGGCGGATCGCCCGGCCGCATGCGGCGGTAGATCTCGATGAGCGCCTCTTCCGGCGTCTTGATGGTGTCCTTCTTCAGGGTGAGGGACATCATGGGTCCGACTTCGTCACGCTCGGGGAAGAACACGTCGAAGGCGCCGACCTGCGCCTCGGGGTCCATCACCACCTGCAGCACGCGCGGGTTCAGCGCCTCGTTGGCCTCCAGGATCACCTCACCGGTGCGCGGATCCACGATGTCGGACACCGTGAAGGCGCCCTCCAGGTCGGCCTCCGTGATCTCGATCTCCTCGACCTCCAGCTTCTGCACCTGCTGGAGCACGGCCGAGGTGATGCGCTTGCCCGCGTGCAGGAGCTCTTCGCGTTTGCCGGAGGCGTCCTTGGGTCCGTAGACGCTGCGCGAGAGCTTAACGCCCTGGAGGTTGTCGGACACCTTCCAGTGGAGCTTGCCCTCCCGCACCACCATGCGGTCCCACCTGTAGAACGCCTTGATGATGTCGGAGTCGGTCTTGAGGCCCAGCGCGCGCAGGAAGACCGAGGCCAGGAACTTGCGCTTGCGGTCGATGCGCACGTGCAGCAGGTTCTTGGAGTCGTACTCGAACTCCACCCAGCTCCCGCGGTAGGGGATGATCTGGGCGGCGAACAGGCCCTTCTCCGGCTGGGAGAAGAAGACGCCCGGCGAGCGGTGGAGCTGGCTGACGATGACGCGCTCGGTGCCGTTGATGATGAACGTTCCGTTGTCCGTCATCAGCGGGATGTCGCCGAAGTAGACCTCCTGCTCCTTGATGTCGCGGATGGTCTTGGCCTGGGTTTCCGGGTCCTTGTCCCAGACCACGAGGCGGATGGTGACCTTGAGGGGCACGGCGAACGTCATCCCGCGCTCCTGGCACTCGTCCACGTCGTACTTCAGCTTGAGCCCGACGGGCTCGTCGCAGGTGTCGCAGGTGACGGGCGTGTTCTCGTTGAGATGCCCGCACTTCGGGCAGTGGATCTCGCGGTCGCCACGGGGGTCCGTGATGATGGTGGCCGCGCAGAACGTGCACGGCCGCCCCAGCTTGTCCAGGCCCACCAGCCGCCCGCACTTGCACTCCCAGTTGCCGATCGAGTACTCCACGAACTCCAGCGAGCAGTTCTCGCGCAGGTCGGTGATCGGGAAGACGCTCTTGAACACCGACTGCAGCCCGGCATCCTCCCGCTCCGCGGGCAGGACCCTCATCTGCAGGAAGCGCTCGTACGAGTTCTTCTGGATCTCGATCAGGTTGGGGATGGGGATCGACGTGTTGATCTTGGCGAAGTTCACGCGTTCCCGGTAGATGTTCTTCAGCGCCGTGTACATCAGCTATGCACCTGAGGGGGAGGAGGCACCCTCCCCGGGAATGAGGAAAGGGCTCCGGCGGGGACACCACCCCCCGAAGCCGTGCGACCGAACTTCAAGAACCTGACCACCCGCGCTTTGCCTTGCGGGTGCTACTTGACCTCGACGGTGGCCCCGACCTCCTCGAACTTCTTCTTCATGGCCGCGACCTCGTCCTTGGTCAGCCCCTCCTTCACGACCTTGGGGGCTCCGTCCACCAGGTCCTTGGCCTCCTTAAGGCCCAGGCTGGTCACCTCGCGCACGACCTTGATCACGTTGATCTTCTTGTCGCCGGTACTCATGAGGTGGAGGGCGAACTCCGTCTTCTCCTCCGCCGGAGCCGCCGCCGCGCCGGCCGCCACGCCGCTGCCCGCCGCCATCATCACGGGAGCGGCCGCCGCCGAGACTCCCCACTTCTCCTCGAGGAGCTTGCTGAGCTCCGCCATCTGGATGATCGTGAGCTCGCTCAACTGGTTCGCAATCGCCTGAATGTCAGCCATCTGTCTCCCTCTTATCCCCCAATGTGGCCCGCTACGCTCCGCACCCTGCTTCGTCGATCGCGCCGCCGCGGCTGAGCCGCGGCGGCCGCGCAAGGAAAACGCTCCGCTTCGCGGGCCAAACTCTTCATGTTCAGCCCTGCGCGGGCTCGCCGCCTTCCTTGTCCCGGCGCGCCTTCATCACCAGCACGAGCTGGGTGGCGGGTGCCTGCAGCACGCGCACCAGCCGGGTTGCCGGCGCCTGCATCAGGCCCAGCAGCCTCGCCCGCAGCTCGGGCAGGCTGGGCATGGTGGCGAGCGCCTTCACGCCCGCCGCGTCGAGCACCTGGCTGCCCGAGACCACCGCCGCCTTCACGACCAGCTGCGGGTGGTCCCTGGCGAAGTCCACCAGCGTCTTGGCCAGGGCCACGGGGTCCTTCCCCGTGTAGGCCACGCCCGTGGTGTTCTCGAACTTGCCGCCCAGCGGCTCGAGCGGCGTGTCCTTGAGCGCCCGCAGGGCCAGGCTGTTCTTGACCACGCGGTACCGGGAGCCCGCCTGGCGCAACTTGCGCCGGAACTCGGTCACCGCCGGAACGCTCAGCCCCCGGAAGTCCACCAGGATGGCGTGGGGGGACTGTCCGAATTCCTGGTGCAGATCGTCGATCAGTTCCTGTTTCTCGGTCCGGTTCATTATATCCGCCTCAGGCCTGGGCTTCCACCGAGGCGAGGTCGACCCTCACCCCGGGGCCCATGGTGGACGACAGCGCGATGGACCGGACGTACTTGCCCTTGGCCGCGGCCGGCTTGGCCTTGAGCACGCTGTCGATGATCGCGCGCGCGTTCTCGAGCAGCTTCTCGGGGCCGAACGAGACCTTGCCCACCGGCGCGTGGATGATCGCGGTCTTGTCCACGCGGTACTCGACCTTTCCCGCCTTGATCTCGCGCACGGCCTTGGCCACGTCGAACGTCACCGTTCCCGTCTTGGGGTTGGGCATCAGGCCGCGCGGGCCCAGCACCTTTCCCAGCTTCCCGACCGACTTCATCATGTCCGGGGTGGCCACCACCGCGTCGAAGTCCAGCCAGTTCTCGGTCTGGATCTTGTTGACCATGTCGTCGCCGCCCACGTAGTCGGCACCCGCGTCCTGGGCCTCCTTGAGCTTCTCTCCGGAGGCGACGACCAGAACTTTCTTGGACTTCCCGCCCAGGCCATGGGGAAGGATCACGGTGCCGCGGACCATCTGGTCCGCGTGCTTGGGATCGACGCCGAGGCGCAAAGCCACCTCGACCGTCTCGTCGAACTTGGCGAAGGCGGCCTTCGTGACCGTGGCCACCGCTTCGGGCAGCGCGTAGGTCGGCCTGGTCACCCCCTCCCGCGCCTTCGTGTACTTCTTTCCGACCCGTCTCATCGGTCTCCTTTCGCGCGTCCCACGCGCTCCCACCCGGCCGACGCGGAGCCGCCCGCGCCCGGTGGTGCGGCTACGGACTCACCGCAGAGGCGCAGAGACCGCAGAGACCGCGCAGAGAACGGACATCTCTCATCTCTCTGCGTCCTCTGCTCCCTCTGCGTCCCTGCGGTAAAGAAAGCACGTCGTTCCCGCTCCCTAGCCGACTTCCACGCCCATGCTGCGCGCCGTGCCCTTGACGGTGTTGATCGCCGACTCGAGGCTCTCGGCGTTGAGGTCGGGCAGCTTCATGCGCGCGATCTCCTCCACCTGCTTGGGGGTGATCTTTCCCACCTTGTTCTTGTTGGGCTCGCCGCTGCCCTTGGCGATCCCCACCGCCCGTTTGATGAGCACGGCCACCGGCGGCGTCTTGGTGATGAAGGTGTACGACCGGTCGGCGTAGACGGTGATGACGACAGGGATGATGAGCCCTTCGTCCTTCGCGGTCTTGGCGTTGAAGGCCTTGCAGAAGTCCATGATGTTGACGCCGGCCTGGCCCAGCGCCGGACCCACCGGCGGCGCCGGCGTGGCCTTGCCCCCCGGGATCTGCAGCTTGATCTGCCCGACGACTTTCTTCATTCCCCTTACCTTTTCAACGCAGAGAACGCAGAGATCCGCAGAAGCCGCAGAGGTCTTCTGGGAGATTCCTGTCCGTCGCGCCTACGTTCATCCACTTCATCTCTGTGTTCTCTGCGTCCCTCTGCGTTCTCCGCGTTGGTTCCGTTCGTTAGAGCTTCTCGACCTGCAGGAAGTCCAGCTCGACCGGGGTCGAGCGGCCGAAGATCGTCACCATGACCTTCAGGGTGTTGCGGTCGAGGTTGACCTCCTCCACCACGCCCTGGAAGTTCGCGAACGGACCGTCGATGATGCGCACGCCCTCGCCCCGCTCGAACGTGTACTTCGGCTTGGGCTTCTCGATCGACTCCTTCACCTGGTGGAAGATCTGGTCCGCTTCCTCCTGGCTGAGCGGCACCGGCCGGTTGCCCGAGCCCACGAACCCCGTGACCTTGGGCGTGTTCTTGACCAGGTGCCAGGTGGAGTCGGGGATCTTCTTGCCGTCCGAGCCGTCCTCGGTCTCGATCTCGACCAGGATGTACCCCGGAAAGAAACGGGTGGCGGTCTGCACCTTCTTGCCGCCCTTCATCTCCACCACTTCCTCGGTGGGGATCTCGATGCGCCCGATCTGGTCCTCGAGCCCGTAGGCCTTCGCCCTCTGACGCAGGCTCTCCGACACCTTCTTCTCGAAGCCGGAGTAGGTGTGGACGATGTACCACTGCTTCGACGTCGTCCTGGTCTCCATCATCTGATGCCGTGGATGATCCGGGTGAACAGCTGCGACATGATCAGGTCCAGGCCATAGAGGTAGAACCCGAAGAAGACGGTCGTGATGATCACCACCATGCTGGTCGCGTAGACCTCCTGCTTCGACGGCCAGGTGACCTTCTTGAGCTCCGCCTTGACCTCGGAGAAGAAGCTCTTCAGCTCGCGGAACTTCCGCGGGCCCCAGCCGCCCAGGTCGGCCAGGCCGCTCTTCGCCAGCCAGGTGGGCCCACCGCCTTCCACCTTTTCCATCTTTCCCGCCTCTACGACCGCTTTCGCCATCGGCCCCCGCGTCCCCGTACCTTCACACCGGCTGTAGCTCCCGTGTCCCGCCGGTTGGCAGGCCAGGAGGGACTCGAACCCCCAACCCCCGGTTTTGGAGACCGGTGCTCCACCATTGAGCTACTGGCCTTCATTGAGCTGGGGGGCGCCGTGGTCGCGCCCCGCAGACCCCCCGCTCGCTTCGCCGGAGTGAATCCGGCTCCGCTCGCCGCCAGTGGCCTGTGGACTTCCCATAGCGCTTCCCAGCCAACTCACGTGTCTACTGGTGTCCCCGAGCACGTACTACTTCGTTTCCTTGTGGTCGGTGTGCTTGCGGCAGAAGCGGCAGTACTTGGCCAGCTCCAGCCGCTCCGTGGTCTTCTTCTTGTTCTTCGTCGTGACGTAGTTCCGGCGCTTGCACTCCGGGCACTGGAGGATGATGTTGTCCCGCATATCGCTACTCGATGATCTCCGTGACCGTGCCCGCGCCGACCGTGCGTCCGCCCTCGCGGATGGCGAAGCGCAGGCCCTTCTCCATGGCGATGGG
>Ga0326597_10011894_pt1 | contig 11500 bp, 10 predicted proteins | sample RVTome_12_FD_203789 | JGI IMG/M metagenome (GOLD analysis project Ga0326597, IMG submission 203789) | Soil microbial communities from uranium-contaminated site in the Upper Colorado River Basin, Wyoming, United States - RVT100D185 | ecosystem: Environmental > Terrestrial > Soil > Contaminated >...
GCAAGCTCGTGCTCCGCGCCTACGGGGCCGAGATCGTAGAAACGAGCGCCCTGGAGGGGACCGACGGCGCCATCCGCGAGGCGCGCCGCATCGCGGCTTCGGAGCCGAACTCATATTTCTACCCCGATCAGTATGGGAACGACGCGAACTGGCAGGCGCATTACCGTGGCACCGCGAACGAGATCTGGGCACAGACCGAAGGACGTGTGACCCATTTCGTCTGCGGTCTCGGAACGAGCGGAACGTTCGTTGGCACCACCCGGAGGCTCAAGGAGCTTTCGCCTTCGGTGCGATGCATCTCGGTCGAGCCCGACGGGCCTTTTCATGGCATCGAGGGCTGGAAGCATATGGCCTCGAGCCTGGTTCCCGGCATCTACGATCCGACGCTCGCGGACGAGCGCCTCTCAGTCTCGACGGAAGAAGCCTACGACGTCGCACTCCGCCTTGCCCGCGAGGACGGTCTCCTGGTGAGTGTCTCCGGCGCCGCCGCCCTGACAGCGGCGCTCCGCGTGGCTGAAGAGCTGCGTGAAGGCGTAGTGGTCACTGTGTTTCCCGACAGCGGCACCCGATCGCTCTCCGAGGGACCCTTTCGCCATGATCCTCTTGACTGACGAGGCCGTCGAAGCGATTCGCCTCCACGGTCGAGAGAGCTACCGCGACGAGGCCTGCGGCGTCCTTTACGGTCGCACCGCCATGGATGAAAAGCATGTCCTGCGCGCGGCGCCGATGGTGAATGCTCGCGAGGACGAACGACACCGTCGGTTCGTGGTGACGGCGTCCGATTATCGACGAGCCGAGGCGGAAGCGAGCCGGAGCGGACTCACGCTCCTCGGTTTTTATCACTCTCATCCCGACCACCCCGCCTATCCTTCCCTCTACGACCTCGAGCACGCGTTCCCGTTCTTCTCCTACGTGATCCTCGCGGTCGAGAGTGGAGAGCCCAAGGAAATGCGGTCCTTCGTGCTGAGCGAGGACCGAAGCGAGTTGCTCGAGGAAACTCTGCAGACCGCGCGAGCGGAGCGAGCCCGGCCGGGAGGAAGCGGTCGCGCCGAAGGCGCGGGGCCGCGGGAATCCGGCCGTCCTCCCCGAGCGAGGAGCGAGGGGAGCGAGCCGAGCGAAGAGCGAGGCGAGCATTAAGAAAGGAGTCATAGCCATGCCGGTCAAGGTACTCATCCCAACACCTCTCAGGCCTTATACCGACCAGAAAGAGGCGGTCGAGATCGAGGGAGCCCGCATCCGCGAGCTTCTCGATAACCTCACCGAGCGTTATCGCGATCTTCGAAAACACCTCTTCGACGACACGGGAAAGCTCCGGAGCTTCGTGAACGTGTACGTGAACGAGGAAGACATCCGTTCGCTCGATCGATTCGAGACTGCGGTCGCGGAAACCGACGTCGTCAGCATCGTCCCCTCGATCGCCGGCGGCGCCGCGAGCCCGGCAGTCGTCGAGGACGAGGTTGGCTTCAGCAAGGAAGAGATCCAGCGTTACAGCCGGCATCTCATCATGCCCGAGGTCGGCATGGAGGGGCAGGCGAAGCTCAAGAAAGCGAGCGTCCTCATGGTGGGCGCGGGAGGTCTGGGAGCTCCCCTTGGGATGTACCTCGCCGCCGCTGGAATCGGCCGCCTCGGCATCGTGGACTTCGACGTGGTCGATCACTCGAACCTCCAGCGTCAGGTCATGTTCTCTGCCTCGGACGTCGGCCGACCGAAGCTCCAGGCGGCGAAGGAGCGTCTTTCCGGGATCAACCCCCACATCCACATCGAGGGGTACGAGACGCGCCTCTCCTCCGAGAACGCTCTCGACCTATTTCGCGACTACGACGTCATCGTCGACGGCACCGACAACTTCCCCACGCGGTACCTGGTGAACGACGCCTGCGTTCTCTCGGGAAAGCCCAACGTCTACGGCAGCATCTTCCGCTTCGAAGGCCAGGTGTCGGTCTTCGACGCCCGCCGCGGGCCCTGCTACCGCTGCCTCTATCCCGAGCCGCCGCCTCCGGGGCTCGTGCCGAGCTGCGCCGAGGGAGGGGTGCTCGGGGTGCTTCCGGGAATCGTGGGATCCCTCCAGGCACTCGAGGTCTTGAAGCTCGTGCTCGAGCGCGGCGAGCCCATGATCGGCCGGCTTCTGGTCTTCGACGCTCTTCAGATGAAGTTCCGTGAGCTTCGCCAGCGGAAGGATGCCGACTGTCCGATCTGCGGCGAGCGCCCACGGATTCGGGAGCTCATCGACTACGAAGAGTTCTGTGGTATACCTCAGGCGCGAGAAGTGGAGAGGAAGATGGGAGTTCCCACAATCACCGTCGAAGGTCTCAAGAAGCTCCTCGACGAGAGCGACGACGTGTTCGTCCTCGACGTCCGCGAGCCCCACGAATGGGACATCGTCCGTCTCGAGGGAGCGACGCTGATCCCGTTGGGACGGCTCCCGCACGAAGTTCAGCGGCTCGACTCGGCCAAGGATATCGTGGTTCACTGCCGCAGCGGCGCCCGGAGCGCCAAGGCGACGGAGTTCCTCCTCGGCGCCGGATTTCAGCGCGTCCGGAACCTCGAGGGCGGGATCCTCGCCTGGGCGGATCGGATCGATCCCAGTCTTCCGAAGTACTGAGACGACTAACCCACACCCTGGGCGACGCGCCCTATGCGAATGATGGCGGCGAGGCTCCGTTCCACGTCTTCCTCTGTCGTCGCCCAGGAGGAGACACTGATCCTCATCGCTGCCTTCCCTTGCCAGAAGGAGCCTCCGCACCAGCAGGTCCCGTCGCGCTGGACGGCCTGGATGACGGCTCTCGTCCTCTCGTCGTCTCCAAACGAGACCAGCACCTGGTTCAGCTCGACCTCGTTCAGAATCGTGAAGCCGGCCTTCTCGAGACCCGAGGCGAACCTCCGCGCGTGGCGGCAGCATCGATCCACGAGATCCACGACACCCTCGCGGCCGAGGGAGAGAAGGGCGGCCCAGATGTCGATGCCGCGAGCCCGGCGCGAAGCTTCGGGCGTGAAATCGCATGGAGTGCGCTCGTCGGTCTGAGGGAGGTAGGCCGCCGTCACCGAAAGAGCGGCCCGGGCGACGGCCGGATCGCGATAGAGCGCGAGCCCGTTGTCGTACGGCACGTTCAGCCACTTGTGGAGATCGGTCGCAATCGAGTCCACTTCGTCGATGCCCTCGGTCTGATGGCGGGTGCGGGGAGAGACCGCGGCCCAGAGACCGAAAGCTCCGTCCACGTGGACCCAGGCGCCCGCCTCCCGCGCCCGCGGCGCGATTTCGCGAATCGGATCGAAGGCGCCGGTATTGACGTTACCCGCCTGGAGACAAACGATGGTCGGCCCTTCGAGCCCTTCGAGAAAGCGCGGCTCGAGGGCCTCGGCGCGCATCCGTCCTTTGCGATCGACGGGAATAGTGACGACCCGCTCACGGCCGAGCCCGAGGAGACCCACGGCCTTCACGAGTGAAGCGTGAACTTCCGCGCCCACCACCACCCGAATCTCGGGCGCTCCGAAGAGCCCTTTCCCCTCGACGTCCCAACCCGCTTTCGAGAGCACCTGGTGGCGCGCGGCGGCGAGACAGGAGAAATTCCCCATCGTGGTTCCGGTGACGAAGCCGCCTCCCCAGCCGGGTGAAAGTCCGAGAAGCTCCCGGATCCAGGACAGGGACAGGTCTTCGAGGGCGGCGGCGATGGGAGAGCCCACGACGAACGCGGCGTTCTGATCCCAGGCGGCGGAGAGCCAGCTGGAGGCGACGCTCGCCGGGAGCGACCCTCCGGTAACGAACCCGAAGTATCGCGGACCGGCGGTGGCGACGGTCGCGGGGGAGCCGATCTCGTCCAGAAGAGCGAGAACGTTTTCGGGGGAGAGGGAATGCTCCGGAAGCGGGACCAGGAGTTTTTGAAGCGCCGCTAGCGAGTCGGGAGGGGGCTCGACGGAACGGGTGGGAAGCCCTTCGAGATAGCAAGCCGCCCTACGAGCGGCATCTTGAAGGAGCTCCCGCACCGCGTTCTTGCCTCGGCACGGAAGCTAAGCGACGGCGAAGCGTGGTGTCAAGTCGAGGAGCCGATGACGGGTTTTCACTTGGACGAACCAGGGGACTTCTCCTTCGCCTTCTCGTCGACCTCCGGCCGGATCTTCGCCAGAAGCTTCCGGAAGTATCGACGTCTCTCGACCCAGCCCTCCGAACGCCGACGGCTGAAGCTATTGCCTGCGTACATTTTTTTCCTCCCGTTGTTTTGTCCGACATGGTTTAGACGAGTTCCCCCTCGGGAAAGTTCCCCTCTTTGCGCTACTCTCTCTGTATCCGTGAGGGAACACACCCGTTACCTCGTATCTCCATGTCTTCCGTACTCCATCGACCGAACTCTCGCCCGGCTTTCCCGGTTCCCGGAGAAGGTGGATGTCTTTGCGGAGGGTATCTACCGTCGCCTCTTGTTCTTGCGCGGGCGGCCCCTTTTTCTGCGGGTAAGGCAAAAAGGACTACCCTCACGGGCGCGATTGGTGATCGAGATCACCGGTCACGAGGCGCGGACCCAGGAGGCGAAAGCGCTCGCGAGCCAAGTGCTTTCGCGGGTGCTCGGCGCCTCGACCGACGTCAGGCCGTTCTACCGCGGTTTCCGGGGCGATCCGCTTCTCGGGCCGCTGATACGGCGCCACAATGGCCTCAGGGTCACGGGCCGTCTCAATCTATGGGAAACGCTCCTGCAGATCGTGCTCTCGCAGCAGATCCACCTGAACCTGGCCCATGGAATGCTCGCCGAGCTCTCGGAGCGCCTGGGAAGACGGGCGCGGCTCGACGGTAACCTCTACTACTCGTTTCCCTCGCCCCGGGTCATCGAGGCCGAGAGCGTCTCCTCTCTGAGGCGTTTTCGCCTGAGCCAGGCCAAGGCGGAGACCCTGAAGCGTCTGGCGGCGGCGTTCGAGAACGGGGAGCTCGCAGACGACAAGCTCGCGACTCTTTCCGACGAGGAGGCCATCGAGCTCCTCACGTCCCATAAGGGCGTCGGCCGCTGGACGGCCGAGTTCGCGCTCCTTCGCGGTCTCGGCCGCATGGACATCTTTCCTGGCGGCGATCTCGGCGTCGTGAAGTATCTCGCACAGGGCATGCTCGGCTACGAGGGGCCCGCGCTCGAAAAAGACATGAGGCGATACGCCGAGAGGTGGCGTCCCTACCGCGGGCTCGCGCTCATCTATGCTTATGCGGAGCTCGCCCATCGCGCGGAGACCAAGCCCCGATGAGAGCGATGAGAACGACGACGCTTGTCTTCTTGGAGAGCTTTCAATACCCTCGACGGCCATGTCGAGAAATTTCTCGCGCGTAGCCCTCACCGGAATTCTGCTCCTCCCCACAGGGCTGGCCTCGGCCCAGGGCCAGGAGAAAATCACCATCGCCGTCGTGGGGGGCACCACCTTCGGCTTCCCCGCCTCCTTCGGGGCGGGGCTCGTCCAGGAGGAGGGCTCGCTCACGGTCGAAACAAAAGCGGGGTCCTCTCCTCCAATCTACAAATTGCGTTACCAGGGAGTGCCGTTCTACTACGTCCGGATGCATGGCGAGGAAGCTCTTCGCGAAGGAGAGCCTCCCGGCTGGCACATGGTGAAGACCTTCGCGGCTCTGCGCGAGCTCGGGGTGACCCACGTCTTCGGGGGCGCCACCTCCGGCTCCGTCAACCCCGACTACGACTTCGACGACCTGGTGATCGTGGACGATTTCCTCGTCATCGGGAACCAGAGGCCGCAGAGTATTCTCCGGGCGGCGGGTATCAAAAGGCCCGGGGTCTTCCCGAGCTTCGCCGTTCCGTTTTGTCCCGATCTGAGGCGGCTTCTCATCGAGGAAGCGAAGAAGAGCTATCACGCTGGCATTTACGAGACCGGGGTCATTCTTCAAGACGACCCCGGTCGGTTCGAAACCCCCGCCGAAGTGCGCATGATGCGTACTCTCGGAGGGGACATGGTGACGCACAACGTCGGGACCGAAGCTATCTATGCCCGACAGCTCGGGATGCACTTCGCGCTCTTGCAGTCGATCTCGAACCCGGCGACGGGAGTCCGCCCCTTCACCTACGAGAACATGCAAGACAGCGTGGGCCGCATCGCCAGAGGCGCGGTTCCCCTCCTCCTGGAAGCGGTCCGTCGCGTGCCCGAAATCCAGCACACCTGCGGCATCGGCTGCACCGGCGAGCCGTACGAAGGAAGCTATACCCGGAAGACGCCGCGGGACTGATGGAGGAGCTCGGGGTCAACGCTCCGCGGGTGCTTCGGCCACGAGCTCCTCGACGGCCGGCTCCAGAAGGATCTCGATGCGGCGATTCTTCTGGCGGCCCTCGAGGCCGTCGTTCGGGACTCGGGGGCGGTATTGGGAAAGGGCGCTCGCCGAGAGATGAGCGGGGTCGAGGCTCGCCCCCTCCTGGAGAAAACGGACGACGTTCACCGCGCGCGCCGCCGAGAGCTCCCAGTTCGTGGGAAAGGTCGCAGCGAGACGGCCGGTGATAGGAACGTCGTCGGTGTGGCCTTGCACCCGGATCTGGCGGTCGGATCCTGCGAGGACCGACGCGAGCTTCTGGAGCACTTTCTTCCCCGCCGGCTTCAGCGCGGCCTCGCCGGAGTCGAAGAGAATCTCGTCCACCATGTCGACTCGAAGCTGGCCCTGTAGCCTCTCCACCTGGATCTGACCGTCGTCGATCTCCTGCTGGAGCTTCGCCACGATCTCGTCCTGGGTCGACTGAACCTGCGCCACCCGCTCCTCGCGGAGCCGGATCTGTTCCGCGAGCTCGGCGCTCTCGTGACGGATATCTTCCAGCATCGTCTCGAGATCGGAGACCCGGCTCTTCAACGCCGAGCGCTCCTGCACGCATAGGCTCGCCTCCCGCCTCGCCTCCTCGAGCTCTTTCGCGCGCGGCTGATAGAACGAGAGATAGAACGCGCCGACGGCGATCGCCGCCGCCACCACCGCCGCCACGAGAATCGCCGACCCTCTGCCGCTCATTTCAGGCCTCCTGGTCTCACTCGACATCCTGGTCCCTCATCACGAAGACGAACTCGTGAAACCCGATGCGAAACTCCGATCGATCCGTAAGCTCGGCGCTCTCGACGCGCTCTCCGTCCACGAACGTCCCGTTGGTGCTCCCGAGATCCTCGAGTCGGGCGTTCATCCCATGGATCGAGATGAGCGCGTGCTGGCGGGAGAGCTCCGGGTCCTTGAGCGAGATGTCGCAGTCCGCCCGACCCAGAGTGACCCGGGATTTCTCGATCGGGATCACGCGCCCCGGCTCCTCACCCTGCACGATGATGAGGGCGTACTTCTTTCCGGGCGCGAGTCCTCCGCCCGAGACCGCCTTCGATTGAATCGTGGCTCCGGCGGCCGCGACCGGCTGGGTCCAGGCGCCTTCGACCTGGGCGGCGCCGCATCGAGAGCAAGGCTGGCCGGGTCCCGTGAGCTCGTATCCGCAGCGGGCGCAGGTGGAAATAGGGGGCATGGTTACCTCCGTCGGGACGCTTCGGCTTTTGGTTTCCTCGATCTTACCAGACCGCGGGCGGTTCGTCTTGATACAATGGTTTCGGAACCACCGACAATCGAGGTCCCCCTTTCGTGGAAATACCCTCTCTGGGGCGATACCAGATCCGCGGCCGCATCGGTCGCGGAACCATGGGAATCGTCTATCGCGGCTACGATCCCGTGCTCGCGCGCGAGATCGCGCTCAAGACCGTCGATCTCTCTCCCGCCATGAGTGCTTCGGAGCGCGAGCGGTTCCTCAATCGCTTCTTCCAGGAAGCGAGAATCGCGGCGAAGCTCCTCCACCCCAATATCGTCGTCACCCACGATGCTGCGACCGACGAGAAGACCTCTGTCCCGTTCATCGCCATGGAGCTCGTGCCGGGAGGCTCGCTCTCGGACCGTCTGGAGCGCATGGGCCGGCTAACCTGGGAGGAAGCTGCGCGGGTCGTCGTCCTTCTCGCCCGCGCCCTCGACTACGCGCACCGCGCAGGCGTCGTCCACCGCGATGTGAAGCCCGCGAACGTTCTCCTCACGACGGATGGAGCTCCCAAGATCGCCGACTTCGGAATCGCAAAGCTCGCCGACTCGCACTTGACCCAGACCGGCGCGGTCGTGGGGACACCGTACTACATGTCGCCCGAGCAGCTCGAGGCCGACGAGGTCGACGGCCGGAGCGACCTGTTCTCTCTCGGTTCTCTCTTCTACGCCACTCTCGCGGGGAGGCCACCGTTTCTCGGCCCGGACCTCGCGACCATCACCCGTCAGGTCGTTCACAAGAACCCCGAGCCTCCCTCCGAGGTCGTCTCCGGGATTCCGCGGGCTCTCGACGGGGTCGTTTCGCGGGCTCTGGCGAAAGAGCCCAAGGACCGATACGCGACCGGCGCCGAGCTCGCGGAGGACCTGGAGAGGGTGATTCGTGGCGAGCCTCCGCTCCGCCCGCTCTCGCTCGGAGAAAAGACCATCGAGTCGGCGAGACCCGCCCCGGCGCCCGCCCCCGTGGGGCTCCTGCTCGAGCTCGAAAGGCCGCAGCCCTCGCGACTGGGTGTTCTTCTGCTGCTTCTTCTCGTCGGCCTTGGCGGCTACGGTGCGTTCGTCTACTGGGATGATGCGGAACAGGCCATCCGCGAAAGCGGGGAGGAAGCGAAGCGGAGAGAAGAGCTAGCCTCGAAGGCGGGGACGCGTCTCTCGGACGCGCAGGAGGAGATGGCGCACGCCCGCTGGGATGAGGCCGCTCGACGGATCGAAGAAAGCCTCACGCTCAGCCGCGAGGCAAGAGACGGAGCCGGGGAGGCAGCGGCGCTTCTGCTTCGGGGGATGCTCCGCGCGGAAACGGGAGAGTGGTCGAAAGCGCGCGCGGACCTCGATTCGGCGGCCTCGGTCTTCGAGATCTACGGAGTCTCGGAGGGGAACCAGAGGGCGCTCCTGGAGCGAGCGAACCTCGAGCGGGATCTCGGCGCCTTCGATCGGGCGGAGGCTCTCTACCAGGGGCTGAACGGGCCGGACGCGGCCATGGGAAAGGCGCTTCTGGACATCATGCGAGGCGACGTGTCGTCCGGGGAGAGCAGCCTTCGGGCGGTGTATGGAAGCGGGAGCGCAGGCGAGACCCGAGCGAGAGCCGCGCTCTACCTCGGGATCCTGGCTTCCGCCCGCGGCGAGACCGAAGACGCCGAGCGCCTGTGGAACGAGGCGCGCGAGAAATGCGGCGCCCATGAGGTCGATCTGTTTCTGGGCGAGCCGAGGACGAAGCGGAGCGACGAGCGGAGACAACGCCTTCCCGCCGCTATCTCTCCGCCGGGATCGTGAGCTCCGAGCCTTTTCGAACGCCGCCCCCCTCGTCCCGGACCTCGTAGGCCAGGCGCGAGCCGTCCGCGGATGCGAATCCAAAGTTGAAGACTCCGCCTTCGGCATAAAGGACCCGGGGCGCGAACGTCGCATCGGGCGCTCTCGCTTCCACCAGACCCGCACTCATGGGCCCCGTCACCAGCTCGTGGAACAGGAGGTCGTCTCCGTCGGAGTCGAGGTCGATCTCGTAGCGGAGACTGGTCGCGAAGTGGACGTCGGTCACGACGAACACCACGTTTCTCACGTCCCCGTGGTCCAGGTGAGAAAGCAGCTCCCGGAGCTCGGTCTCGGATCCCGTTCGCGGCGCTGCCGCAGGATCCCCATCGGCAAAAGCATCGCGCCCGTAAACTTCCGCTCGCGTTCCGGTCGCGATCGAGAGGGGAACGTCGCTGCTCACGATCTTCCAGGTGGCGTTCGAGCTCACGAGGCCGCTCTTCAGCCAATCGAGCTGCGCTCGCCCAAGGAGCGTCTTCCCGCCGCCCGGGGAGTCCTCGAGAGTGTTGGGGCTCCGGTACGAGCGCGCGTCGAGAAGGAACAATTCGACGTCCGCTCCCCACTTGAAGGACCGATAGATGCGCTGAGGCTCCTCGGGCTCGGGCCAGAGCGGATGGAAATCGAAGAGCGCCTCTCGTCCCGCGCGGACGAGGACGGGATACCCTTCCCGCTCGGCGGCGGCCCACTTCGGCCAGCCCGCCCCGAAGTCGTTGATGACCTCGTGGTCGTCCCACTGGGAATACATCGGGACCTCGAGAAGAAACCGCTGGAAGCTCGGATCCGAGCGGTTGTAGCGCCAGTGGGCGAGATAGACCTCGCGCACCCGGGCGGCGTCCGTCCAGTCCACGGCGGGATCGTCGATGCTCGGAAAATCCCCGGGGACGTTACGCCCCCCATCGGGCCGCGCCTGGGGACAGTGGCTATCGGCGTAGATCATGTCCCCGTTGGCGATGAAGAAGTCGGGGCCGAGCTCCCGCATCCGATCGAAAAAGGCGTAGCCCGTCGTCTGCTCACGACAAAATCCGTGGCCCCCCAGATCGCCTCCGACGACGAATCTCACCGTTGCCGAGTTTTCCGGCGAAGGCGCGGTGCGGAACGTGCCTTCGACGGTCTCGGACGTTTCCCCGCCTGCCTCGAAGTGGACCCGGTATCGGTAGAGCGTCGCCGGGGTGAGATTCTCGAGCCTCACCTTCGCGGTGAAATCGCGCGGGGCCTCGCTTCGCGCCCGGGCCACGACGTTGTTGCCATAGGCCACTACCATCTCCGCGGGAGCGCTCGCTCGGGCCCAGAGGACGGCGGAGCGGTCGGTGACTTCTCCGACGGCGGCTCCGTGAGTGACGAGGAGAACGGCGGCGACGGGGATCACGAATTAGAAATCGAACAGGTAGGTGTACTTGACGATGAACGATCGTCCGATGACCGTCGGATAGAGGAGGCCGGTCTCGGAATCGATGCGCGTGAAATCCGACGTATTCCTCTGATCGTTGTAGACCACGAAGAGCCCGGTGCCGCTTCGGTTCAGGAGCGCGAAGCGGACGTTCGAAGACACGTCCGAGGTCTGACTGTTGTACTGCACCAGAGCCGAGATGCTGGTCAGGGGCGTGAACGAGTAGTTCACCTTCACCGGGATCAGATCCGAAACGAAATCTCCGGTGGGAAGGGTCACGTCATCCCGGCGCCATCCGACGCTTCCCTGGATCTTCGCTCCGAGCTTGACGTTCGCCGCGATGTCGAACCTCTGGAGATCGCCGCCATAGAACCCTCCCCAGGTGTACTGGAGGTTCATGAAGAAGGGGGCGCTCGGGTTTCCGAAGTAGTCCGCGGTCCACTGGTTCCATGTGTAGTCACCCGGCGGGATCACCACGCGGTTGCCGCCGGCGCCGTTGTAAACGACGAACGGGACTTCGGGGTTGTCTCCCTCGCTGTCGATCCTGAGGCCGAAGCGGCCTCCGGCCCGCGGCTGTATCTCGAAGAAATGCCAGTGGCCTCGCCAGGTCTCGACCTTTCCGTCGAAGCCGTAGAATGCGTTCCAGGTCACGTGGGGCGAGAACCGTCGGATCCACGGGTACTTCTTCGGCTGATAGTCCAGAAAGTAGCGCACCTGGGGCTTGCGATATCCGACCCGGGGCACGAACCCCGCGGCGGCCACGAAGTCCTCGCTCACTTCGGTATAGCCGACGTGGCCGTTCCACC
>Ga0326597_10011895_pt1 | contig 11500 bp, 13 predicted proteins | sample RVTome_12_FD_203789 | JGI IMG/M metagenome (GOLD analysis project Ga0326597, IMG submission 203789) | Soil microbial communities from uranium-contaminated site in the Upper Colorado River Basin, Wyoming, United States - RVT100D185 | ecosystem: Environmental > Terrestrial > Soil > Contaminated >...
CATTCTCGACGAGATGACCGGCCTCGGACCGATCGAGCCGCTCATCAAGGATCCGACCATCACCGACATCCTGATCAATACCCACAAGCAGATCTACGTCGAGCGCAACGGGCAACTGGAATTGACGGCGGCCCGCTTCAAGGACGAGGCCCATCTCCTGCGGATCATCAACAAGATCGTTTCGACCGTCGGGCGGCGGGTCGATGAGAGCCAGCCGATGGCTGACGCGCGCCTTCTGGATGGCTCGCGCGTCAATGTGGCGATCAAGCCGATTTCCGTCGACGGGCCGCTCGTTTCCATCAGAAAGTTCTCCAAGCGGGCCTACTCCATGGACCGGCTGGTGGCCATCAACAGCATTGCGCTCGAGATGGCTGAACTGCTGATTGCGGCCGTCAAGGGCCGCGTTACCATCCTGGTTTCCGGCGGCACCGGCTCGGGCAAGACGACCATGCTGAACGCTTTATCCGCTTATATTTCCCATCGCGAACGCCTGATTACCATCGAGGATGCTGCCGAATTGCAGCTGCAGCAGCCGCATGTGGGGCGCCTGGAGACCCGGCCGCCCAACGTTGAAGGGGGCGGCGAGATCCGCCAGCGCGAACTGCTCAAGAACGCGCTGCGCATGCGCCCCGACCGCATCATCATCGGCGAGGTGCGCGGCGCGGAGGCCTTCGACATGCTTCAGGCCATGAATACCGGCCACGAAGGCTCCATGACCACCATCCATGCCAACTCACCGCGCGATGCCCTGTCGCGCCTCGAGCAGATGGTCGGCATGGCCGGCTTTCCCATGACGCTCACCAGCGTCAGATCGCAGATGGCTTCGGCCATCACTGTCGTCATGCAGCTGCAACGTCTCAGCGACGGCAAGCGGCGGGTCACCAGCGTCAGCGAAATCACCGGCATGGAGGGCGACGTCATTCAGTTGCAGGAGATCTTCAAATTCGTTCGCGAGTCGACGTCGGAAGACGGTGCGATCCACGGTTTCTATCAGGCAACGGGCGTGAGGCCGAAATTCCTCGGCGACCTCGCCACCCGCGGGCTTGCGGTGCCAACCTCTTATTTCGATCCCACCAAGAAGCTCTAGGATCATGAACCTTCAGGCCTATTATCCCTATTTCTTGTATGTACTCGCGGCCGTTACGGCCGTGTTCCTGGCGGAGGGGTTGTATCTTCTATTTGCCGGCACCGTTGACCGCAGGATGACCCGCAACCGTAGAATGCGGGCGATGGCCGATGGGATTTCCACCGAACAGGTCTTGCTCGAACTCAAGCGCGAGCGTGGCATCTCGGCAGATGGTGAATTGCGCCTGGACAACCGCCTTCGCCGACTTCTGGTGCAGTCGGGCCTGCGGCTGACCTTGTTGCGGTTCATATTTCTGGTTCTTTTGCTGGGGGCGGCGATCTATGGCGGCCTGTTTGTGTTGACCCGTTTGGGACCGCTGCTGCTGTTGCTGCCCACCATCATCGGGGGACTGGGCATTCCCTATCTGGTCGTGCGGACCATCCGAACGCGCCGCCAGTTCAAGTTTGTCGAGCAGTTACCCGACGCCCTGGATGTGATCGTACGCAGCCTGCGCAGCGGGCACCCGGTTCCTGTGGCCATGGCGCTGGCAAGCCGCGAGATGCCCGATCCGCTCGGCACCGAGTTCGGCATTGCGGTGGACGAAATGACCTACGGACTCGAGGCCGAACAGGCACTGGCGAACATCTACCAACGCTGCGGTGTCCCGGAACTGGGGCTGGTGGTCACCGCAATGTCGCTGCAGACGGCAACCGGAGGAAACCTCAGCGTTATTCTGTCTAATCTGGCGAAAACGGTCAGAGATCGCTTTGCTCTCGGCCGAAAGGTAAGGGCTCTTTCCGCGGAAGGCAAGATTTCAGCTTGGGGAATGACAATATTGCCAATAGTTTTGGCTTTATATATAAATCTCGTTAACCCACGTTATTATGGAGATGTTTGGACCGACCCTATATTTATTCCAATAATGTTTGCAGTTATTTTTTGGTCGCTGGTCGGTGACTTCATTATGTTCAAGATGATAAATTTCAAATACTAGGGACCCCATTGTTCATGTATGAATATGTCACCAATATTTTATTCCGTGGCGATGTCGTGCTTTTGGTGCTCGTCTTCTTCAGCGTCCTGCTGGGAACCTTTGTCGTGCTGAGCATCATCAGTGGTGCCATCGATCTCAGGCGGCGCGCGAGTGCTGCTGCCGTATCGGGCCGCGGTGAGCAGGGCCGTGTCGCGTCCGCGGAAGGCGCCTTGGGCACCTCGAAAAAAGCAAGGGCGCTGTCAAAGCTCCTGCCCACTGACGAAGCAAGCAAGTCTGAACTGCGAAAATTTCTGTGGCTTGCCGGTTTTGAAAGTGGCGCCGCTCCAGCTATTTACCAATTGGTCAGGCTCGTCCTTGCTTTGGTGCTTGGATTTGCTGCTGTGGTGTACTCTGGCTCGGTATTTGCAAACCCGTCGATTGTGACGACTTTGCCCGCCAGCATGGGCATGGCCTTGCTGGGATATTATTTGCCCAAGACGCTGGTGAGCTTGCGTCGGGATGCCGTCATTGCTCGCCACCGCAATGGCTTTCCTGATTTTCTCGATCTGATGGTCATTTGCGCTGACGCGGGTGTCGGCGTAGAGAGCGCAATCGATCGGGTCAGTCGTGAACTGGCGGTCGCCCACCCCTCTTTGGCTCGCAATCTTCAGATCATGAGCATGGAAATGCGGGCGGGGCGATCAAGACATGACGCTTTGAGCAACCTGGCCGATCGTCTCGGCATCGAGGAGGCCAGATCGTTTGCCACCCTGCTGCAGCAATCGGAGGAACTGGGCACCAGCCTGGTTCAGGCCTTGCGGGTCTATAGCGACGAAATGCGCGCCAAGCGGTTTGCCCGCGCCGAGGAAAAAGCGATGGGATTGCCGGCGAAATTGGTGATCCCGCTAGGATTGTGCGTGTTTCCTGTTATTCTGGCAGTCGTGCTGTTGCCGGTCATCATTAAGATTTATAAGGCATTGGGCATTTATTGAGGAGGCGGGGGATGAGGGGCATTGAGCCGAAGGGAAGGCTGGCGGGGGTAGCAGTTTTGGCTGTGATGATGCTGGCGGGATGCCAGACATCCACCGAAAATCAGCTTCTGGCAGAATCGTCGATGACGATGGAGGATCCGAAGTTCTTTCCATCGGATGAGTATCTGCGGCTGGGCAAGGTGCACTTCCGCAATGGCGACTATGGTCTGGCGGAAAAGGAATTTCGCAAGGGCGTGGAGGTGACGCCGAACGACGTGGAGGCCTGGCTTGGACTTGCCGCATCCTATGACCAGTTGCGGCGGTTCGACCTGGCGGACAAAGCCTATGAGCGGGTTCTGGTTCTCAATGGCAAGAATGTCGCGGTGCTCAACAATATCGGCTACTCGTACCTGTTGCGGGGCGACACTCAAAAGGCGCGCCGGTTCTTGCTCAAGGCCTATGAACTTGAGCCCAAGAACCCCTATATCGTTGCCAATCTGCTTCTTCTAAACGACAGCGCCAAGACAATCAAGCGGGCCAACCTTTGATTGTATTTGGCCAAGGGATCGGCCAATGGCAAGACGATCACATCGATCCAGGCTAGACCAACGGCAGGCGCTGCGGCTTAGCGGCCTGTTGCTGTTTTCTGCATTGTTTGGTGGCGTGGCGTTAACTCTCGCAGACAACCTTATGATGTTGGGCGCGACCGGAACAAAACAGGTGCGCGGAGACAGCAGAATGACCGAAATCATTCGGCACGCGGATCCTTTGGCGCTTTCCGGATCTTTGCGCGGCGACCGGCTAGATCTGAGCCACTCCCTGCAATCCAATCGGGCGGCAAAAGGATCGATCGCCGGGGAAAGCTCCAGATCGACCGTAAACCTGCCTGAAAGTCAGGCAAAGTTTGCTGCTGAAGCATTGTTCGATGCCAGAGAGAACGGGACCCCGCAAGGCAAAAACGACTTTACCGCCAACGTCGAAGCTGAAATCGGCCTGTCTTCGAGCACGAGCCGCCGCCTGCCCGCGAGCATCTCTCGCAATCCGGAGACAGGTGAACTAACGATTGGCGATTTCGAAGCCATGTCCTTCCCCGGAGAGGCAGGTTCATGTCGGGAAATCGGTGAAACGATCATGCACGAACTCGCGTCCCCGCAAGACCTTCAGGTTGTTGCCGAGACCGAGCTCATTTCTGTGATGCGGATATGCGCAGGCAACGGCTCGGTGATACTAAGCTGCCGAAACGGCGGTGTTACAATCAGCCCTCGCAAGTCACGTCCCAACGATGGTTGTTCAGGCGAAAAAGCGTAGCGCTTTCTGCTGAGGAGACGTGGCGCCGCGCGGGCTCCGTAGCTGCCCAGATAATTTGTGGATCCGCTGAGCAAGTCGCGCCCACTCTGGCCACCGCACCCGCATGACCGGAATCAGAAGGATCAGTTTGATCCGCGGCGATCGGCTGGGCAGGGACATCGGCAATCTTGCCGACAATGCGATAGGCAATGGCTGAAATGCCTCGCCAGCAAAATCAGATGCAACCTTAGCCCAGATATGGTATGTGAACTTTCCCGGGATTTATGGAGGGTCGGCGGATGCCAAAAGATTCGTCCAAGAAGGACCAACCCTTGCAGTTTATGAATCAATCCCCACGAATGGTCGTCTTTGGGGCGGGCTTCGTTCTAGGTATTATTGTTGGGTACCTTGTTTTCCTCAGATTCTGAACCCCGACCGATTCTCAACGTACGTGAGATCTGCACTGCTGTCCGGTTAACTGAACGGCCGAGGCTCAAAAAGCCAGGATACCTGCGGGGTTTGGAGCGAAAATGGGTGGTGTCGATTTGAACTTGATGGAGCACTTTGCGGAGTTTTTCCGCGGAGGTGACCATGAATGCCGGCAAACCCCTGTTCGCCCAACTCATGGATTTTCCGCCATGGACGACGTTTGCCCGGATCGTCGAGCGTTACGACGGCGACCGTCGGGTGCGAACGCTCTCGTGCGGCGAGCAATACCGGGCGATGGCCTTCGCCCAACTGACCTGCCGCGAGAGCCTGCGCGACATCGAGACCTGCCTCTCGGTCCATGCCTTGAAGCTCTATCATATGAGCTTCCGCCAGCCGGTCCGACGCTCGACGCTGGCCGATGCCAACGAAGGGCGCGACTGGCGCATCCATGCCGAGGTGGCCCAGCGGCTGATCGCCCAGGCGCGGAAGCTGTACGCGAACGAAGACCTGGGCCTGGACCTGACCAATACGGTCTAGGCGCTGGATGCGACGACCATCGACCTGTGCTTGTCGGTCTTCCCGTGGGCCCACTTCCGCACCACCAAGGCGGCGGTGAAGATGCACACCCTGCTCGACTTGCGGGGCAGCATTCCGAGCTTCATCCACATCTCGGATGGCAAGCTGCACGACGTTCACGCCCTCGACCTGCTTATGCCGGAAGCCGGGGCCATCTACGTCATGGATCGCGCCTACGTCGATTTCGCTCGCCTTCACGTGCTGCACCAGGCTGGTGCCTTCTTCGTCACGCGCGCCAAGTCGAACATGGATGCCCATCGGATCTACTCGGCGCCGACGGATCGCGCGACCGGCATCATCTGCGATCAGACCATCTCCCTGGATGGCAACACCACCAGCTGGAACTACCCCGAACATCTGCGCCGCATCCGCTTCAAGGACCCCGAGACCGGCAAGACGCTGGTGTTCATCACCAACAACGTCGCTCTGTCGGCCGCCACCATCTGTGCCCTGTACAAATGTCGCTGGCAGGTGGAGCTTTTCTTCAAGTGGATCAAGCAGCATCTTCGCATCAAGCGGTTCTACGGCACGTCGGAAAACGCGGTGAAGACGCAAATCTGGATCGCCGTCTCGGTCTACGTCCTCGTCGCCATCGTCAAGAAGCGCCTCGACCTGGATCCCTCGCTCTACACTTTGCTCCAGATTCTCTCGGTCACCCTCTTCGAGAAAATGCCATTACATCAGGCACTTGCCGGAGACGAAAACAGATGCAACCAACCGCAAATAACCAACCAATTGAATTTATTCGCTTTTTAGCCGGACACTAGTGATCTGCACCCAAGATTATATCCGTCAAGGTGGTGTTGATTTTCGGTGTGGCTGAAGGGCCATAATCATGCTGCCTTTGGCGTGGTGAGGTGCGGTTGATATTCGCATAGTGATGTAGTCAGCGTATCCCTCCGGGATGGGCCGCCTTGCGTTGTGGGGTGGTATGTGTCTCCTCCACCCGCCTCAGATTGCGGGCTTAAGGTGGTGGAAGCCCCGGAATAGTCCGGAACAACCTCAGGAGGAGCAATCGCATGTCGAAGATCAGAAAATCGAAGTCAGCGTCGAAGGGAACGGGATGCGGCGAGCCTGATGAAGCGGCAGAAGCGGTCGTGTTCGCCACTCCCCTGGCCCTCGCTGAGAGCGGGCTGAGCCGGGCCGTTTCGGGTTCGTGGCGGGCCAAGCTATGATCGATGCGGGGCGCATCGCCCCGCAGCCAGGCGCGGTCCTGTCCGGCCAAAGGGGACGTGCCCAGGGAGAGAGGGCGGCGCCCGCCCTTCCGATGCCCAGATTCACAGACTGGCGGTTTATTTCCGCTGGACTTCTGCTCCGAACCGAGCATGCATTGAGGCGCTGAACGATGGCGCTAAGGGTAACGCTGCCGTCTGCTCCGCCCGCCTGAGATTGCGGGCTTCGGGTGGTGGAAGCACCGGAACGGTCCGGTGCAGCACGCGCAGGAGCAGCAGCATGTCGAAGATCAGTAAATCGAAGTCAGTGTCGAACGGAGTGGGATGCGCGGAGCCCCTTGAAGCGGCGGAAACGGTCGCACCCGCCAATCAAATTGAGGCGCTGGCCGCTGCCGAAACTGATGGCAAGATTCCACTAGTACAGCCGAGCGGAAGTTTTGACTCCGCTTGCGGCAAAGAGATTTAAGGGGTCGAATCGGCTGTGTTGTGGCAAGACGAATCCGGAGCTGGAACAGGAGGTTGCCATGCCGCTACTGGCCGCCGACGCGGTGACCGTTTTGCCCGAGCAGCGCGAAGCGCTGGACCGTCTGGTGCGAACCCATTCGACGCCGCAGCAGCTCGCCCTGCGCGCTCGCGTCGTCGTGCAGGCAGCCGATGGCATGGGCGTGCGTGCCAGCGCACGGGAGCTCGGCGTCTGGCCCAAGACGGTACGGTATTGGCGCAAGCGCTGGCGGGCGGCGGCGGACAGGCAGTCGGTCCCCGAGCGGCTGGCCGATGTGCAGCGTTCGGGAGCGCCGGCGACGTTCACACCCGAGCAGATCTGTGCTCTGGTCGCGATGACATGCGAGAAGCCGTCGCAGAGCGAGCGGCCGATCAGCCATTGGAGCCAGCGCGAGATTGCCGACGAAGCCATGCGACGGGGCCTCATTCCGAGCATCTCGCAGCGCTCGGTGGGGCGTTTTTTAAAAAAGAGGCCGACCTCAAGCCGCATCGCATCCGCTACTGGCTGACCAAGAAGCCCGATCCCGCCTTCGATGCCAAGTGCGCAGACATCTGCGCGGTCTACAAAGCCGCGGCCACCCCCGATGACGCCCATCGCACCGTCTCCATCGACGAGATGACCGGCATCCAGGCCCTCGAGCGCATCGCGCCGGGACTGCCGATGGCGCCGGGCAAGGTCGAGCGGCGTGAGTTCGAGTATCGCCGCCATGGCACTCAGACCCTGATTGCGGCCTTCGATGTTGCCACCGGCAAGGTCGAAGGCGTGATCGGCAATACCCGGACCGAAAAGGATTTTGCGCGCTTTCTCCGACACTTGCTGACAAGCGCCGCCCCCAATATCCGGTGGGATATCGTCTGCGACAATCTCAATATCCACCTCTCCGAGGCCGTCGTCCGTCTCGTGGCTCGCCACTGCGGGCTCAAGGACAAGCTCGGCATCAAGGGCAAGTCCGGCGTGCTCGCTTGCAAGCTCACCCGCGCCGCCTTCTTGTGTCAGCCCGAGCATCGCATCACCTTCCACTTCACGCCCAGACACGCCTCGTGGCTCAACCAAATCGAAATCTGGTTCTCCATCCTAGTCCGAAAGCTCCTCCGTCGCGGCGATTTTGCCAGCAAGAAAGCGCTGCGCACCAAAATCGAGGAGTTCATCGTCTACTTCAACCGAACCATGGCCAAGCCCTTCCGCTGGACCATGCAAGCAAAACCTCTCACCGGCTGACCCAAAATGAGTCACTCATTTCCGCTCGGCTGTACTAGATACCGATACTGACAACCAAGAGAAAGGTGCGCCAAAAAAGAAGCTGGCCAAAACCAAGACCGACCTGATCCTCGGCCTCCTCAAGCGCAAGTCGGGCGGCACCATCGCGGAACTGCAGGAGGTGACCGGGTGGCAGGCCCATAGCGTCCGCGGCTTCCTGTCCGGGACGCTGAGGAAGAAGCTGGGGCTCACGGTAACCGGCTCGATGACCGCGAAGGGCATCCGTCGTTACCGGGTCGCCGAACAGACGTCGCGATGAGCTTATGTCTGTGTCGGAGAACATCGCGGAGGAGATCGCCCGGCTGGGCGATCTCACGCGTGAAGAACTGATCGAGGGGTGGATCGGGAGATTTGGCCACGCACCGCCCAAGGGTATGAGCCGGCGCTTGCTCGAACTGTCGGCAGCATACGCCCTGCAGGCAAGAGCCTTCGGCGGCCTCAAGCCGGCGCTGCGGAAAGTTCTTGAGGCTGCGGTCGATCTGGACGCCGGCCCTGCGAGGCCGGTGGGTGGTCCGGTCGCGATCAGGCCCGGCACCTGGTTGGTCCGGGTCTGGAATGGTCGCACCCACCATGTTGAGGTGGCTGAGAACGGGTTCCTGTGGAATGAGCAGCCTTACCGGTCGCTGTCCGCCATTGCCCGGGAGATCACCGGGGCACGCTGGTCGGGCCCGAGGTTCTTTGGACTATGAGCAAGATCCTCTTCCGCTGCGCCATCTACACCCGCAAGTCGACGGAGGAGGGGCTCGACCAGGAGTTCAACTCCCTCGATGCCCAGCGCGAGGCCTGTGCCGCCTACATTGCATCCCAGGCGAGCCTTGGCTGGAAGGCTGTCTCCAGACATTACGACGACGGGGGAATCTCCGGGGGAACCATGGAAAGGCCCGCCCTTCAGGACCTTCTGGACGACATCACGGCAGGACGGGTCGACGTGGTGGTGGTCTACAAGATCGACCGGCTGACCCGGTCGCTCATGGACTTTGCCCGCATCGTCGAGGTGTTCGACCGGCATGAGGTATCCTTCGTATCGGTCACCCAGCAGTTCAATACCACCACGTCCATGGGGCGACTGACCCTGAATGTGCTTCTGTCCTTCGCCCAGTTCGAACGCGAGGTGACCGCCGAGCGGATCAGGGACAAGATCGCCGCCTCCAGGAAGAAGGGCATGTGGATGGGAGGCACGGTGCCGATCGGCTACCGGTCCGAGGACAAGCGGCTGGTCATCGAGCCCGGGGAAGCCGGGATTGTCCGGCAATTGTTCCGGCTCTATCTCGAAATCGGATCAGTCCGCAGACTCAAGGAAAAGGTTGATGAACTCGGCCTGAGAACACCCAAACGCCCCCTCCGGAAAGGCAAGCCCGGCGGCGACCGGCCCTTTTCCCGCGGGCATCTCTACTGGCTCTTGTCCAATCCGCTCTATGTCGGCGACGTCCGTCATGGTGACAAGGTCTGGCCGGGTCAGCACGAGGCGATCATCGATCGCGAGATGTGGGATGCCGTTCAGAAGGGCCTCTCCGATCAGGCGCCGGCGATCAGACAGGGCGCCAGGATGGGCCGCAAGAGTCTGCTGGCAGGTCTTGTCTTCGACGAGACCGGGGATCGCCTGTCGCCGTCCCATGCGGTCAAGGACGGTCGGCGCTACCGCTACTACATCTCCCACCGGCTGATGCAGGCCCGCAAGCGCGATGAGGCGGGCTGGCGGCTCCCGGCGGAAGAACTGGAAGCCACGATCCTGACCGCGCTTGCCGATCTGTTGCGGGACCAGAAACGGCTGATGCAGGCCGTTGGTGTGCAGGGCAGAGACCCTGCAGCCATCCGCCAGGCAATGGATCGTTCGAGTGAACTTGCTGCTTCCGTAACCGGGCAATCTTCATCCTGCTACGATTCTGTCCGGCTGATCGTCGGAAAGATTGTGGTGGCACCGCAACAGCTGACCCTCATGCTGTCGCACCAGGGACTCTGCACCGCCCTCGGGATTGCCATTGATGGAGCATCGCAGTCGGCCGACACCGTCATCCATCTTCCCTTCACACTTCGCCGTCGTGGTGTCGAAGCGCGGTTGGTCATCGGTGGGACAGAACAGCCAACATCGCGCATCGACACCAGGCTGGTGGAAACCATCGCGCAGGCCCATCACTGGATGACCTGTCTCACCGCAGGCGATACCTCGGTGATCGAACTCGCCCGTGAGGCTGGACTGGACGACGGCGAAATCAGCCGGGTGCTGCCTCTCGCATGTCTTGCCCCCGATATCGTCGAGGCAATCCTGCGCGGCCGTCAGCCTGTCGAACTGACAGCCAGGCACCTCAAGCGTCTCAAACCGCTGCCGGCCTCGTGGCAGGATCAGCGCAAGATTCTTGGTTTCGCCCCAGTCAACTGACGCGAACGGGCGCAGTGCCCCTGCATCACGGCGCCAAAGTCTTGGACACGAAAAATCCCCGACAGAGACGAAGCGGCATTTCGGGCGTTTTCGAGCAAGGAAAGGCCGTCTCGCGTCCTGGCTTTCCCGAAAGCACCCTCGCAAAACCGCGGAAATCTGCGGCTTTCTGGCCCGGTTCGGAAAAGGTCGGGAGATATGAGGACTTGGTGGTGGGCGGCACTGGACTCGAACCAGCGACCCCTGCGATGTGAACACAGTGCTCTACCAGCTGAGCTAGCCGCCCGGGAATAGGTGGCGATATAGCGGCGGGGCCCCTTTGAAGTCAAGCGCCCTGCGGCCAACCATCAGGGTAATCGGGTGAGTTAATGCGTGACAATTGGCGCGAGTGCTGAATCTGTGGGTTCCCAATTGAGTCGACTGGGAGGTTGCCAGGATGGACGCAAACGACGGCGCGCTCGTTGAGAGCGTTGTTTTTCTGGATCGTTTCAAGGCTTTGCGCGATCCGCGGCAACTGATCAAGGTGGTCTGTCGGCTGGACGAGATGCTGCTGGTGTCCTTGCGTGCGGTGCTGGCGGGGGCCGAGACCTTCACCGGGATCGCCCAGTTCGGCAAAGACAAGCTCGCTCTTTTGCGGCGCTTGCGCCCGTTTGCCAATGGCGCGCCCGATCATGACCGGCCGGGCGCGGTGTTCGCCGCGCTCGATGCCGAGCAGTTTCAGAACTGCTTCGTCAATGGGGTCGCCGCCATGACCGGGTTCCCCGCCGGCGTCATCGCCATCGAGCCTGCCCCTGCGAAGGCAGGGGGCAAGACCGTGCGGGGCTGGCACCACAACAAGAACGGCAAGGCCGCCATTCACATGGTCTCGGCTTTCGCCGCCCGCCAGCGTCTGG
>Ga0326597_10011896_pt1 | contig 11499 bp, 14 predicted proteins | sample RVTome_12_FD_203789 | JGI IMG/M metagenome (GOLD analysis project Ga0326597, IMG submission 203789) | Soil microbial communities from uranium-contaminated site in the Upper Colorado River Basin, Wyoming, United States - RVT100D185 | ecosystem: Environmental > Terrestrial > Soil > Contaminated >...
GGCGGCGCCACCACGCCGACGCCGTTCCAGACCGTCGAGCGGCGCGACGTCGGCCTGACGCTGCGGGTGAAGCCGCAGATCTCCGAGGGCGGCACGGTCCGGCTGCAGCTCTACCAGGAAGTCTCCAGCGTCGAGGACACGTTCAATCCCGCCGGCGTCATCACCAACAAGCGCGCCGTCGAATCCACCGTGCTGGTGGACGACGGGCAGATCGTGGTGATCGGCGGGCTGATCCAGGACTCGGTGCGCGACGGCGTCGAGAAAGTGCCGCTGCTCGGCGACATCCCGCTGCTCGGCGCGCTGTTCCGATACAAGACGCGCTCGCGCACCAAGACCAACCTGATGGTGTTCCTGCGCCCGACGGTGCTGCGCGACGCCGAGCGCGCGCGCTCGCTCACGGACTCGCGCTACGACTACATCCTCGGCGAGCAGCAGGAGGCGCAGCCCCCGTCCAGCCCGCCGCTGCCGGACATGGACGCGCCGATGCTGCCGCCGCGCGACCTGCCGATCGTCAACGTGCCCAAGCCGTGATCCCCTACGCCTTCGCGAAGGCCCGGGGCGTCGTCGTCGGCGCCGTGGGCGCCGCGGGCGCCGAAGTGGCCGTGCGCGAGGACGCCCCGGCCGCGGCGCTCGCCGAGCTGCGGCGCGCGCTCGGCGTGCCGCTGCGCGCGCGGCGCGTCGCCGTCGAGGAGTTCGACGCGCTGATCGCCGCGGCCTACAACGGCGCGGCGAGCGGCGCCGCCGCGCTGGCCGACGACCTGTCGCAGGACATCGACCTCGCGCGGCTGCTGCAGGAGATCCCGAAGGTCGCCGACCTGCTCGACAGCCAGGACGACGCGCCGGTGATCCGGCTGATCAACGCGCTGCTGACCCAGGCGCTGCGCGACGGCGCCTCCGACATCCATTTCGAGGCGTTCGAGTCGCGCTCGGTGGTGCGCCTGCGCATCGACGGCACGCTGCGCGACCTGATCGAGCCGGCGCGCGCGCTGCACGGCGCGATCGTGTCGCGCCTGAAGATCATGGCGCAGCTCGACATCGCCGAGAAGCGCCTGCCGCAGGACGGCCGCATCGCCCTGCGCGTGGCCGGCAGGCCGGTCGATGTGCGCGTCTCGACCATCCCGACCGGTCACGGCGAGCGCGTGGTGCTGCGCCTCCTGGACAAGCAGGCCGGGCGCCTCGATCTGGCGCAGCTCGGCATGGACGCGGACACGCTCGAGCACATGGACCGGCTGATCCGCGCGCCGCACGGCATCCTGCTGGTCACCGGCCCCACCGGCTCGGGCAAGACCACCACGCTCTATGCGGCGCTGTCGCGCCTCGATACCGCCGCGCTCAACGTGATGACCGTGGAAGACCCGATCGAGTACGACCTCGACGGCATCAGCCAGACCCCCGTCAATCCGCGCATCGACATGACTTTCGCGCGCGCGCTGCGCACCATCCTGCGCCAGGACCCGGACGTGGTGATGATCGGCGAGATCCGCGACCTGGAAACGGCGCAGATCGCGGTGCAGGCGAGCCTCACGGGGCACCTGGTGTTCGCGACGCTGCACACCAACGATGCGGTGAGCGCCGTCACGCGGCTGGTGGACATGGGCGTGGAGCCGTTTCTGCTCGCCTCGAGCCTGATCGGCGTCGCCGCGCAGCGCCTGGTGCGGCGCCTGTGCCTGGAGTGCCGCAAGCCCTTCGTGCACGAGGGCGCGACCTACTATTCGGCGGTGGGCTGCGCGGCGTGCAACCGCACGGGCTACCGCGGCCGCACGGGCATCTACGAGCTGCTCACGGTCGACGACGAGCTGCGGCGCCTCGTCCACGACCGCGCGGCCGAGCACGTGCTGCGCGCGCACGTCCTCGCCCGCGGCATGAGGTCGCTGCGCGAGGACGGCATGCGCTGGGCCGCGGCCGGCGTGATCAGCCTGGAAGAAGCCGTGCGCGTGACGCGCGAATAGCGCCATGGATGCCTTCCGCTACCGGGCCATCGACGCCGCCGGCCGCGCCGTGAGCGGCGTGGTGCAGGCCGATACGCCGCGCCAGGCGCGCGTGCAGCTGCGCGCGCTGGGCCTGCTGCCGGCGTCGCTCGACAAGGCCGGCGAGCGCGCGCTGCAGCCCTGGGCGCGCGCCCTCGGCGGCGCCGAGCTGAGCCTGCTCACGAGGCAGATGGCGACGCTGCTCGATTCCGGCCTGACGATGGAGCAGACGCTGGCGGCGCTGATCGAGGAGGCCGAGGCGCCCCTGACGCGCGAGGTGCTCACCGGCGTCAAGACCGAGATCATGGCGGGCGCCTCGCTCGCCACCGCGCTGGGCAGCTACGCGCGCAGCTTCCCCGAGTTCTACCGCGCCCTGGTGCACGGCGGCGAGGAATCGGGCGCGCTGCCGACCGTGCTGCAGCACCTGGCCGACTATCTGGACTCGCGCCAGGCGCTGCGGCAGAAGACCGGGCTTGCCCTGCTCTACCCCGTCCTCGTCGCCGTGGTCGCGCTCGCCATCGTCGCGGGCCTGCTGGTGTACGTCGTGCCCCAGGTGGTGCAGGTGTTCCAGCAGTCGCGCCAGGGCCTGCCCTGGCTGACGCGCGGGCTGATCGCGCTGAGCGACTTCCTGCGCGCGGCCTGGCCGTATCTCGCGGTGACCGTCGCCGCGGGCGCGGTGGCCGCCCGGCTGCTCCTGCGCCGCGCCGAGCCCCGGCGCCGCTGGCACGCGCTGCTCCTCGGCCTGCCCTGGCTGGGCGCGCTCATTCGCGGCGTCGACACGTCGCGCTTCGCGAGCACCCTCGCGATCCTCGTCGCCGGCGGCGTGCCGCTGCTCGGCGCGCTCGCCTCCGCCGCGCGCGGCATGGGCAACGTGGTGATGCGCGAAGCGGTGGAACGGGCGATCGGGCGCGTGCGCGAAGGCGTGAGCCTGACCCGCGCGCTCGGCGAAGCGCGCGTGTTTCCGCCGCTGCTCGTCCACCTGGTGGCGAGCGGCGAGATGAGCGGCAAGCTCGAGCAGATGCTCAACCGCGCCGCGCGCCTCGAGACCCAGGCGCTCGAGCGGCGCCTGGCGGTGTTCCTCACGCTGCTCGAGCCGGTGATGATCCTGGTGATGGGCGCGGCGGTGCTGCTGATCGTGCTCGCCATCCTGCTGCCGATCATCGAGATCAATCAGCTCGTGCGCTGAGGGCGGCCATGCGCAAAGCGGCATTGCCCAAGGCGAGCGCGCTGCGCAAGGCGATCCCCGGCGGCGTCGCGCGCTACTGCCCCAGCGGCACCGTGAAGTAAAAGCCGAAGACGGCGAACTTGTTGTACTCGCCGTAGCGGGGGACGTAGATGGCGTTCAGCTTCACGGCGCCGAGGTCGTAGGTGAGCATCGGCAGCGGCGCGATTAAGAACTTGCCGTCGTTGTAGGTCTGGCTGTGGATGCCCACCAGGGCGCCGCCGAGGCGCCAGCGCTCGCCGAGCTTGTATTGGTAGCCCACGCCCGCGAGCTTCGCCACGTGGCTCCCCGAATCGCGGTAGAACCCGACCTCTGCGAAGCTGATGCCGCGGTCGTCCTCGTGCAGCGTGTAATTGAGGCCCAGGCCGAGGTTGAGCTGGTTGCCGAGCCCGGTGCGGCGCACGCCCTGCCGGTCGGTGTGGTAAGAAAAGCCGTAGGCGTGGATGCTGAGATTAAGTCATTGGTCCGGCTTGCCGAGCTCGCGCGGCGCGCTTGCCGCCGATCCGTCGCGCAACTCCGCCGCCGCCGACATGGCCGGTGCGGCCAGGGCCAGCGTCACAGCGAGAATCTGAAGCATCCTGCGAGGGAAGTTGTGCATCCGGGAGTATGTTCCCCGGTGCCTGGAACGACAATCGGTCATTTTGTCCGTGCGCTGGCGTACGCAGACGCCATAGAACTGTTCGCTGGCGAACGTTAGAATGAACCTAACGAATTATGTGGGGTAGCGAACAGTGAAATCAGGGGTTCTGGCGTGATATGGCGAGCTTGGCTCATTCTCTGCTAAAAATACCCACTGGAATCAGCGGCTTCGACGAACTGAGCCGCGGGGGACTGCCACGCCACCGCACCACCCTGCTCAAAGGCGGCCCGGGCTCGGGCAAGACCGTATTCGCGCTGCAATCCCTGGTGAACGCAGCGCGCCAGCGGCAAGAGCCCGGCATCTTTGTCGCGTTCGAGGAAAGCACACCCGAGATCGTCGCCAATGCCGGCAGTTTCGACTGGGGTCTGCCCGCGCTGGCGAAGCACAAGATCTTTTTCCTGGATGCGAAGCTCTCGCCCGAGGTCGTCCAGTCCGGCGAGTTCGACCTGACCGGCATGCTGGGCATGCTCAAGGCGAAGAAGGAACAGATCGGCGCGCAGTGGGTCGTGTTCGACGGCGTCGATGTGCTGCTGACGCTGCTGCAGAACCCGGTTGCGGAAATGCGGGAAATCTACCGCATCCGCGACTGGCTGAAGGAAAACGAGGTCAACGCCGCCATCATTACGGCCAAGCTCGACGGCGATGGCTCCCAGATCGTGAACTACGGCTTCATGCAGTTCATGGTCGACTGCGTGATCCGGTTCGAGCGGCGCCTCGAGTACGGGGTCGCGCTGCACCGGATCGAGATCACGAAATACCGCGGCGCCGATTACGTGGCGGGCGAATATCCGGTGAGCTTCGGGCCTTCCGGATTGGAAGTGGGCGCGCCCGAACCGACCGAAATCAGGCAGGTCGCTTCAGGCGAGCGGGTCTCGGCCGGCTTCGAGCGGCTCGACACGATGCTGGGCGGCGGCCTGTTCCGCGGCAGCAGCACGCTGATCACGGGTGTGCCCGGCACGTCCAAGACGACCCTGGCGGGCAAGTTCGTGGAAGCCGCCTGCCGGCGGGGCGAGCGCACGCTGTTCGTGAGCTTCGACGAAGGCGCCGATCGCATCGCGCGCAATCTGACGTCGGTCGGCATCCGGCTCAAGCCGCACGTCAAGTCCGGCCTGCTGCGGATGTATTCGGGCCGCACCGAATCCATCGGCGCGGAAGACCATCTGCTCAAGCTCAAGGCGCTGATCCGCGAGCATCGGCCGCGCTGCATGGTGATCGACCCGCTTTCCGCGATCGCCAAGGCGGGCGGGATCGAGGCGGCGCGCGCCGTCGCCAACCGGTTCATCTACCTGGCGAAGGACGAGAAGATCACCGTGATGGTCACCGCCATCAACGAGGGCGACGAGCCGGAGACCGAGGCCACCGACCTGCAGATCTCCACGATCGCGGATACCTGGATCCATCTGTCGTACCTGATCCGCAGCGGCGAACGCAACCGGGCGCTCACCATCATCAAGTCGCGGGGGACGTGGCACTCGAACCAGGTGCGCGAGCTGGTCCTCCGCGATACCGGCCCGATGCTGGCGGACGTATATACTGCGGGCGGCGAGGTGCTGATGGGTACGCTGCGCTGGGAAAAGGAGGGCGAGGAGCGGGCCAAGACGGGCCGGCGTCGCGCCGAGTTCGAGCACCGGCGCGGCGAGCTGCAGGTGGCCGAAGCGGACACCCAGGCGCGCATCAAGGCCTTGCAGCAGGATCTCGCACGGCAGCGGGCCGAGCTGGCGACATACTCCAGCGACAACCAGGCGCGCATCGTTTCCTCGAGCGACCGGGAGCAGGAGCTGCGCCGCATCCGCAGCGCGGACCCGGCGCGCCGTGCCTCGGGCGGCTCCGGAAATTCCGGAAAGGGGAACAAGAAGGACGCTCGCCATGCGACCTAAGAAGTCGAAAAGCCGCGCATCCAGCCGCGCAGTCACGGCGGTTGTGGTGATGCGCCTGTACATCGCCGACGGCGCCCCGAATTCGGTAAAGGCCGTCGCCAACCTCGAAGCGATCTGCAAGGAGTACCTGAAGGACGGCTTCGAGCTCGAAATCGTCGATGTCCTCGATTTTCCGCGACGCGCCCTGGCCGACGGCGTCCTGGTGACGCCGCACCTCGCCAAGCTCTCGCCCTCTCCCGCCGCGATGGTGGTCGGCAACCTCAGCGATCGACGCAGCCTGCTCGGCGCGCTGGGAATACACGAATGAACGCGACCCTTCCCTCCCGGGTGCACGCGGGGGGGGGAGTCGTGATTGAGCGCGTGGCAAACGGCCGGATCCTGCGGCTGGTGAAGAGCGGCCCCGCGCGCCAGGCGCTGGAGTCGGGCGAGATCGATGCCGTGCTCGACGCCGCGACCGGCACCGCCTTCCTGCTGCCCGAGGCCCGGCGCGCGCTGTCCCCGGCCGGCGGCCCGATCGCAAACAGCCTGCTGGCCGCACTGCCCCGCGAGGATTACCAGAGTCTGCTGGGTGAGCTCGAGCCGGTCACGCTGACCTCCCGCGACGTGCTGTATGAGCCCGGCGAGCGGATCAGCCATGTCTACTTTCCCAATGACGGCCAAGTGTCGCTGCTGAAGGTAATGGCGGACCGCAAGACTCTGGAAGTCGGGCTGGTCGGCCACGAAGGCATGGTCGGCGTTCCCTTGATACAGGGAGTGGAAGTTTCACCCGTGCGTGCCGTGGTGCAGGGATCCGGGAGCGCGCTGCGGATGGATGCGGTCAGATTTCGCGAGGCGCTCGGGCGTTGCCTGCCTTTGCGCTACGAGTTGTCCCGCTATGCCTATGCCAAGCTGTGCCAGGCAAGGCAGCTCGCGGCGTGCACCCGGTTTCACCACGTGGAAGCGCGCCTTGCGTTCCGACTGCTGATGGCTCACGACAGCGTGCGCGCGGACGAATTCCGCCTTACCCACGAATCTCTGGCCGAAATGCTGGGCATGCGGCGCGTCGGCATCACCAATGCCGCCACCGCTTTGCAGCGGCGTAAGCTGATCGGCTACCGCCGCGGCAAAATCCGCATCCTGGATCGCAAGGGGCTCAAGGCAGCCGCTTGCGAGTGCTATCAGGTCGTCGGGAAGCTGGCGCGCGTCCCGCTATTGATTTCGGCTCGCGCCCGAGCAGTTCGCCCGCGGGCTTGAGCGACTCGACCCGATCGTAGATCACCTTGGCGATGGCCACCAGCGGCGCACCGAGCAGCTGGGGGAGAAGTCGCTGCAGATCGGCCTGGTCGGCCGCGAGGGCATGCTCGGCGTGCGCCCCGTCGGGATCATCAACGCGGCGACGGCTCTGCAACGGCGCGGACTGATCAAGTATCGCCGCGGCGAGATTCTCGTGCTCGACCGCAAGGGCCTCGAGGCCGCCGCCTGCCGCCGCTACCCGATCATCAGGGCGCTGGCGGGCTGAAGATCCACGACCACCAGCAGGTCCTCGCCGAAGCGGGCGGCGCCGAGGCTCGTCATCAGCCGGCCTTCCTCGGCCGCCGACTCCAGCCGCAGGAAGCATAGCGCGCGCCGGTGCTCGGCCTCGCTCATGGTGACGACGTCGAGCCGCGTGACCGTGCCGAATTCCGCGCACAGATCGCCGACCGCCGAGCGCAGGGTGACGGCGTCGCCGCAACCGGACAAAGAGAGCAGACGGTTCCGGGAGGTGCTCACGCGGGCAATTGTCCGCCCCGCTGCGGAGTCTTCCGTTCGCTAACGCACATTTTGCGGCGCAACAATATGTACACTTCCGTACATAAGGGCGTATACTTCGGGGCCGTGGGCAATCTTGCATTTTCGTCAGCGTACGTGGCTCCAGTGAACAATCTGCTGCTCGCCGCCCTGCCCGAGGCGTTCGTGGGCGAGTTGCGGCCCCAGCTCGAATACGCGCACATGCCGCTCGGCATGTCGGTCTATGAGTCCGGCGGCAAGCAGAGCTACGTGTACTTTCCGATCGACTGCATCGTATCGCTCCTGTACGTGCTGGCGGACGGCGCGTCGGCGGAGATCGCGGTGGTCGGCCGCGAGGGCCTGGTCGGGATTTCCCTGTTCATGGGCGGCGAGACCACGCCGAGCCGCGCGGTGGTGCAGAGCGCCGGCTACGGCTACCGCGTCCGGGCCGCGGTGCTGAAGAAGCACTTCGCGCAGAGCCACGAACTGCAGCACTTGCTGCTGCGCTACACGCAGGCGCTGATCACGCAAATGGCGCAGACGGCGGTGTGCAACCGCCACCACTCGGTGGACCAGCAGCTGTGCCGCTGGCTGCTGCTGAGCCTGGACCGGCTGGCCTCGAACGACGTGGCGATGACCCAGGAGTTGATCGCCAACATGCTCGGGGTGCGGCGCGAGGGCGTCACCGAGGCGGCCGGCAAGCTGCAAAGCGCCGGGCTGATCAACTACAGCCGCGGCCACATCTCGGTTCTCGACCGCAAGGGCCTGGAAGCGCGCGTGTGCGAGTGCTACGCGGTGGTCAAGGCGGAGTACGACCGGCTGCTGCCGCCAGCCGCAGCCCGATCCGCCGCATAGCACGAGCAGGCGGCGGACTCGAGCCCCGCGTGATCGAGCGTGCGGATATGTCCCCGGCTGTACTCGATCAGGCCCTGGCGCTGCAGGGCGGAAGCCGCTTCGGTCACCCCGACCCTTCGCACGCCGAGCATGGAGGAGAGGAATTCCTGCGTCATCTCGAAATCGCCCGAGCCCATGCGGTCGCGGGTCATGAGCAGCCACTTGGCGAGCCGCGCCTCGACGATGTGGAAGCGGTTGCAGCCCGCGGTGCGGCTGATCTGCCCGATCAGCGCGTGGGTGTAGCCGTCCAGCGCGCGCCGCAGGGCCCTGCAGTCCCGCAATGCGGCCAGGAAGCGGGCCTTTTTCATCTGCAGGGCGGGCCCGCCGCCTTGCACGAGCGCGCGCACCGGAGACTTTTCCACTCCCAGGGCGAGCGCGATGCCAACCATGCCCTCGCGACCCACCATGCCGACCTCGAGCGCGAGGTGATTCTCCACGACGGTGAGCAGGGACACGAGGCATGCGCCCGGGAAATAGACCTCGTGCATGAAAGTGTCCGGCTCGTAGAGCACGTCGCCGAAGGTGAGCGTGACCGGCGACAGGTCCGGCAGCAGCGTCCGGTAGTCCTTGCGCGGCAGTGAAGCGAGGATGTCGTTCTGAAAGTCTGCCATCGGTCGGCGCATGATGCGCGCGCCCAGGCGCGTTTGTATGTTCGTTCTCGTACGCACAGCCGCAATGTTCGCCAGCGCACAGATGGATGGCGCGCCAGGGGGACAATCGCAGGCTGGCGCCGGCCGTGAAAGGAAAGCGCGCGATGTCCTCTCGATCGAACCCGCAGCAGCAAGGGGCGCGCCCGGCGCCCGGCGGTTCCGCGCGCGCCGGCGCCTGGTCGCGGCAGGTCGCGGCGCAGCTGGGCGCGGTGCTGCTCGATACGCTGGGCCTGGCGGCGGCGGCGGAATGGCATGCGCACCAGTTCCAGAAATACACCGGCATCCGCTCCGCGCTGACGGTGAACGACACGGACGGTTTCGTGGCCCCCGAGGAATACGCGACGGGCCTGTTCGAGATGCTGCACGACGCCCTGAACCACGTCGCGCGCTGCGCGCAGGTCAGCCGCGTCGACATCGCCCTCAACATCACGCCGCGGGAAGTCGGCATGGTCATGCGCCACGACGGCATCGGCGCCGCCGGCGCACTGGCCCAGATCCGCAGGCGCGCCCTGGCCTACCGCGGGCAATGCGAGGTGGCCCGGGCGCCCGAGGCGGGCACCACGCTCACGGTCAGCCTGCCGCTGCCGGCCGCGCCCGGGCACGCGTGAGCACGAAGATCATCGTCAGCGAACTGTCCCGGCCGGACCGGGACGCGCTCGAGCGGCACCTGCTGTGCCTCGACGCGGAGGACCGCCGGCTGCGCTTCGGCCTCGCGCTCGGCGACGCGGCGCTGCACGCTTACGTGGCGCGCATCGATTTCGCGCTCGACGCGGTGTTCTGCGTGTTCGGCGACGACCTGGAGTTCCTGGCGGCCGCGCATCTTGCGCGCAGCGACGACGGCGCGGAGCTCGGCGTCTCCGTGCTGGCCGGCCATCGCGGGCAAGGGCTGGGCGGCGCGCTGCTCGAGCGCGCGCACCTGCATGCGCGCAACTGGGGCGTGGATGCGCTGTTCATGCAGTGCCTGACCGAGAACGCCGCCATGCTGCACCTGGCGCGCAGGCAGGGCATGGCGATCGTCACCGCGGCGGGCGAGGCCGGCGCCTCGCTGAAGCTGCCGCCGGCGGACCCGGCGAGCCGCTTCGGCGCCGTGTTCGAGCAGCGCCTCGCGCTCTTCGACTACGCCCTGAAGGCGCAGCTCAAGAACGCGCGCCGGCTCGCCGGTGCCTTTTGCTAGCACCCCGGGGCGGCCGGGGGCGCAGTCGCCACCCGCGCGGCACGCGCGCGCAGGCAGCGTATGTACGTCCACGCACCGAACTGGCCGCCCCGGCGCGCCATGCTGCGGGGATGACCCAGACGGCGCACAGCAGGCCCGGGCGGGAAGCCCTGTTGCGCCGCGCGCTCGACAACGAAGAGTTCGTGCTGCACTACCAGCCGAAGATGAACCTCGCGAGCGGCAGGCTCACGGGCGCCGAGGCGCTGATCCGCTGGAACGATCCGCGCACCGGCATGCTGGCGCCCGGCCGCTTCATCCCCATGCTGGAGCAAACCGGCCTGATCCATGAGGTCGGGCGCTGGGCCATGCGCCAGAGCATCGCCGACCACCTGCGCTGGCGCGGCGCGGGCCTGGCCGCGGTGCGCATCGCGGTGAACGTGTCAGCGCTGCAGCTGCGCGGCCGCGGCTTCCTCGCCGAGGTGCGGCACGCGATCGGTGGCGACGCGCGCTCGGCGGCGGGCCTCGAGCTGGAAATCACCGAGAGCGTGATCATGGAAAACGTACAGCACAGCGCCGGGGTCCTGCAGGCGATCCGCGCCATGGGCGTGACCATCGCCATCGACGACTTCGGCACGGGCTTTTCCTCGCTCAGCTACCTCTCCAGGCTGCCGCTGGACACGCTGAAGATCGACGGCTCGTTCGTGTCCGACATGTGCGGCGCGCCGCGGGGCCTGGCGCTGGTGTCGGCCATCATCGGGCTGGCGTATGCGCTGCAATTCAACGTGGTGGCCGAAGGCGTCGAGACCGAGGAGCAGTCGCGCCAGCTTCTCCTGCTCCGCTGCGACGAGATGCAGGGATCGCTGATCGGCATGCCGGTGCCGAGCGATGTCTTCGAGGCGCGCTTTCTCGCCGCGGAGGAAGCGCCGGTCGCGTGAGGCGAGCGCTTCCCCGCATGCCCGTCAACCTGCTGCTGATCACCGCCCATCCCGATGACGCGCGCGCTGTCGGCGAGGCGCTTGCCGCCGAAGGCGACGCCGCGTTTCGCGTGCAATGCATCAGCCGGCTGCCGGAGGATCTCGGCCGGCTGCGCGAAAGCGGCACCGCCGTGGTCCTGCTCGATCTCCTGCTGCCCGACATCGAGGGCGTCGGCGCGCTGAACCGCCTCCTCGCCGCCGTTCCCCAGGTCCCGATCCTGGTCTTCGGCGACGCAAGCGACGAGCGCTTGGCGCGCCAGGCCCTGCAGCGGGGGGCGCTGGACTTCCTCCCGAGGAGCCATCTGGACGGCTACTCGCTGCCGCGCGCGCTGCGCAACGTCATCGAGCGCAAGGCGGCCGAAGAGGCCCTGTTCCT
>Ga0326597_10011898_pt1 | contig 11498 bp, 7 predicted proteins | sample RVTome_12_FD_203789 | JGI IMG/M metagenome (GOLD analysis project Ga0326597, IMG submission 203789) | Soil microbial communities from uranium-contaminated site in the Upper Colorado River Basin, Wyoming, United States - RVT100D185 | ecosystem: Environmental > Terrestrial > Soil > Contaminated >...
GAGCGCCTCGGCGAGGAGGTCGTCCGCTCGCAGCGGGGCCGCCGCTCGTTGAGCGTGCTGATGCTCGACGTGGACGACTTCAAGCTCGTGAACGACACGTTCGGGCACCTGTTCGGCGACCGCGTCCTGACCTGGACGTCCGAACTCATCCGCTCCACTTTGCGAGCCTCGGACGTCCCGGCCCGCTACGGCGGCGACGAGTTCGCGATCATCCTGCCGGAGACGGACGCGGACGAGGCCCGCAGTGCCGCGGAACGAATCCTCGCGACGTTCCGTGACCACGCGTTCGTGAGCGACCAGCGCGGACCGGTCCCGATCGGCGCCTCGATCGGCGCGGCGACGTTCCCGGCCGACGGTCGAACCGCCACGGAACTGATCGCCGCCGCGGACCTCGCGCTCTACCGGGTCAAGCGTGACGGCGGGAATGCCGCTGTCGGGGCATGGGAGAGCGAACCACCCGGACACGCCGACTAGTACGAACGTACGGGGCGAGCCCCGCCACGAGTACCGGTGCACGGGATGGACGCGACGGTCCCGGACCGCCATCCTCTATGCCTGACGTGAGCGAACCCCCCAGCCCGCCGGCTCGACCCGCTGACACCCCGGATCGTCGGATCGGACGAGCCTGGTGGATCTTCGCCGTCTCGTTCTTCATCCTCGGTCTGATCGCCGTGATGCGGCTCGCGACAGAAGACGCGCGTCCGATCGACTGGGCCATCGTCGGCCTCGTCCTCGTCGTCGGGTACGCGGCCCTCCGACATCGCGAGGCCGTGGCCGTCCTCGAGACCGGCCGGCGCGAGGAGGCAGAGTCGTTCGCGCGGATCCTGTCGAGCCTGTCGCGCACGGTCTCGCCGGACGCGATCCTGGGCGCCATCGTCAACGAGCTCGCCGAGGCGACCGGCGCCGACCATATCGTCATCGCCCGCCGGCGGCCAGATGCCCGGGTCCTGGAGGCGACGCTCGTGAGTGCCCGGCCGGGCGTGCCGGACTCGACCACGCTCCTCCCGATCGGCGACCTCGAGGATCCGGTCGTCGGCGATACCGACCTCGCGGGTCGCGAGCCGCTCGCGATCCCCGTCGGGGCCGAGGCGTCAGAGGCGGTCATCATCGGCGGGCTCCGCGGCCGGATCGTCGACCTGACGGCGAGGATCGCCGCCGCCGGCCCGCTGCCCGGACCGTCGGGATCCACGCCCGCCGCGGGTCGGGCCAGCCGGCGGAGGGCGATCGCCGAGCGTATCGCCACGCGCGCCCGGCAGGTCTACGGCCTGACCGACACGCTGGCGGCACCGCTGACATCGGACGGCGACGTCATCGGCGCGATCGTCCTCTCGCACCGCACCGCCGGCGCCTGGTCGGCGACGACGCGGCGGATCCTGAACGGCGCAGCGCTCGAGGTCTCGTCGGCCCTGTCGCGGGCCTACTCGCTCCGGGCGACGGAGGCGCAGGCGTCCACGGACGCGCTGACCGGCCTCCCGAACCGGCGCTACTTCGAGGAGTTCTGCAGCCTGCTCGCCCGTCGGCGACGATCGGGCGACGCGGTCGGTGTCCTGATGATCGACATCGACCGGTTCAAGGTCCTCAACGACACCTTCGGCCACGCGACCGGCGACGAGGTCCTGCGGGCCGTCGGCGGCGCGATCGTGTCGGCCGTGCGCGAGGACGACGTCCCGGCGCGCTATGGCGGCGAGGAGTTCGTCGTCCTGTTGCGGAACCCGAGCCCGGAGATCGCGCTCGAGGTGGGGGAGCGGGTGCGCTCCGCGGTCGGGGCACTCGACCTGCGCCGCTTCGGCGTGGCTGCCATCAGCGTGTCGGTCGGGGTCGCCGTGGCGCGTCAGGCTGACCAGCCCATCGTTGACCTCATCGCCCAGGCGGACCGGGCGCTGTTTCGGGCCAAGCGCGCGGGTCGGGACCGGGTCGTCGCCGCCTGACGGGCTACCATCGGCCGGTGACGGACGACCCGGCGGACCTGACCAACGGCGACCTCGCCCGCATCTTCCACGAGATCGGCGACATGCTCGAGCTCAAGGGCGAGCTCGTCTTCAAGACCGTCGCCTACCACCGCGCGGCCGACGCCATCGGGCGGAGCCCGGTCGATGTCGTGTCGGCCTACCGGGCCGGGACGCCGCCGCACATCCCGGGTGTCGGCAAGGCGATCAGCGACAAGCTCGCGGAATTGGCGACCACCGGCCGTCTCGCCTTCTACGATCGGCTGCGGACGGAGGTCCCACCGAGCCTCGTCCAGCTGCTGCGCATCCCCGGGCTCGGGCCCAGGACCGTCCGCCAGATGAACACCGAACTCGGGATCGAGACGGTGGACGACCTGCGCCAGGCGGCCGAGTCGGGCGCCCTCCGGGGGCTGCGCGGCATGTCGGCCCGCACGGAGGCGCTCGTCCTCGAGGGGATCGCGAAGCTCGCGGAGGGCTTCGATCGGATGCTCCTCGACCGGGCCGAGGAACTGGTCGACGCACTGATCGGTGGGCTGTCGGGAACGCGCGGCGTCCGCTCCATCGAACCCGCCGGTTCGTTCCGCCGCCGGCGGGAGTCGATCGGCGACCTGGACCTGCTCGCCGAGACGGACGAGGCGGGCGCCCTGATGGACGTCTTCACCTCCTTCGGACTCGTCGATTCGGTCGTCAACCGCGGCGGTCACAAGGCGGCCGTCCGGCTCCAGCGCGGGCCGCAGGTGGACCTGATGGTCATGCCGCCCGGCGAGGCGGGCACGTACCGCATCCACTTCACCGGGTCAAAGGAGCACAACGTCCGTCTCCGCGCGATGGCGCGCGATCGCGGCTGGAGCCTGTCCGAGAAAGGCTTCCTGCGCATCGGCGAGGACGGCGAGCCGTTGGCCGGCGACGCCGCCGAGCTGCGCACGTTCGCCACGGAGGCCGAGGCGTACGCCTTCCTCGACCTGCCGTTCATCGTGCCGGAGCTGCGCGAGGACGCCGGCGAGATCGAGGCCGCCCTCGTCGGGCGGCTCCCGTCGCTCATCGAGCAGGCCGACCTGCGCGGCGATCTCCACAGCCACTCGGACTGGTCGGACGGCCATCACTCGATCGAGGTCATGGCCGAAGCCGCCCGCCGTCGCGGCTACGCATACCAGGTCCTGACCGATCACACCCAGTCGCTCGCGATCGCGCGCGGGCTGACGCCGGACCGGGTGGCCGAGCAGGCGGAGATCATCGCCGCGCTGAATGCGCGGTTCGCAGCCGAGGAAGCCGCCGGGACTGCGCCCGCCGCCACACCGGCCGAGGGATTCCGCCTCCTCCACGGCTGCGAGCTGGAGGTCCGCGCCGATGGGACGCTCGATTTCGAGGATGAGCTGCTTGCGCGCTTCGACCTCGTCGTCGCGTCCGTGCACGTGTCGCGCCGCCAGTCGCGGGCGGAACTGACCAAACGGACGCTCAACGCGATCCGCAGCCCCCACGTCGATGTCATCGCCCACCCGTCCGGGCGCAAGATCGGCGAGCGTGACGACCTCGACCTCGACTGGGACCCGATCTACGCGGAGGCGGCGCGGACCGGGACCGCCCTCGAGATGAACGGGTCGCCGCCGCGGCTCGATCTCGCCGTCGAGCGCGCCCGGCGCGCGGTCGGGATGGGTTGCATCCTCGCCGTCGATTCCGACGCGCACGACATCGGCGAACTCGACTACGTCCGCTGGGGGATCAGCCAGGCGCGCCGGGCGTGGGTGACGGCCGATGTCGTCGTCAACACGCGCCCGCGGGCGGACCTGCTCGCGTGGGCCGCCGGCAAGGTCGGGCGGGTCTGATGGACTCGCGTACCATCGCGGCGATGGACGATCGCTTGGCGCGCCGCGACCTGGCCCTGGTCGCGGTCACCGTCGTCGGCCTGTCCCGGCTCCTCGAGCCGCCGCTCATCTGGCTGGTCGCGGGTGCGTTGCTCGGCGCGATGCTGTTCGGCACCCTCCAGGTCCTCGCCGACGAGGCCGCGCCGGCGCAGGCCTGGTTCGGCGTCCCGATCGAGTCGCTCATCCTCCCGTCGGTCGCGGCCGTGGCCTGTCTCGGCGCCATCAGGCTCGTCCCCTTCGGGCTGTGGCTCGCGCCGGCCCTCGGCGTGACGTGGTTGATCGTCGGCCGAACATTGGCGTTGGAGGCGCGCATCAATCGCGGCCCGTCCGGGCCCTCGGAGGACGACCGGACCGCACTGCTCGTCACGATCCTGCTGGTGGCCTTCCTCGGGTTCACCGGCGTCGCCGCCATGGTGCCCGGCGGCCTGGTCCAGACCGCCGGCGCTCTCGACGAGGGCAACCTGCTGGTCCTTGCGGCCGGCGATGCCCTCGTGGCGGGTCTGCTCGGCTATCGGTCGGCGGCGCTGCGGGTCACCCGCGTGCGCGACGCGTTGTGGTCGGCCCTGACCTATGCCGCGGCGATCGCGATCGGGGCCGCGGCGATCCGCGCGATGGAGATCCCGCGCCTGGTCGGTCCGGCCCTGCTGACCCTCGCCTTCTACCTGTGGGACGCGTTCATCGGCAGTGCGCCGTCGCGCCGCCGCGACCGGCGCTGGGTCGGGCAGATCGCCGTGCTCGCCGGGCTCGGCGTCATCGTCGTCGTCTGGAACCTGCTCCTGCGCTCCTGAGCGCGGCTCGAGCGGACCGGTCGGTCGGCCGGCGTTTGACGCGCTGCGTCGTCGGTGCTAGAAAGCATGTCCGCTCTGCGCGCCGTGTGCCCGCGCGCCCGACACTCGAAACAGCGCTCCTGGACCCGCCGCGCCCCGAAAGGACGACCGCCTCGTGACCTTCCCCGACATCGAGACCACCGCCCAGAGCCCGGTCAATCTGACCCGTCAGAAGCGACAGCTGGCCGACCAGGCGATCGCCCAGGCGACGGCCGCCCAGTGGGCCGACGCCGCGGCGACGAACCGCCGACTCCTCGAACTCGGTCCGGATGCCGAGTCGGAGAACCGGCTGGCCAAGTCGCTCTGGGAGCTGGGTGAGCTGGGGGCCGCCCGCGAGCACTACCAGACGGCACTCGCCCTCGACCCCACGAACCGCATCGCCGAGCGCAACATCGACCGGCTCAAGATGCTGCTGGTCGCGGCCGGCGAGAAGACGGTCCCGGCGCAGGAGGGGAGCAAGGCCCCGGTGAGCATCTTCGTCGAGGAGACCGGCAAGACCGGCTTCGCGTTCCTGACCGACCTCGCCGACCCGCGCCAGCTCGCCCAGGTGAACCCCGGCGATGCCGTCGAGCTGACACCGGAGGGCGGTCGCCTCATCGCCCACAGCAACGGCGTCCGCATCGGGATCGTCGAGCCGCGTGTCGCAGCGCGCCTGCTCAAGCTCATGGCCGACGGCAACAAGTACGCGGCGGGCGTCACCTCGCTCGGCGACAAGGACGTGCGGATCATCCTGCGCGAGATCTTCCAGGACCCCGCCAACTACGGCAAGGTCAGCTTCCCGACCGCCGCCAAGTCCACCGACCTGCGGCCGTACACGAAGGGCACGCTCGTCCGCGAGGAGATGGATCTCGAGGAGGACCTCGAGGACGACGAGGAGGACGACGAGATCGAGGATCTCGACCGCGTCCTGCCGCCGGAGTCGACCACGGACGAGGCATTCGAGGACGAGCCGGACGAACTCGACGAGCCGTAGTCGGTCGGGCCGGCGCGCGCGACTCGGGCCGGCGCGCGGCTTGCTGCGGACGCGTTGCTCCCATCCGTATTCCCCGCAGTCTTATCTCGGGCACTTCGCGATCCACAACGCGGCCGGACCGAGTGGAATCACGCTCACGAAGCCGCTCGTCGAGCGTGCGTGACCGTCGGGTCTGCGTGATGCGGGCCTTGATGCCGGCTAGATAAGACTCCCCGGAATATCCGTGGCCGCATCGGTCAGGGGGGCCGTGTCGCACCCCGCTCCCGGCTCAGCCGGCCGATGCCGCCCGCACGTCGGCCGCGGTCGCCGCGACATCCGCCACGGCTGCGGTCAGGATCCCCGTCGCGCTCGTGCCGCCCGCGAGGACCCGTTCCAGCTCCAGCGCGGAGCGCCCGACGAGTTGCGCCTCGAGCCGCCCGTACGTCGCGAGGATCAGGCGGACGAGCCGCTCGACCTCCGACGGCTCGCGGCCGAGCATCGCCAGCGTCTTGTCGATCTGGACCGTATGTTCACGGATGTGCGAGCCGTAGCGGCCGAGCCGGAAGTCGATCGTGACCGGCAGGCCGGACCAGCGCGCGCTGACGCGCATGGCCGCGCCGTCCAGGCCGGCATTCGCGGCGATCGACGCGTCGACGACCTGGTCGAGCCGCGTGGCCACGACACCGGGCGCGCCCTCCGCCTCGTCGTCCTCGGACGGCTCGGGCGGCATGGACCCGTCCGGAGGACGCACGGTCTCGCGGTCGACGACACCCTCGTGCAGGTACCAGGCGTTGTACCAGGCGTACGAACGCTGGCCGCTGACGATGTGCCCGACGGTCCGTCGGATCGTCCACTCGCCGCCGCCCGGATCGGAATCCCAGTCGGCCACGACCAGGGGCGTGAGCACGCCGTGCAGCTCCCAGCGCGCCGCCGCCATCGCCGCGAGCGCGGGCACGGCCGGGCCGATCGGCTCGCCCGGCGCAGCCGACCGCCCCGCCTCGATCGCCCCGATCGCAGTCTCGAGCCGCTCGTGGATGCGGTAGACGCCGTAGCGCACGTCGAGGTCGTCGCGATCGGTGGGTCGCCAGCGCCACGGCGACTCGAGGGAGCCGTCCGCGATGGCGAGAAGGTCGGCGGTGGCACCCGCCAGGCGCGCCCGGGCTGCCACCACCGCAGCGTGGAGCGGGACCGCCGGCACCGTCGCCAGTTCGATCAACGGGTCGTGCATCGGCCAACTGTAGCGCCTGTCGGCTAGCATCTGCCCCGTGACCGGACGCGGACCCCTCAATGCCCAGCCGGGTTATTCGCTTCCCGTGTTCGACCGCCTCGCGCCCGCGCCGCCGCCGTCGATCGTCGCCGCCCGGATCGATCTCCACACGGGACCCGGCGACGTCGTCGCCGACCTGTTCGGGCGCGGCGGCTGGGTCGCCCGCGCCGCCGTGGATCGCCAGCGACGGGCGGTCTCGCTCGAATCGAGCCCGCTGACCCGGATGCTCGCGGAGGTCGTCCTCCGTCCACCCGACGTCCGCCACCTCGACGCGGCGTTCCAGGGGATGGCCGCCTCACCACTCCGTGAGTCCAGTCTCAAGGTGTCGATCGGGGACCTGTTCGCGACGCGTTGTGCGACATGCGGTCGGATGCTGGTCGCGGACGAGTTCAGCTGGTCGGTGGACGACGAGGCGGGCGTCGCGGGGAGGGCACGGCCGGTCGCCCGGCACTATCGCTGCACCGTCTGCCGCGATCAGCGGGGCGGCTCGGAGCAGCGCCAGGCTCCGCTCGACGCGGAGGACCTGCGCCGGGCGACGGCGGACGTCGGCGGCGAGGAGATGCGAAGCTCGCTCCGGGCGCGCTTCCCCGAGATCGATGGCGCGGAGAGTCTGGCGGATGAACTCCTCGACCTGCACACGGCGCGCCAGCTGGTGGGTCTCGGCGCCATCCTCGAGCGCATCGAGAGCGACCTGCGCGCGGCACCGGTCCTCGCCGCCCTGCGTCTCGCCCTGCTCCACGCGATCCTGCCGGCGAGCCGCCTCGCCACCCACCCGGGTCGCGCCGCGGCGCTGCGCGTGTCGTCCGGGCACGTCCGACCGCAGGCCGGCACGCAGTTCCGCGAGCGCAACCCGTGGCTCGCGTTCGAGGACGCATTCCGAATGGTGCGGGGGTTCGTCCAGCGCCTCGAGGGCGGGGCCGCGGGCCCGATCCAGGCCCGCCTTGGCGAGGACCTGCGCAGCCTCGGGGAGGGGACCGCCACGGCGGTCATCCGACTCGCCAGCCCAGGCGGATCGGCCGCCCTGCGCGACGACCAGAACGCATACGCCCGGTCCGCTCCGACCCCGCGCGTGCGCCTCGTGCTCGGCCAGCCGCCGCTGCGCCCGAGCCTCGAGCGGCTCGCAGCCGCGTATCACGGGACCGCCTGGGTGCTCGGCCGCGAGGCGGCGGCGCTGCTGCCCTTCGACGCCCTCGCCGGCTCCTCGCTGCGGCCACCGTGGAGCTGGCAGGCCGCGGCCATCGGACGCGCGCTCGAAGCGGTCGAGCCCGTGATGGCCCGCGACGGACGGGTCATCCAGCTCGTGGACGGTGGTCCCGAGGCGATCGTCGCCGCGGTGATGGGCGGTTCGAGTGCCGGCTATCGGCTGCTCAGTGCGCGCCTGTCCGACCCGGACGAGGACACGTCCGCGATCGTCGAGCTGCTCCCGCCCGGCGGCCTCCTCCCACCCGGTCCGCGCAGCCGAGCCAACGTCGGCCTCGAGCCGGTGCCGGGTGGCGCGGGTGACCCGGACGTGGTTCCGGCAGCCGGCCTGTTCGCCCCGCCCGAACGATTCGACCAGCGGCCGTTCTCTGCGGTCGACGCCGCCCGGACCGTGACCGAGACCGCGGTCGAGACCCTGCGCGCCCGCGGCGAACCAGCCCGCTACGAGAGGCTGCTCGGCGAGATCCTCGTCGGTCTCGATCGGGCCGGGCAGCTCCGGCGGCTGGTGGCGGCGACGCTCCAGGCCGACCCGGTAGCAGGGTCCGGAGACGAGCCGGGATCGACCGGACCAGGGTCAGACGCAGCGCCGGCCGATGCGTCCGCCACCGATGCCGAGCCTCCGCGCTCCGCGACCACCGCGGCCGGGCCGGGCGCACTGCCGTCCGGACCACCGGGGACCGCCGCCCGTCCGCGTCGTGCCGCGCCGGTGCGCGACGCAAACTCCGACCCGGTGGAGCGACTGCTCGCGCTGATCCGTGACGAGCTGGGTCGCCCGATGCAGCGCCGTATCACCGAGATCGAGCCCGGCCGCTGGTGGCTGGCCGACCCCGACGACCTCGACGGCGCGGCGGTGCCCCTCGCGGACCGCGTCGAATGGGCCGTCTTCAGCCTGCTGTCGACCGCGGGCCCGATCCCGGAAAGCTCGTTCTTCGAGCGCATCGCGGCGATGTTCGGCGGCCACGATCTGCCCGACGAGGGTCTCGTTCGAGCCTGCCTCGACAGCTACCGGAGCCTCGCGAGCACGCCCGAGGGCCTGATCACCGGCGACGACCTCTTGCGCCGGAGTCAGGAACACACGGAGCTCCTGGCGACGATCGCGGACGCCGGCCACCGGCTGGGGATGCGCGTCTGGATCGGGCGACGAGAGCAGACGAGGCGGCTCGGCGCCGGGCTGCTGGGCGATCTGCTCGTCCCCGCTGAGCAGCGTGCCTACCTCGGGGGGATCAGCCCCGCAGCGGACGATCTCGCCGAGGTCGATGGCATCTGGTACGTCCGCGGCAAGGTCGCCCTCCTGTTCGAGGTCGAGTGGACGGCGATGCTCGGCGAGCCGCTGCTGCGTCGGCATGCGCGCATCCCGCCCGACGAGTCGCTCATCCGCTTCCTCGTCATCGCCCCGGAGCGGACCGAGCTCGTGCGCTACAAGCTCGCCCGGTCGCCACTCCTGCGCGACGCTCTCGATGCGGGCACCTGGCACATCATCAAGTCGGTTCACCTTCGGACATTCCTGGCCCGCGACCCGCTCGAGCTGGCCGACCTCGAGCCCTACCTCGGGCTCGATCCGCCGATCGAGCGGAGCGGCGACCAGATGCCGTTGTTCGGCGGGTGAGCCCGCCCGGCGGTCGGCGGCGAGCGGCGCTAGGCTTGGGGGCCACTGCGACCCATCGAGGACGACTCGGTTCCCTGGACGCGAATTGGAGACCCCGAGCTTGATCACGCCAGACCCGCTACCGACGCCCGTCAACGACCTCGCCGAGCGGTTCTGGGAGGCCGTCCTTGAGCTGAACCCGACGACCGCGACGCTGTACGGCGACGAGCGCTACGCCGACAGGCTCGAGGACCCGTCCCCCGCCGGCCGCGCGCGAGTCCGGGCGCTCATGGAGCGGACCGCCAGGGAGGCTGCCGAGATCGACATCGACGGCCTTCCGACCGAGGACCGCATCACCCGCGACATGCTCAAGGTCATCGCCGAACTCCAGGTGGAGGAGGACGATCTGCGGCTTCACCAACTGCGCGTGGTGGACCAGATGACCGGTCCGCAGCAACTGCTGCCGCAGCTGACCCAGTTCCAGCCGGCAGACACGCCGGAGCGGCTCGAGGCCTTCATCGCCCGACTGCATGCCTACCCGGCGTTCATGGCCGCGAACGCCCAGCTCCTGCGTGATGGACTCACCTCGGGCCTCACGGCGCCGCGCATCGTCGCCGAGCGCACGATCGCCCAGATCGAGCGCATGCTCCGGATCCCGATCGATTCGGCGATCGTGCCCTCGATGGTCAGGGTCGCCAGCGAGGCCGACCGGGAGCGCGTCCGTACGGTCGTGCGCGAGCTCGTCTACCCGGCCGACCAGGCATTCGTCGATACCCTCAAGGGCGAATACCTCGCGGCCACGCGCGAGCATCCCGGGCTGTGGTCGGCGCCGGACGGCGAGCAGCTGTACCGCACGGCCATCCGCAGCTGGACGACCCTCGAGCTCGATCCGGAGGAGGTCCACAGGGTCGGCCTCGAGGAGCTCGAGTCGATCGAGCTGGAGCGTCGCGAGATCGCCCGCGCGGCGGGGTTCGGCGATGACACGGCGGCCTACCGCGCGGCGCTTGACGCCGACGCGGCGAACACCCCGCGATCGAAGGACGAGCTGGTCGCGCGGGCGCACGAGGACATCGAGCGTGCGATGGCGGTCGCGCCGCGCTACTTCGGCGTGCTGCCCCGCGCGATCTGCGAGGTCAGACCGGTCGAGGAGTACAAGGAGAAAGACGCGCCGTTCGCCTACTACTACCCGCCGTCGCCCGATGGGTCGCGCCCCGGGATCTACTACGCCAACGGCTACGACCTGCCCAGCCGCACATACACGAAACTCGCGACGACGACCTTCCACGAGGCGGCGCCCGGCCACCACTTCCAGATCACGCTCGAGATGGAGAACCCGCACCTCATCACCTTCCGCCGGCTCGGGGCGCGGATGGTCGGCGCTGCGTATGTCGAGGGTTGGGGTCTCTACAGCGAGCGGCTGGCCGACGAGATGGGTCTCTTCAGGACCGAGGGGGAGCGCTTCGGGATGCTGGATGCGCAGGCCTGGCGCGCCGCCCGACTCGTCGTCGACACCGGGCTCCACGCCCTGCGCTGGCCGCGTCAGCGCTCGATCGACTTCCTCAGGGACGCCGGGCTGTCGGAGACGGACGCCGTCATCGAGACCGACCGCTACATCTGCCTGCCCGGCCAGGCGCTGACCTACAAGGTCGGCCAGCGCGAGATCGAGAAGCTCCGCCGGGACATGACGGCCCGGGACGGGACGACCTTCGACCTGCGGGCGTTCCACGACGCGCTGCTGGGCCACGGTTCGCTGCCGCTGGCCACGCTCAGCCGCGAACTCCCGAACTGGTTGGCAAGCCCGGTCTGACGCGGCGGGCGCGCCGGCCATGCATCGGCGCGTTTCCCGTGCTGATCGTTGA
>Ga0326597_10011900_pt1 | contig 11497 bp, 10 predicted proteins | sample RVTome_12_FD_203789 | JGI IMG/M metagenome (GOLD analysis project Ga0326597, IMG submission 203789) | Soil microbial communities from uranium-contaminated site in the Upper Colorado River Basin, Wyoming, United States - RVT100D185 | ecosystem: Environmental > Terrestrial > Soil > Contaminated >...
GCAAGGTTGCTGCCGTTCACGTTGTTGTCGCCCGGCAGAGTTTGCAGCCGCACCCCCGGCCTTCCGCCCACGTTGACGAGCGTGACGCGGCTCGGGTCCTTGGCATGCGTGAAGAACGGTGCGACCTCGGTCGCCGGCCAGTTGAAGAGCACCCCAGCGTTCGGCACGGCTGGCGGGACAATCACCGGGCGCGCTTCGAGCGCCTGAACGCGGGCCGACATACCTGCGATGGCGCCCGCGTGCACGTCCAGCGTGGAGGCGATCTTGCCCAACTCGCGGGCCAGATCAGTGAGTGGTTCGGGCTTGTAGCTCATCAGAACCCCCTAGTGTTTGTCCAGATCCACGACCGGGACTTCCGGGAATCGGCTTCTAATCACGGCCAGCGCCTTGTCGCGTTCGTTCTTTGTGCCGTAGTGCGTACCCTGGCAAAACAGCGCGCCAGCGTCGTCGCGCAAGAGCCAGCGGAACTGCACCCTGCTGAGGCGCACCGAGTATTTCTCGAATTGCTGCATTTCATCGCGCCCCCACCGTAGATAAAGTCCTGCCACAGCGATGATTGCCATGTGAGCTTCACGGCAATCTCCTATCGTTTCCTTCCCATCTTCGCTGTTGATCGACCCAGCCGATATGAGGCGCCCAAGAGTGCAGCCGTTGCCGTACGAGCTTTACCTCTTCCTCGAGTCGTCGCACCGCCTCCCTCAGACCATTGATCTTCGCTTCCATCACCCGACTACTGACGTAGCCGGTAGCTCCGGCCACGATAGCGGCGATGACCAGAGATTGGATAATTACCTCTATCATCGTTGCCCTAGAAGATCAGCGCCCCGGCAACGGAACGAGTTGATTCTGTGGGCGCGCATCACGCGATCCTGTGGGCGATCATCGGCGAGCGCCAGGGCGTCGAGATCCTGCGGTCGCTCGGCGTCCTAGACATGGTAGAAACCGCTAAGATATACGTTAGTTCCATTTTGGAAAATTGCGTTCGTTGCGTCGTCTGCGTTTGCTGCCGTTCTCGACACAAGAGCTATTGTTGTGTTTGATGCAGCGATTTGTCCGACAATGGACACAATAGCTGTTGCGCTGGTGAACGCCCTCACCGGAACCTCTCTTACGCTTGTCTTAGAAGTAAACGGCAACCCCGAAATAGTTGCTGTGGAGCCGGTCCCAATAGCGTTGATAACGAGTTCGGCTTCTATGAACACAACACGACCAATTTTCGTGTAAGTCCCTACTTGTGTTGTGTAGGTCGTCGTGCCGCCCAAACTCGGCGTCCAAACCCCTTCCTCGTAGTCGTCCAGAGTGTTCGCATTTGCTGACGGAACCTGTGTAGCCGGAAACGAAACTCCGCCCCCGGACAGGACAGGTATGTCACTGAGCGTCTTGACGCCCGCAATCGTCTCGTTGCCGGTGAGACCTACAGCTCCTACTGTAGCGCGCGCCGTCGCTGCATTGGCATCGTCGAGCAACGTCTTGATGAACGCGGAGATGGTGAGCCCCAGCGTCGCAAGAAAGGTCGTGGCATCTGCATCGTCCAGCAGCGTAGCCACAAAGGCCGATACGCCAACCAGCGCGTTATTGACTTGGGTCCAGGTGATGCTGCTGGTGCCGATGGTAATCGGATTGGCGGTGCTCACCGCCCAGTACGAGTCCGAGAGCGTGGCCCCATCGGTGACACGCACCATCGTGCCCTTGACGACATCATAGCTGCCGTCGAAATCCTTCGCCCTCGCCCAAGCGCCAGTGTCTACGACATAGATGCCGTTCTCGCTGGCGGTGGCCTGGTCTTTGACCAACACGCGGTCATCGGTGACGCAGGCCACACCGTCGATCGTCTGCTCCCCTGAGAGCGTTATGGCGGCCGTGGTCGCGGCGCGGCAGGGCGTCTTGACGGCGTTGCTTGAATTTACGCCCTGGCGTCGATCTGTAGAAACCGAGGTGATTGTTCAGTCCTCCGTGATGGAGCTGCCCGTGGTGATCCTCGGGGTCACGTTCTGGCTGAAGTTGATGTTCGGCGACACGGTGCCGAAATACAGGCACCCCGAAGACCCGGCGTTCGACGTCATCCAGATCGACGCGTGCGTGAACGTCCCGGTGCTCGTCGTGGCCACCTGCGGGAAATCCAAGTTCGCCACCGGGGCGGCGGTGGCCTTGGCGGCGCTGGTGCCGCTGGTGATGCCCCAGCCCGTGGACGCCGCCGAGGAACGGTCCGTCTTCACGCGCGTGTAGGCGGCGTAGCCGCCCTCGTCTGCGGTGGAACAGGCATCGGTCGGATCCGCCGTGTGCAGCCCCGCCCAAACGCTCGTGGTGCCAGCGGTGGCCGCCATGCTGGTGATCGCGACCCCGTTCAAGAGGAGGCGCAGAACGTCGTACTCAAGGGTGTCTGATTTGCCGGGCATTGCGGTGCTCCTTCAGTCTGGTGAGTAGAATGATGCCTGCTTTGCCTATGAACACTAGGTCAATCGCTCGGGCTGGTGGCGAACGTGGTCAGCGCGCCAGTTACCGTTAAATTACCTCCGGTGCCGCGGTTGATTGCGAAGTTGTTCGCTGTCTCGCCGTCGTCAAGATGGAGATACGCCAGCGGCGCGGTGCCCGTGGGGTTCGAACCAGTAGCGCCGAGGTTGGCGGGCTTGCCGTCGGCGGTGCGGAACTTACGCCGGTTGTTCTCCACGGCAAAGTCCAACAGCTGTCCCGGGGCCAAGTAGAACTCTGCCTTCCCGCCGTTGAACTTGACGGCCCCAGAAGTTGTTGCGCCCACGGAATAGTTATCGCCACGGTCCCAGGCCACGTTTTGGTTTGCCACCGTGTGGCTCGTGAGCGTTATCGCCACGTCGTTGATGTAACATTGACTGCCAGCCGTGCCCGCAGCAGTGTCCCAGGCGATCAGAATGTGGTACCAACCGCCCGCAGCGGACAAGGCGTTCGAGCCCTGGTCCCAAGACACCGCCACGCCTCCAACATAGTTCAGGTCAAAAGCTATATTGCCAGCCGAGTTAAGGGACAACTGCAGCGGGTGCCAACCGTCGTCGTTGTCAACCGAGTCGGCCAGCTGTGCGTTGAGCGCATCGGGTTCGATCCACAAGCTCAAGATGCCGGTCTTGCTCGCGGCTTGCCCAGTTAGCGCCCCCCCGCGCGTGACGTAGTCGTTGGTGCCGTCGAGGTCCGCAGCATCAACCGTGATTGCAGTTGGGTTGGTGTCGAATTGTGCTGTTGCTGCTCCCGCGCTGCTGACGCTGCCAGAGGCCGAACTCCCGCCCTCTAGCGTCATAGCGGCTGCGCCCGCCGAGCTGAATGCGCCCTCGGCGAGTTGGTCATTGCTCAAAACGAGCGTTGCACTACCATCAGAGGACGCATCCGCTGCGGCGACGCTCGCCCCTGCCACGGTGAGTTGCCCCGCCCCGTCCACGCTGAGCGCGCCCTGTTGCACCGTACCTGCAAAGCGGAACGGATTGAGCAGGAACCCGAGTTGTCGGCGGCGCTGGCTCATGAGCCGGGCTGCAGTCCGACAAGGTAAATTTTGAGGCCAGTGGCAGTTCCGTCGCCGATCTGATCGATGATGATGGTGATCTCATCATCGGCGGCGAGAGCCGTGGTGGACAGAACGTTGGGCGTGGCGGCGGTGGCGGTGGTCTTCTCGCCGTTGTCGAGGGTGAGCTTGGTGGAAAAGATCGACACCGCATTCGCCTGCACGTCCACGGTGAAGATGGTCCCGCCCGTCTGCGCCGTGGTGAGAGAGCCCTTGACGCTGGTGAGCGTCATGGCGTAGGGCATGCGGAACGTGACCTTGGTGCCCGTGGTGAGGATGCTCGTCTCGTCGGAGCAAGCCACCGGGAGCACTTCCTGTTGCAGGCGCGCGCGTGCGATCGCCACGGAAGTTGTACCGACCGTGATCGTGTCATCGGTGGTGACCGCCCACAGCCCGCGGTTCAGGGTTCCGGAGTTGACGTAGACCAGCGTGCCCTTCTTGACGTCATAGGTGCCGTCCCAGTCCTTGTCACGCAGCCACGTCCCGGTGTCCGCGAGGTAGATGCCGTTCTCGGAGCCCGTAGTCTGTTCCTTGACCAGCACGCGGTCGTCCTGGACGACGGTGATGCCGTCGATGGTCTGCAGGCCCGACAGGGTGATATTGGCGGTAGTCGCGACGCGCACGGCTACCTTGATAGCCTGACCGGCGTTCAATCCATGTCTGCGATCGGTAGAGACTGAGGACATCTACGCCCACCTCCGCGAACCCAACCACAATGCGAGGGCCAAGCCGCCTCCAACGGCCAGCACCTCTACCGCCCACCAGATCGCGTAGCTGTCCTCGGCAGCGCCCAGCGCCTGAGCCACGCCACCATAGCCGAGAAACGCCAACGCCGCTACCGCCTGCACGCACATCAGCGCCGCGGTCACCACCAGAAACGCGATCACCTTTTGCCTCATCGCTCGAACGCCACCCCGAGCTCAGGCGTGCGCCGTGGCACCGGCTCCCCCGGCCTCCACCACCAGTCCTGCTTGAAATCGCGGAGGTGCCGCCGCCGCATACGCGCCAGATAGCCCGGCGACAGGTTGTCCATCACGCGCTGCCACACCAAGTGCTCCATGGCGGCCTTGGTGTACCAGAGGTTGTTACCAGGAATAAAGCCCTTCAAGCTCTGAATCTCCCGCGCCAACAGGTGCTGCTCCTTGCCCTCCACCGAAGCTTGAATAGCCTTGAGCGGGTCCACGATGCCCATCGAAAGGATAGGCCCCAGCGTCGGCCCAGAGAGCGCCTCAATCGCTCCCGTGCCGTACCGCGAGCCCGTGATGCCGTAGAAGAAATCGCCGTAGATACCGAGCGCGCCGCCTTGGAGGAACGCTTGGCCCCAGAACTTGTACCAGTCGCGCCGGTCGAACATGCGCCGCGGGTCCTTGCCGCTCAACATCTCACGGGTGTTGATGATCATGGCCCCGGCGGCCGTCGTCGCCATGAGCAGCCACGCCGCCATCGTCGCTTTGCCCACGGAGGTTTCGGCGTTGGCGATGGCGTCCAGCGACCGCTGGAAGAACGCCCACGGGAAGCTCTTGAACTGCAGCGCCGAGCGTGCTATCTCGCCCACCGCCGTGCCCCGCTTGAGCGAGGCGTAGAACAGGGCGCGCTCCTTCCACCCCGGCGTCACAACCGCAAAGTCGCTCTCCGTGTTCACCGCCCCAAGCAGCTTGACAGTAGCGTTGCGGCGAGCCGCAGCGGCATCCTGCGCGGTGCCCGCTGCGCCGATCACGCCTGCGCTGCGCAGCTTCTCGTCCGGGATGCGGGCAATGGACTCCGGCGTCAGCACGTTCTTGATGCGCTGCGACCCCATGCGGAACTCGCCCAGCTCCGCCAGCCGCCACGTGTCCCAGTCCGCTCGCGTGATACCGTAGTTGCGTAGCGTGCGCACGTCGGACTTGGCGAGCGCGTCCCAGCCCTTGCCCGCAGCGATCTCGTTGCCGATCGCGCTGTACAGACCAATGCCGAACGAACCTTTGCGGAAGTCGTTGATGGCGGTCATGCCGCTCATGCGCATGATGGCGTTGGCGAACTTGCCGGTCGTAGCGCGGAAGCCCCCCGCCCCCACCCGCGTACCGAGATCGTCGTAGAACCGTAGCAGCCCGGAACGAACGTTCTCCAGCATCAGGCCCTGCTGGATAAGCGCACGGCGGTCGGAGGAGTTGAGCGGATTGAGCGTGGCGAGCTCGGTGCGCCAACGCTGTAGCATGGGGATGTCGTTGAGGTGGCTGACGGCCTCGAACATGACCTTGTCCCCGTACAACGAGGCGAACACCGCCCCGCCGAGCTTGCCGGCTACGTTCAACTGCGCAATCCCGTCCGCCACCGCCGAGAGCTGCGTGTTCTGGCTGATGTTGACGCGCCCCGCCGCGTAGTTCCACAACTCGTCAAGGCGCGCCACGCGGCCCACAAGGTCGGGAGCGCGTCGCGGGTCTTTTGTAACAGCGGCTTGATGAGCCTGGTCGCGCAGGGTCTGCCAGGTCAAGTCTGGGTTGGGCCCGAAGTGCTCCACGAACGCGATGTCCTTCGCCATCGTGTTGATGTGGCTGTGCAACACCTCCACTGCCGTGCGGTTGCCGAACGTGTTCCAGTACTCGATCACGTCCTCCGCGCTGGCGAAGTGGATCTGGCGGTGCTCGGCGTGGCGCGCCGCGCGCCCCCCTACGCCCATGCGCCGTCCGGGCTCAAGGTTGGCAATGCCATCGGTGGCGATGGTGTCCCAGGCTTTGCTCAGGAACTCGCGCATCCGCTCCTCAGCCCACGGCTGCCCCGAAAGTTCGTCGATATAGTGGCGGCCCTGCGCGGCGGTCTTCAGCATGCGGGGCAACATGTACTCCGCCCACGCCGCGCGGTTAGCTGCGGGGTCGGCGGCGTCGCCTTTGCCGAGGATCTGCGCAGCGCGGGCGACGTGCTCTTGGGAGTGGTGCTGGGGCATGCCCCAGTCGTCCAACCGCCCTATATCGCCGCCCGCGGCGTTGAACGCCTGGCGGGCTTCCTCGGCGACGTCGTGGAAGGCTTTCGCCCCGCTGTCAGCGAGCGCGTCTCCAGTCTTATCACCGCGCAGCGCCCGCACTAGCGTCAGGAGTTTCTGGCGGTCTTGGAAGAACCCGAGGAAGTCATCCCCCAGCGCATCCCACGCCGGTTGCAGCCGCCGCATCAGGTCGCTCTCCACTCCGCGCACACGCTGCTCAAGGCTCTCCACATTGGTGCGGCCGGTGTAGTCGCGGCGCACCGTGCGCTCCACGGCGTCTAGGTTGCCCAGACCGCGTTCCACGTTGGCTTCGTAGTCGCCCATGCGCGCGCCCATCTTCACCAGCTGCAGGTTGGCGCGGCGAGCTGCCAGAGCGGCTTCCTGCTCCATCTCGGCGGCAGCCCGCGCGGCGGCTTCCTGAACGAGAAGGTCGCCCGTGCGCCCCACGCCCAGCTGCTTCTCGAGCTTCTTGCCTAGCCCTACCTCGTCGGCTTCCGCCCGGCCCGCCTTGATGTCCAGCGCGGCCCGGTGTATGCGCTCAAACAGCGCCGTCACCTCGTCATCGGTGAGCTGGCGGCCTGCGGCTTGGGTCAGGCGTCCGATGCACTTGTCGTAGCGGGCCATCTCAGCTCATCCCGAACAGGCACTGCGCCGCCACCGCGAGCAGATTCTTCTGCTCCTGAATGCGCGCGATCTCGGCGTTTGTGTCATCAAGGAACTGCTTCGGCGTCTTGACGATCGGTGCACCGTCAGCGTCGGTACCCACGCGCAGCTTGAGGTCCGGGTGCTCATCGGCGAAGCGCGTGGCTTCCGCCATGCGCATCTGGGCTGGATCAATGGGGGCCTCCGCGCCCGCCGCTTCCCCGCCACGAGCGCCGCGAGGAGGAGGAGGTTCGGCTCCGCCGCGAGGAGGGACGGCGGGCGCTTCGGCTGTCTGATCTTCTTCGTCAAATCTCTCTTCTTCGAACCTCTCGGGCTCATACTTTGCCCGCAAATCTTGCGATTGTTTGTGGATACGACGTAGTTCTATGCCGACCGCTGGGCCTGCATTCCTCACGGCCTCACGATCAAACGCGCTGCTGGCGTAGATGTGTGAATCCATAAACAATATAAAGGCGCGTGGGCTGCGGCTACCGCTCTTCGCAATGTCGCGTTGGATTTCCAAGAAAATGCGCGCAGATTCCAGGACCGCGCCTTCCCTGCTCAGTTGGCGGGCGGTTTCGTAGCGCGGCTCAATATCTCGGAGAAACTCCTCGTCGGCGAGGTCGCGCTTGCCTACAAAAGGGAGGGGCTCCGCGCCCGCCGCTTCCCCGCCACGAGCGCCGCCAGCAACTCGCTTAAACGAAGGAACAGGGTCAATACCCTCTTCGGTGCGCACGGTCTCCGCCACTTGCTCGAGCGCCTTGGCCTGCGCGGTGGCCTCGCGATAGCGCGCGGCGTCAGGTTCCACTTTGGGCGCGGGCAGCTCCTCAACGGACACCGGCTGCCCTTTCTCCAGCTGGTCGATTGCCGTGCGCACGCGCTGCACGTGCGCCTCTACGTCAGCGGGTTCCACGAGCTTGCCGGGTACGGAATCCACGTTCATGTGCTGCGCCTGACGCAGCGTGGCGATGGCGTCCACTTGGCTGGGGTCAAGTTTCTCGGCCCAGCTCTGGATGCGCTCCCAGAACTGCGCGCCCTGCTTGCGGGCGGCCGGATTCACGTGCACCAGCGTGCCGAATGCCGCCCCGAGCAGCACGTCCAGCGTCAACTGCGTACCGTCAAACGCCTTGAATTCCTCGGCGAGCGGCGAACCTTCCAAGATCACCTGCGCCGAGCCGCGCATCGCTACGCCCTGCGCCACGTTGAACCCAACGCCCCCGAGCAACACGCGCTGCCACAGGTTCTGCCCCAGGATCGGCACCCAGATCCCCAGCCCCAGCCCCGCGGCCATCGCTGTGCCGACCTTCTGCGCCTTCTCGGCGGAGACGCCTCGCTTCATCAAGTCCTCGGCGGTGCCGAGCTGCATCGCCCCCACCGCCAACCCCGGCGAAGCCATCACCATCGGCAACATGCTGATCAGCGTCCCCGTCACCTCCGCCGCGATGCCCACCTCGCCCGGCCGCGGCGTCCAGTAGTCCACCGCCGAGCCGAAGACCTCGTCGTGCTCCTTGAAGTAGCGGTCCTGGGCCTCGGTGCCCGTGCTGAAGAGACGGTCCTGCAGGATGGGGAAGACGGCCCCCGCCATGTCTATCGCCCGCCCGGCACGCGCGAACTCCCTCATCGCCACCGTGCCCGACCCCCGCAAGAACCCGTCAAACGCCCCCGCCTCTGGCTCCTGCACCGGGGCCAGCGCCCCCAGGGCCTCGGCGGCCTGCTCGCGGTAGAGGTCCAGGCTCATCCTCGGACTCCAGTCATCCCAGGGCCTGGCAGGGTCGGCAGGGTGCTAGGCGCGGCCGAGGGCGAGGGGGTGGCCTTGATATTTCCCAGCGTTCGGCCTGGCGAGCCCAGCCAACGCTGGAGGGCTTGTTCTTCGTTTTCTCCGGCCCGTAGCACCCCGCCCGTGGCCAGCCGCCACTGGGTTAGGGCGCTCTCGCCCTTGGGCGTCGCACCGAAGCCCGATGTGCGGAAGGCGGGCGATACGTTGAAATCGATCAGGATGGGCTGGTTGTCGCGGTCGACGAGGACGCCGTCCCCGGCCTGGAACACGTACCGCCCGTCCCCCACCGCCCGCACCGGCATACCCTTGAGCCGCGCGGCGTCTACCGTGGGCGAGAGCCGCCCCGCGGCCTCTACGTCCTCGATGCGCCGGGTGAGCTGGTCCTTGAACTGGCCCTCGCTCATCCCCCACGGCAGCACCACCGCCCGGCTGTTGTGCTGGACCACGCCCCCCGTGGCGAGCAGCATGGCCTCCTCCCAGCGGTCGGTGTCCATCTCGGCGGAGCTGTCCCCGGCCTCTACGGAGCGCGCGGCGTAGATCGCCTTGGCGGTCTGGTAGAAGCCGTTGCGCGCTGCGGCGTTGCCCGCAAAGGCGTCCCGCTCGTACGCCTTGAACAGCGTGTCCATGTCGACTTCTGGCGGCATGGGCCAGAGCTTGCCTTTCTCGGGGGAGCCGTCGTCCTTGCGCGCCGGGTGGAGCACGGCCTGCCCGGCCAATATCAGCTGCGCCACGCTGTTGGCCTGCCCGGGCTCGAGCTGCAGCCCGGCGTGCGCGGCCATGCGCCCCCGGCCCGCCATGATGCCGGCGTGCGCCGTCACGGGGTCATCGGGGGCGATCTGCGCCATCAGCGCCTTGTACCCTTCGTAGTCGGAGCCCAGCGCGTTGGCCAGCCCGCCGAAGTATTCCTGCTTCTGCGCGGCGGTGGCGCTCTTCAGCACCGCACCCAGCGCCTGGCGCTCGGTGTCGGTGAGGAGCTTGGGCTGCACGGCGTAACGGGCGGCCACGCCGCGCGCCAGCGCCGCGCGCGCCCGCAGCCCCTCGCCGATCTGCGTGGGGTCGGAAAGGTTCAGCGGCTGCACGGCGGGGTCTTCCTGGTCCACGAACCCCTGCCGCACCGCGAACGTGATCGGGTCATCGCGGGCGGCGGTGCGCTGATTGTCGTGGATAGACTTGAACCGCTGCACCACGGTGACATCGAACTTGGTGGGGTCTTTGCGCGCAGCGCGCTCCAGCGCGGTGATCGCGGCCTCTTGCGCCTGGGGTGGGGCGGCGCGGAACTCGCGCGTAGCGTTGGAAGTCGCGATCATCTGCCGCACCTGCGGTTCGAGCTCGGTGCCGCGCGCTGCGCTGAGCACATCCAGAATCTGCTCGCTGCTGGGCTCGTAGCCCGCCAGCGTGATGTTGTTGACGCCGTCGATCTGACGCTGAATAAGGCGCAGCTGCCGCTCATGCGCAACGAGCGCTTTGGCCTCGAGCGTGTCGCGCCGCCCCCCGATGCGCCCCATCAGGGCGTTCTTGCGGTCCTGGTCGAGCGAGGACTTAGCTACTTCTTCCTCGAGCACTTCGAGACCGCGGGGGTTGTTGCGGTCGGTGATGTAGCGCGCCTGGAAGCCGTTCGCCAGCTCCTTTTGCGCGCCGTCTTTTACCGCGTTCGCCAGGGTCTTGGCGACGCTCGGGTCGATGGAGTCTTTGTTAGCGGCGTAGTACCGCTGCGCGTAGGCTGCGTTCTCGTTGACCAGCGCCTGCGCGATCACCGTGGCGTGCACCCCCGAGGCGGCCTGCATCCGCGCGGCGGCGGCGGCTTCCGGCGACCAGCCAGAGCGGTCGGCCTCCTGCGTGACGGCGTTGTTGATACGCTCGAGCGAAGTCGCGATGGCTTGCGGGTCGCTCCAGTTGGCCATCGCGTTGCGGGTCTCGGTGTCGAGCGTGCCCTTGTACACCGACAGCGCGTACACGTCGGTTTGCTGCGCGACGTGACGCAGGATGTCGCCCTGGAACCCCGCGAGTGCGGTGGCGGAACGCTGGCGGAAGGCCTCGCGCTGGCGGTCGTTGCCGAGCGTGGACTCGATGCGCTTCTGCTCTTCGCCGAAACGCTTGGACCACTTGCCAAGCAGATCGCCGTTGGCGGCGTCACCGCCGCGCAGGTTGGCGAAGCCGTTTTCTTTCCCCAGACTGAGGTCCAGCTGGCGCTCGCGCAGCTGGTTGAAGGCGTCCTCGGCGCGCATTGTATCGGCGCGTTGCTGCTCGCGCTCGAACACCTTGAACACCTGATCGCCAGCGCCTTGCAGCGCCCGCCCCAGCTCCACCATGCCGGCCGCACCGCCGTCCGCGACATTGGGCACCGGCCCGGGGCGGGCCGCGTTCACCCCGCCCAGCAGTGGCACCCCGGGGCGACCTCCAGCCAGATCAGCGGCGGAGGGCAGTTTAGGCATAGTTCGCTCCTACTTCGCCCGCGCCGCCAGTGCCGAGGTTCGCCCCAGAGCTGAGCGAGCCACCACCGCCTTGGAAGCCGCCGCCCGCGTACTTGGCGTACAAGCTGCCCGCCCCCTGCACCAGCGTGGCGTACCCCGCCAGCTCATAGGAGCGCGCCTTGGATTCC
>Ga0326597_10011901_pt1 | contig 11495 bp, 10 predicted proteins | sample RVTome_12_FD_203789 | JGI IMG/M metagenome (GOLD analysis project Ga0326597, IMG submission 203789) | Soil microbial communities from uranium-contaminated site in the Upper Colorado River Basin, Wyoming, United States - RVT100D185 | ecosystem: Environmental > Terrestrial > Soil > Contaminated >...
AGGCGCTGCGCGCGGCCCTCGGGCCGGACACCGCGGCCCTCATGATCACCAACCCCTCGACCCTCGGCATCTTCGAGGACCAGATCGACCAGGTCATCGCGGCGGTCCAGGCGGCCGGCGCGATCGCGTACATGGATGGGGCGAATTTGAACGCCATCCTCGGCCGATTCCGCCCGGGTGAGGCGGGTTTCGACGTGATGCACTTCAACCTGCACAAGACCTTCTCGACGCCGCATGGCGGGGGCGGTCCGGGGGCGGGACCGGTTGGCGTCAGCGGGCGCATGGCCCCGTTCCTGCCGGTACCGCAGCCGCTGATCGTCGCCGGCGACCCGGAGCTGGTCCGCCGCAACGCATGGGCCGGCCGCTCCACGCCGGGTGCGGCATTCGCGCTGGAGGATGCGGCCGCGCGGCCGGAGAGCATCGGCAAGGTGCGCGCCTTCACCGGCAACTTCGGCATGTTCGTGCGCGCCTATACCTATATCCGGAGCAACGGCGGCGACGGGCTGCGCGAGGTGAGCGACGACGCGGTGTTGGCCGCCAATTACCTGCGCGTGCGCCTGGCCGATGCCTTCGACCTTCCCTACGACCGCATCTGCAAACACGAGGTCGTCTTCTCGGGACGACGCCAGAAGCGGGAGCACGGCATCAGCACGCTCGACATCGCCAAGGCGATCCTCGACCATCGGATCCATCCGCCCACGATCTACTTCCCGCTGATCGTGGAAGAGGCGCTCATGATCGAGCCGACCGAGACCGAATCGCTTGAGACGCTGGACGAATTCGTGGAGATCATGCACGGCATCGCGCAGCAGGCGCGGGAGGATCCCGAGGCCCTCCGTCGCGCCCCGCTCACGACCCCCGTTGGTCGCCTCGACGAGGCCGCCGCGGCGCGTCGGCCCGATCTGAGGCACGACTTCGCGCCCGCGTCGCTCCGCACATCGGCTCGCCAGGAGGTGGGTGCTCGAGCTCAGACGGCGGGAAAGGGGTAGGATTCGCCACGAGGCGGCACATCGAACGCGGGGTGCACGTGGTCATCGAGCAGCCGGACGGGCTTGTCGCGCGGATGAGGTCGGGGGATCCCAACGCGTTCGAAGAGTTCTTCACGACGTATGAGCGGCCGGTCTACATCACCGCCCTGGCGATCACCCGCGACCCGTTCCTGGCCGAGGAGATCCTGCAGGACTGCTTCGTCAGGGCCTACCGCGCCAGGCATCGGCTGCGTACCGATCGTTCTCCGCTGCCGTGGCTCCACCGCGTCGCCACCAACCTGTGCTACAGCCGTATGAGCCGCCGCCGCAGGACGATCATGGTGCCGATCACCGCGCTCATCAGCAACCTGGTGGCGGACCTTACCTCGCGACCGGACCAGGTGGTCGAGTCCCGTGAGATCATCGAGGTGCTCCAGCGCGCCATCGACACGCTGCCCCCCAAGCAGCAGACCGCCGTCATCCTCTACTACCTGCATGGGTACTCGCTCGCCGAATCGGCCGAGATCGCGGGCTGCAACGTGGGCACCATGAAGTCGCGCGTGCACTACGCGCTCAAGGCGCTGCGATCGCGGCTCCCGGAGGAGCGGCGCGCGCCAGCCGGTGCAACGGTGTCGGTCAGTGAGCTGTAGCCGGGCACGTCGCGAGCTGCTGGAGCTCTTCGCCCTCGGCGAAGAGCTCGGGCCTCGGTCCGGGCCGCATCTGGCCCACCTGGAGTCCTGCGCGGATTGCCGCCGCGAGATGGGCATCGACCGAGCATTGGTCGAGAACCTGCGTCGTGCGCTGCGAGCGCGGGTCGAGGGCCGCGCTCCGTCTGAAGGCAGTTGGGGGCTGGTCCGTCGTCGGACAGTCGACCGCCCGATGCGGCCCTGGACGGTCCGCGTGGTGCACTGGGGAGGTATCGCGTCCGCCGCCGCCGCCGGCATCATGATGTTCGCCGTTGCCACCGCTCCGGGGACCACGCTCTTCCCCGGGACCGAGTCGCCGTTCGTCGCCTCTGCGGCCAGGCGCGCGGTGCCGCCCGTCGAGGAAGCCAGGGGCTGGCCTCCGGAGCACTCGAGCACGTATCCTGCGCCCCAGACGTATCCTCCGCTGCCCGGCTGGCCCATGCAGACGCAGATATCGGATGAGGCCGCAACACGCGACGGCGAACCGCCGATCCCCGGACGAATGCGGTGACGGTCGGCCCGGGAAGCGAGTGAACCTCGCTGGCCGGAGGGAGGTACTAGAGATGTGGTGCAGTCCGCGCGATTGAGCGCGTACTTGACCGAATCGTGCAGCGCGCACGAAGATGCGCGCGAACCACCAGCGGATAGCGATTCGTCTCGATGGCCGTTACAGGAGGGATATTCTCCCCGCCATGACCGCGGTCCAGGACACTGCTGCCGGATTCCAGAGCGGAGCCCTCACGGCCGGCCGGAGCCTGCGCCAGATCATCTGGGCGCGTCTGCGGCGCGACCGCGTCGCGATGATCTGCCTGATCGTCCTGATCGTCTACTACGCCATCGGCATCCTGGGCCCGTTCATCGTCGCCAACCCGTCCGGCACATTTGACAAGACGGCGATCAGCGATCTGGGGGGCAAGCCGTTCGGGGACTGGGGCGGAATCAGCGCCGCGCACCCGCTCGGGGTGGAATGGGGGACCGGGCGGGACATCATGGCCCAGCTGATGTTCGGTCTTCGGATCTCCCTCATCATCGCGACCAGCGCCACGGCGATCACGGTAACGATCGGGACGGTCGTCGGCATCATCGCCGGCTACAGCGGTGGCTGGACCGACATGGTCATCGGCCGCTTCATGGACCTGGTCCTCGCCTTCCCCTTCATACTCATCATCCTGGCGCTCTCGAACGTCCTCACCCAGCGCCTCACCCAGCTGGGAGTTCCCGAGGGCAACCCGTCGCGAATCACGTACCTGATCCTCGTGCTGAGCGTCTTCGGCTGGCCATACCTCGCCCGGATCGTGCGCGGGCAGGTGATCAGCCTGCGCGAGCGCGAATTCGTCGAGGCCGCGGTCGCGATGGGATCCACGAAGCGCAGGATCCTGTTCACCGAGATCCTGCCGAACCTGTGGGCGCCGATCCTGGTCTATGCGACCCTCACGCTGCCAGCGTACATCGGGCTCGAGGCGGCCCTCTCCTTCCTCGGCGTCGGCGTGCTCCCGCCAGAGACGACCTTTGGCGCGATGCTCGCGAACTCGGTGAGCTACTTCAATGTCGTGCCGACCTACCTGTTCATCCCGGGAACAGTGCTCGTGATCCTGGTCGTCTCATTCAACCTTCTGGGCGACTCGCTCCGGGACGCGCTCGACCCGAAGGCCATTCACTGAAGCGGCGCTACCCCTGCCCGTGGGATAGTGCCGAAAGACACTTGCGCACTTGCCGAGTGTCTCCGTGTATGATCGGGCATCACCTTGCGCCGGGATCTACCCGGGCCCAACTCGTTGGAGGATGGAACATGGTTAGATCAAACGTGCGGTTGCCCCGTGCCCTGGCCGTCGGCTTTGCCGCCGTACTTCTACTGGCGGCCTGTGGACCAGGCACCAGCCCCGGCCCATCGGGCGGGGAGAGCGGGGCGCCCAGCGCGGGTGAGTCCGCCGGGCCGGGCGCCGGCGGGACGATTTATGTCCTGACGCAGGCGGAGCAGATCGACCAGATCGACCCGCAGCGCATGTATACCGGTGAGGACCTTGCGCTCTTCGGCGGGACGATCTATCGGTCGCTGGAAGCGTACAAGTTCTCGGCCGATCCGGCCGAAGGAACATCACTTACCCCGGACCTGGCGACCGATCTCGGCACGCCAAACGCCGACGGTACCTCGTGGAGCTTCACGCTCCGTGATGGCGTCACCTTCCAGGACGGCTCGCCGATCACCTGCGAGGACGTTGCGTACGGCACCTCGCGGACGTTCGCGACCGATGTCATCAACCAGGGCCCGACCTACGCGGTCGCCTACCTGGACATCCCGACCGACGCCGATGGGTCTTCGTCGTACAAGGGCCCCTACACGGGCGTTGGACAGGACCTCTTCGACAAGGCCGTCACCTGCGACGGCAACACGATCACGTTTAACCTGAATAAGCCGGTTGCGGACTTCAACTACACCGTCACGCTCGGCTTCTCGCCTGTTCCAAAGGCCGCCGACACCGGCGAGACCTATGGAACCGTGGCGCCGTTTGCGGTCTCCTCTGGGCCATACAAGGTCGAGAGCTACACGACCGGCAACGGTGGCAAGCTGATCATGGTCCGCAACGACGCGTGGGATCCGGCCAGCGATCCGTATCGCAAGGCCTATCCCGACAAGTGGGAGATCGACTTCGGGATCGACCCGAAGGTCATGGACCAGCGGCTCATCGCGAGCGCTGGCAATGACAACACCGCAATCCAGTACGGCAATATCCAGCCGGAGAACCTCAGCGTCATCTTCGCCGACACTGAGACCCCGAATCCGGACTTCGCAGGCCGTGCGGTGAGTGGCTTCGATCCGTATTCCCGTTACTACTACATCGACGTAAACAAGGTCCCGAACGTCAAGATCCGCCAGGCCATGGCGGTCGCTCTCGACCGTGAGGCACTCCGTCTGAACATCGGTGGCGCGTTCGCCGGCGAGTTCGCGGATGGCGTCATCAAGCCGAACATCGGGCAGGACTACGCGGAGACCGGGTTCTGGACCGACTTCTTCGGGAAGGCGATCCCGGACAGCGGCGACCCCGAGCTTGCGAAGCAGCTGATCACCGAATCGGGTGAGGCGGCTCCATCGCTCACCTTCAACTTCGCCGACACCCCGACCAACCAGAAGTCGGCGGCGATCGTCATCTCCTCGCTCGCATTGGCCGGCATCACCGTGACGCCGAACCCCATCGAGCCCGGCAAGTACTACAGCGTCGTCTTCGACCCGGCCAACCCGGGCGACTTCGGCACCGGTGGCTGGGGCGCGGACTGGCCGAATGCCTCGACCGTCGTCCCACCGCTCTTCACCCAGGTCGGTGGCTGGGACCTCTCGCAGGTGGACGACGCCGACTTCAACGCGAAGGTCGACGCCGCGGCGACCGAGCTCGATCGCGCCACGCAGGCGACGCTCTGGCAGGCGCTGAACAAGGAGGCCTCGGAGAACGTCTACGTGATCCCGACCTTCTTCGGGCTCAGCCAGACGCTCGCTGGTAAGGGCGTCGCGCCGGTCTACCGCTGGCCGGCATACGGCTCGTGGCCGTACGGCGAGATGTACGTCAAGTAACAGGACCAGCGTCCAGCCTTAGGTAGGATCTAGCACAGGTCCCCGGGGGAGCGGCGAGGCCGCTCCCCCGGGGACGCAATATTCGCTCACGAATATTCGGTAGCGGAGGGCAGGTCGCGTGTTTGCATACCTGGTTCGCCGAGTCCTCTTGATGTTCCTGCTCCTGTTCCTCCTCAGCGTCTCCGTCTTCGCGCTCTTCAGCATTCTGCCGGGCGATCCCGCTCGGCTGACGTGCGGCAAGGCCTGCACCCCGGTGATCATCGAGCAGAACCGCCATCGCCTCGGCCTGGATGAGCCGCCCCTGACCCAGTACGTCAAGTTCGTGTCGGGCATCTTCGTCGGGCGCACCTTCTCCCCCGACTCACCCCAGCCGATCAAGTGCGAAGCCCCGTGCCTGGGATACTCCTTCACGCGGCACGAGGAGGTGATGGCGATCATCGCGCGCTCGGCCCCCGTCACCCTCTTCCTTGCGATCGGGGCATTCGTCTTGTGGATCTCCGTCGGACTGACGTTGGGCATCATCGCCGCGCTCAACCGTGGACGATGGGGGGACCGGCTCATCATGGGCATATCCCTGGTCGGCTACTCGATGCCGTCCTTCTTCATCGGGCTGGTGCTGATCTTCTTCGTCATCATCAAATGGAAGTTCCTGCCATTCCCCTCGTATATTTCGCCGTGGGAGAACCCATTCCAGTTCTTCCAGACGATGCTCCTGCCGTGGATCGTCCTGGCGAGCCTGTATGCGGCGTTCTACATCCGACTCACCCGCAACCAGGTGCTCGAGGTGCTCGGCGACGATTACGTGCGCACCGCTCGTGCCAAGGGGCTGCCGGAGCGCAGGGTCGTCGTCAGGCACGCGCTCCGGGCGGGGCTGACCCCGATCGTCACCGCGGCCGGACTGGACCTCGCCGGCCTGCTCGGCGGCGCCATCATTTCGGAGAACATCTTCAGCCTCCCCGGGCTCGGCTCGCTGGCGGTGACCTCGATCACCGATTCGGACCTGCCGATCATCACCGGGCTGACGCTCCTGACGGCATCGATCATCATCTTTGCCAACCTTGTCGTGGATCTGCTCTACGCGGTGGTCGACCCGCGGGTGCGGATCGCATGATCGAGGAGCGCATCGCGCCGATTCGCGGCTCACTCGAGCGGCCGTTCCTTTCCGTAACGAACCTCTCGGTGAGCTTCCCCACCGAGGACGGCCTGGTCCAGGCCGTCGACGGCGTCTCGCTCTCGTTGGAGCGCGGCAAGACGCTCGCGATCGTCGGCGAGTCGGGCTCCGGCAAGAGCGTCACCGCGCAGGCGATCATGGGCCTCGTCAACCGGAAGGCCGCGAAGGTCTCGGGCGAGATCTGGCTCGACGGCCAGGAGCTGCTGCGCCTGCCACAGGACGAGGTCCAGGAGCTCATGGGCTCGGAGATCGCGATGATCTTCCAGGACCCGATGTCGAGCCTGCATCCCTTCTATCGGATCGGCGACCAGATCGTCGAGGCGATCCAGGCCCACCGGCAGCTCGGACCAAAGGAGGCCCGCGCGGAGACAATCGAGATGCTTCGCCATGTCGGGATCCCGGCGGTCGAGCGTCGCGTCGACGCCTATCCGCACCAGCTGTCGGGCGGTATGCGCCAGCGCGTGATGATCGCGATGGCGCTGATCAACTCCCCCCAGCTCCTCATCGCCGACGAGCCGACGACGGCGCTCGACGTGACCGTTCAGGCCCAGATCCTCGAGCTGATCTCGAGCCTGCAGGACGAGTTCGGGACGACAGTCATCCTCATCACGCACGACCTCGGGATCGTGGCCGACGTCGCCGACGACGTCGCGGTGATGTACGGCGGCCGGATCGTCGAGCTGGCCTCGACCACGACCCTCTACGATCGGCCCGAGATGCCCTACACGCTGGGGCTCCTCTCCTCGGTCCCACGCATGGACCGCAAGCTGCCTGAGCGGCTCGACCCCATTCGCGGCAATCCGCCGTCGCCGATCAAGCTGCCGAAGGGCTGCGTCTTCCAGCCACGTTGCGACTACTGGGAGCGCGTCCCCGGCGACGCCTGCAAGACCGATCGGCCCGAGCTCCTCGAGTCGGAGCCTGATCACTTCGTCCGCTGCCACCTGAAGATCGAGGAGCGCCAGCAGATCTCGCGAGACGTGCGGCAGATCCTGGCGGGAGGCACGCAGTGACGCTCGAGACCTCTCAGCTCGAGACCCCTGCGAAGGAGGTCCTCCGCGTCACCGATCTCCGCACCTACTTCCCGGTCCGGTCACGGGGGATCATTCCCCGCACCGTCGGCGCGGTGAAGGCGGTCGACGGCATCGACCTGCGCCTCAACGGCGCCGAGACCCTCGGGCTCGTGGGCGAGAGTGGGTCGGGCAAGACGACCGCGGCCAGGTCGATCCTGATGCTGGTCCGCCCCACCGCCGGCAAGATCGAGCTCGATGGGCAGGAGATCACGAGCCTCTCGTCACGGGCCCTGACGCCGATTCGGCGCAAGGCGCAGATGATCTTCCAGGATCCGTACAACGCCCTGAACCCGCGCCACACCGTCGGCGGGATCATCAGCGCCCCGTTCAAGGTCCAGGGGGTGGTGCCAGCCGGCGGGATCAAGAACGCTGTCCTCGAGCTGATGGAGCGCGTCGGCCTGAACCCGGAGCACTACAACCGCTATCCGAACGAGTTCTCCGGCGGCCAGCGCCAGCGGATCGGGGTGGCGAGGGCGATCGCGCTCCGGCCGAAGCTGATCGTGTGCGACGAGCCGGTCTCGGCCCTCGACGTCTCGATCCAGGCCCAGATCCTCAATCTCCTCCGGGACCTCCAGCGCGAGTTCGGGATCGCCTACCTCTTCGTCGCCCACGACCTCGCGGTCGTCCGCCAGATCTCGCACCGCGTGGCGGTCATGTATCTCGGCAAGATCATGGAGACCGCGTCACGGGAGGTGATCTACTCGACACCGCTCCACCCGTACACGCACTCGCTGCTCTCCGCCGTGCCGATCCCGGATCCAAAGCGCCAGGCGCATCGGAAGACACGGATCGTGCTCCATGGCGACCTTCCGAGCCCGATCGATCCGCCGAGCGGGTGCGTCTTTCGGACGCGCTGCTTCCAGGCGCAGGAGCGCTGCGCGGTGGAGGTCCCGCCGCTCGTCGAGCTGGCACCCGGCCACCATGTCGCGTGCCACTTCCCGATCGCGGTCGAGGACCTGCCGGCACGGGTCGAGGTCAAGGCGGTCGCCGCGGGCGCTGCGATCGACGTGACGCCCGAGGTCGAGGTGGTCGAGGCCAGGCAGGAGACTGCCCCGCCCGCGCCCAACCCCTGAGTCGCCGGGCGCGACTGCCGCCCCGCGCCGCATGAGCATGCTGCCGCCGGGTTAGGCTTCCGCCGTGGAGTACCGGATCGCACTGGCGCAGCTGGCGCCGCGTCTCGGCGAGGTCGACGACAACCTTGAGCTGGCCCGCGACTGGCTGCGCCGCGGCGCGGCCGAGGGCGCGCAGCTCGTCGCCTTCCCCGAGCTGGCGCTGACCGGCTACCTGCTCGCCGACCTCGTGCCCGAGGTGGCCATGCGGTCGGACGACCCACGCCTGCTCGGCCTCAGCCGCGAGGCGCCCGGGGTGGTCGTGGCGATCGGCTTCGTGGAGGAGACCGCTGCGCATCGCTTCTGCAACAGCGCCGCCCTCCTGCGCGACGGCGAGCTGATCGGCCTCCATCGCAAGGTCTACCTGCCGACCTACGGCATGTTCGACGAGGGGCGCTTCACGCGTGCCGGGGACCGGATTCGAACGCACCGGGTGGGGGAGCCGCTCGGCAGCATCGGGCTCAGCATCTGCGAGGACTTCTGGCATGCCAGCCTGCCGATGCTCCAGGCCCACGCCGGCGCCAGCCTGCTCGTCAACCTGGCGGCGGGACCGGCGCGCGCCCCGGGCAGCTCCGCCGGGCTGGCGGCGATCGCCGGCTGGCACAAGATGCAGGACACCTACGCGCTGCTCGGCACGGTGGCCGTCGCCTTCTGCAACCGCGTCGGCAACGAGGAGGGGCTCACCTTCTGGGGCGGTTCGCGGCTGCTGGGGGCCGACGGATCGACGATCGCCGAGGGTCCGCTCTACGAGGAGGCGCTCGTGGTCGGATCGGTCGAGACCGATGACCTGCGCATGCAGCGCTACAGCCTCCCGCTCCTCTCGGATGAGCGCCTCGAGCTGACCCGTCGCGAGCTGGACCGAATCATCGCCGAGCGCGCCGCGATACCGCCACCGGACGAGGAGGAGGCGTGACCGCCGCCCTGCCGGAGATCGATCCGGCCTCCACGCTCGAGGTGATCACGGCTTTCATCCGCTCCCAGGCCCAGCAGACGGGGTTCCAGCGGCTGGTCGTCGGCCTCTCCGGGGGCGTCGACTCGGCGACCGTCGCGTACCTCGCGGCGCGGGCGATCGGCCCCGACAATCTGCTGGCGGTGCGCATGCCCTACCGCAGCTCGTCGGCCGACTCAGAGGCCGATGCGATGCGGGTGGTCACTGCGCTCGGCTGCCGGACCGAGCGGGTGGAGATCACGCCGATGGTCGACCCGATGCTGGCGCTGATCAGCGGCGACGACGAGGGGGCGCTCCGGGTCCGACGGGGCAACGTGATGGCGCGCCAGCGCATGATCGTGCTCTACGACCGATCGGCGGCGTTCGACGCCGTCGTGGTCGGCACCAGCAACAAGACCGAGGCGCTGCTCGGCTACGGCACGCTCCACGGCGACATGGCGTGCGCCTTCGCGCCGATCGGCGACCTCTACAAGAGCCAGCTGCGCGCCGTCGCCGGCGCGCTCGGGGTGCCGGAGCAGATCCTGGCCAAGCCCCCGTCGGCGGACCTGTGGCCCGGCCAGACCGACGAGGACGAGCTGGGTGCCGGCTACGACGACCTCGACCGGATCCTCTTCGCCCTGGTCGACCGCCGCTGGAGCGTGGACCGCTGCGTGGCGGCAGGGCTCGACGCCAAGCTGGTCACCTGGGTCGAGCAGCGGGTGGCGCGGAACGAGTTCAAGCGGCAGACGCCGCCGGTCGCCAAGCTGAGCCTGCGGACCCCCGGCATCGATCATCTCTACCCCCGCCGGCGCCCGGGCTCACGGCGGGGGAGCTGAGGGAGGGTGGCCGGCCGCCTCCTGGTCGTCGGGACACCGATCGGCAACCTCGGTGACCTCACGCCACGGGCGGCCGACGCGCTGCGGAGCGCCGACCTCGTGGTTGCCGAGGACACCCGGATGGCCCGTCGCCTCCTCTCGCACCTCGGGGCCAGGCGTCCGACGATCAGCTTCAACGACCACTCGCCCGAGGCCCGGCTCGGCAACCTTCTGGAGCGCCTGGCGCGGGGAGCCACGCTCGCCCTTACCACCGACGCGGGGATGCCCGGCGTCTCCGACCCCGGGGCGCGCCTGGTCGCGGCGGCGAGAGCGGCCGGAGCCTCGGTCGAGGTGCTGCCCGGCCCGTCGGCGGTGACCGCCGCGGTCGCGGCCTCGGGGGTCGAGGCGGTCGGCTTCGTGTTCGGCGGCTTCCTTCCCGCCCGGCCGGCGGCGGTGCGTGGGGCCGCGCTGCAGCGCCTGCTCGGCGCGAGCGGGTCGACCGGCCTGCCGCTCGTGCTGTACGAGGCGCCGCACCGCGTCGGCGCGCTGCTGACGGCCCTGGAGGAGCTCGTCCCCGATGCGCGGGTGGCGGCCTGTCGCGAGCTGACCAAGCTGCACGAGGAGGTCGTGGCCGGGAGCCCCGGCGAGGTACGGGCGCGGCTTTCAGAGGTCCGCGGTGAGCTGACCCTCGTGATCGGCCAGCTGCCAGCGCCGGCGGAGCACAGGGGGCTCGAGGTCGACGCGATGGTCGCGGCCGCCAATCGGGCCGGCCTGAGCGCGCGGACCACGGTCGAGCTGCTGCGCGCCGCCGGCGTTCCACGCCGGGAGGCGTATCGCGCGTCCCAGCCTCCCGCGTCGATAAGCGAGGACTAATCGGCGGATAACGACGCATCCGTAGCCTGAACGTCATCCGGTGGCCGCCTCGCCCGGCGCGCCGTGAGCCCGAGATCGGGCAGGAGGATTGGTCAGGCATGAACAAGGTGTTTCTGGTTGGGCGACTCACCCGCGACCCGGAGCTGCGCACCCTGCCGAGCGGAAAGCCGGTCGCCAACTTCGTGGTTGCCACCAACGAGTTCCGCGGCAACGGCGCGCCCGAGCGCACCGAGTACCACAACCTGGTGGCGTGGGATCGGCTGGCGGAGATCTGCGGGCAGTTCCTCTCCAAGGGCCAGCTGGTCGACGT
>Ga0326597_10011902_pt1 | contig 11495 bp, 10 predicted proteins | sample RVTome_12_FD_203789 | JGI IMG/M metagenome (GOLD analysis project Ga0326597, IMG submission 203789) | Soil microbial communities from uranium-contaminated site in the Upper Colorado River Basin, Wyoming, United States - RVT100D185 | ecosystem: Environmental > Terrestrial > Soil > Contaminated >...
ACGATCTGGCCGATATGATGATGACGGTCGGCAAGAAGGTTGAGGAATTGATCGCACGGCTGGCGCAAAAGGCGCGTGCTTCCGGTATTCATCTGATCCTCGCCACCCAACGCCCGTCAGTGGATGTCATTACCGGTCTTATCAAGGCCAACATCCCCAGCCGTATTGCCTTCCAGGTTTCTTCCAAGATTGATTCCCGGACTATCCTGGATCAGATGGGTGCGGAAACACTGCTTGGACATGGTGACATGTTATATTTACCGCCGGGTACAGGATTGCCGATACGTGTGCACGGTGCATTTGTCGCTGACCATGAAGTGCATAAAGTGGTCAGTGAACTCAAGAAGGATGCTGAAACTGATTACCATGATGAGATTGTACGTGGCCCGGCCGATGGCGGCGCTGATCCTATACCCGGCCTGGATACGCCCGGTAACGACATGGATCCGCTCTATGATGAGGCTGTCAGGATAGTGACCGAGACACGCAAGGCCTCCATATCCTATATCCAGCGCCGCTTGAAGATTGGTTATAATCGCGCGGCACGCATGGTGGAAGAGATGGAAAAAAGCGGCGTGGTGGGCCCACTGGAATCAAATGGCAGCAGGGAAGTTATTGCGCCTCCGCCACCGGAGTAACAGTTAAAGTGAAAAGATAAAAGAGAATACTTTTGATTGAATACAGAATCGGGAAAATCAATGTTAAAAAACAAATTCGTTAAACCGGGTATTTTACTTTTCACTTTCCACTTTTCACTTCTCACCGGGATCTCCGCAGAAGAAAACAGGAACCCGCTTGACCATTTTCTGAACAAACTGGAAAGTTTTCAGGCTGATTTTGTCCAGACATTATCCAATGAACATGGCGTGGCACTGGAAACTTCATCAGGCGTGGTTTACATGCAGAATCCGGGCAAGTTCCGCTGGGATTATCAGGAACCATATACACAACTGATCATTACTGATAGCAAAACCCTGTGGCTTTATGATGAAGACCTGGCCCAGGTCACGATACGTAATATAGAAGAATCCATCAATAATACCCCGGCGGCTATTATCAGCGGGCAGGAAAATATAGACAAATTTTATGTCACTGTAGATATGGGCAATATCGATGGATTTGACTGGATAGAACTGACACCGCGAGATATTGAAAACCAGTACAACAGTGTTCGACTGGGTTTTAATGATGATAATCTTGGCATGATGGTCATGTTTGATAATCTCGGGCAGGTTACCCGCATAGATTTTCTTAATCCGGTACGTAATAAAAGATTCGGCGGGCCATTGTTCACATTTGAAACGCCCGAAGGTGTTGATGTCGTCGATGAACGTACTGTATCAGGGCAATAAATCAGGCGTGTATCCTACGGTGTACCTGGTTTAGGTTTTTCACTGGATTACACACTATATGCCTGCATCAATTGATTATCATCCACTGGCTGACCGGATGCGGCCCCGTTGTCTGGATGATTTCGCCGGGCAACAGCATATCCTGGGCAAAGAGAAACCCTTACGCACAGCAATAGAGCAGGGACGACTTCATTCCATGGTGTTCTGGGGTCCACCGGGTACCGGTAAAACCACGCTGGCACGCATCATCGCCAGTTCCTGTGATGCGCAGTTTCTTACACTCTCGGCTGTATTGAGTGGTGTAAAAGATATACGTGCTGCTATAGAACGCGCGCAACAGTATCGCGAAGTATATTACAAGGATACGGTATTGTTTGTTGATGAAGCCCACCGGTTCAACAAATCACAGCAGGATGCCTTTCTCCCTTATGTAGAAGACGGGACAGTAACCTTTATTGGCGCTACCACGGAGAATCCTTCGTTTGAACTCAATAATGCCTTGCTGTCCCGCGTGCGTGTTTATGTGCTGAAGTCACTGACACCGGATGATATCAAAGTAATTATTGAAAAAGCATTAGATGATAAAGAACATGGTATTGGTGAACAGGAACTGGTTATTGATAAAAAATCCATACAAAAACTGGCTGAAGTTGCTGACGGTGATGCCCGCCGTGCACTGAATCTGCTCGAGATTGCCGCTGATCTGGCAGAAGGGAATAAAATCACCAATGCATTGCTGAATGAAGTATTGACTGGTGGCGGGATCCGGCGATTCGACAAGGGCGGTGAGGCATTTTACGACCAAATCTCGGCACTGCATAAATCCGTGCGGGGATCAGCGCCTGATGCAGCATTGTACTGGTTTGCACGGATGCTGGATGGCGGTTGTGATCCACTTTATATTGCACGACGGGTAGTACGCATGGCCTCGGAAGATATCGGTAATGCCGATCCGCGCGGATTGCGGCTGGCACTGGATGCGTGGGAAACACAGGAACGGCTGGGTTCACCGGAAGGTGAACTGACGATAGCACAGGCCATTGTTTATCTTGCCTGTGCTGCCAAGAGTAATGCAGCGTACAAAGCATTTAATGCCGCCATGCAATCGGCACGCGAACATGGCTCTCTGGAAGTGCCGTTGCATCTCCGGAATGCGCCGACAAAACTGATGAAGGAACTGGATTATGGCAAGGAATACCGTTATGCCCATAATGAACTCGAAGGATATGCCGCCGGAGTATCTTATTTCCCGGACGGAATGCAAGAAGAACAATACTATTATCCGGTGGACCGGGGTATGGAGATCAGGATTGCAGAAAAGATTGCACACCTGCGCGAACTGGATAAAAACGCAAAAAAAAGAAAATGACGGCTTCTTGATATAAAATATATTGGATAAACAAAAGTTGTCATTTCGAGCGTAGCGAGAAATCTTTGATTAGTGCAATACAACAGCAGATTTCTCCCTTTGGTCGAAATGACAAATAATAAGCAGATAAATTTTATGACCCAAATAGTATTCATCGCAGCAGGCGGGGCCATTGGCGCATTGCTCCGTTTCTGGATGTCCCAGGGTATCTATACTCTGCTGGGCCGTGGATTTCCTTACGGTACCCTGTCTGTCAACGTGCTGGGTTCGCTGGTAATGGGTATATTGTATGTGTTTTTATATGAACGCATGAATATGAGCCCGGAATGGCGGGCGGCACTGGTTATCGGACTGTTGGGAGCATTTACGACCTTTTCCACTTTTTCAATTGAAACCCTGAATCTCCTGGAGGCCAGCGAACACCTGAAAGCATTCGTGAATATTCTCCTGAGTATTTCGCTTTGTCTGGTGGCCTGCTGGTTTGGCATAATAGGCGCGAGGCAGTTATGAACGAAACTGAAGTATTGATTGTCCGGATATATCTCCATGAAGCCAAGGCGCACCAGGCGGAGTTATTGAAATACCTGCATGATGAAAGCAAGGTGCATGGAGTCACGGTTTTCCGTGGTATTACCGGTTTCGGAAGTTCCGGGGAATATCATTCTTCCACGTTGATGGACATGTCGCTGGATCTGCCTGTCGTTGTAGAGTTTTATGATGAACCAGACAAGGTCAAATCAATAATCGAAGAGTTAAATAAAAAGATTAAACCCGGTCATATTGTTTACTGGCCAGCAAAGATTAACCTGTAATATTGTGCATTTATGTCAACTCCTGATGTTACAGCAAAAACAGTCTATTGATAAAAATACACATGGCAGGTTAATCTATACTATATTTCTGAAAGGAAATGGCATACTTCCTTAAAAACCGTCCCATGGACTAATGATGCCTGCGAATTTCCATTGGTAATGGAACAAACGTAGGTACACAGATGTAATACCTCCATAAGATTCCAGAACCTGTATATATTATATAAATACCGGAAGGAGACATTATGCCAGCAGATATCACACCACTGATTGTTGGGTTGCTTATTTTTCTTTCCAGCCTTGTTTCCCTCTGGCTTGGATTATCAGTAGCAATTATTGAGATCACATTGGGCGCAATTGCCGGTAACCTGGGTCTTCAGACTGAAGAATGGATGTTATACATGGCTACTTTCGGCGGTATACTTTTGACCTATCTGGCCGGAACAGAGATAGATACCCAGCTTATGAGGGAAAAATTCAAGGAAAGTTTTATTATAGGTATATTTTCATTTTTGTTACCATTCACAGGGGTCTTTTTATTTGCCCACTATGCCATTAAATGGGATATCAATTCCTCTCTGATTGCAGGCATAGCCCTGTCAACCACATCCCTTGCAGTGGTTTATGCCGTGCTTGTAGAAACAGGGTTAAATCGGACAGAACTTGGAAAAATTTTAATGGCTGCAACATTTATTACAGATATGGGTACAGCGCTTGCCTTGAGTATTGTTTTTATCAAACCATCCTTGTACACAGGATTGTTTATATTGGTTTCGGTAATCATAATTGTATTTGCTGCAGGATTTTCACATCGTGTTTTTGAAAATCCGCTATTAAAAAACAAAGTTATAGAACCTGAAATAAAATACGTATTTCTGTTATTATTGGCTTTTATTTACTTTGCAAATCTTGGAGACGGGCACGCAGTATTGCCCGCATTCCTTCTGGGACTTCTAATGTCGAAACATTTCAGCGAAACGTCGCAGACGAGAGAATTGCGAAACCGGTTGCGTACAGTTGCATACGCCGTCATTACACCACTGTTTTTTATCGTAGGCGGCATGAAAATATCATTCGTACTGATTTATTCAGCGTTTGGATTGTTTCTTGCCTTTTTTATTTTAAAAATAGTAACCAAATTTATTGGAGTGTATTTTTTTGCGAAACGGTACTTGCCAGGTGGGAGTATGTATACTACCTTGCTGATGAGTACCGGATTGACATTTGGCACTATTTCCAGTGTGTTTGGATTGAATGCCGGGTATATCGATCAGGTACAGTATTCAATACTGGTAGGTGTGGTAGTAGCATCAGCAGTTATTCCCACATTTATCGCACAGAAATGGTTCATGCCAGTACACTCTGAGGATGTCCTGGATATTAATATCAATAATAATCAACGCTGAATTTTATATATGCTGGATCCACATCTGTTACGCAGCAACCTCGAATCAGTTATCAATGGGTTGAGCAAGCGCGGCTACAAGCTGGACACTGAAGTCATCACTGAACTGGAAGCAAAACGCAAACAAGTACAAATCAAAACACAGGAACTGCAGGAAGAACGCAATGTACGTTCCAAAGAGATAGGCAAGGTCAAGTCCCAGGGTGGAGATACGGAGACTTTGCTCAAACAGGTGGGCGACCTGGGTGATCGGCTCAAGGATAGCGAAGCAGAGCTCGAACAGATACAGGAGGAACTGAATTTTATCCTGATGAGTACACCCAATATTCCACATGCATCTGTGCCGGAGGGAGCAGCGGAAGCAGACAATAAGGAAACCAGGAAATGGGGCAGATTACCAGAGTTTGATTTTGATCCTAAAGACCATGTGGATCTGGGTGAGGCACTGGGTCTGATTGATTTCGAATCAGCCACACGCATTACAGCATCACGTTTTGTAGTCATGAGCGGCGCCATAGCCAGGCTGCACCGGGCACTGATCCAGTTCATGCTGGATATTCATACCCAGGAACATGGTTACACTGAAGTCAATGTTCCCTATATGGTCAATGCAGAGAGTATGCGTGGTACCGGGCAATTGCCAAAATTTGAAGAGGATTTATTTTCTATTCCACAACAGGGGTATTATCTGATACCGACGGCGGAAGTACCGGTAACCAATCTCGTCCGTGACCAGATTATCCCATCAGAAAAAATGCCATTGAAATATGTCTGTCACACACCCTGTTTCCGCAGTGAAGCCGGCTCCTATGGTAAGGACACGCGCGGCATGATCCGCCAGCACCAGTTCGAAAAGGTGGAACTGGTACAATTGGTCAAACCGCAGGATTCCTACCAGGCACTGGAAGAACTTACCAATCATGCTGAAGTTATTTTGCAAAGACTGGAATTACCCTATCGTGTAGTCGAACTTTGCAGTGGTGATCTCGGTTTTTCATCCGCCAAGACCTATGACCTCGAAGTCTGGTTACCGGGACAGCAGAAGTACCGTGAGATCTCCTCTTGCAGTAATTTCGAGGATTTTCAGGCACGCCGCATGAAAGCACGCTGGCGCAATCCAGAAACGGGCAAGCCGGAATTAATGCATACCCTGAATGGTTCGGGGCTCGCGGTGGGACGTACTTTGGTTGCAGTTATAGAAAACAATCAGAATAGAGATGGTTCTGTCAATGTGCCGGAAATTTTGCATGGTTATATGGGTGGGAGCATACTCATTAAGTGAAAAGTGAAAAGTGAAAAGTGAAAAGTGAAAAGTGAAAAGACTTGTGCTATTCAGGTTTCGGAGGAGATGTCTATGAAGCGCCTCTATCGGTGGTTCATTTTTGCTGCAGTTTATTTTTCCCTGCAATCCGTCGCCATGGCCGCAATCAAACTCGGTACGGTGACGGAATTTGATGTGGATTCCGTTAAAAAAACAGTCGAGGTTAACGGGTTTTCATTTACGGTTACTGATGTGGGGGAGGGTACACCAGTAGTTTTACTGCACGGTTTCCCGGATTCGCGCCATGTCTGGCGTTACCAGATACCCGCACTACTGGATGCCGGTTATCGTGTTATCGCACCTGATCTGAGAGGTTTTGGTGAATCATATCGCCCTGAGGGTGTAGAAAACTACACTATAGACAAACTGGCTGCCGATGTTGTCGGCATCATGGATGCGCTTGGTATACAAAAGGCCAGCGTGGCAGGACATGATTTCGGTGCCGGACTGGCCTGGTTTACAGTTGCGCATTACCCGGATCGGTTTAATAAACTGGTGGCCATGTCAGTGGGTGTTACCGGAAACCCCGGCTGGCAAATCATCGAACAACGTGAAAAATCCTGGTACTTTGATTTTTTTAACAAGGAAGGTATAGCTGAAGAAGCGTTAAGTGCGGAAAACTTCAAACTGTTCCGGGAATTGATCCGCAACCAGGGTGATCCGGATCGGTTCTTTGCCGACATGGCTCGCCCCGGTGCATTGACTGCAGCGCTGAACTGGTACCGGGCCAACACCCGGGGATTCGGTAAACGCATTACGGAACCTTTGTTTCCGCTAATTAATGTCCCGGTCATGGGCGTCTGGAGTAGCGGTGATCACCATTTGCTGGAACCGCAGATGCAGGAATCAAAATGGAATGTTACCGGCCCCTGGCGTTATGAACGCGTGGAAGGGGCGGGCCACTGGATGATGCTGGAAAAACCTGCTGTGATTAATGAATTATTGCTGGATTTCCTCGGACAATAAATTCATTCAGTTTGATGCATGCAGGTTTTGTAACACTTCCTCCAGTTTTACCTTGGCATCACCAAAAAACATGCGTGTATTTTCCTTATAGAAAAGAGGATTATCTACACCGGCATAGCCTGTGGCCATACTGCGTTTCATGACGATAGTGGTCTTGCCTTTCCAGACTTCCAGTACCGGCATGCCGGCGATGGGGCTGTCCGGTTCTTCCTGTGCTGAAGGATTGACAATATCATTTGCGCCGATGACTATCGATACATCAACATCCGGAAAGTCTTCATTGATCTCATCCATTTCAAATACTATGTCATAAGGTACGTGGGCTTCAGCCAGTAATACATTCATGTGTCCCGGCATACGGCCGGCCACCGGGTGTATGCCAAAGCGAACATTCACACCTTTTTCCCGCAATGTTTTTGTAATTTCAAAAACTGTATGTTGTGCCTGGGCCACGGCCATACCGTAACCCGGTACGATCATGACTTCCCTGGCATCAATCAGCAGACTGGAAACCTCATCTGCTTCTATTGCTGACACTTCACCGGCTTCAGCACTACTGGATGCAACGGTGCCGCCACTGGTGCCAAAACCACCGGCAATCACTGCAATGAACTTGCGGTTCATGGCGCGGCACATGATGTAACTCAGGATTGCACCACTGCTGCCGACCAAAGCGCCGACTACGATTAGCAAGTCATTGTTCAGCATGAAACCGGTCGCGGCGGCCGCCCATCCGGAGTAGCTGTTTAACATGGAAACCACGACCGGCATGTCAGCGCCACCGATAGCCATCACCATGTGGATGCCAAATATCAATGCAATGGCTGTCATGATGGCCAGTGGTACGATGCCTGCACCGGCGGCGGATTGATCGATAAATTCAAAACATAACCCGATGGATGCTATCAGCAAAACCAGGTTAAACCAGTGCCGCCCGGGTATGAGCATCGGCTTGCCGGTTATCTTGCCACTGAGTTTACCGAAGGCAATGACTGAACCGGTAAAAGTAACCGCACCGATCAATATGCCGAGATAAGTCTCCACATCATGTATGGTTTTGTCTACACCCGTCATGCTCGGGTCATGCCCCATAAAATTGGCAAAACCAACCAGCACTGCGGCCACACCCACGAGACTGTGAAGTATGGCAACCAGTTCCGGCATCTGCGTCATTTGGACCTTTTGCGCAAGGATGTAGCCGATGACACCGCCAATGATCATGCCACCAATCAAAATACTGTAATTAGCGGTGACAATTCCAAAAATGGTGGCAAGCAAAGCAATGCTCATTCCTGTCATGCCGTACAGATTGCCACGGCGAGAAGTTTCCGGATGGCTCAGTCCGCCCAGGGCAAGGATGAACAGAACAGTGGCAGCAATATATGAAGCAGTAACGATACCTGCCGGTAATACAAAAATTCCTGATGGCATGATTGCTCCCCTTATTTCCTGAACATCTCTAACATGCGCCGGGTTACAGCAAAACCACCGGAGATGTTGATGCTTGTTATTAGTATGGCGATACCGGCCAGTATCATGATCCATTTTTCAGATGAAGAAATCTGGATCAACGCGCCAATAATGATGATGCTGCTGATGGCATTGGTCACACTCATCAGCGGTGTATGCAGGGCCGGGGTAACATTCCAGATCACCATGTAGCCGATAAAACAGGCCAGTACAAATACGGTAAAGTGCTGCATGAATTCAGGCGGGGCAGAAAGCCCCATGCCAAATAATACGGCACCACCAATGATAAAGGGTAATAACAGACTCCATACACTGGGAGGCGCTGCCACTTTCGTGACCGGTGCCGCAACTTTGGCTGCCGGTTTGGCCGGTGCTGCAGACAATTTCGGCGCTGGTGGCGGCCAGGTAATCTGGCCATTGTTAATAACAGTCGCACCACGAATGACTTCGTCTTCCATATCAACGTTGATGACACCATTTTTCTCTTTGCACATGTCCGTCAGTAAATGACGGATGTTGGTGCCATAAAGCTGGCTGGATTGTGTCGGCAAGCGACTGGGTAAATCCGTGTAACCGATAATAGTGACACCGTGTTTATGGACAACCTTGTTGGCCTCGGTCAGTTTGCAGTTTCCGCCCTGTTCAGCAGCCAGATCGACGATCACGCTGCCTTCTTTCATTGACTTCACCATGTCTTCAGTAATGAGCTCTGGAGCTGGTTTGCCCGGGATCAAGGCGGTGGTGATAATAATGTCCACTTCCTGTGCCTGTTTGGCAAAGAGTTCCATTTCGGCCTTGATGAATTCCGGGCTCATGACCTTGGCATAACCGCCAACGCCGGAACCTTCTTCCTTGAAGTCGAGCATCAGAAATTCCGCGTCCATGCTTTCAACCTGTTCTTTTACTTCAGGACGAGTATCAAAGGCGCGTACGATGGCACCCAGGCTTTTTGCGGTACCAATGGCGGACAATCCTGCGACTCCGGCACCGATGACCATCACCTTGGCGGGTGGAATCTTGCCGGCGGCAGTAATCTGCCCGGTAAAAAAGCGTCCGAAATTTTGTGCAGCTTCGATAATGGCCCGGTAACCGGCAATATTGGCCATGGAACTCAAGGCATCCAGTTTTTGCGCACGGGAAATACGGGGAACGCTGTCCATCGCCAGAACGGTGACTTTTTTTGCAGCCAGCCGGTTCATCAATTCCTTGTTCTGGGCTGGCCAGATGAAACTGATCAGGGTCTGGCCCGCATGCATGAGTTCAATTTCTTCTTCTGCAGGTGCACGGACCTTGAGAATAATGTCCGCAGAGGACCAGAGAGATTTTGTGTCACTGATAATTTCTGCACCAGCGTCTTTATAAGCATCATCAGTATAATTTGCGGAACTGCCAGCACCGGTTTCAACGGCGACAGTGAATCCGAGTTTATGCAGATGTGTGATGACTTCAGGCGTGCTGGCGACGCGTCTTTCCCCGGAAAAAATCTCAATCGGGATACCTATTCTCATTATTATTCTCCCCTCGATATTTCAAGCGAACCTGTGTATTTGGCCAATCTGGCGACCAAAAGAAGTGCAGATGCTAGCATCAGGAGCCACTACTGGCAATATGTTGCCACGCAATAAAAAGCCCGGTGGTACCGGGCTTTTAGTGTTTAACAGTGGTTGCTTAACCGATGTTGCTGGCTTAATCTTCGCCGGCAAATGCACCTAACAGATGGAGCAGGCTGGTAAAAAGATTATACAGCGAGACATACAACGTGACCGTGGCCATGATGTAGTTGGTTTCACCACCATGGACCATCTCGCTGGTCTGGTACAGTATCAGTCCGGACATGAGCATGACAAACACGGCAGACACTGCCAGAGCTAGGGACGGGATGCTGAAGATCAGGGCGCCGATGCCGGCGAGGAACGCGGTCAGTATGCCTACCATCAGGTAACCGCCCATGAAACTGAAGTTCTTGCGGGTTGTCAGGGCATAGGCAGAAAGACCCAGGAAGATCGCGCCGGAGCCACCCATAGCCAGCATGACCAGTTGTGCTCCATTGGAATAGAAAGTGAGATAAGCGTTAATCATCGGTCCCAGTGTCAGACCCATAAAACCGGTCAGGGCAAAGACCGAGAGCAGTCCCCAGGCACTGTTTCTGAGGTATGAGGTTAAAAACAACAAACCAAAGTAGCCACCCAGGGTCACTATAGCCCCCATAAATGGCATGTTGGTAGCGATGGAAATACCGGCCGTCACCGCACTGAACAACAGTGTCATGGATAGCAACATATAAGTATTCCGGATCAGCTTGTTGGATGCGAGTGAGGATTCAGCTGGCCGGGCAACGGCATATTGATGCTGACTCATGGTTTTAAACCTCCGATAGATTGAATTAGTCAATAATATAGGGATATGACGGAATAATTCAAGTGAAGTTCTATGTCAACCAGACTAAAAACTCATACATTTTCCATGACATATCAGTGCTTTGCTCAATGATTACAATGGGGTATGCTTTCGCCCCTTAGTGTCCCCATCGTGGATGCTGTAAACCCCTCGCCTTCAGGCGAAGCAAGATGTTGCGAAATGTTCGCGTAGCGAACATGAGCCTAAAGCCCTCTCCCTTCGGGAGAGGGTAGGGTGAGGGAAAGAGATCAGGATAATGTTGATGGTACGGTTTCCCTCATTCCCATCCCTTCTCCCGGAGGGAGAAGGGAGTAAAGCCGGCTTCAAGCCGGCAACATATGAAGCCACCGGCTTACAGCCGGTGGTAGTTCACTTGCAAGGTATGGTTTAACTTACAACTTTT
>Ga0326597_10011903_pt1 | contig 11494 bp, 6 predicted proteins | sample RVTome_12_FD_203789 | JGI IMG/M metagenome (GOLD analysis project Ga0326597, IMG submission 203789) | Soil microbial communities from uranium-contaminated site in the Upper Colorado River Basin, Wyoming, United States - RVT100D185 | ecosystem: Environmental > Terrestrial > Soil > Contaminated >...
CGTCGATGTCGCGCGAGAGGAAGTCGGGCGCCGCCATGCCGATCTGCAGGTGCTCGTCGCGGAAGATGTAGCCGGCCGCGCGGCGGCCGTTCTCGTGCTCGGGGTGCTCGTCGACCAGGCGCCGGTACAGCGCCTTGGCGCGCGCGACGAGCTGCTCGTCGTCGCTGCGCTCGAGCGCGCGCCCCTGCTCGAAGAGCACCCCGGCGCGCACGTCCTCGCCGGAGCTCCGCGCCGCCAGCTCGTCCATCAGGCCGAAGGCCGCCGTGCGCCCCAGGTAGCCCGGGTACTCGCTCGCCTGGCGCGCGAGCGCCGTGACGATCTCGCCGGCCCACTCCTCCCCGCCGTGCTCCGTCACCAGCTCGAGGCACAGGCGCGTCAAGGCGGCGTAGGCGCGCGCCGGCTCGATCCCCGAGTACGTGAAGTTCTGCACGCACCACAGCCGCGCCCGGCCGTGGCCGCCCTCCGCCAGCTCCGCGAAGCGCGGGAAGAAGGCGGGCGCCGGCGAGCTGGGGAGCTCGCCGCGCTCCTCGGGCGCCGCGTTGCGCCACCCGGTCACCAGCTCACGCCAGGCGTCCATGGACAGCCCGTACTCGTGCTCCAGGTCGAAGTACGCCGCCGTGAGGTCGCCGGGCGCGCCGCCCTCGGCGCCCCGATCCTGCGCGCTCGCGCGGGCGGCGAGCAGGCACGCCCCCGCCAGCGCGATCGTCCTTAGCTGAGACCACTTCATGCCGATCCGTCCTTCCGTCGTCCCGGGCCCGCCCTGCCGGCGAGCCCGGATCGTAGCATCGCCGCCGAGCGACGTTCCCGCTCGGCGGCGATTCCGGCGCGGCGGGCGTGGCCTATACTCCCGCGATGGACCGCTGCGCCAGCCCCTCGGCCACCCGTCCCGAAGCCGACGCCCGCGCGGCGGAATCGGCCGCGCTCCCGGCCTGGGAGGCCCCGCTCGCGTCCCTGGGGCGCTCCGGACCGGCCGGAGACGAGGTCGCGCGCATCGCCGACGGGGTGCTCGAGGGCCGGCGCATCACGCCCGAAGAGGCGCTCTTCCTGCACGACCACGCCGACGTCCTCACCCTCGGCGCCCTGGCCGACCACGTGCGGCGCGCGAAGCACCCCGAGCCGATCGTCACCTACATCGTCGACCGCAACGTCAACCCGACCAACGTCTGCGTCACCGACTGCGGCTTCTGCGCCTTCTACCGCCGGCCCGGGCAGGAGGGCGAGTACCTGCTCACGCGCGAGGAGATCGTCGAGAAGGCGCGCGAGACGGCCGAGCTGGGCGGACGGCAGCTCCTGATCCAGGGCGGCCACCACCCGGCCATCAGGACCGACTGGTGGTGCGACCTGATCGCCGACCTGCGCGCGCGCTTCCCCGAGCTCAACTGCCACGCGCTCTCCGCGCCCGAGCTCGACCACCTCGCCAGGCTCGACAAGCGGCCGGTCGAGGAGGTCATCCGCGACCTGAAGGCGGCCGGGATGGGCAGCGTGCCCGGCGCCGGGGCCGAGATCCTGGTCGAGCGCGTGCGCAAGGTCATCGCGCCGAAGAAGATGAAGACCGAGCGCTGGCTCGACGTGCACCGCAAGGTGCACGCGGCCGGCCTGCGCAGCTCGGCCACGATGATGTTCGGCCACGTCGAGACCTCGGCCGAGCGCGTCGAGCACCTGCGCCGGCTGCGCGAGCTGCAGGACGAGACCGGCGGCTTCACCGCCTTCGCCTGCTGGAACATGCAGCCCGAAGGCGTGCCTGAGCAGTCGAAGTACCCGCGCTGCACGACCCCGGCCATCTACCTGCGCGTGCAGGCGCTCAGCCGCGTCTTCCTCGACAACTTCGACAACGTCCAGACCAGCTACGTGACCCAGGGCGTGAAGATGGCACAGGTCACGCTGCGCTACGGCTGCAACGATTTCGGCGGCACGATGCTCGAGGAGAACGTCGTCTCGGCCGCCGGCTGCTCGCGGCTCGAGTCGATCCAGGGCATCGAGCACGCGATCGAGCGCGCCGGCTTCCTGCCGCGCCAGCGCAACAGTTGGTACGGCATCGTCGACCCGCGCCACGACGGCGCGACCTTCCCCGGCTGTGCTGAGGAGGCGGCCGTGACGGCCGACGCGCAGGAGGCGGCCCGCTCGGCGAAGGCCGAGGAGACGGCGCAGTGATCCAGAGCACGCTGTCCGAGGAACGGCTCGAGCGCGGCGCGCGCGCCGCGGGCCTGGGCGCGATCGCCGCGAAGGTGCTGGCCGGCGAGCGCCTGTCGCTCGACGACGGCCGCGCGCTGTACGAGACGCCCGAGCTGCACGTCGTCGGCGCGCTCGCCAACCACGTGCGCGAGCGGCTGCACGGCGACCTGTCGTACTTCAACGTCAACCAGCACGTCAACTACACGAACATCTGCAACAAGCTGTGCCGCTTCTGCGCCTTCCAGCGCCTGCCGCGCCAGGAGGGCGCGTACTGCATGACGCCCGAGGAGGTCGCGCAGCGCATCCGCGACCAGCTCGGCGAACCGGTGACCGAGGTGCACATGGTCGCCGGCATCAACCCGAGGCTCCCGTACGACTACTACCTCGACATCCTGCGCGCGGTGAAGGCCGTTCGGCCCGCGATCCACGTCAAGGCCTTCACCATGGTCGAGCTGCACGAGATCGCGCGCGTGGCAAGGAAGCCGCTCGAGGACGTGCTGCCGGAGCTGATCGAGGCCGGTCTGGGGTCCGTTCCCGGCGGCGGCGCGGAGGTGTTCGCCGAGCGCGTGCGCCAGGCGACGTACCACCTGAAGATCTCGGGCGGCGAGTGGCTGGCGATCGCGCGCAAGGTGCACCAGGCCGGCCTGCGCTCGAACTGCACCATGCTGCACGGCCACATCGAGACGGTCGACGAGCGCCTCGACCACCTCGACCGCCTGCGCCGCCTGCAGGACGAGACCGGCGGCTTCCAGACCTACGTGCCGCTCTCATTCCACCCCGAGAACAGCGAGATGGCCGACGTCCCCGGCCCGACGGCGCTGGACGAGCTGCGCGAGATCGCCCTCGGGCGGCTGATGCTCGACAACGTCGCGCACGTCAAGGCCTACTGGATCCTGATGGACGTACCCGTGGCCCAGCTCGCGCTGGCCTACGGCGCCGACGACGTCGACGGCACGGTGGTCGAGGAGAAGATCTACCACGAGGCTGGCGCCACCACGCCCCAGGCCGTGCAACGCGAGGAGCTCGTGCGCTGGATCCGCGACGCCGGGCGCGTGCCGGTCGAGCGCGACACGCTCTACGGCGTCGTTTCCTCCGCCTGAGGCGCGACACCGGCCGCGCGGGGGTGTCGCGCCGCCGCCGGCCCCGCTACCCTCTGCGCGTGCAGCGTCGCGGCCCCCATCCTCCCCGCCCGCGCCCCGCGCTCCGTCCCCGGAACGGCGGATCGCTAGCGAGCACCCGCGGACGATGATCGCCGACCTCGGTGAGCGCCGCGAGCAGGACCTCGCGACCTACGACGTGTGCGTCGTCGGCTCGGGGCCGGCGGGGATGACGGTCGCGCGCGAGCTGTCCGACTGCGGCCTGTCGATCTGCGTGCTCGAGAGCGGCGGGCGGCGGCCGACGCCGCACGGCGACGCGCTGCGCAAGGTGCGGAGCGAGGGGATCCACATCAAGGAGTACTCGCGCGAGCGCGTGCTCGGCGGCGCCTCGACGACCTGGGCCGGGCTCTCCAGCCCGCTCGATCCGGTCGACACGCGGCCGCGGCCGCACGTGCGTCACTCGGGCTGGCCGCTGTCGGCCGACGAGCTGCGGCCGTACTACCAGCGCGCAGCCGCGCGCTACCGCTTCGCGCCGCTCGAGCTCTACGGTCCCGCGGGCTTCGGGCAGCTCGAAGCCCGCGGCGACCTGCGGCCCGGGTGGAACGAGCTGGAGCGCAAGGTCTTCCTGGCCGCGGCCGAGCCGCAGGACTTCGGCGCGGAGTGGCGCGACGTGTTCGACGCGCCGGGCGTGGACCTGTACCTCGACGCGACCCTGGTCCGCATGGAGGGAACGGACGGCCGCGTCGAACGCGGCCTGCTCAGGACCTCCGCCGGGGGCACCCTCACCGTCGCGGCGACCGTGTTCGTGCTGGCCGCCGGCGGGATCGAGAACGCGCGCATCCTGCTCGCCTCGCGCGACCTCTGCCCGCGCGGCCTGGGCAACGAGCGCGACCAGGTCGGGCGCTACATGATGAACCATCCGAAAAGCTACTTCGGGCTGGTGCGCCTCGCTCGGCCGGTCACGGAGCTGCCGTACTACTTCGGCTGCCTGCACCGCGGGTACGCGGGGTACGCGGGCTTGCGCCTGCGGGACGAGCTGCAGGACGAGCGCGGCCTGCTCAACTGCTACGTGCGCTTCGAGCCGCTCTTCCCCTGGTCCGACTGCCTCGGCGTCGAGGCGCTGGTCTACCTCGTCAAGCACAGCAAGTCCTTCTTCCGCGGCTGGAAGGAGCGCCGCCGGGGAGAGGTGATCGCCCTGCGCGACTACTCGGAGAGCGGCGACGACTCGGACTTCCAGAACGAGCGCAAGTCGGGCCTCGCCTGGCTGCGGATGGTCGCTCTGGTGCTGGTGAACCTGCCGGCGGTCACGCGCTACGCGTACTTCCGCCTGCGCCGGCGCGCGGCCCCCGAGGTGCGCGTCGCGCGCGTGCGCAACTTCATGGAGATGGCGCCCGATCCCGACAACCGCGTCGTGCTGGGGAACGAGACCGACGCCAACGGAGAGCCGCTGCCGGTCGTGCGGCACGACACGGGCGCGCTCGACCGGCGCTCGCTGATCGAGCTGCACCGCGCCCTGGCGGCGGAGCTCGAGCGCAACGGCCTGGGCCGGCTCGAGGGCCGCCTGGAGGAGGCCCGGCCCTGGCCGGTCGACCGCGACGCGTCGCACCACATGGGCACGACGCGCATGGGACGCGACCCGGCCACCTCGGTAGTCGACCCGGATTGCCGGCTGCACTCGGTCGCCAACGTGTACCTGGCCGGGGCCTCGGTCTTCCCCACCAGCGGCTGCGCCAACCCGACCTTCACCCTGGTCGCGCTCGCCATCCGCCTGGCCGAGCACCTGCGCCGGGAGGTCTTCGCGCGCGGCGGCGAGCACGTCGCGCCCGCACCATGACCGGCACGGAGCGCACCAAGCGCAGGGTGCTCGTCGTCGGCGCCGGCGAGCGCGTGCGCGCGGACGTGCTGCCGGTGCTGGCGCTCCTGTCCGACCGCTACGAGCTCGCCGGCGTCCGCGCCCGCAGCGCGCGCACGGTCGAGAGCGGGGGCGCGACGGTAACAGTCGAGAGCCTGGACGAGCTCTCCGCCGCGACGGTCGCGGGCTGCGACCTGGTCTACGTCGCGGTGCGCAAGGAGGCAGTGCCGGCGGTGCTCGGGCGCCTGGCGGCCTTCGACCTGTCGCACGCCGACCTCCTGATCGAGACGCCGGTGCTGCTGTTCAAGCACCTCTCCCATCTGCGGCGCATCGGGAGCTTCCGCGCCGCCTGGGCGGCGGAGGACACGTCGGCCCTGCCCTGGCTCGACACGCTGCGCGCGGCCAGCGCGCTGGTCGGCGAGCCGCGCGAGGTCCTGCTCGACCGCTCGGCCTGGCGCTACCACGGTCTGGCCATGATGAAGACGCTCCTGCGCAGCGAGCGGGTCACGAGCGCGCGCCGCCGGGACGCGCCCGCGACCCAGGCGCGCATCGACCTGCGCTTCGCGGGCGGCGCGCGCGGCCGCCTGCTGGAGCCGCGCGACTACGCGGTCGGGCACTTCGTGCTGAGCGGGAGCGCGGGCGCGCTCACGGACTCGCCCCGCGTGGCGCGCGAGCTCGGGCTGCGGCTGCTCGAGCCCATCGCGCGCGACGGAGCCTGCGCCGGTTTCCGCCTCGGCGCGTTCACGACGGAGCTCGACCAGGTCGAGCGCGAGCTGCTCGGACCGCTCGAGCCCGGCGCGACGGTCACGTCGATGATGCAGGCCGCCAAGCGCGTCGGCCTGTACCGCCACTTCGTCGCGCTGCACGCCGGCCGCGGCGCGTACCCGCTGATCGAGGCGCTCGACGACATGGCGATCGACTACCTGCTCGAGAAGCTCGGCCGCTACGTCGCCACGCCCCTCACGAGCCTGCGCACCCGCCCCGGCCGCGCGCTGCTGGCGGCGGCCATGCGCTTCGCGGCGCGCCAAGGGCCCGTCCGCGAATAGGTGCTCCGCTTCGGCGAGCAATCGTCGTCCCTGGCAAGGCGCAACGACGACCGCGTATCCAGGGCATACGCCGAGGAGGAGCAACGCAGCCAGGGGCGGCGAGGGCCGGCGAAACTGAGCGCTTATTCGCGGACGGACCCTAACGGAAGACAGCCAGCCAGTGCGCCAGGCCTTCGGGCAGGGTGTCGGTGAAGGCGAAGAAGCGCGCGGCGACGCGCAGCACTCCGGCCGAGTCCACGAAGCACAACCACGTGCGCTGGCTCGCCGGCGAGGATTCGTCGGGGTCGTGGACCACGGCGCGCGAGCGGTAGGGCGCGACGCTCACGCGCGCGCCGTGGGCCTCGACCAGCCCGGCCGCGATCGCCGCCAGGGCCTCCCGGCCGATCGCGTCGGGCAGGGCCAGCACGATCGGCTGCGTCGCGCCCTCGCGCTCGAGCAGCGCCGCCGCGCGCGCGGCGTACTTCTGCGCTCGTGAGCGCACCGCCTCGACGTCGGGGGCGGCGCCCTCGCGCTCCAGATCGTCGAGCGGCAGCCACACCAGCAGGCTGCCGCGCGTCGAGGGCGAGAGGCCGCGCACCGTGCGGTTGACCAGCGCCTTGAACGAGACCTCGGGCGGTCGGGCGAGGTCGAGACCGCCCAGCCCGAGGTCGCGACCCAGCGCGCGGCTGCGGTCCAGGCGCTGCACGGTCGGCTCGATCACGCGGATCGCGCCGTTGCTCGTCGCGAAGCCGACGTAGCCCTCGATCGGCTGGCCGTCGGGCGCGTGCCACGTGCCGACGTGCTCGCCCTCGATCCACACGTGCACGGCCGCGCCGTCGACGATCAGCTCGAGCTCGAAGTGCGGGCGCGGCTCGGGGAAGTCGACGCCGCCGCCGCACAGCGCGCCGGGCAGGGCCCCGTCGCGCTCGCGCAGGCCGTGCACGCTCCAGCCGACGTGGGCGATGTCCTCGGTCTCGTCCTTCTTGCCGATCGAGTACATGAAGTCGCCGGCCGAGAACTCGACCCGCACGTTGCGGTCGCGCCGCCCGTAGCCGAGCACCAGCGCGCCGGACACGTAGGAGGTCGTGAAGCGGATGCGGGCCTGGACGCGGTAGCGGCCGGCCTGCTGCCATTCGCCGGCGCGCGCGAAGGCGTGGCGCTGGTGGGCCGCGCGGTCGAGGTCGCCGGTGCCGGTGCGCGGGCGGGCGCGGCCGACGTGCAGGTCGCCGGCCTCCTCGGCGTACCACAGGCCGGGGACGCGCCGCTCCTCGTAGCCCGTCAGGCCGTCCTCGCGCCACTCGCCGGGCGCGATCAGGCGCGCCGGCTGGTCGAGCGGGTGGAACGCGCTGGCCGGCGGCGCAGCGCCGTCCGCGGCGGCCGAGAGCGGCAGGCCGAGCCGCGCGGCGAGCGCGTCGTGGTCGGCCGTCAGCGCCGCCGCGGCCAGCGCCGCGCCCCGCTCTTCGCTCGCGCGCGCCGCCGCGGACAGGGCCTCGAGCAGCGCGCGCGTGCGCGAGAGCTCGCGCAGGAAGGGCGCGGGCGCGCCGCCCGCGTCCCCCGGCCGGCGGCGCGCGCGCTCGATCTCGTTGCGCAGGGTCCAGGCCGGCCCGCCGTCGCCGAGCTCTTCGAGCAGCGCGGCGAGCTCCTGGTCGAACCAGGGCGAGCGCTCGTCGACCTCGAGCGACCAGAGCAGCGCATCGGCCGCCTCACGGCGCTGGCCGAGATCGAGCAGGAGCCGTCCGGCGCGGCGCGCCTGGTCCTGGCCGTAGGCCGGCTCGGCGCGCGCGCGCGACCAGGTCCAGGTCGGACCGTCGTACACCCAGGGGCTGCCGGAGGACGGGACGTCGCCGAGGTAGCGTGCGGTCCACTCGGCGCGCGAGTCCCAGTAGAAGCCCTGCAAGAACGTCGCGAAGCCCTGCGCGAAGGCCTCCATCCCCTGCGGGCGGCCCGCCCGCGCGTCGGCGAAGTGCGCGGCGAAGAAGGCCACCGGATCGGCGGAGCCGCGGCGCGTGTCCGACATGTAGCGCCCGAGCTCCGCGGCGAACGGCCGCCGCCCACCCTCCTCCCAGGTGTCGAGGTAGACGTACAGCGCGTAGCCCGCAACGTAGTTGTCGCGGTAGTCGTCGATCGTGCCCGCGAGCAGTTCCTCCAGCCGGTGCTGCGCGCCGTAGCCCTTGATGAAGGCCGCCTCGACCGTGCCGAAGCTGACGTGCTCGAGCACGAAGCGCTCGTCGCTCGAGTGCCCGAAGGCGCCGCCTGTCCGCACCGCGCGCCCCTCCGCCAGCCAGGCCGGAAGGCCGGGGTACAGCGCGCCGTCGAAGCGGTGCGTCAGCTCGTGCGTCAGGCCGTGGCCGAGGCCCTCGACCGTGCCGCAACTGAAGCGCAGCACGGTCAGGTCGCCGGACTGGAAGCCGCCCGCCCACCAGAAGGGCGTGCCCTCCTGCTCGAGCCCGGCCGCCTCGGGTGCGACGCGCACCAGGCCCGGCCGCCCGACGAAGGGGTCGGTCCCGTACCAGCCGCAAAGGCGCCGGTGGTGGTCCTCGACCGTGGCCACGACACCGAGCAACGTCTCGTAGCCGCACACGGTCTCGACGCGGTACAGGCCCCCGGGCGAGACGCCCAGGCCGGGGTCGGCGAAGTCGGCGTGCGCGCGGGTGAAGGCGCGCTGGGCCGGCTGGTCGAGCGCTTCGAGCTGCTCCAGGGTGAGCGGCTCGCCCTGGCCGCGCGCCAGCATCGTTCGCGCACGCGCGAGCGCCTCGGAAGCGAGGGCGCGCAGGGCGGGCGCGCCGGGCGGGGCCTCGCCCTGCAGGTCCTCGAATCCGGCCTGGGTGCCAAGGCCGTGCAGGATGCGCGCGGCGCGCACGGCCTCGCCCGCGCGCCCGCCGGACAGGGCGCCGTTCATGACGCTCTTCAGCGCGCTCTCGACCCTCGCGCGCAGCTTGGGGGGCAGGTCGAAGGCCAGCGTCAGGTCGCCGGCGCAGGCCGCGCGCAGCGCCGGGGAGGGGCGCGCGAGCTCGAGGCCGGCGCCGGCAGCCCACCAGGCGACGAGCGCCTGGGCCGCGTCGTTGCGCGCGCGCTTGCGGCGCGCCCGGGCGAAGGACGCCAGCTCGGACACCGCGCCGGCGCGCGCCACCGCGAGCGCGCGCGCCTCGGGCGCGGCCGCGTCGAGCGCGGCGGCCGCTGCGCGCGGCAGGTCGGCGCGGCCGCGCGCGTCGGCCGCGGCGGCCAGCCAGGCCTGGGCCCACAGGGCCTGCGCGCCGCCGTCGTCGCGAGAGGCCTCGACCAGGAGCGCCAGCACCTCGGTGGAGTCCGGGCGCCGCACGAGGGCGCGCCGCAGGTGCTCGCAGGCCGCGGGGCGGTCGCCGGCGGCGAGCGCCTCGCGCCCGCGCGCGAGCATGGCATCGGCCGGGTCGGACTGCGCCGCCGGCGGGAGGGCGAGGGCGAGGACGGTGCTGAGGGCGAAGGGGAGGATCCGGTGACGATACGGTGTCTGACACCGTATCGTCACCCCATGCAGATCTTCACCTCGCTCTCGATCGCCCTCGCCTTGGGCCTCGCCGCGCCGGCCGAGGACCTGCGCGAGCACTACGACGTCCAGGCCTACGACCTGCAGTTCGCGCTCGATCCGGACACCCAGACCCTCGAGGGCGTCGTCACCGTGCGCGCGAAGGTCACGGCCGAGCGGCTCGAGACGCTGCAGCTCGACCTGAAGGCCGGCCTGGAGGTCCTCGCGGCCGCCCAGGAGGACGGCCCGGCCCTCGCCTGGGAGCACGCGGGCGATCGGCTCTCGATCGCGCTCTCCGCGCCGCTCGCCGCCGGCGACGAGCTGGCCGTGCGCGTGCGGTACCGCGGCAATCCCAAGGCGCGCGGCGGCTTCGACGGCTTCCACTGGGTGAAGACGCCCTCCGGCAAGCCGTGGATCAACACCTCGTGCCAGGGATCCGGCGCGCACTCCTGGTGGCCGTGCAAGGCGAGCTACTTCCACCCCGAGGACAAGCCCGACGCCGGCACGACCACGCTGCTCGTCGTCCCGGCCGACCTGTACGGCGTCTCGAACGGGCGGCTGGTCGGGGTCGAGAAGGGCACGCCGGACTGGTTCGAGCCGAAGAAGGGCCGCTGGAAGACCTACTCGTGGCGCCACCCCTACCCGCTCGAGACCTACGCCGTCACGCTCAACGTCGCGCCCTACGTCGTGGTCGAGAAGGAGCTGAAGATGCCCGGCATCGACGGGAAGGTGCCATTCGTCTACTACGTCCTGCCCGAGAGCGCGGACAAGGCGGCGCTGCAGTTCGAGGACGTGCCGCGCATGATCGAGATCTACAGCCAGGCCTTCGGACCCTGGCCCTTCCCCGACTCGAAGTTCGGGCTGGTCGAGACGAACTTCTGGGGCATGGAGCACTCGACCGCCGTCGCCTACGGCTCGAGCTACCCGGCCTGGCGCAAGAAGCACGGCGAGACGGACCCCTACGCCGGCCGCAACCGCTACTTCGACTACATCCTGATCCACGAGTGCGCGCACGAGTGGTGGGGCAACGCGGTCTCGGCCGACGACTGGGGCCACTTCTGGATCCACGAGGGCTTCGGCACGTACGCGGAGGGCGTGTACGTCGAGTTCACCCAGGGGCGCGAGGTGGCCGACGAGTACTTCGCCACGCAGCGCCGCGGCTCGCTCGACCCGAACGGCCGCCTGTGGCGCGGCGAGAAGCCCGAGTCGGGGCAGGCCTACACGGGGCTGATCTACAGCAAGGGCGCCACCGTCCTCAACACCCTGCGGCACTACGTCGACGACGACGAGGCGTGGTGGAAGTCGCTGCGCGACTTCAACCTCGCCTTCCGCTACAAGAACGCCGACACCGAGGACTTCCGCGCCATCCTCGAGGGCAACACCGGACGCTCCTGGGAGCAGTTCTTCCAGGAGTGGTTCTACGGCACGGGGGCTCCGACGCTGAAGGGCTCGGTGGCAGCGGGGCGGGACGAGGTGCGCGTCGCGGTCACGGTCGAGGGCGAGTTCCACGTGCCCCTGGACGTGGCCTGGAAGGAGGGCACGAAGGAGGTCGCGCGGCGCGTCTGGCTCGAGCCGGGCGAGAACGTGCTGTCGCTCCCTTCCCGGCGCCGGCCGCAGGGGCTCTCGCTGCGCCACATCGAGCGCGTGCTGTGCACGAACGAGATCGAGGTCGAAGGCTGAGCGCCCCGTCCGGCGCTCAGCGCGGGCTGAACGCCCGCGACCCAAGGGAAGGACTCGGCCCGCGCTGATCCTGTTGGCGGGGGAGGCGGACCCTCCCCCGCATCGGCCGCGACACGCGGCCTCCCCCTCCTCGCCGCCTGATGGGCGGCGCGGCGCCTCCGGCGCC
>Ga0326597_10011904_pt1 | contig 11493 bp, 11 predicted proteins | sample RVTome_12_FD_203789 | JGI IMG/M metagenome (GOLD analysis project Ga0326597, IMG submission 203789) | Soil microbial communities from uranium-contaminated site in the Upper Colorado River Basin, Wyoming, United States - RVT100D185 | ecosystem: Environmental > Terrestrial > Soil > Contaminated >...
TGGGACTCCTCCGTGTCGTTCCACTCAGAATCAAGAAGCGTACCCGCCGGGACGTGGTCCCGCAGCCCGATTCGGACCCACCGGAGCTGGCGACGCGCTCCGTTTCGTCTTCCGACGGGACGAAATGTCCCCCCCTCGCGGAGTCCGAGCAATAAGGATTCACCTCGGGTCGATCCGGCCCCGTTCCTGCGGACTCAACGCAGCACGACAACATGCTCGAGTTGGGAGGACTCATGAACGCCGCTCATCTGCATCTCTTGGTGAACCACCTGCCCTTGTTCGCGGCGCTCTTCGCCGGCGCGATCCTGGCGTTCGCTCTCTACCGGAGCTTGCCGGCTCTGGTCAACGTGGGGCTCGTGCTCGCGCTGGTCGCCGGCGTGGGCGCGTTCGTCGGGTCGCAGACCGGCGAGCGGGCGGAGGGAGTGGTCGAGGATCTACCGGGCGTGACGGAGATGGCGATCGAAGAGCATGAGGAGGCCGCCGAGGCGGCCACCTGGGCCGCGATCATCACCGGTCTGCTGGCCCTGGGGGGCTTGGCGTTACCGGACCGAGCCCATCGCGGGCAGAAGCTCGCCGCCGTGGCCACGCTGGCCCTGACCGTCGTGACCTTCACCCTGGTGGCGCGGGCCGCGAATCTCGGCGGAATGATCCGCCACACGGAGATCTCCGGCGCGGCGGTGACGACGCTCGACAGCCACGCGGGCGGAGAGCTCGATATCGAGCATTGAGGGGCCGGCCCGCCGGGGCGGGGGCCGCTGCTCACAGGCCGAACGGGTAGGTTTCGGGAATGCCCGGGGCCGTCGGAACTCCCCGAAGGGGCTCGAGCGCCTTCGTCCGGTCGAACCAGACGTAGGCGTCGAACTGGCGCGGCAGGGATGCCTGGAAGTAGTGGCTCTGGAGCTCGGTCTCGGGGCGGTAGATGACGCCCACCGCGCGCTCGAGGCGCGGCTCCTCCAGCTCGGATCGCACCTCTTCGCGCACGGGATCCCTCAGCTGGAGAATGAAGCCGGGGACGGCCGATTGGTGGCAGATCGCCTCGTAGCTCCCAGGCCGCGCGGGCCTCAGGGACTTGATCTCCAGGGGCCCGCCCCAGTCGCTCGCGGCCGCGACGGTGCCCCGGTCGGTCCCGAATCCCACGAGAAACGCTTGCTCGGCGAGCCAGCTCCTGCAGAGCCCGCCGATCGTCTCCTGTCCCTGGGCACCCATCTCCGTCGCCTCTGAGTCGCCGACGTGGCTGTTGTGGGCCCACACGACCGCCCTCGACGACTCACCGTGCCAGGCGAGGAGGACGCGGAGCGTGTCGAACATGTGCCGGTCACGCAGGTTCCAGGAGTGATGCCCACCCTGGTACATCACGCGGTAGTACTGCTCCGCGTCGGCCACCAGCCGCGCGTTCTGGACCGCGTCCAGGTAGTGCTCCCCGTCCGCCCTCACATAGTCCAGACGGCTGCCGAGCAGGTCCTGGAGCATCGCCACCACCTCGCCTTCGCAGCGCCGGTAACGGCCCGTGACGACGGCGCGGCCGTACGTGGCCGGGTCGCGCTGCCACGGCGTGAGGCATCCGTAGCGCTCTCGAGCGACGCGGGCGGCGTCCGGGTCTACGCGGTCGAGATAGCCGAGGACCGCGTCGATCGACGTGTAGAGGCTGTAGAGATCCAGACCGTGGAAGCCCGCTCGGGTCTCGGGAGTCCTTTCAGCGTTCCACTCGCGGAGCCAGGCGAGGAAGTCGGAGGTCTCCCGGTTGCGCCACATCCAAGTCGGGAACCGCGTGAAGGGCGGAGGAGCACCGTTCGGTGACACCCCCCGGGCCCAGCGATGGATCTGCGCGGCGTCGGGCCAGTCGCCCTCGATCGCCACCATGGCGAAGCCGTGGCGCTCGATGAGCTCCCGCGTGATGCGGGCCCGCATGCTATAGAACTCGGAGGTGCCGTGCGTGGCCTCCCCGATGAGCACGACACGCGCATCGCCTATGTGAGCCGTCAGCGATCCCAAGTCGGCACCCGAGATCTGAGGTAGGGGCTCAACGACCTCGCGGAGCAGCTGCGCCGCCCCCTGATGAGGAGTCGCACGCGACGTAACCGCAGCGGTACCCTCGACGCGTCCACCGGCCGGAGCGCGCCAACCCTCCTCACCCACGAGGGGTACGAAACGAACCGCGCCCAGGTCCGTGCGCTCGAAGCGGCCGTCGCGCCTCTCCACGCACACCAGGCGTTGGTCGCGGGGCGCGTCACCGACCGGAATGACCAGCCGTCCCCCCAACGCGAGTTGTTCCATGAGGCTCGGTGGCGGATCCGGGCCCCCGGCAGCCACCAGGATCGCGTCGAACGGAGCCATCTCCGGCCAACCGAGTGTGCCGTCGCCGTGGCGCACGTGCACGTTCGTGAACCCGAGCTCCTCGAGTCGCGCCCGAGAGAGCTCGGCGAGCCCGGAGAGTCGCTCGATGGTGTAGACCTCGTCGGCCACGCGAGAGAATACGGCCGCCGCGTACCCCGACCCGGTGCCGACCTCCAGCACTCGATGCTCCGGCCGCAGCCTCGCCTCCTGTGCCATGAGCGCCACGATGAACGGCTGGGAGATGGTTTGCCCCTCACCGATCGGAAGCGGTGTGTCCTCGTAGGCGAACTCCTGGAGCTCCGGGGGGAGGAACACCTCTCGGGGCACCTCCCTCACGGCAGCCAGCACCGCTGGGTCGTGAATACCGGCCCGAGCTAGATGGTCCGCCAAGGCGCCGCGCGCAGCGACGTGGAGCATCATTCCTCCAGGTCTGGAACCAGCCCCTGTTCGCGGTATCGGCTCAGCTTCCTGTGGATCGTGCGACGATTGATCCCGAGGACCTCGGCCGCGGAGGATCGACGCCAGCGGTTGCGCTCGAGCGTCGACAGGAGGTACTCCCGCTCCAACCGCTCGAGCGTCCACTGGTCTGCCTCGGCTCGCTCGAGCAGCTCCGCTTCCTCAGGCGCGTGCCCGTTCCTGGGGAGGTCGAACGGGAAGGTTCGGGCTCCGGGATACATGATGACGGAGCGCTCGAGGAAGTTCTCGAGCTCCCGCACGTTGCCGGGCCACGCATAGCTCACCATCCGCGAAAGCGTCGCCGGAGAGAGCCTGGGTGCCGCGGTTCCGTGCTCGGTGGCGAAGCGGGCGAGGAAGTGGTCGGCAAGCGGAAGAATGTCGTCCGGCCGCTCCCGCAGCGGCGGGACCGCGATCGGGAAGACGTCCAATCGGAAGAAGAGATCCTCGCGGAAGCCTCCCGATGCCACGAAGCGGGACAGGTCCGTGTTCGTGGCCGCGACCAGGCGAAAGTCCACCGAGACCGGACTGCTGCTCCCCACTCGTTGAACCCGGTGGTCCTGGAGGACCCGCAAGAGCTTCACCTGCACATCCGCGGAGAGCGTGCTGATCTCGTCCAGGAAGAGTGTCCCGCCAGCGGCCTCCTCGATCAGGCCCTTACGACTCTGGACCGCCCCAGTGAACGACCCGCGCGTGTGGCCGAAGAGCTCGGCCTCCAGGAGCGCGCTCGGGATCGCCGAGCAGTTGACGGCGATGAACGACGCCTCCGCGCGGGGCGACAGATCGTGTATCGCACGGGCGACGAGATCCTTCCCCGTGCCTGTCTCGCCCGTGACGAGCACGGTGGCCCGAGTCGGCGCTACCCGCTCCACGAGCCGAAAGACCTTCTGCATGACCGGGGTGCGCCCCACGATGGCCGACAGGCCCCTCTCACCGGCCGAGCGACGGATGCGGCGCACCTCACGTCCCGCTGACAGCTCCTCGACCGCTCGGTCGACCACGCGGAGCAGGTCGTCCTCGTCGAGGGGTGTCTCCAGATAGTCGCTCGCGCCCGCCTTCATGGCCTCGACCGCGGACCCGACCGTGCCGTGCGCGGACATGACGATGAACTTGGCGTCGGCCTGCAGGGCGGGTAGGGCGGCCAGGACGTTCAAGCCGCTGACCTTGGGCAGCTCCAAGTCGAGCAGGACGACGTCCACTACCTCCCCGTCGAGCATGTCCAACGCGGCCTGTCCGTCCCCTACGCAGTGGACCTTGAACCCACGGTCCAGGAGCAGATCCTCCAGCTCCTTGCGGCTCGCCGCGTCGGCCTTCGCTACGAGTACCACGGCAGATCCTGCCCTAACGCTCGGGCCCACGTCGAATCACCTCCGCACTCCGGCAGACATGACGATTCTAGCGTTTCCGGGCGCACTCATCCGTCGGGAGGCCGCATACGCGTTGCGTAGTCGATCTCCCCATCGCTCGTGGGGGCACCGCTTGCCTACGTGTGGACCTGCCGTCTCAGGAGCCTGCCCACGTCCGCCATCGCTTCGACGATACGTTCCAGGAAGTCGTCCAGCGCAACGATGCCGACGACCCGTCCCGCATCGTTCACGACGACGAGTCGGCGCACTTCCTTGTCGGCCATCTCTTCCAGCGCGGCCTCGATCGCCATGCCCTCGTGGACCGTGTGCGCCTCGGAGGTCATGACCCGGGCGATCTTCGTCTTCTCGGGTCGCAACTCCTCGGCCACGCAACGAAGGGCGATATCGCGGTCCGTCACGATCCCGTCGGGTAGGCCGTGCGCGTCCGTCACGACGAGCGTTCCCACCTCGTGCTCGAGCATCTGCTTGGCGGCGCTCACGACCGTGTCCTCACGGGAGATGGTCTCCGGCAGGCGTGTGCAGATCGCAGCGACGTTCATCTTCGCTCCTATGCTGTGTGTTCGTCCGCCTGAGAGCCCGACCCCCTTCGAGCGCCTCCGCCCTGCCGCCCTCGGGGGACCGGGGTATTACAGAGCACTCACTTCGAGGTCGTCACCGTCTCACTTGATCTCGATGTGCCTGCTCATGGCCGCTGCCCCCTTCGGCATGTGAACCTCGACGAGACCGTCGTGGAACTCGGCCCGGATCTTCCCGGCCTCGACGTTCCGCGGCAGCGTGAAGCAGCGCTCGAAGGTACCGTACGCGCGTTCCCGGAGATGCATCCGGTTGTGCGCCTCGTCGCGCTCCGTCTTCTTCTCGCCTTTGAGGGTGAGGACGTTGTCGTCGATGGACAGGTGCACGTCGTCCTTCGATAGACCCGGAAGCTCGGCGGTGAGCACGAACTCGCCATCCTCCTCGACCAACTCCACGGCTGGGAGCCAATCCGTCTCGGAGAACAGGGGAGCCTTGAACAGCGAAGCACCGAAGGCGGGATAGTCCGCCCACCGGCGCATCCTGTCACCCATGGTCTCGAGTTCGTGCCACGGGGAGACGTCCGTTCCCCAACGCTTCGTGGTGAGCGCACGCATCGCAATCCTCCTTTCGTCTGGAGTCTCGGCCCGACCCGTTTGGTCGGACCCCTCGCCGCTCCAGCGGCGCACGAGGCGTGCCATGCGCGTTCGGGGAAAGGGGGCCACGAGCGAACTCCGGCACACACCACACGCCCCGGCCGCGACAAGGAGTCCCGAAGGCGGCGCAGGGAGTGAGACAAAAGGGCCCAGAAGACCTGCCGGACCGCGAACTCAGTCGAGTACTTTCTCGTGCTCCTCGAGCAGCTCTTTGACCTCAGAGTCGAAGACCGGCGCGAAGTCGTCGTACCACCGGCCCACGGCCCCAAAGGCCACGGACGTCTTCAAGCAGATCACCTCGTCCGCATCCTCCTCGAGAGCGCGGACGGTTTCGGCGGCGGCCACGGGACAGGCGACGATGCGACGCTTCACGCCGCGCTGTTCCAGCGACTTGAGTGCCGCGCGCACGGTGGCTCCGGTGGCGATACCGTCGTCCACGACCACGACGGTCTTCCCGGCGATGTCGATCGGTTCTCGCCCGGCCCGGTAGAGCCGCTCGCGTTGTTTCAGCTCGATGCGCTCGCGCTCCACGATGCCTCTGATCATGTCCTCGCCCAATCCCAAGGCCTTCACGTGGTCGGCATTCAGGACCACGATGTCACCGGTGGCGATGGCGCCGAACGCGACCTCCGGCTCCCAGGGGACACCCAACTTGCGAACGAGGACCACGTCCAAGGGGGCTCGTAGCCGCGACGACACCTCATAGGCGACCGGCACTCCCCCGCGAGGGAGCGCGAGGACGACCGCGTTCTCGCCCGCAACGGCAGCCTCCACCACCGGGGCCAACTGCCGGCCTGCGTCATGCCGGTCGATGAATCGCACGCGGGTGCTCTCAGAGACGACGCTCACGCCGGGGTCCTCCACTCGTTTTTGGACGAAGTTTGCCATTCTGCACGGCACTTCGCGTGCCGGAAAGCCGCCTATTCTCGAAGAGTCGGGGGTCGGCCGCAACTGGGCAGCGCTCACTCGACCCGGCGCACCCGCCCCTCCAGGGCGGACGTCGCCCGAGAGACCACGCCCTCTGGAGTCCGCCACGTGAACGCCGCGGCCAGCCCCTCGCGTCGGGCCAGCTCAAAACCCGCCTCGGGTCCGAGCACCGTGAGCGCGGTCGCCCACGCGTCGGCCATCGCCCCGTCCGGGTGGACGACGCTGACCGCGAAGCCACGGTAGCGGATGGGATAGCCGGTCTCGGGATCGATGATGTGAGCGTAGACAACGCCTTCGTACTCGTAATAATCCCGGAAGTCGCCCGATGTCGCGATGGCCTCGTCGACGAGGTCGATCGTGCCGAGCACGCCCGGGCTCGTCTCGCCCGGCCCCTCCAGGGCCACGCGCCAGGGCCGACCGTCCACGTGCGACCCCACCGCCCTGAGCTCGCCGCCGACGTCGACGAGCGCGCTTCCGTACCCCAGCTCGCTCAGGGCGCGGCCGATACGATCGGCGGCGAACCCCTTGGCGATGCCCGAAAGGTCGATGCGGATCCCCGGACGAGACTTGGCGATCGTGCCCCTCGCCGGATCGACAGCGAGGCCCTCGCAGCCGACGAGTTCTCTGAGCGCCGCCACACGGGCCGAGTCCGGCGGCGGCACGTCCGTGGGTCCGAAGCCCCACGCGTCCACGAGGGGCGCTATCGTCGGATCGAAGGCACCGGACGACCGACGGCAGATCTCGAGCGCGACCTGGAGAATCTCCACGAGCGTCGGATCGACCGCTACCGGCGCCGTCCCGGCGTATCGCCCGAAGCGCGAGACGTCCGAGGCCGTGTCATACGTCGACATCACCCGGTTCACTCCCGCCAGCTCGCGCGCGATGAGTGCGCCGAGCCCCACCGTGTCTTCGGCGCCTCCGTCCGTCTCCACGAGGACGTCGTAGGACGTACCCATGGTGGCCCCGGAGAAACCCATGATCGTGAGCGGGCGATCGCATCCGTCGGCGACAGCGAGCGCACCGAGGAGCGCGGTTGCCAGTGTAGCGCGAGTCGCCGCGGTCGCCATGATTGAAGTTAGCCTCATCACACACCTTCCGCCCGGCCGGAAGACTCACCACAATCGATGCATCCCGCAACGGCACAGGCCGCCCCGCATGACCCGGGGACGTCCGATTCGGCCCGGATCACAGCATATGACTCCAGAGCGCGCTCGAGGCCCCCAACCGATGGGCGGCATTGGGGTGGGGTCGATCCTCGGGTTCGAGATCCGCCTCGATCTCTCCTGGTTCGTCATCCTCTTCCTGGTCTTCTGGTCGCTGTCCGTCGCCGTCTTCCCCGGCCAGTTTCCGGAACTGCCTCGGAGCGTCCACCTGGCCATGGGCTCGGCAGGCACCTTGCTCTTCTTCGCATCGCTCCTGGCGCATGAGCTGTCGCACGCCGTCGTGTCGCGCTCGAAGGGCATCCCGGTCGCGGGCATCACCCTCTTCATCTTCGGCGGCATGGCGTGGGCGACACGGGAGCCCGACTCTCCGGAGGACGAGATCCTCGTGGCGGGGATAGGGCCGGTCACGAGCTTCGCGCTGGCCGCGCTATTCCAGATGGCCGCATGGGGCGCCGTCTCGGGCGGTTGGGGGACCGCGGTCGGGGGCGTCGCGCGCTACCTGGCCTTTATCAACCTCGCGCTGGCGGTCTTCAACATGATCCCCGGCTTCCCACTGGACGGCGGGCGGGTGTTCCGGGCCGCGGTGTGGAAGCTCACGGGCGACAAGGCCAAGGCCACACGCTGGGCCGTCGCCGTAGGACGGGCCTTCGGCGGAGTCCTGATGATCTTGGGCGGAGTCCAGGCCCTGACGGGCGCACCGCTCGGGGGCCTCTGGTTCGTCTTCATCGGATGGTTCCTGCGGAACCTGGCGGGCACGTCGCTCCAGCAGCAGATCCTGCACGACCTGCTGGCGGGATTCGTCGCCGCCGACCTCATGTCGCCTCAACCCGAGGTCGTATCGGCCCGCCTGCCGGTCGAGGAGCTCGTGCGGGATCGTTTCATGCGGCTGCGTTTCGGCAGCTATCCGGTGGTGGAGGACGGCGAGCTGGTAGGCATGGTAACGCTCGAGGACGTGAAGAAGATGCCGTCCGACACCTGGCCCTCGTCCCGCGTCGCGCACGCGATGACGCTCCTGCACGAGTGCGCGGTCATCGCTCCGAGCACGAGCGTCGAGGCGGCGCTCCAGGAGATGAACCGACCGCACGCGGGCGGGCGAGCGCTCGTGGTGGACCGCGGTCGACTCGTCGGCATCATCTCCGCGAGCGACGTCTCGCGCTGGATCCATCGTCTGCGTGCCGTTGAAGGCCTCGTCGGTCGAACGACATAGCCCCGAAGCCGATGAGCACGGAGCAGCGGAGCGTCGGAGAGTCGCGCTCGACTGTTGACAGGAGCCGCCGCGTAAGGAGGTATTGCACCCGCACATCCGAGAGGAGACTGATCATGGCACGATGCTCCCCCCGTGCACCGACCCTCCCGAGGAGCGCGGCCGTCGGACTACTGGCGCTCCTGTCCGGTGTCGCGGCCTGCAGCGTTCCGAACTTCGAGGGGCCGCAGCTGCAGGACCCGCCCCAAGGCTTTCTGCTCCAGCCGAATCTTGAAGCGCCGCACAACCTTTTCGGGTATCTCCCCCGAGTGTATCACGACGCGTGGGTCCAGTCTCTGCCGCCCTTCAGCTCGATCGTGATCAATGGCTTCGCGGGCACGCTGACGCTCGCGGACGCGCTGGCCGCGCAGGACTCACTACGTGCCCGCCCGCATGATCCCGACATCAGGTTCGGGCAGCCCGAACCGCTCACCGTCGACGGTCGTGACGCGTGGGGTTGGGAGGAGCGTATCGACACACCTCAGCGTGGCATCCCGTGGGTCGCGTATCGGGCGATGGTCCCGTACGACACCATCTCGTACACGATCGAGATCTCGACCGAGGACCCGCTCCTGAAGGCCGAGTCGCCCGCGACGCTCAAGGCGATCATCTTCACGTTCGGGGTCGGAGAGATCGTCTGGAACTGGCCGCTCATCGCGCTCGGCCTGGGCCTGCTGTTCTTCGCGATTCACCTGAGCCGCCAGAGGGCCGCGCGGAGGGCCGCGCAACTACGGTCGATCAACCTGGTGAAGATCAAGAAGAAGGAGACGCCCGAGGCGCAGGACGCGGCCGGCGTGGCGCCCGCAGGCGCTACCGCCCCGCAGTGGGATCGGCCCTCACCGGAGTAGGATGCGGCACCTGAAGTCGTCCTCGACGTTGGCCATCAGGACGGCGAGGCGACTACCGGTCGCCGACCAAGGCGACGGCTACCGCCGCATCAGAATGCGCTGAGTCCCGTCAGCGCCTGACCCAGGACGAGCGAGTGGATGTCGTGCGATCCCTCGTAGGTGTAGACCGACTCGAGGTTGGCCATGTGCCGCATCGAGTGGTACTCGACGAGGATCCCGTTCGCTCCGAGCAGACGCCTCGCTTCGCGTGCGACATTGGTCGCCATGTCGACGTTGGCGCGCTTCGCGAGCGAGACCTGTTGGGGCGTCATGGTGCCCTCATCCTTCATGCGCCCGAGGCGGTAGCAGAGTAGCTGACCCTGCGTGATTGACGTCAGCATATCCGCAAGACGCACCTGCTGGATCTGCTTCTGGCCGATGGGCGTGTCGAACATGACACGCTCCTTGGCATAAGAGACCGCCTCGTGGAGACAGGCCATCGCGGCCCCCACGGCGCCCCACGCGATGCCGAAGCGCGCCTGCGTCAGACACATGAGCGGGTGCTTGAGGCCGCCGGTGCTCTCGGGCAGCATGGCGTCGGCGGGCAACTCGACGTCCTGGAAGACCAACTCGCTGGTGTCGGAAGCCAGCAGCGAGAGCTTCCCCTTCTGGTCTTTCGCGCTGAAGCCGGGCGTATCGGTGGGAACCACGAAGCCCCGGATGCCGCGCACGTCGCCGATGTCGCCGGTCTGGGCCCAGACGACGGCCACGTTGGCCATGGAACCGTTCGTGATCCACATCTTGGCGCCGTTGAGCACCCACCCGTCCGAGGTCTGCTTGGCGGTGGTGATCATGCCGGCCGGGTTCGAGCCGTAGTCCGGCTCGGTCAGGCCGAAGCAACCGATCGCCTCGCCGGACGCCAGCTTCGGGAGCCACGTCGTGCGGTGTACTTCGGAGCCGAAGGCGTAGATCGGGTACATGACCAGCGCCCCCTGCACCGACGCGAACGAGCGCACACCGGAGTCGCCCCGCTCGAGCTCCTGCATGATGAGCCCGTACGAGACGTTGTTCAGCGCGGCGCAGCCGTACTGCTCCGGCAGGTTCGCGCCGAGCACACCCAGCTCCGCGAGCTCCGGGATGATCTCCCTGGGAAACTTCCGCCCCACGTAAGCGTCGCCGATGATCGGCATGAGCCGATCCTCGACCCAGGAGCGGATCGTATCGCGGACCATGCGCTCCTCCTCGGAGAGGAGCGCGTCGATGTCGTAGAAGTCGATGCCTTCGTACCTGGCCATCGGTATGAGACCCTGTGGTCTTGGGTGAGCCGACGCGCGGGGCGAGGGCCAAATCTACGCCGTCGGTCCCCCGGGGGCAGTGTCGGGGGGCATCGCCTCGATGGCATGCGCGTTTCTCCAGCGCATGGCGCCGTAGACGAGCTCGCGCGCGACCTTGGACCCGATCCACACCGCGGCGACGAGCGTCGCCATCCAACCGCCGATCACGAGGTCCGTGGGCCGGATCACGGTCCAGATGTAGAGCGCCACTCCAGCGCCGAAGAGCAGACCGCCGAACCAGCCCCACCACGACGCCCGGTTCCGCGCGAGCGCCCGGCAGCGCTCGCACCAGAGCAGCCGGTCCAGCTCCATCTGGTCACGCGCCTCGAGACAGCGCACGCAGGTGATCTCGTCGGGATAGCGCTCCCGCCACGAGGGCCGACGTTCTCTCGCCAAGCTAGGCTCCCCGGCCCTAGTTCAGCGCCGCCACGAGGGCCTGCGTAAAGTCGCCGGTGCTCGCTGATCCGCCGATATCCGCGGTGCGCACCTTGCCCTCGCGAACGACCCTGTCCACCGCCCCCCGGATCCGCTTCGCGGTCCCGGTATCGTCGAGGTGATCGAGCATGAGGCAAGCGGCCAACAGCAGCGACGTCGGGTTCGCCACGCCCTGCCCCGCGATGTCGGGTGCCGAGCCGTGCACGGCCTCGAACATGGCCGCGTCCGCACCGATGTTGGCGGC
>Ga0326597_10011905_pt1 | contig 11493 bp, 5 predicted proteins | sample RVTome_12_FD_203789 | JGI IMG/M metagenome (GOLD analysis project Ga0326597, IMG submission 203789) | Soil microbial communities from uranium-contaminated site in the Upper Colorado River Basin, Wyoming, United States - RVT100D185 | ecosystem: Environmental > Terrestrial > Soil > Contaminated >...
ATCGCGGCGCACCGTTCGGCACGCCGTCTTGGACGCGACGCACGGCCATCCGCCTCGGACTTGAATCCGCCATCAGCCCGCGTGGACGCCCGCGAAAGGAGCGAGAAAAGTAGAATGTCCCCTTTTTTCCCTCGGCCCACGAAGGACCGTGCCTGTCCGGAATCGGTCCCGATGCGGCGAACCGACCCCGGCCATCAATCCTGTACTGATTGGAGTAATCGACGGAACCGACGGCGCCTTCAGGCGTCTCATCGAATAGACGCTTATTGCGGAGAATCTTGATGAAGGGCCTCACGGGTGGTTATTGGTTGATGATCGGCCTGTTGATCGGGTGCAGAACCGGGGATATCGTACCGCTGGACGATGCGGAGTTTGCTCCCAGACCTTTGCGGCTGGTCCATTATACGTGGCGCGGCGTTAGCCCCGGAGCGGGCTTCCTTCGAACCGAAACAACCGCGGTGGAGATTGACCTGACACAGGGGAAGATCCGCAACGTTTCGTTGGTGGCCAAGCCGCCGAGTCCCATGCTTCCCCACCAGGAGCGTGCCATCCTTGCAAACCTGAACGATCAGGAATGGCGCGATCTTGAGGCCGAGCACAAGAAACTTGTCATTCACGCCATAAAGGCATGGCTGAAAACCGACCAACCAAAGCGGTGCCATTGGGCCGGCTACTATGGGAGCCGGGAGGGGGGATACACGGCGCGGTTGATCGTTTTCACCAGCGCTGGCGAATATAATGTTCTCTGGAATCCTCCGAACGGAGTTGAGGGCGGGGATTCGTGCCCACCGATGCCCGGGTATCAACCGCTGATCGACGCCATCCATACGTGGCCTTCAACTCATCTAACCCAGGGGGCAGGCTGATTTGGTCAGGCAAACTTATTTTTCGCGGTCTTGGCTTATTTTTACGCATCATGCTGGTTTAGGCTGAGTTACATCCTTTACCGGCCTTACCAAATGTTCCCGCCCCTTGCTTTTTACATCAGAGCGGGGTATACTTAGGGCGTGGCAGTCGGTCCCCCCGCCACCTATCAGTTTCCCCAAGCGTAGAAAGAAATACGCCTCGGTTAGGTTGCATTCTGTGTATTTTACAACACAGACTCTAATCTTTTCCGGTGCGAAGCGTCCTGGCGCACCCAGGGGGCGTACTATTGTTTGAGGGACACTCGTTATGGGTCAGGAAAGGGCCCAATACGACCGCTGGGAGAGGCGGTCGGAAGGAACGGGGTGATTTATGCAGCTTGTTGAGGTTGCCCAATCAAAACGACCGGTGGGAGCGTCGCTCAGCGTTAAAACGCCCAGCGATGCTGTAATTCGTCGCTTGGCCGCCGAGGATCAAGTTCTGTTGACCAAGCTTTTGACCGAACCAACGGATTACGTCGACCATCCGAGTTTTGCCAATCAAGACACCGAATTAACGTTATTTGCCCGCGAGGCTAAGCTAAACCGCATTTTTCCGACGCGCTTCGTGGAGACGAGTGACCCGATTTCCGCGGCGGTATTGGGCGGTGAGCGTGTCTCGACCCTGAGTTACCAGCAAGAGCAGCATCTTTTCAGCAGGTACAATTATGCCCGAATGCAGGCGGCGCTGATCCTTCGGGAGCACGCGGGCAAACGGTTATCCGCGATGGCCACGCGTCGATTGCTGGCATGGGGGCATCGTATGCTCGCGGCGCGGAGCGTTATCGTACGCTTGAACATGCCCCTCGTTTTGGCCATGGCCAAGCGAACGCGCCTCAGCAACATCGATTTCAACGAGATGGTCAGCGAAGGCAACATGGCCCTGCTGCGAAGCGTCGAGAAGTTCGATTGTTCGCGGGGGTTCAAGTTCAGCACTTACTCCTGTCGCGCGATCCTGAAGAGCTTCTCTCGCGTGGCCATGCGGGCGAGCCGTTATCGAGGCAAGTTCCCGGCGGAGTTCGATCCCGCCTTGGAGCGAAGCGATTATCAGGATCGACAGCGCGATGGTATCGTTGCCGATTGCGTCGATGAACTAAAAGAGATTTTCCTCGAGAATCTAGCGGATTTGAGCGACGTGGAGCGGAGGGTGATCACTGAGCGGTTCGCCCTGGGCGCGGCCGTTAGCGCACCGCCGCAGCCGAAAACCCTCGAGCAGGTGGGCAACATCATCGGCGTGACCAAGGAACGGGTGCGACAAATTCAGAATAACGCTTTGAAGAAGATGCGCCTGGCTCTGGAGGAACGGTTTTTGGCGGCCTAAACGCCCATCCATCGAAGAGTCCCTATACGAAAACCTGCCGGGGCGGCGAGTCGGAGAACGATCGCCGCCCCGGATCGCTTTACTGAACCTCGTATAAGTCACGCACCGATCTCCGCCACAAGTTGCGTTCTTGGTAAATGCCCGGCGGCCCCCCCGGGTACGCATGTTCGCGAAAGACCCCGCCGGCCCGACAGTTGTTCCCGCCTTTTGGCCGTCCGGCCACCAGGATTACAAATGCCGACGAAATAAGGAGTTACCGTATATTTTGTGTTCGAGGCGTGAATTCTTGAATTTTTTTTGTTACATGCTTGACAAGCATTGGCGAAATGGACTATATTGGACCTTGTTCCGGGAGTTAACCCGGAGAGGAGGCGTGATCAGGGGCAGCAATTCGCTGTATTATCGACACCGGATGCCCCGTGTGTTTGCGCTTGCAGGATTAGTGCGGTCGGTTGTGGGATAGAGCGGGGAAACAGGTTGCATCGGCGCATTTTGTGTAGTGATAGCGGTGTCAGTTCGATGGCACGCGAGGTGCGACTTTGGTCGTACGCTCGGAGCGCCAAGTTGCGACGCGCCGGTCGATGCTTTGGGAAGTCTTAGTGAGGACGCAAGGATATGTTGCCCTTGCGTTTTTAGTATCAGAATGTGAGGCCGTGACCGTCGGCAACCCGCGGGTTGGTGGGCCGACGCGAGCCTTAAGGCGGGACAGAGCGGAAGTCGTGGAGGAAGGACAGATCACATGAAGAGCTATAAGGGTCGTCGACTAGGCGGGCTCCCATCGCAGAGGAGTTTCGGGAATCATGGGTCGCTTGCCGTCGCGCAGCAGAGATGGCGACGTCCACCTCGTTTTTTGACGCGGATGCTCCCAATTGTGTTGGCGGGTTTCGGCGTTCAAGCTGGGTCCGCGCGGGCGCAGTTGCAGATTACCGACGGCTGCATGCAGGACACCTCCAACAAGTACGGCGGCCCGACGAGTCTAAACTGCACGGCAAACGACATCTCGATCACCGCCGTGACCCTTCCCAGCACCCCTCCCGACCCCTGCGATTTTTTGGGCGATACAACCACTTTTGATGCTAACGTGGAAGTGCTGTCAACCGCGACGTCGCGCTACGACATCGGCGTCTACCTAGCCTTGGACAGCGGCAACGCGTTAACCGGTAGTTGCTTGATCTCGACTCTGCCCCGAGCACCAACTGATAACAATCCGGCATGTATCAGCGCTGGAAACCCATTCCCTTGTTGCACCGGCGTCATCGCCACGAGCACATGCGGCTATGGCGACCTCGACAATCCGGGCGACTCCGGCAAGTATTGTTCCCTTGCCGACACGCAGCCGTGCAACGACAATGGAGATTGCACGGGGGATGTTCGGGTCTGCACCGGTTTCGAAACGCCGTTCTTGTGCTGCATGGGCCCCAGCCTGAGCAAAGCTTCGGGCTGTGGTACCTGTCCGGCCGCGAATGCTGCGGGGACGGATTTGTGCGGGGACATTGACGGCAGCGCCGGCGGTCACAACCCGGTCTATTACAAAATCACGGGCATTACCGCGTCCTGTATTGATACGGACGGCGACGGGTTTCTGGACGTCACCGCATGCATGAGCTGGGATAATCAGAGTGGGAACGGGCATTTATGCCGCTCGCCGCTGGCCGCGTTCCCGAACACGCCGTCTAAGTGCAATTGCCAGCCGGCACTGAAAATTCCGATTAAAGTCGCCCGGACGATCCAGGTATGCAAGGATTTGATCCCCTCCACCGACCCCGGCCTATTCAACCTTGAGTTCGACGGGACCACTATTTTCTCTTGCAGCGATGGCACCGGGACGTGCACCACGGGTAGCGGTCCATGCTCCGATGGTTCGGGGACGTGCGAGGCGTCCACCGATCGCACCGACGGCTATTGCACCGCGAACGTTGATGCGGGGGACTGCATGACGGAGGGGGGCTGTAAGCATACGGTGGGCGAAACCGCCGGAACCGGAACCAGCCTTTCCACTTACAGCACCAATATTTCCTGCTTCGAGACCGCGGGACATTGCACGGGCAGTGCCTCAACCTCTTGCCTGCTAAACGTGACTTGCTCTTCGCAAGGCTTCGGAACGTGCGATCTGACACCCACGAAGGTGGCAAACTGCACAAACTGCACGTCCCTTTCGGTTACCGTCCCCTCGAATATGGCCAGCAAGATCGTCTGCACGATCACGAACAACAATTGCGACGACTGCAACGATTGCACGACGGACACGTTCAACGGAACCACTTGCGTGCACACCAACGTCGCGGTGGGAACGGATTGTATTCCTCAAACGGGGCCCGTTGCAGGCGCTTGCAGTTCTACGCAGGACACGTTTGCCTGCACCAATGAGAAATGTGACGGCTTAGGGGCGTGCATCACCACGCCCAACAATAGCAAGTGCGACGATTTGAACGAGTGTACGTTCAACAACTGCAATCCAGGCGGACCGGGTGCGGGTCCGGACGGGTGTGCTTACCCGCCGGTCGCGGATCAAACGGCGTGTACGGTGGACAGCGTGCCATGCACCAAGGACGTGTGCAAGTCCGGTACCTGCCAACACATTGCGGACCACAGTTTCTGCAACGACGGGGCCACGTGCACCAATCCTGATCTGTGCGCGCCTGGTCCGGGGGCCGATGCCAACGGGTGCGTGTTTACCCCTGTTAACAGCAAGTGCGACGACGGCGTGACTTGTACGAGTGATTCCTGCGCCCCGGGGGCCGGCGCCGATCCGGTCAGTGGCTGCGTTTATACGACCACCTCTTGCCCCGATGACGGCCTCTACTGCAATGGGATGGAAATTTGCGATGCGGCTGCGGATTGCATTCACACGGGGTGTCCATGCTGCACAGCTATGACGCCCGTCTGCTGCGAGGACACCGATTCATGTGTGCCCGAGTGCTGCTCCAATGCCGACTGCCCGGACGACGGGGTATTCTGCAACGGTACGGAGGTGTGCGTTGCGGGCGTGTGTGGGCACACGGGGAACCCCTGTTCCGAGGATACTTGCGACTGCACCAAAGTTGTCTGTGAAGAAAGCAATGACAAATGCGTGAAGATCCCTGATCCGGCGTACACCTGCGACGACGGGGCTTTCTGCAACGGAGATGAGTTCTGCGATTTGTTGGCCTCCGGGCCGGGAACTTGCTGCGTCGCGCCGGGCGACCCTTGCACTTCACCGCTTCAATGCAACGAGACGAAGGATTTGTGCGTGGGATGTTTAACCGACGATAAGTGTCCTGACAATGTCTTCTGTGACGGCGTGGAGACCTGTGATTTATCAACCAACAATTGCACCACGAGCGGACCGGACCCGTGCCCGCCCGATCCGTATACGTGTACGATTGACAACTGTATAGAGTTCGGCGGCGGGACTGGAACGTGCAGCACGAAGTTTGACGACACGGTCTGCGACGACGGTATTGCCTGTACGACGGATGTGTGCGATCCGAGTGATCCGGCCGCCGATCCGACGACCGGGTGCGTTTATACCCCGGTCCATTCCTCTTGCAATGACATGAACGAGTGCACGAACGACGCGTGCGTTCCAAGTTCGTGCACGCCGCCCTGCTCCGGTTGCGTGTTTGTGCCCAAATCGGCGGGGTTTGCGTGCGGAAACCAGACCGCCGTGGGCATTTGCGACAACCCGGACATTTGCGACGCCTTCGGGAATTGCACCCAGAACGCCAAGCCGGCGGGCACGCTTTGCCGCGCCGGTGGCGAGTGCGATCCGCCCGAATTTTGTGACGGCATGACGAAGGATTGCCCCGCCAACGCCTGCACGCCCATGGGGACGGCCTGCACCGACGACGGCGAGGAGTGTACGGACGACGAGTGTGACGGGTTCTGCGATTGCATGCATCCTCCCAAACAGGACCAGACGGCGTGCAGCAGCGACGGAAACGTGTGCACCAAGGATGTCTGCAAGAGCGGAGAGTGTGCGCATCCCGGCGAGCCTACTAGCACTCCGTGCGGAAATCAGGCGGCCCTGGGTGACTGTGACGGCGCCGATCATTGTGATGGAATGGGAGGGTGCGACTCGAATATTTCTTCGCCGGGCGTTATCTGCCGGCCGGCGGTGAATGAGTGCGATCTTACGGAGGTTTGCACTGGCACCGACCCGGCTTGTCCGCTGGATGACTGCAAGCCGACGGGCGATCCATGCACTCTGGACTCCAACGAGTGCACGGCGGATGCGTGCAACGGGGTTTGCGGTCCGACTACCGTTGCTTGCGTACATCCGGCTTTGCCGGACGGAACGTTCTGCGGTAACCCAACCTCGAAGGGCATTTGCGACAATCCTGATGAGTGCAAGGGCGGGTCCTGTACGCCGCAGTTTGAACCGGTGACCACCGTTTGCCGCCCTGCGGCCAGTGATTGTGACATCGAGGACTACTGCCCGGGCGATGGGCCTGATTGTTCCGCGGATGCGTGTGTGGCGGCGGATACGCCTTGCTCGAGCGATAATGATAAGTGCACCGACGACGTCTGCAACGGCTTCTGTGGTTGCACTCATCCCGCCAACGCGCTGTGCGGGGCGTGTTGCAATCGTGCGGAGATGGACGGCGGGTGTACGGACGGCGTGGCCCCGCAGGATTGCACGGATGACCCACAGTTGCTGCACTTCCCCGATGAGACGTGCGCGGAAGTGGAAGCGCGCGGCGCCTGTCCGGAACACACGGGAGCTTGCTGCGACGAGGATTCATTCGGCGGCTGCGAAGTCTTGACGGAGACGCTGTGCAATTGCGAAAAATGCGTGTTCCACAAAGACGCACTATGCAGCGAGGTCGAGTGCGCTCACAAGGCGATTCCAACGATGTCGCAATGGGGACTGGCGGTGCTTACCTTGCTGCTGCTGATTGGTGCGAAGATCTACTTCGGGCGCCGTCAGGTTGGTGTCGCGTAAGGGTGAAGAACTAGAACCGTAGTCGAGGCGGGCCCCACGGGGTCCGCCTCTTTTTTTGGGGGGGGCGTAGGAGCCGTCGCGTTGCAAAGTTCGGCGATGGCGCGGCCCATTCGAGCGGATTTCGTATTTGTTTAGCGATCTGCCTCCCTCAATGCTCCCCGGCCGGGGGTGAGGCCGGCTGGGTGCCGGTGGATAAAATGGGATGCCGCTCTAAGCCGAGGAAACGGCTTCTTGGCGTTTGGCCTCGGAGATCAGCCGGGCTATTTCTTCGGCTCGGCTGGGCGGCTTTGCAACCCTTCCTTCGACCGGCGGCGCATCCACATCGGGCCTCGCCAAGTCTAGGGGCCATCCGCCGGCGGTTTCGCCGACCATCGGGGCCCTTGATCCGCCCGAACGGGAGAGCCGTCTCACCGTCTCCGTCGGGTGGGTTTGGCGGATGGACGGACATTCGCCGAGCGTTTGCTCCAGTCGCGACTGGGTTCGGAGGGCTTCTTCCACCCATTCGTGGAGCGTCCGGGTCGCGCGATCGGTTTCGGCGACGAGTTCCGCAAGTCTCTCGTTGGCGTCTTCGCTTGTGCTTCGCATGGCCTCCGTTTGGTGCTGCGCCTTGAGGGTTTCCTCGGCCAGATTGGCGAAGACCTTTCGGACGGCGAGGCACACCTGTTCGAGCTGCGCGGCCTGTGCCTGCGCCCTTTCCGTGATCGTGCTTGGGCCGAGCATGCAATCCGCGATGCGGGTCTCAATCTCCGATGTGTTGCCGTAAAGCGCGCCGATGCGCTCACCCAAGGAGTCGGCGCTGGCAGCGAGATCGCGCAATTGGGCTCTTTCAGTTTCGAGAACGCATGCCGATGAAGCGATTTTCGCGGCCAGTCGCTCGGAGGCTGCGGAAGCATCATTACACAGTGCTTGTTGGCGCTCGACGGACTGATGACCGGCCAGGTTCGCCGAGCTGAGACGATCCAATATCAGGCTGGCGGCCGCGTGATGCGAAGATAGTCGACCAACTTTTTCGTCCGCATGGGCGACAAGTCCTTGGAGTGCGTCATGGACCTGGCTTGCCGAACTCACCACGGCCTGGATTTGTCTCGCGGCCGCTCTACAGCCTTCGCTGGCGGCGGCGATTTGCTCGCATTCCCCGGCTTGGGCGCGGGCCGCGGTCACCCGTTCGCAACCGATCCCGATTTCGATGAGGCTTGACGCAACCTGTTGCTGAATGGCGGCAATACGCTCCCCGGTCGTCCGGATCTCCTGAATAAGTTGCGCGCCGTGTCGGGCGGGCTCGTCGACCGTAGTTTTGAGTTTCGCCGTTAAGTCATTTGCGACCCGCTCGGCGTCCGTCGTTGCGGACGACACATGACCTAGGACTCCATCCAGGCGAGATTTCGCGGAGTCTACCGCCTCGGCTGCCGCCTGCTGCATCGACGCCAATTCGCCGCTCAACGTGGTGCGAAACTGTTCGAGCAGAGAATCGAAATCTCCGCGACATCGGCGGGGCAGCGATTCGGTCAACTGCTTTTCAAGCCGTTCCCCCTCTGCCATTGCCGCCTTTAATGGCGCCGTGATACATTCCAGACTCCGCTCGGCTTCGGCTGTGGCCGAAGTGAGGTGCAGCATGTTTGCATCGAGTCTACCTTGCAACGCATCGACGACTTCTTGGGCATTGTTTCTTACCGCCTGGAATTGGTCGCCTAGCGCGACGCGATGCCGTTCGAGAGAGTCCGCGGCCAATCGTTGCTGGGCCTGTTGGCCTTCGGCGATGGTTCGCTCAAGGGCGATCGCAAGGGCATTCAGCTTGTCGTCGGCCTCGATGGTCGTAGTGGACACTCGCTGAAGCAGCAGGTCGACCTTGGCTTGGATCGCGACAGTCGTCTCGTGGGCGGCGGTCCGCTGCCGTTCGATCGTGCTTTCGGCATCAGCGCAAGTGTGTTGCAGTAGGGATTCCAGCTTGACTCGGGCCTTCTCGGCCGTTACTTGTCCTACCCGTTCACAGACCATGGCCCGTTCGTGTATTTGACGCTCGCAACGCTCGATCTCGGTATTGGACCGGCGCTGGAGTTCGCGCTCACCTTCCTCGACGGTCGTGCGGATTTGAGAACGAATGGCAGCGACCGACTCCTCCGACGATCGCGACACGGAGGCGGCCTGCTCGACGAGTGCAGCGAGTCGAGTTTGTGTAGCTTCCGTGGCCTGTATGCTGGACATTAGCGTCGTTACGCGGTGTTGTACCTCGTCAGCCTTGTCCGCGAGCCGTTCGGCGAACGCGGTGAGTCGAGCCTCCACGTCACCGCCCAAAGTGCAAGCGCGCTCCACGCGGCGGGCTGAGTCCTCGGATTGCGCGGCGATTTCGGAGACGCGGACGAGCCTGGACTCGACATCGCTGGTATGCCGTTCGGCCTGCGCGGCGAGATCGAGAATCCGTCGTTCCATCCCATCGAATGCTTCGATCTTCTGTTGCAGCGCCGGAGCGAGGGACGAGTTCAGACGCTCGCCTCGGCCGATAAACGAGGCGACGTTTTTCTCCACTGCCGCCAGGCGGGCGAGGGAAGCTTCGTTGGAAGTCGTCACTCGCTCGGCGCGAGCCGTCGCCCGCTCCAATCGCGCGAGAAGGAACGTGCCTTTGTTGGGGCTGACGCTCAGGGATTCACCGCTGAATGCCGCACACTCCCCGTCGGCGATGGAAGCCCCGATGACGGCGTTCGCGTCTGACCATGGATCGTCGAAATCTTCTTGTCCGGGGATATTCGCCGAGGCGACGGATGGCTCGATCGGGTCTTGGGGCGTTGGCGCTTCGACTGAACTCGCCACCTGGTCCGGCGGCACTAGGATGCTTAGCCACGGGGCAACTCCTTCGCCTATCGTGGCCAGCCCCAAATCTCGCGCCGCGACGGTTCGCTCGCAGACGGTAGTTCGTGCGGTCGCTTCCTCAACCGTGGTGCGTGAGATACACGGCGTTTGGGCGCTATAGGCGACGAGCATGGTCGCATTGGAGATGCGGTTGATGAGCCGGGGGATGCCCTCGGAAATCTCGTGAATGAGCGAGATCGCTCGATCATCGAACAACCGTGTGTCCCCCGCACCTGCGATTTGCAGACGATGGCGGATGTACTCACTCGTTTCCTTCGGCGTAAGCGGAGAAAGCGTGCGCTCGCCGAAAAGCTGTTGACGTATCCGGGCGAACTCCGGTCGATCCAGGAGCGCCCTCACCAGCGGCTGGGCTGCCAGAATGATGGTAAGAAGCCCTCCGCGATCAACGCACAATTCGGCAAGCGTTGCAAGCTGAGCGATGTTGTCCGGGCTGAGGTTTTCGGCCTGATCGACGATGAGGATCGATCGGTTTCCCGTGGCCGCGTAACGGCCCAGATGCCGACGGAGCCTATTCAGACAGCGGGACTGGCTTTGCGAGGAGGGAAGCGTGACTCCGAATCCTTTGCAGCACTGTCGGACCAGGTCCATCGTCCCACTTGCGGGCCAGGTCACTACGACGGCTTGGTCCGATTTTTGAAGTCGCAATAGAAGGGTGCGGAGCAGTAGAGTCTTGCCCGTTCCAGTTTCACCGATCAGAAGCCCCAATCCCGTGCCGTGGTGGATCTCATAGTCCAAGGCCGCCAGTGCTTCTTCGCACTCGCCCGTGGGGTAGAAAAACTGCGTATCCGCCTGGTCCTCGAAAGGAAGTAAACGTAGTCCGAAAAAATCGCAATACATCGCTTTGGCGCCTCGATAAAGTGTGCTCATCTGCTAGGTCGAGGTTACTGTCGGCCCCGTTACGCGCGCGGCCACGCCCTGAAAGCACATCGGACGTTGCTCGCTTCGGCTGAAGTTATCGGGCAATGTTGGGGGCTTTGGGGGCGCCGGGGGGCCGCCCGCTGGTGCTCCGTCCACGTTTGCGTTGACGGGTTTACCCAAGCCGCCGGATTCATCCGGCGGGCTGTCCGATGGCAATGCGGTTCCGAATGCTTTAGTATCCTGCTTCAACATGGCTAACTCCAACAAATCCAAGAAGATTAAGCCTCGCACCAAGAAACTGGTTTCGGCGCGTTCACATCGAATCGGTCCCTTTTCCGAAACCGCCCAAGGCGACGCGATTAACGTACCCCTTTCTGGATGACTTCCAGTCGCAACCTTGGGCCTCCCGATCGCGGCGAACGGCATATGGCGTATATGCCTTAGCAGTCCGTTGAAGAATGCTGAGTTTTCATGCGGCCCAGCACATCGGTGTGCAGGTCGCGACGCTTCGTCCGTCGTTCAGGTAAGCGACCGATTCATGCCATAGGCATTGCACGTACCGTCGAACCATCGTCCAAACGCCGGAAACCGCGCAAGGCGAGCCCGCCCCCGGAGCTTGCAGG
>Ga0326597_10011907_pt1 | contig 11491 bp, 12 predicted proteins | sample RVTome_12_FD_203789 | JGI IMG/M metagenome (GOLD analysis project Ga0326597, IMG submission 203789) | Soil microbial communities from uranium-contaminated site in the Upper Colorado River Basin, Wyoming, United States - RVT100D185 | ecosystem: Environmental > Terrestrial > Soil > Contaminated >...
CGCCTCCAGCGGCACGCTGCCCGAGGAGATCGCCATCGAGTGGGCCGAGGCCTGGGTCGGCAAGGTGCGCGAAAGACTGGCGCAGACCGCCTAGAATCCGGCAGGAGGAGGAAGCAGGATGGACATTCCGCGCGACTACAACGCCGCCCACGACCTGATCGACCGCAACCTGCGCGCCGGACGCGGCGCCAAGGCGGCATTCCACGACGACAGGGGCGCGATCACCTATGCGCAGCTCGCCGAGCGCGTGAACCGCTTCGGCAGCGGGCTTCTCGCCATGGGCCTGCGCATGGAAGAGCGCGTGCTCATCGCGATGCACGACACCGCCGACTGGCCGGTGGCGTTCCTCGGCGCGATCAAGGCCGGGATCGTCCCGGTGGCGGTGAACACGCTGCTCACCACGAAGGACTACCAGTACATGCTCGCCGACAGCCGCGCGCAGGCGCTGGTGGTGTCGGAGGCGCTGCTGCCGCAGTTCAAGCCGATCCTGGACGGCCTGCCGTTCCTGCGGCACGTGATCGTCGCCGGGCCCCAGTTCGAGGACGTACTAAAGAAGGGAACTGCGGTGCTCGCCCCCGCGCCGACCACGCGCGACGACGCCTGCTTCTGGCTTTACTCCTCGGGCTCGACCGGCGTGCCGAAGGGCACGGTGCATGCGCATTCGAGCATGATCCAGACCGCCGAGCTCTATGCGCAGGGCGTGCTGGGCATCAAGGACTCCGACGTCGTCTTTTCCGCGGCGAAGCTGTTCTTCGCCTACGGCCTGGGGAATTCGCTCTCCTTCGTCCTTGCCGCCGGCGCGACCGCGGTGCTGATGGCCGAGCGGCCGACGCCCGCGTCGGTGTTCAAGCGCCTCGTCGAGAGGAAGCCCACCTTCTTCTATGGCGTACCCACGCTGTACGCCGCGATGCTCGCCGACCCGAACTTCCCGAAGAAGGAGGAGCTCGCGCTGCGCATTTGCGTGTCCGCGGGCGAGGCGCTGCCGCCGCAAATCGCGAAGAGCTTCAAGGAGAAGGCCGGCCTCGACATCCTCGACGGCATCGGCTCGACCGAGATGCTGCACATCTTCCTCTCCAATCGCCCGGGCGAATTGCGCTACGGCACCACGGGCAAGGCGGTGCCGGGATATCAATTGCGACTCGTTGACGAGCAGGGCAACCCGGTGAAGCAGGGCGAGCTCGGCGAGCTGGAGATTTCCGGGCCGACGAGCGCGATGTACTACTGGAACAACCGCGCGAAGAGCCGCTCCACTTTCGTGGGCGCCTGGACCAAGAGCGGCGACAAGTACACGCAGGACGCCGACGGCTTCTACGCCTACGGCGGGCGCACCGACGACATGCTGAAGGTGTCGGGCATCTGGGTGTCGCCGGCGGAGGTGGAAGCGGCGCTGGTGGGGCACCCCGCCGTGCTCGAGGCGGCCGTGGTCGGCAAGGAAGACCAGCAGAAGCTGGTGAAGCCGAAGGCCTACGTGGTGCTCAAGCCCGGGACGAAAGCGAGCGAGGACGAGCTGAAGGCGTACGTGAAGGAGAAGCTCGCGCCGTACAAGTACCCGCGCTGGATCGAGTTCGCGAACGAGCTGCCGAAGACGGCGACCGGGAAGATCCAGCGCTTCAAGCTGCGCGCGTGAGCGCGTGGGACGCCGCGCGCGCAGTAAACTAGCGCCATTCGGCCAATCGCAAAGGACGCACATGGCACTGGGAGACGACAAGCGCGGCAACGATCCGAATCTGGACCCGGCGGCGCTCTACCTCGAGGAAGTGTTCACCGACCGGCGCATCGGCACCCTCCGCCGCATGACCCCGGTCAAGGCCGACGCCACCACCGACGTCTCGCGGCCCGTCGTCTACGTGGGCGAGACGCAGGTCCTCACTCAGGTCGGCACGCTGCCCATCGCGTTCGAAATTCCGGCGGCGACGCTGGAGGACGCGGCAAAGCAGTTCGGCCCGCTCGCCAAGGAGGCGATCGAGCGCACCATGAAGGAGCTGCAGGAGCTGCGGCGCCAGGCCGCGTCGTCCATCGTCGTGCCGCAGGGCGGGATGCCGCCCGCCGGCGGCATGGGCGGCCTCGGCGGTGGCGGGAAGATCCAGCTGCCCTAGGGCGTCAGCGCAGCGGCGGCGGCGGCGGCGGAATGGTCGCGCGCCGTGCGTTGCGCGGCGGCAGCGCGTAGCCCTCCACCGGCACCTTGTGTCCTTTCGCGTACATGCACTGCTGGAAGGCGTGGTCGTAGCGCTGCTGCGCGCTGCGCTGCGAGCTCTGGGCCGCGCCCGTGCCGGCCAGCGCGCCGACGATCAGGCCCGCGCCCGCGCCGCTTGCCGCGCCGTCGTGCCCGCCGATGAGGCCGCCCGCCACCGCGCCCACTGCCGTGCCGATGGCCGCGCTCTTCACGCCGCTCTGCTCGCCGGCGCGGTCGGGCGTGGTGCCGTTCACCTGGAAGCCGGCGTACTGCCGGCATTCGTGGTCGTCGGCGCGGAACTGCTCGAAGCTCTTCGCGCTGCCCGGCAGCACCAGCACCGACGGGCCAGTCGGCGCCGTGGCGCAGGCCGCGACGAGCAGCGTCGCCCCGGCTATTGCGGCGGCTGCGGCTCGATTCGGTGCCATGGGCTCGCACATTGCTTGACGTAGGGATAGTAGGTTGCGGAATCCGGGCAGTAGTACCAGTACTGGTCGGCGTCGCGCTCCCCGCCGTCGGCGTCCTTCTCCACGTAAACGGTGGGCCCTTGCCGCTCCACGATCACGCGTTCGTCGTAGTAGCGCGGATAGTGCGGCCAAGCGTGCCACCACAGCGGCCCGCCGATCACGACGCCGAAGTGCACGCGGCCGCGGCGCCCGTGGGCGTCGGCCGGTCCGGCCACCGCGACCGCGCCGATTGCTGCCGCCACCGCCAGGATCAGAGTCCGCCGCACGAAGCAAAGGCTAGACCTGTACCGGCGCGCTGTGCGTAACAAGGCGTAACAATTTGTATCATGCGGCGATGCGGATAAGCGTCGTCGGCGCCGGCCCCGCGGGGCTCCTGTTCGCGCTGCTCGCCAAGCGGCGCTTCCCGGGCTGGGACATCGAAGTCGCGGAGCAGAATCTCCCCGACGCCACTTTCGGCTTCGGCGTCGTTTTTTCGCAGGGCGCGCTCGCCTTCCTCGAGCGCGATGCGCCCGACCTGCACGCCGCGCTCGCCGCGCGCATGGAATCCTGGCCGATGCAGCGCGTCGTGCATCGCGACGAGGCGATCGACATCGACGGCAACGGCTTCTCCGCCATCGCCCGGTTGCAGCTGATCCGGTTTCTCCAGGAACTGTGCCGCGCCGCGGGGGTCGCGATGCGGTTCGGACGTCGCCTGGAGCAGCTGCCGCCGGCGGACCTGGTGGTCGGCGCCGACGGTCTCAATTCATTCGTACGGGGTACCGCGGGCTTCGCGCCGCGCATCGAATGGCTCACCAACAGGTTCGTCTGGTACGGCACGCGCCGGCGCTTCGAGTGCCTCACGCTCACCTTCCGCGACAGCGCGCACGGCGCCTTCGTCGCCCACCACTACCGCTACAGCCCGGACATGAGCACCTTCATCGTCGAGTGCGATGCGGCGACCTGGCGGCGCGCGGGGCTGGAGCGCATGAGCGATGCCGAGTCGCGCGCCTACTGCGAGCGCGTGTTCGCGGCCGATCTCGGCGGCCATGCGCTGGTGTCCAACAATTCGACGTGGCGGCAGTTTCCACTGCTGCAGAACGCGGTCTGGTCCTCGGGGAACCGGGTGCTCATCGGCGACGCGCTGCGCAGCATGCATTTCTCCATCGGCTCGGGCACCCGGCTCGCCTTCGAGGACGCGATCGCCCTCGACCGGGCGCTCGCCGAGGCGGGAGCAGACGTGCCGCGCGCCCTGGCGGCCTTCGAGCGCGAGCGCCGGCCGGTGGTGGAGAAGCTGTTCTCGGCGGCCAGCGCGAGCTCCTACTGGTACGAGGAATTCCCGGCACGCATGCGCCGCCTGGACGCGCTCGGGCTCGCCTACGACTACATGACGCGCAGCGGGCGCATGAGCGACGAGCGATTGCGCGCCCTGGCGCCCGATTTCATGACGAAGGTCAAGAAAGGGTCTTGATTTCCATGTTCTTAGGTATAGTATTCGAACGATGGTTCAAAGTTTGAACGTGGGTTCTGCGCGCCAGCCCTCGGCGCGCGTACGCCAGCGCAACGAGTCGCGGCGCCTGCACATCCTGCGCGCCGCGGCGCGGGTGTTCCGCCGCCGCGGCATCGCCGCGGCGGGCATGCGCGAGATCGCCGAGGAGGCGGGGCTCTCGCCCGGCAATCTGTATCACTACTTCTCCGGCAAGGACGAGATCCTCCTGTTCTGCCAGGAGCGCACCCTCGAGCGCATGCTGGCGGCCGTCGACGCGGCGCACGGCACGGCGGCCGAGCGCCTGCGTTCCGTGCTGCGCGCCCACGTGCACTGCATGCTCGACGAGCTGGAGGGCGCCACGGCGCACCTCGACGTCGAGGCGCTGCCGAAGAAGCTGCGCGCACCGATGATCGAGAAGCGCGACGCCTACGAGCGGGCGGTGCGCGGGATCGTCGCCGAGGCCATGCCGCGCGGCGACGCGGCGCTGGTCACGCGCGCCATGCTGGGCGCGGTCAACTGGACGGCGCGCTGGTATCGCCCGGACGGCGCGCGGGGCCCGGACGAGATCGCCGAGACGCTGGCCGAATACCTGGTGAAGGGGCTGGCATGAACCGGATGCGCATGACGCTGCGCGTGAACGGCGAAGAGCAGGAAGTCCTGTTCCACTCCTACAAGACGCTGCTCGAAGTGCTGCGCGAGGAGCTCGGCCTCACCGGCACCAAGCACGGCTGCGAGCTGGGCGAATGCGGCGCCTGCGCGGTGCTGGTGGACGGCACGCCGGTGCTCTCCTGCCTCGAGCTCGCGCTCGAGTGCGAGGGCCGCGCCGTCGAGACCGTGGAGGGGCTGCAGCAGGGGGCGGATCTGCACCCGCTGCAGGCGGCGTTCGCCGACCTCGGCGGTGCGCAGTGCGGCTATTGCACGCCGGGCATCCTCATGACGGCAAAAGCGCTCCTCGAAAAGGAGCCCCACCCGAGCCGCGAGCGCATTCGCGAAGCGATCTCCGGGAACCTGTGCCGCTGCACCGGCTACCAGCAGATCTACGAATCCATCGAGGAGGCGGCGAAGCGCATGCGGGAGGCGGCATGAGCGAGAAGGCGAAGACCCGCTTCGAGGTGCTGGGCAAGGCGCGGCGCCGCGTCGACGGCCGCGCCAAGGTGACCGGCCTCACCAAGTTCGCCGACGACATCGTGCTGCCGCGCATGCTGCACATGAAGCTGCTGCGCTCGCCGCACCCGCATGCCGAGATCGAGTCGATCGACCCCGGGCGCGCGGCAAAGCTCCCCGGCGTGCACCTCGTGCTCACCGGCAAGGAATTCCCCGTCGCCTACGGCATCCTGCCCGTGTCGCAGGACGAGTACCCGCTCGCCAACGGCAAGGTGCGCTACGTCGGCGATCCGGTGGCCGCGGTAGTGGCCACCGACGAGCAGACGGCGTTCGCGGCTTGCGAGATGATCGAAGTGAAGTACCGGCTGCTCGCCACCATCGCCACGCCCGAAGAGGCGCTCGCCACGCCCGAGCCGCGCATCCACGAGCATGGCGAGCGCGGCAACATCCACCGCCTGCAGGCGTACGAGTTCGGCGACGTGAACGCGGCGCTGGCGACGTCCGAGCACGTCTTCGAGGACGTCTTCTTCTACGAGGGCAACACGCACCTGCCGATCGAGCAGCACGCGGCGGTCGCCGCGCCCGACGGCGAGGGCAAGCTCACGCTCTGGTCCTCGACCCAGGTGCCGCACTATATCCACCGGGCGCTCGCCCGCGCGCTGCGCATGAACGCGGCGCACATCCGCGTCATCGCCTGCCCGAACGGCGGCGGCTTCGGCGGCAAGTGCGACCTGCACAACCACGAGATCGTGGTGTCGCGCGCGGCGCTCAGGCTCGGCCGCCCGGTGAAGATCTGCCTGAACCGCGAGGAAGTGTTCTACATGCACCGCGGGCGCCACCCGGTGCTGATGCGGATGCGCACCGGGGTGACTAAGGACGGCAAGCTCACCGGCATGCACGTGCAAACGCTCCTGGATGGCGGCGGCTATGGCTCCTACGGCACCGCGAGCACGTTCTACACCGGCGTACTGCAGACGGTGACCTACGAGCTGCCGCGCTACAAGTTCGACGCCTGCCGCACCTTCACCAACAAGCCGCCCTGCGGCCCCAAGCGCGGCCACGGCACGCCGCAGCCGCGCTTCGGCCAGGAGGTGCAGCTCGACAAGATCGCCGAGCACCTGAGGAAGGACCCGGCGGAGCTGCGCCTGGGCATGATCGCCAAGCCGAATTCGCTCACCGCCAATTGGCTGAAGATCGGCTCGATCGGCCTGGAGGAATGCATCCGGCGCGTGGTGGCGCAGTCCGACTGGAAGAACCGCTACCGCAGGCTGCCGGAAGGCAGGGGCCTCGGCATCGCCTGCGGCGCGTACCTGTGCGGCGCGGGGCTGCCGATCTACTGGAACAGGATGCCGCAGTCGGGCGTGCAGCTGCTGCTCGACCGCAGCGGACAGGTGACCGCGTTCTGCGGCGCGACCGAGATCGGGCAGGGCTCGGACGACGTGCTCGCGGCGATCATCGCCGAGGTGCTCGGCATCGACCCGTACGACGTGCGCCTGGTGACCGGGGACACCGGCCTTACGCCCGTGGACCTCGGCTCGTATTCGAGCCGCGTCACCGTGATGATGGGCAACGCCGCGATCCAGGCCGCCGAGCGCCTGAAGGCGCAGCTCGCCGAGGCCGCCGCCGAGCAGCTGATGATCATCCCGCAGCGCGTTGCGTTCTCGCAGGGGCGCGTGTTCTTCGCCGACGATCCTGCGAAAGGCATGACGTTCGCGGAGGCCGTGGTGTTCGCGGAGACGAAGTTCGGCACGCTCGGTGCGGTCGGCTCGTATGTGCCGCCGCGCGCGCCTGGCCGCTACAAGGGCGCGGGCGTGGGACCGTCCCCGGCCTACTCGTACACTGCCTGCGTGGTGGAAGCGCAGGTCGACAAGGCGACGGGCTGGGTGAGCGTGCCCAAGGTGTGGATCGCGCACGACATCGGCAGAACCATCAACCCGGTGCTCGCGCGCGGGCAGGTCGAAGGCAGCGTCTACATGGCCCTTGGCGAAGCGCTGATGGAGGAGCAGGCGTTCCGGCGCCTGCCGCCGAAGCTCTCGGGCGCGCTGGTGCACAAGTTTCCCTCGCTCCTTGAATACAAGAGCCTGACCTCGCTTGACATGCCCGAAGTGGTCACCGAACTGGTCGAATACCCCGATCCCAACTGCCCATTCGGCGCCAAGGAAGTCGGCCAGGGCCCGCTCCTGCCGGTGATGCCGGCGGTGGCGAACGCGATCTACGACGCGGTCGGCGTGAGGATCGACGAGTTGCCGATAACGCCCGACAAGGTGCTGAAGGCGCTCGAGCGGAAGGCGGCGGGCAAGAACCCGCGCGTCGGCCCGGACGCGTTCCCGCAGGTGCCGTACCCGAAGCCGATGTTCGTGCCGCCGCCCTGGGAGGGCGGCGACGGCAACGAGGTGAAGCGACATGATGCGGCTGCCGTGGTTTGAGTTCCGGGCGCCGCGCTCCGTCGCGGAGGCGGCAAGGATCCTCGCGGGAGAAGGACCGCAGGCGATGCTCATCGCCGGCGGCACCGACCTGATCCCCAATATGAAGCGCCGCCACCAGTCGCCGAAGACCCTGGTGTCGCTTCGGCGCGTGCCCGGGCTGAAGAAAAAGAACGGCACGCTGGGCGCGGGCCTGACGCTTTCCGAGCTCGTGCACGACGAGGCGGTGCGCGCGGACTACCGCGGCCTGTGGCAGGCGGCGGCGCAGATCGCCACCCCGCACCTCAGGAACATGGGCACGCTGGGCGGCAACCTGTGCCTCGATACGCGCTGCACGTACTACAACCAGAGCCACGAGTGGCGCAAGGCGATCGGCTTCTGCCTGAAGAAGGACGGCGAAACCTGCTGGGTCGCCACCGCCAGCAAGCGCTGCGTGGCGGTATCCTCGACCGATACCGCGCCGGCGCTTATCGCGCTCGGCGCCGCCGTCAGGCTCGTGTCGGCGCAGGGCGAGCGCGAGGTGCCGCTCGCCGCCCTCTACAACAACGACGGCATCGACTACCTCACGCGGCGCGCGGACGAGATCCTCACCGAAGTGAGCGTTCCTGCGGGCTGGACCAGCAGCTACTGGAAGCTGCGCCGGCGCGGTTCGTTCGACTTTCCGGTCCTCGGCGTGGCGGCGGCGGCGCGCCTGGCGAAGGACGGTACCGTGGAACAGGCACGCATCGCCCTCGGCGCCGCGGCGTCACGCCCGTTCCTTGTCGACAAGGCGGGGCAGTACCTGGCAGGCAAGCGGCTCACCGACGAGGTCGTCGCCGAGACCGGCGCCATCGTCGCCTCGCGCGCCAAGCCCATGGACAACACCGACCTCGACCTCTACTGGAGGAAGGACGTCGCGGCGGCCTTCGTCGGCTACGCGCTGCGCGAGGTGCGCGGCGACGACATGCGCGCCACGCGCCTGAGGATCGCCCGGCAGGCACTGTAGGCGCCGCCGCGGGCGGGCGGCGCGTTTTCTTTCAGAAGCTTACGCGTGCGGCCGGGCCACGCCCTTGCCTTGCGCCGCGCGGCGGGCGAATAATATGCGCACGATGGCGCGCATTTACACCCGTACCGACGCCGGACGCAGGATCTGGGACGCACAAAGCAGCCAGGTCCCGCTCGAGTCCCGGCGCGTCCTTGGCCTCGTGGGGCGGGACACCGACCCGGGGGACCTGCGCGCGAAGCTCGGCTGGTCCGAGTCTGCGGTGAACGAAATCCTCGAGGAGCTGGAACAGGGCGGATGGGTGCAGTCGGTCGAAACGGCGCCGAGCGGGAGCGAGCTCGATTTCACAGGCAATTTCCTCGTCGCGGACATACAGGCGGCGCAGCAGCGCATGCGTGAGGACCTCGATTTCACCGGTCCGCTCAGCGCCGACGTCCTGCGCGCCGCCCGCGAAAAGAAGTAGGCGCAACGCTCGTCCCGGGATATCAGAGCACTTCGTATACTTCGTAGACCGGCCCGCTCTTCTCGCGCCGGCCGCTGGCCACCGACACGATGCGGTTGAGCCAGTCGTACTTGGGCGACGCGGTCTCGAACAGCGGCGTGGTGCGGAAGTAGTAGCTCGCTGGATCGACCGCCTCGCCCTTCGCCAGGCGCGCCATCACTTCCGCCGGGCCGTGCCGGATGCCGCGGTAGGTCATGAAGATGAGCTGCCGATCGTCGGTCTCGAGCGTGATGCGCACGTCGAGGACCGTGGCGCCGTCGGGGCGCACCAGGATCCAGTCGCCGCCGGGGGCCGGCTGGATCGTGCCGCTCAGGCGCTCACCCTTGAAAGCGCCGCCGGTGACCGTGGCGATGCGGCGGCTGCCGGCGGGCGTGGCGCCCAGATCGACGATCCGGGGAACGTCGGCTGTGAGGGTGAAGAGATGGCGGGTCTGGATCATGGCGGGCGCTCCTTTCCGGGACGAAGATCGTAACAGGCGCTGATAACATTCCCGCATGGACATCCGCCCCATCGCCGGCGCGCTCGGCGCCGAGATTCTCGGCATCGACCTGGCGCAGCGCCTTCCCGCAGACACGATCGCCGCGATCCGCGATGCCTTGCTCGAGCACCTCGTGATCTTCTTTCGCGACCAGAAGCTCACGCCGCCGCAGCAGCTCGCCTTCGCGCGCGCCTTCGGCGAGCCCATGGAGTATCCGCAGCTCAAAGGGCTGCCCGAATGCCCGCTGATCACGCCCGTGGTCAAGCTCGAGCACGAGCGCATGAACTTCGGCGGCGTGTGGCATTCGGACACCACCTACCTCGCGCGCCCGCCGATGGGGAGCATGCTGTACGCGCTGGAAGTCCCGCCGCGCGGCGGCGACACGCTGTTCGCCAACCAGTACCTCGCCTACGAAACGCTGTCCGCGGGCCTGAAGCGCACCCTGGACGGGCTCATCGGCGTCAACACCTCGACCAAGGCCGCGGCCTCGAAGACGCGCGAGGATCGCATGCGCGCGGCCGGCGAGGAGCTGAAAGTGCTCGCGGGCGAGCATCCGGTGGTGCGCACGCACCTGGAGACGGGCCGCAAGGCGCTGTACGTGAACGTCGGGCATACCGAGCGCTTCAAGGACTGGTCGGAAGAGGAGAGCCGCCCGCTCCTGGAGCACCTGTTCGCGCACCAGGTGCGCCCGGAGCTGACCTGCCGCTTCCGCTGGGCGCCCGGGTCGCTCGCCTTCTGGGACAATCGCTGCACGCAGCACAACCCTGTCAACGACTATCACGGCTATCGCCGCGTCATGCATCGTGTGACGCTCGCGGGAGACGTGCCGCGCTGAGCACGTTGCGGCGGCGCACCATTTGGTGTCGCGGCTTGACCTTGCGCCGTGCAGTGAGATACGGTCATCGGGCTGTGAGAGGATAGGGACCTTGGGAGAATCACGGAGGAGGTGACATGAAAGGAATTTCACTGAAGAAACTGCCGGTAATCGCGGTTGCTGCCGCGTTCGCGGCCGCGAGCTGGAGCGTCGCTCCGCCGGCGCAGGCGCAGGCCAAGCCCGTCGTCATGCGCTTCGCCTCGGACTTCCCGCCGCCGCCGCACCCGGCCGGTCTGGCGATGAAATATTTCTCCGAGCGGCTGCCGCAGGTGATCCCCGGCAGCGAAGCACGGCTTTATTTCGCGGGTGCGCTCTACACGGTGCCCGAGGCTTTCGAAGCCATGCGCCAGGGCAACCTGGAGATGACCTGGATGCAGATCGGCAAGGCGGCGCCGGTGGATTCCTACATGCTGACGGTGGTCGGACCGGGCATCCTCACGACGGTCGGCGCGGTGGACAATCTCGACAAGACCTCGACCTACCAGATGCTGGTCGAGCGCATGGCGAAGAACCAGCTCGTCAAGGTGTTCGGCGTGGGCCACATGAGCTTCGGCATGGGCGTGGGCGGCAAGAAGCGCTACGCCAGCCCGGCGGACTTCGTCGGCAAGAAGGTGCGCAGCATGGGCCCGGCCGAGAACCCGGTGCTCGAGGCCTGGAAGGCCAATCCGGTGGTGATGGCCTTCGGCGAAGTGCCGAGCGCGATGGAATCGGGCGTCATCGACGGGCTGATGACCAGCCTCGGCGGCTGGAACAGCATGCGCGAGCAGGCGCCCTACTACACCATGGGCGGCGCGGGCGCTTTCGTCGGCGATTACTACATGATCAGCGCCAGCCGGCGCTGGTGGGATCGCCTCAGCCCGGCGCAGCGCGACGCGATGCAGAAGCTGATCAGCGACACCATCCAGGTGCAGAAGGAATACAACTGGTGCTTCGACAAGATGGCCTATGACAAGTACGGCACCAAGGATCCGTCGAAGCCCGGCGTGTACTGGATGAGCCCGGAGGAAGTGTCGGCCATGGTGAACG
>Ga0326597_10011908_pt1 | contig 11491 bp, 9 predicted proteins | sample RVTome_12_FD_203789 | JGI IMG/M metagenome (GOLD analysis project Ga0326597, IMG submission 203789) | Soil microbial communities from uranium-contaminated site in the Upper Colorado River Basin, Wyoming, United States - RVT100D185 | ecosystem: Environmental > Terrestrial > Soil > Contaminated >...
CGGGCCGGTGCCGAATTGAAACAAGATCACGCCGGAAAGAAACGTTGTAACGTTGGAATCGAGAATCGCCGGCAGCGCATGCTGGTAGCCCGCTTCGATGGCTGAGCGCAAGGCCCGCCCCGCGCGCAGCTCCTCGCGGATGCGCTCGTTGATCAGCACGTTGGCATCCACCGCCATGCCGATGGTAAGAACGATGCCCGCAATGCCGGGCAGGGTCAGCACCGCCTGGAAACCGGCCAGCACCGCCATCATGTAGAGGATGTTGAAAATGACCGCCACGTTGGCCAGTAAGCCCGCTCCCTTGTAGTAGGCGATCATGAAGACGATGACCAGCGCGCCACCGACGATGAATGAGATGACGCCCTGATTGATGGAGTCCTGACCTAACGAAGGCCCGACGGTCCGTTCCTCGACGATCTCCACCGGCGCTGGCAGCGCGCCCGCGCGCAGAATAATAGATAGATCTCTCGCCTCCTTGATGTCGAAGCTGCCGGTGATGGAGGCCCGGCCGCCGCCGATCCTTTCTTGAATGACCGGCGCCGAATAGACTTTGTTGTCGAGTACGATGGCCATGCGCCGTTTGACGTTGGCCGCGGTGATTTGCTCGAACAGGCGCGCGCCGGTGGTGTTGAGGATCAGCTCGACGTAGGGTCCCGCCAACTGCTGGCTTGGCCGCACGCGCGCGTCGGTAATATACTCTCCGGTCATCAAGGTGCGCGCTTCCAAGACGTAGGCGATCTTTTCAGCGCCAACGCCTCCCTCGCCCCTGCCGCCTTGGCCATAAAGAATCTGGCGTCCCGGCGGCGGGCCGCTTTTTACCGCGTCTTCTACGTTTGCATTGTCGTCAACCAATTTGAATTCGAGCAGCGCGGTCTTGCCGATGATCTCCTTAGCCCGATCGGGGTCTTGGATGCCGGGCAACTGAATCAGAATATCCGATTGCCCCTGGCGCTGGATGATCGGCTCGCTGACGCCGAATTGGTCGATCCGGTTGCGGATGGTTTCCAGCGACTGGTCCACAGCGTAATCGCGCAGGGACTTCAACTCTTCCTTACTGAGCGTGAGAAAAAAGTCCGTGGTCGCGCCGCTGGGCTGGGTGTTAGCCACCGCCAGGTTGGGAAAATCGCCTTTGAGTACGCCGCGCACCCGCTCGACGTTGGCCGCCGGCACTTTGAGTTGTATCTGCGTGCCCTGAACCCGCTCCAACGAAACGCCGGAGATACCGCGCTCGCGCAGCAGATTAGTCAGATCGCCGCGCGCCCGCTCGACGTTGTTCTCGATCGCTTTATCCACCTTCACCTCAAGGATCAGATGGCTCCCCCCCTGGAGGTCCAATCCCAAGTGGATGCGGTCCGACGGCAGAAAACTGCTCCACCACGACGGCAGGTTTTTCGCCGGATCTTTGACGAAAGTCGGCGTCAAATAAATCAACGCGGCGACGCTCGCAACCAAGAATATGATAAGCCGAGTTAGAACGCTTCGGCGCATTCCCTATTCCTTTCCTTCTTTCGCGACTGCTTTGTCTTTGCTGATGACCAGCGAAATCTGCGGCCGGTGAACGCGAATCCGCACGTTGGGCGCAACCTCCAAAGTCACGTCGGTTTCTTTTAAATCAATCACCTTACCGTAAATTCCGCCGGAGGTCATCACCTCGTCGTTCTTTTTCAATTTGGCGAGCATCTCCCGGTGCTCCTTGGTCTTCTTCTGCTGCGGCCGGATCACCATGAAGTACATGATGACGAAAATCAAGATAAACGGGAAAATGGTCATCATCGGGCCGGGCCCGCCGAGCCCCGGCGCCGTTTGCGCGTATGCGATATCGATCATGATTCCTCCTCGTATGAACGACTCTCGGCTGTAAGCCGAGAGATCGCAGTCATCGTCGGCTCGAAGCCGATACCCAATATTCCCTCTCCACCACGTCTTCGTGGGGGAGAGGGTTAGGGTGAGGGGGCGTCCCAGGACCAGACCCTCACCCCTGCCCGCAAGCGGGCGAGGGCGATCTCGCTTGTCTCCTTTGGAGCAATCGCGAAACATGCTTCGCCTGATGGCGAGGGATTTCAACCATCCCCGAAAGAGACATTACTGAATTCACGGCTCGACGCCGGCTTCGGCCGGCAGCGACCAACAGTCCGAACGGCCCGCGCCAAGCGCTTCCCGACAACGTTTCATGATTCGGTGGTAAAAGTAAAGGTTATGCAGGGTGTTCAATTGCGCCGACAGGATCTCCCCCGCCATAAAAAGATGGCGCAAGTAGGCCCGCGAAAAATGGCGGCAGGTGTAGCAGCCGCAGGTTTCATCCAACGGCCCCGGATCGTCGGCGAACTCGGCGCGTTTGATGCTGAGCTTGCCCTGGGACGTAAATAATGTGCCGTTACGCGCGTTGCGCGTCGGAATCACGCAGTCGAACAGATCGAAGCCGGCGCGCACCGCGGCGAGTATATCCTGCGGCCGGCCCACGCCCATCAGGTAGCGCGGGCGATTTTCCGGCAGCAAGCCGGCGCTGAACGAGCCGATGGAGCACAGCAGTTCCTCTCCTTCACCCACCCCCAAACCGCCGACGGCGAAGCCGTCGAAGGGCATGGGAATCATCTCCTGGGCGCACCACCGGCGCAGGTCTTCGAACAGGCCGCCCTGAAGGATGCCGAACATGAGTTGATCTGTCCTGCCGCGAGCCTTTAGGCCGCGCTCTGCCCAGCGAATCGTCCGCGCGGTGGACTCGCGCACGTACTCGCGCGTGGCGTCGTGGGGAATGCATTCATCGAGCGCCATGGCGATGTCGCTGCCGAGCGCTTCTTGAACCTCGACGGCCTTCTCCGGGCTGAGCATATGGGCGGAGCCGTCCAGGTGAGATTGAAAGCGCGCGCCTTCTTCGGTTATTTTGCAAGTCGGAGCCAGACTGAAAATCTGGTAGCCGCCGCTGTCGGTCAAGATCGGCCCGTCCCAACCCATGAACTTATGCAAGCCGCCCAGGTCGCGAATCAATTCATGGCCGGGACGAAGATAAAGATGATAGGTATTGCCGAGCAGAATCTGGCAACCCAGCTCCTTTAAATCTCTCGGCAGCATCGCCTTGACGGTCCCCTGGGTTCCCACCGGCATGAAGGCGGGAGTCTCCACCACGCCGTGGGCCGTGACCAGGCGGCCAAGACGGGCGCCGGAGGATGCGTCCTTTTTTATGAGAGTGAAGTGGTCAGCCATCGATCGATTTTGGATTTTAGTCCGCGGGGCCGCTTTTGGATTTTAGATTGTCGGATAAGATTCCTGAACGCGGCATGGGGCTCAGATTCCGTTTCTGCGAATCCAAAATCGAAAATCCAAAATTCATAAAATGAGCATCGCGTCCCCGTAACTGTAAAACCGGTAGCGTTCTTTGATCGCTTCTGCGTAGGCGCGCCGCACCAAGTCTAAACCGGCGAAGGCGGCGACGAGAATCAATGGCGTCGACGCCGGCAGGTGAAAGTTGGTGATCAACGCGTCGAGCACGCGAAACGAATCGCCGGGGTGAATGTAGAGCCGCGCGATGCCCTCGTCCGCGACGACCTCGCCCCTCTGCCGGGCAACCCATTCGAGTGTGCGCGTGGTGGTGGAACCCACGGCGACCACGCGCCGTGCGGCCTGTTTGGCGCGATTGATCTTTTCCGCCGTCTCCGCCGTCACAACGTAGCGTTCGCCCTCCATCCGGTGATCTTCAACTTGTTGCGCGCGCACCGGTTGAAAAGTACCCGGCCCCACGTGCAGGGTCAACAGCGCGTGGTCGATGCCCTTGGCGCGCAGCCCGCCCAGCAGCTCCGGCGTAAAATGAAACCCGGCCGTGGGTGCGGCGATGGCGCCGCAATGCGCGGCATAGACGGTCTGGTAACGTTCCCGGTCGAGCTTTTCCGCCTCGCGGCTGCGCCTCACGTAATGCGGCAAGGGCGGTTCCCCGAGCGCCTCGAGCAGCGCGTTAAAATCGCCCTGGTGATGGAACTCAAGGGCGAATCGACCGCGGCCCAAGTCACCGATCACTTCCGCTGCCAGATCTGCGCCGAAGCCGAGCCGGCTTCCCACCGCGGGTTTCTTGGCCGCGTCAATCATAGCGATCCAAAGGCTCCGCCCATTTTCCGGAAAGTGCTCGATCAAGAGCGCTTCCACCTTGCCGCCGCTCTCCTTGACGCCGCGCAGGCGGGCGGGGAAAACCTTGGTGTCATTGAGCACCAGCAGATCACCGGCCTCAAGGAAATTTCCCAGCTCCGCAAACACGCTATGAGTCAGCGCGCCGCTCTTTCGGTCAACGATAAGGAGACGCGACGACGCGCGCTCCCGGCTCGGATAGGCCGCGATCAGAGATTCGGGCAGCTCATAGGAAAACTCTTTGAGATCCATGACCGTTTGATAAACGCAGGGGCACGGCATGCCGTGCCCTGTTCCGCTTGGCCACTCGGTTGACTAATCTCTCCTTCTCCCACAGGGAGAAGGTCGGGATGAGGGCGGTCGGTTTCAGTCCGTCCCCTCACCCTAACCCTCTCCCCGCTCGCGGGGAGAGGGAAAACTTATTCTTTGAGTACCTAACGGGCCAAACTTCGCGCGCGAGACATGAATGGAGCTAACGGCGTCGCATCGTGAAAATCTACAAGCCTAACCCGAATTATTCACGCTACGAGGAAAACCGATGACACCGTGTCGATCGGGGCGTGACCCTGGAGGAGCGAAGGCATCAGCGCAAATGTTTCATCGTGTTGATCATCGCTCGGCACAATGTTTGACCTTTTCACTGGCAATTGCAAAAGCGAATCGTCCGTTTGCCGCTTCAAGGCACAACTGCTTTGCCTTCGCTCCGGAAGGGTTATGCCTCGATCGCTGGTTTGCCGCGAATAATCCAGGCTAGGTTTGTTCTTTTTTCAGGAACGGCGTCAGCAAGTCGATGGGTATGGGAAAGATCGTCGTCGAATTCTTTTCCGAGGCGATCTCGACGAGACTCTGCAGGTAACGGAGCTGCAGCGCCATCGGCTGCAATGCCATCACTCCGGCGGCATCCGCAAGTTTCTGCGAAGCTTGGAATTCGCCGTCGGCGTGAATCACTTTGGCGCGCCGTTCGCGCTCCGCTTCCGCCTGTTTGGCCATGGCCCGCTGCATCTCCTGCGGCAGATCGATATGCTTTAGCTCAACGAGCACGACTTTTATGCCCCAGGGGTCGGTCTGCTTATCCAAGATGTCCTGGATGCGGGTGTTGATCTTTTCCCGCTCAGCCAGAAGCTCGTCTAGCTCGCCCTGCCCGCACACGCTCCGCAGCGTAACCTGGGCAAGCTGGGAGGTCGCGAAAAGATAATTCTCCACTTCCCTGACCGCCAGATTCGGATCGAGGACCCGGAAATAGAGCACGGCGTTCACCTTCACCGAAACGTTGTCGCGGGTGATGACGTCCTGGGGTGGAATGTCCATGGTGACGGTGCGCAGATCCATCCGCACCATCTTCTCGATCCCTGGGATGATATAGGTTATCCCCGGACCGCGCGCGCCCACCATCCGGCCAAGCCGAAAAACCACGGCCCGCTCGTACTCTTTGAGGATCTTGATGCCGCTGATGATCGCGACAGCAACGATAACCAGAAATATCGGAACGTTAAGAAAGGACATAGTTACCTCCTCCGCTGATTTACGACGCTCGTTCGTGCAGCCGCTTCACTTTGAGACTCATCCCCTCATAGCCAACCACTTGGACCTTTTCGCCGACGTCGATCTCGCCGTCCGCCTGGGCGTTCCAATATTCGCCGTGCACGAAGATCTTGCCCGTCGGACTGAGCTTGCCGCGCACCTCGCCGATCTCCCCGATGAGTCCTTGCAATCCCATCGTCGGCTTGGATTTTTGCGAGCGAAAGACCAGATAGCTGATGGCAAGAACGAAGGTGCCGAGCGTCGCCACGGAGGTAAAAATGATGGAACGATCGACGATCAGATCCGAGCCCTCCGTGTCGAACAGGAAAAAAGATCCCAGGGTCAACGAGATAATCCCACCGATCCCAAGAATGCCAAAGCTTGGCGCGAAGGCTTCTCCGATAAGCAGGCCGATGCCAAGTAGAATCAGCGCCAGGCCGGCGTAGTTGATCGGCAAGATTTGCAGTCCGGCCAGCGCCAAGAGCAAACAGATGCCGCCGGCCACGCCGGGGAAAATGACGCCCGGGTGGGAGAACTCCATATAGAGTCCGAGAATGCCCGCCATCATCAAGAGATATACGATGTTGGGATCGGCCAGCGCGTTGAGAATTTTTTGCTTCAAGCTCATCTCGTGACGCTCGATGCGCACGTCTTTGAGCGCCAGCGTCGCCGGATGCCCGTCGAGATCGACCTTTCGGCCGTCCGCTTGTTTGAGCAAATCGTCGATATCCCTGGCGATAATATCGATGACGTTTTTCTTGAGCGCCTCTTTTTCCGTTATCGAAACACTCTTGCGCACCGCTTGAATCGCCCACTCGGCGTTGCGCCCGCGCTGCTGCGCGATGGTTTCGGCGAAGGAAGCGGCGAAATTCTCGATCTTCTCGCCCATCGCGCCTTTGATTTCCTGCCCGCCGCCGGCCACCGGATGGGCGGCGCCGATGTTGGTTCCCGGCGCCATCGAAGCGATATGGCCGGCCAGGGTAATAAAAACGCCTGCGGAACCCGCCCCGGCGCCGGACGGCGCGACATAAACGATCACGGGCACAGTCGCGCTCAACATTTTCTTTACGATGGTTTGGGTCGAGCTCAGATGTCCGCCGGGCGTGTCTAGTTGGATGATCAACGCCTGCGCGCCCCCCGCTTTGGCTCTCGCGATGGCTTCCCCGATGAAATCATCCACCGCCGGGTTGATGCTGCCGTCAATCACGATGAGATCGACATGGGGCGAAGACCCCTCTTTCGGCTGCGCCAACGCTCCTGCGCCGGCCGCCGCGAGAACGAGAAAGAAAATAACCCTAAGCGTTTTCACTGCGCATCTCACTCAGAACTTTTTTGATGTCTTCCCATACCAGTTTTTTGTCCGCCGGGTTGCGCAAGAGATAGGCGGGATGAAAGGTCGGCATCAGTTTGATGCCATGATAGCTGTGCCAGTTGCCGCGCAGCTTGGAGATTGGGACTTTGCTCTGCAACAAGGTCTGCACGGCGAATTTTCCCAGAGCGACAATGATCTCGGGCCGAATGAGATCGATCTGTTTTTTCAGGAACGGTTCGCAGGCCGCCACCTCGTCCGGTTCGGGATTGCGGTTCTCGGGCGGGCGGCACTTGACCACGTTAGCGATATAAACGTCCTCGCGCTTGAGTCCCATTCCTTTGGTGATGATATCGGTCAAGAGTTGCCCGGCTCGGCCGACGAACGGCTCCCCTTGCAAATCTTCATCGCGCCCCGGCCCTTCGCCCACGAACATCAGCTTCGCCTGCGGATTGCCGACTCCGAAGACGATATGGGTTCGGCCCGCGCAAAGCTTGCAGCGCTGGCAATCGCCGATGGCCGCGCGCAACTCTTCGAGACTCCCGGCTTGATACGCCGTCGACGAATCAGAGAATAGATCGCTCTCGGTCCCGCTAAGAAGATTCTCGTCGCGCGCCGTGACCGAGCTTGCTCCCATCATCGTCCCTTTGGCTATGACGCGGATGCCGGCGCGCTGGCGCCATCGCAAGTGGCGGCGCAGCGATGCCACCACGGTGGCCAGCTCTTGTGAGTCGTTTTCCTGGGACATGGGCACGGATCCTTTCAGTGCCAGATCGTAGCACTTGAGACCGATCGGAAGCAATCGCGCGGGTACGGTTAGTTACGGCCGTAATTCGGCGTTCAGCCGAGTCGACGAAGCTGATCGACATACACCGACCGGAGCGAGGTGAAGAAAGCCAACGTCTCCGGCCACAGGTAATCCGGGTAGGTGTGCGGCAGACCGTGGAACGCGCCGTCGAAATACTGGAGCGTCGTTTCCGCGTAGATAGCGGAGTGAAGGTAAATGCGCTGGCCGGCGTTTTTAGTCGACGCGAGCACGAGTTTAAATGCGTCGATATATCCGGGATCGATATTGACACGCCGACCTGGGAGATCGGCGGTCTTGTGGAGCCCCACGGGCGAGCCCGTGGCATTTTCCAGTACGCCCGTGGGGCGGAATCCTGAGCAAGAGCCCCCGGCCAAGGCCGGGGCTCGCGTCGAAGGGTCGCGATACTTATCCTCGACATGCTGGGTTAGCAATTTGATCCGCGCCAATTCACCCGGAGAGGCCAGCGGTTCGAAGGAGAGGAATCGGCGCCGCAGGCCGGCGCCCATCTCCTTCTCGTAATAATTGGAAACGGTCCAGGGCCAAACTTCGCTGCGCGCATCCACGGCGCCCAAGATGGTCAACAGATCATTCTCGACGGTGGTGAGTAGTTCGCTGTCGGACGAAAGCAAGGCGATGAAATACTTTGCCGGTCTGGGTTCCCTGGGGGTCCCCATTTAGCGTCTGCTCTTGAGCGCCAGGAGATGGTCGAGAATCTGGTCCGCCAGCTCGTCCTTGGTCATCAGCGGCAGCGCGCGGCTGGCGCCGCTGCGGTCGACGATGGTGGCGATGTTGGTGTCGCCGTCAAATCCGCTGCCCTCTTGCGTAACGTCGTTGGCCACGATCATGTCGAGATTTTTTTCCCGCAGTTTTTTCTTGGCGTTCGCGGCCAGATTTTCGCTCTCCGCGGCAAAACCGACGAGCAGCTTGCCGGCCTTTTTCGCCCCGAGCTCCTTGAGAATATCCGGATTGGGCTCGAGTCGTAATTCCAGCGGAGTTTTACCCCGTTTCATTTTGGTGCTTGAGTATTCGATTGGGCGATAGTCCGAGACCGCCGCAGCCATGATGACCGCCGTGCAATTGGGAAATTCCTCAAGAACCGCGCGCCGCATCTCCGCCGCGGTGGTCACGGGAATCAGCCGGGCCCCGGCCGGCGGCTCCAGGACCGTCGGACCGCTCACCAACGTGACCGCCGCTCCACGGTTCAATCCCCCGCGCGCCAAGGCGTAGCCCATCTTTCCGGAAGAACGATTCGAGACATAACGCACCGGATCGATGGGCTCGCGGTTCGGACCGGCGGTGATCAAAAACCTTTCATCCGCCAGGTCCTTCTTTCTCAATAAGCGCTGAATCTCTACTAAAATGTTTTCCGGTTCCGGCAACCTTCCTTTGCCTTCGTAGCCGCAGGCGAGGAAGCCCTCGGCGGGCTCGATAAAATGATACCCCACCCGGCGCAACTTCCGAATGTTTTCCTGGAGGATGGGATTTTCGTACATGTGGATGTTCATCGCCGGCGCAATCAAGACGGGTGCCTTTGTAGCCATGAGCACGGTCGTCAAGAGATCGTCGGCGATGCCGGCGGCGATTTTACCGATGACATTGGCCGTGGCGGGAGCGATGACGAAAATATCGGCGGAGTCGGCTAAATTAATATGCCCGATCTCCGATTCTTGAGTCAGATCGAAAGTGTCGGTTGCCACGGGATTACCGGAAACGGTTTGAAACGTGAGAGGGGTGACGAACTCTCTTGCCCCATGCGTCATGATCACGCGAACCGCAAAACCGTCTTTGACCAAGAGCCGGACCAGTTCGGCGGCCTTGTAGCAGGCGATTCCACCCGTTACGCCCAGCACTGCGGTCAGTTTTTTCCGATCCGAAACCATGATATAAAAATAGCCGATCAAATAGGGGTTTGCAAATTTTTTTACGGCCCAATCATCTACTCTCGATGGGGAAAATGACGTTTTAACGCCACTGATGCTAGTATTTGTCACAGAACACGCTCCAAAGGGTCGCCCGCGATTTCTTCCCCAGGCGGGAAAGGCCTGTATTCGTAGGTACTTACCCAAAGCCCGGGTTGCGCGAACGGTGGCATAGTTTTGGCTTCAATGACAGAACTCAAATTGGAGTATGTTGTTTCTCGGAGATAGGTTTAAAAAAATCGGGCTTGACCAAAAATGCCAGTTAATGTAATTGAATGGCAAAGGAGTGCTGGATGAAGACACGTGATCACTCGTCGATTTTGCGTCCGTTTATAGTTGTCTGGTTAGCGATGGCGCTCGCCGTTTCGTCTGCGGGGACCGGCATGAGCTACGCCGACGATGATATTAAAGCGAGCTATGAGGCTTCCAATAGGCAAGAGTTGATTGGCGGCTCCTCGCTCGTTGATGACCAGCAACCGGCTCAACCAAGCGCGGCTTATAGCATGGAAATGGCGGCGGCCGGTGATGATTTCGATCAAGATCCGTGGGAAGGCTTTAACGAGAATATGTTTACGTTTAACCGGGAAGTGCTTGATCGCTTTTTACTCAAGCCCGTAGCAACCGCATGGGATTTCCTGCTTCCAGATCTAGTGCAGAAAAGCGTTCAAAATTTCTTCGATAATCTAGCGGTGGTGCGTCGGGTCGTTAACAATGCCCTTCAAGGTAAGGTGACCGGAACAGCTACAGAACTGGCCCGTTTTGGCATTAACAGCACCATCGGAGTCGGGGGACTTTTCGACATGGCCAAGGTGAGCTTCGGCATTGAACAGAGCGACGAGGACACCGGCCAGACCTTGGGAGTTTGGGGGGCTGGCCCTGGCCCGTATTTAGTTCTGCCGTTCTTGCCACCGCTCACGGTTCGTGACGGCATCGGCTACGCCTTCGATGCGGCGATGACTCCCTACGTGTATTTCGCACCGTGGTACGCTACCTTCGGTGGAACGGGGACCAACATCGTTAACGAGCGCTCGCTGAACCTTGATCGTTTCGAGCGAGTCGCCGAGACCACTGTGGATCTATACAGCGCGGTGCGTAACGCCTACCTGCAGAGACGGGCCGCTGCCATCAGGCAGTAAAACCAACGGCGATGAGGGTGATGGGTTAAACACGACCATGCGAGGTGCGTCCCCATCACCTTTCCCATCAGGAATCCATTCATTTCGGCGGTCTTTCCTGATTCATTTTATTCGCGTCCCGTCTTTCAGTTTCTGAAGCGGAAAACTTATTTGCGGGCGCAATATCTCTCGATCTAGCGACCCCGACGCACGTTTGCCGGCGGGCGCATGATTCTCCAGACATCCACGCCGCTATTGACAACGTTTCAACCGTTCATTATGAATGAAGGCCGTTTCCAGGCTGCGCGATGAATCCAATCATGTTTCAACTTGCAACCGCTTTCGCGCGAATAGAACCCCGCGGGAGAATGAACTAAAGCAAATGACGAGACCGAAAAAGAAAACCGCCGGCCGGCCGCCGAAGGACCGGGCTCACGACTACATCGAAGATGGCAGCCAGGAAGAAGTTGATGACGAAGATCTTCCAAGCGACGAGGCCGGCAGGCGCAAGATCAAAAGGAACTACGAAGAGCTGCTGGGCATCCGCATCGAGAAACTGAGGGGCCGAGTCCTAAACCGCGAAAAAATCAATAAGAGCATCGATGGCCTCTATTTTATCTGTTTCGAGTGTAAGAAGATCTGCCATAACCTCGACGAAGGCTGGTTGGAAGAAGGCGGAACGCTACACAACTATTGCGGCAGTTGC
>Ga0326597_10011909_pt1 | contig 11491 bp, 9 predicted proteins | sample RVTome_12_FD_203789 | JGI IMG/M metagenome (GOLD analysis project Ga0326597, IMG submission 203789) | Soil microbial communities from uranium-contaminated site in the Upper Colorado River Basin, Wyoming, United States - RVT100D185 | ecosystem: Environmental > Terrestrial > Soil > Contaminated >...
CGCCCCGATGTAACCTGTTGCCATTCGCTTCATGCCACCGTTCCTCGCATCACGCCCCCCGGCCCGCGCGCAGACGTCCCGCCTATGGCGCGACGTCTCTCGATTATAGCCAACTGCGCGCGCTCCACTCAGGCCGCCAGCCCCGAGTGCCGCAGCAGCGCCCCGATCTCGGGCTCCCGGCCGCGGAACTCGACGAACAGCTCCAGGGGGTCGCGCGACCCGCCCTGCTCGAGCACGGCGTGCAGAAAGTCCAGGCCCGCACGCCGATCGAAGATCCCGGCCTCTTCGAAGCGGCTGTAGGCGTCGGCCGAAAGCACCTCCGCCCACTTGTAGCTGTAGTAGCCCGCCGCATATCCGCCGGCGAATATGTGAGCGAAGCCGTTCTGAAAGCGGTTGAAGGCCGGAGGACGCACCACCGCAACCTCATCCCGCACCTCGTCGAGCAGCGACTGGACGCTTCGCCCGCCGGCCGGGTCAAAGTCGCTGTGAAGCCGCATGTCGAAGAGCGCGAATTCGATCTGCCGCGCCGTGGCCATGCCGGACTGGAAGTTCTTTGCCGCCCTCATCTTCTCGAGCATCTCCCCCGGAAGTGGCTCCCCGGTCTCGTGATGACCGGAGATGAACGCAAGCGCCTGCTCTTCCCAGCACCAGTTCTCCAGGAACTGGCTCGGCAGCTCGACAGCGTCCCAGGCGACACCGTTGATGCCCGACACGCCGGTGTAGTCGACCTGCGTGAGCATGTGGTGAAGACCATGGCCGAACTCGTGGAACAGGGTGATCACGTCATCGTGCGACAGCAGGGACGGCCGGCCGCTCACCGGCCGCGGGAAGTTGCACGTGAGGCAGGCGACCGGGCTTTGAACTTCCTCTGCGCTGCGCCTGCGGGACCGGCAGCTGTCCATCCACGCCCCGCCGCGCTTGTGCGGGCGCGCATAGAGGTCGAGATAGAACTGCCCCCTCAACCCGGCTTGCGCATCCCGGATCTCCATGAATCTCACGTCGGGATGCCACACCGGCGCTCCCTGCGCCGGGAGAACCTCCATCCCGAAGAGCCTGCGCACGACCTCGAACAGCCCGGACAACACGCGCTTGACGGGGAAGTAGGGCCGCACGTCCTCGCGATCGAAGCGGTAACGCTGCCGCTTGAGCTTCTCGGCGTAGTATGGGACGTCCCATGCCTGCAGATCGCCGAGCCCATGGGTGTCGCGCGCAAACGCCTGGAGCTCGGCCCATTCGCGCTCGGCCGCGGGCCTGGCGTGTCCCGCAAGCCCGCGAAGGAAGTCGACCACCTCCTGGGTGCCGCGCGCCATGCGCGTCTCCAGCGCGTATTCGGAAAAGTGCGGATACCCGACCAGGCGGGCGGCCTCGCGGCGCAGGGCGAGAATCCGGTCGATCACCGGCGTGTTGTCCCAGCGCCCGGCGTGCGGCCCGAGTTCGCTCGCCCGGCACACGTAGGCCTCGTAGACCTGCCGGCGGAGCTCCCGGCTGTCGGCATAGGTCATGAACGGGACATAGGACGGCGCCTCGAGATTGAAACGCCAGCCGGCGACCCCCGCCTGCCGCGCGTTGTCGCGCGCCAGATCGACGGCCGACGACGGCAATCCGGTCAACTGCGGTTCGTCTTCGATGTGCAGATACCAGGCATCGGTGGCGTCGAGCACGTTCTGTTCGAACCGGCTGGACAAGGTCGACAGCTCCTCCTGGATCGCCTTGAACCGCGCCTTGGCGTCCGGCTCGAGCGCCACGCCGGCCAGGCGGAAGTCCCGCAGGGCGCTGGTGACGATCCTGCGCTGCGCCGTGCCGAGCGCATCGAAATTCTCTGCGTCGGCGATCCGGCGGTAGCCGCGGTACAGGCGCTCGTCCTGTCCGACCTCGGTGGAATAGGCGCTTAGCCTGGGCACGCACCGGTTGTAGGCCTCGCGCAGCTCCGGCTGGTCCATGACGGCGTTGAGGTGGCGGACCGGCGACCAGACGCGATCCAGGCGCTCGCTCATCTCCTCCAGCGCTCCGGCGAAATCCCCCCACGTTGCGGCATCCTCGCGTCGTCCGAGCGCATCGATCCCGGCGCGGTTGTCGGCCAGCACCGCGTCGACCGCAGGCTCGACGTGCTCGGCGCGGATTGCATCGAACAGCGGGAGCCCCCGAAGATCGAGCAGTGGATTGCAGGGGGACTTGTCCGCGGTCGTGCTCACGCTGGCCGTACGCTCCGGAGGCGGGATCGGGAAAACGTCGGGATACGCCGGCCACGATAGCCTCTGCCGTCCGGCCCATCAAGCCGCAAGCCGTCGCCCTGATAGAATGACGCGGCAGCCCGATCCCCCACCGGAACCGACCCATGTCCGAACGCTACGACCTGATTGTCATCGGCGGTGGAAGCGGCGGTATCGCCGCCGCCCGGCGCGCGGCCGCCCACGGGGCGCGAACGCTGCTCGTGGAGCGCGCGCGCCTGGGAGGGACCTGCGTCAACGTGGGCTGCGTGCCGAAAAAGGTCATGTGGAACACCGCCCAGGTGGCCGAGATCATGCGCCACGCGCCCGCCTACGGGTTCGAGTTCCGCCCGCAGGCGTTCGACTGGCCGGTGATCAAGCACGCGCGCGATGCCTACGTCAGCCGCCTCAACGACATCTACCAGCGCAACCTCGATATCTCCGGGGTCTCCGTGGCCGGCGGACGGGCGCGGCTGATCGACCGCGGCACGGTCGACGTGGACGGTCAGCGCCACTCCGCCGATCACGTCCTGGTGGCAACGGGCGGCACGCCGATCGTACCCGAGTGCCCTGGCGCCGAGCTGGGCATAACGAGCGACGGCTTCTTCGAGCTCGAGGCCCAGCCCCGGCGCGTGATCATCGCGGGCGGCGGATACGTCGCCGTCGAGCTCGCGGGGCTGTTGAACAGTCTGGGCTCCGAGGTCACCATGCTGCTGCGCGGGCAGACGTTCCTGCGCAGTTTCGACGCCACCCTGCGCGAGACGTTGATGGAGGAGATGCAGGGGGCGGGCGTGAACGTCATGCCGCAGACCCGCATCGAGAGCCTGTCCCGCGGCCCGGACGGCGCCCTCACGCTGTCCTGCACCGGCGGCGAGCGCCTCAGCGGATTCGACACCGTCATCTGGGCGACGGGCCGGAGGCCGAACACCGACGGCCTCGGCCTGCCCGCGACAGGCGTGGAAGTCGACCCGAGGGGCTACGTCGTCACCGACGCCTGGCAGAACACCAGCGTCGAAGGGCTCTACGCCGTGGGCGACGTCACCGGCCGCGCCGCCCTCACGCCCGTGGCCATCGCCGCCGGGCGCAGTCTCGCCGATCGCCTCTTCGGCGGCCAGCCGGACGCGAAGCTGGATTACGAAAACATTCCCACCGTGGTGTTCAGCCTCCCGCCCATCGGCACCGTGGGCATGACCGAGGACGAGGCCCGCGAGCTCTACGGCCAGAGCGCCGTGAAGGTCTACCAGTCCCGCTTCACCAACATGTTCTACGCCGTGTGCACCGACAAGTCGCCGACGGTGATGAAGCTGGTGACCATCGGCGATCAGGAGAAGGTCGTGGGCTGCCACATCATCGGCGACCATGCCGACGAGATCATCCAGGGCTTCGCCGTGGCGGTGAAGATGGGTGCGCTGAAGGCCGACCTGGACAACACGGTGGCGATCCATCCGACGGCGGCGGAGGAGCTGGTGACGATGCGGTAGGTCCGAGGTCCGAGGTGCGAGGTCCGAGGTGCGAGGTGCGAGGTCCGAGGTGCGAGGTGCGAGGTCCGAGTGTTGGGTGCTGAGTGCTGAGGGGCACGTGCTGCGTGCTGCGTGACCGGTGCGAGCGCCTGTCCCCTTTTCCCTGAACCCGATCGCCCGAAGCCTCCGCACTCCGGTCGCTCCGCTGTTCACTGATCATTGGTCACCGGTCACGGGTCACGGGTCACGGGTCACCGACAACCGGCTCCGGCGGCCGGAAATACGTCTGGTTGATCTGCTCGTTGAGATCGATCATCCCCAATTGAAGGTCGTCGATGAAGGCGTGGAGCTCGTCCTGGCTCAGCGACTCGGGGCTGGCCTCGGTCACGATGCGCTTGAGGTGCGCCACCACCCGCAGGGGGGCGTCGTTGCGGGGCAGGTTCGCCAGGCACTGCTCCACCTCGCCCACGCAATGGTAGAAGGCACGCGGGAAGTGCGGGTGTTGGAACAGGAAGCGCAGGACGTCGGCGCGGCGCACCCGCACCTGAAGCTCACGACGGTACATCTGGTAGGCCGACATCGATTTGAGCACGCTCATCCACTGGATGTTCTCGAAAGGCGTCAGGTCGGTGGTCTGTTCCGGGAGAAGATTCGCGGAGCGGACATCGATGATACGGGTGGTCATGTCGCCCCGCTCGAGGTTGCGGCCCATACGGATGAAGTCGTAACCGTTGTCGTGAGTCATGGTACCGGCCAGCAGCCCGGTGATGGACTGTGCCCCGATGATGATGGAGCGCAGGTAATCGTAGCGATGGCGCTGGGACAGGCCGCGTTGCAGGTCAAGCCGGGTCTTGAGATACAGATCGTTGATCTGCTCCCACGCCTCGCGCGGAAGGAAGTCGCGGACCGTGCGCGCGTTCCCCCGGGCGTTGCCCAGCGAGCTGAGGATCGACCCGGTGTTGGCCAGATCACCGATCAGGAACCGGATCGCCGCTCGCTCGTCGCCGTCATTCGCGTCGAACGACCCCTCGGCGCCCAGGATCTCGATGAGTGGCTGCCACCCCGGCTTGACGCCGCGCGGCAGGTCCAGCATCAGGTTGTTCGTCACCGAGATCAGCCGAGCCGTATTCTCCGCCCGCTCCACGTAGCGGGCGATCCAGTAGAGGTTCTCAGCGACCCGCGACAGCATGCTCAGCCCGCCTCCGTGTCCACGATCCAGGTGTCCTTGCTGCCTCCGCCCTGGGAGGAATTGACCACCGTGGAGCCCTTGCGCAGGGCCACGCGCGTCAGCCCGCCCATGGTCACGTACGTGTGCCGGCTGGACAGAACGAACGGGCGCAGATCCACGTGCCTCGGCTCGGCGTGGTCGCCCACGACGGTGGGCACGGTCGAGAGCGTCAGCATGGGCTGGGCGATGTAGTTGCGGGGATCCTTGCGGATCAGCCGGGCGAATCTCTGCCGGTCCTTCTTCGTGGCGTGCGGACCGACCAGCATCCCGTAGCCGCCGGACTCGTTGGCCGGCTTGACCACCATCTTGTGCAGGTTCGCCAGCACGTGCTCGCGGTCGGTTTTCTCCACGCACATGTACGTGGGGACGTTGGGGATGATCGGATCCTCGTCCAGGTAGTACTTGATCATCTGCGGCACGAAAAAATACACGACTTTGTCGTCGGCCACACCGGCGCCGGGCGCGTTCGCGAGCGCGACGTTGCCCGCCTTCCACGCGCGCATCAGGCCGTGAACCCCGAGCCGGGAATCAGGGTGAAACACCTCGGGATCCAGGAACAGGTCGTCGATGCGGCGATAGATGACGTCCACGCGCGTCAGCCCCGCCACCGTCCGCATGTAGACGCAGTCGTCGTCGGGCACGACCAGGTCGCGGCCTTCCACCAGCTCCGCGCCCATCTGCTGCGCGAGATAGGCGTGCTCGAAGTACGCAGAGTTGTAGATCCCGGGCGTGAGCACGACGACCTCGGGCCGCTCCACGGGCCGCGGCGATACGGACGCCAGGCAGTCGTAGAGCTGCGAGGGATAGTCGTCCACCGGCAGGATGCTGTAGTTCTCGAACAGGTCGGGAAACACGCGCTTCATGACCAGGCGGTTCTCGAGCATGTAGGACACGCCCGAGGGAACGCGAAGGTTGTCTTCGAGCACGTACATGGTCCCGTCGTCGTCGCGGACCAGATCGGAGCCGCAGATGTGCGCCCACACGCCGAGCGGCGGATCGATGCCGACGCACTGCGGGCGGAAGTTCTGGGACCCGGCGAGAATCCCCTCGGGGAAGACCCCGTCCTTGACGATTTTCTGGTCGTGATAGATGTCGTCGATGAACAGGTTGAGGGCCTGCACGCGCTGCTTCAATCCCTCCTCGATCCGGTCCCACTCCTTCTTGGCGATGATGCGGGGAATGATGTCGAAGGGCCAGGCGCGGTCGATGGACCCCTCCTCCTCCGAGTAGACGGTGAAGGTGATGCCCATGACCCGGATCGCGATCTCGGCGGCGGCCCGGTACTCGTCGAGCTCGGCGTCCGAGAGCCTGGACAGGTAGCGGCACAGGGACCGCGCGGCCGGCCGGGCCCGGCCGCCGCCTCGCACGAGCTCGTCGAAAACGCCTTCGACCGGATAGTCTTTCCAGGAGATGGTCATGAGGATCACCTGGCTGCCGCGCAACGAGACCCGGGCCTGATGCGGCCACGGGCCGGACAGCGTTGCCTGCTGATGCAGGCGCTGCAGATACTGCACACTTGGAATATCATAATCACGTTCCCCTAACAACCGATGCACCGCGGGGATTGCCGATTCGCCCCGACATGGTGCAGGAGCTCAACGCACGTGACCTATTGTCTCGCCCTCCGGGTCTCCAGCGGCATCGTCTTCGCCTCCGACTCGCGAACCAATGCCGGCGTGGACTATGTTTTCACCTACAGCAAGATGCACGTCTTCTCCCGCCCCGGGGAGCGCCTCTTCGTGCTGCTCACGGCCGGCAACCTCGGCACCACCCAGGCGGTGGTCAACCGGATACAGCGCGACTTCGAGGATGCGGATGCGCCCGCAAGCCTGAATACGGTGCAATACCTGTTCGAGGCGGCCCACTACGTGGGGAAAATCAGCGGGGAGGTTCAGGACGAGCACGCCGAGGCGCTGCGCAAGGCAAAGGTGAATCCGGAGGCGAGCTTCATCATCGGCGGGCAGATCCTCGGCCAGCCGCACGACATCTACCAGATCTACCCGCAGGGCAACTACATCACCGCCTCGCCCTCGACACCCTATCTCCAGATCGGCGAGACCAAATACGGCAAGCCGATCCTCGACCGGATCGTCGAGCCGGCGACCAGTCTCGCCGACGCCGCCCGCTGCGCACTGGTGTCGCTGGACTCCACCATGCGCGCCAACATCTCCGTGGGGCCGCCCCTCGAGCTGGGCGTGTACAACAAGGATGCCCTGGATCTGGCGCGGCACACCAACCTGACCTTGAACTCGCCGCTGTACCGCAGCCTGCAGAAGCAGTGGAACGAAGGCCTGAAGCGGGCGTTCAAGCGCCTGCCGAGGTTCGACTGGGAGCAATCGACCTGAGAGGGGATGGCGCACGCGCGCATACCGCGCGCGGCGTGACGGATCAGCCCCGGCTCTCGTAGTCGGCGATCACGCGGTACACGAACTCGAGCTTGCGCGTCGCCATGCCGGAAGACGTGAAAGGGTATGCGTCGGGCAGCCCCATGCTGCGGTTCAGGGCATTCAAGGCAACGGTCAGGCTGATCCAGTCGTCGAGCATGTGATCAAAGGTCACCGCGCTCGAAAAGAAACCCGAGGCATACTGCGCGTCCGGCTTCAGCACGACTTCGGGCGGCACCAGCTCCCGCCCCTTGATGGCGAAGCCGAAGTCGTTGGCCGTTTCCAGCGTGTCGACCATGTGAAGAAAGTGCGCCCACGTCTCGGCCCAGTCCTCCCAGGGGTGGGTCGAGGCATAGGCGCTCACGAAGCTCTGTTGCCAGTCCGGCACCGGCCCGGACGCGTAGTAGCGGGCAATGGCGCTGTCGTAATCCGCGGTCTCGTCGCCGAACAGCGCCCGGAAATCGTCGAGCCAACCCGTGTCGCGCACCAGCCAGTCCCAGTAGAAGTGGCCGCTCTCGTGGCGGAAGTGACCGAGCAGCGTGCGGTACAGCTCCTGCATCCGCTCGCGCATCTCCTCCCGCGCGCTGGCGTCGGCCTCCGCGACGTTGATGGTGATCACGCCCAGGCGATGGCCCGTCATGACGTGCCGGTGCGCCGAGACATCGTCGTAGAACTCCAGATTGCCGGGCTCGTCTTCCAGGAACTGGAACGACAACCCGCGCACAGGATCGAGATCCTTCCCCACCACCGGAAGCCCGAGCTGCATCAGGGTGTAGAGCAGGCGGCGCTTGGCGCTCTCGATGCGGTACCACAGCACCCGGTTGCGGTCGGACTCGAGATTCGGGATCACCTGGCTGAGGCGGCAGGAAACACACAATGGATTGTTGTCCTTGCGGCCCACCATCCAGTTGCACACGCCCTGGACGGCGTAGTTGGCGCACTGGCGGTAGGTCCACCCTTCGAACCGGGGGTGCCGGGCGCGCCATACGCCGTCGCCCGCCGGATCCAGGGCGGACATCTCGCGCGCATCGGGCAGGAACCCCACGAGCCGGCCGCAGGACAGGCAACGGCTGTTCTCGAAGTGCAGGGTGTTGCCGCAGATGCAGGGAAAGGTCTTCAAGGGCGCACGGGGACCAGGCTGGGCGGGCCGTCGATTATAGGCAGCCGGCGCCGTGGGCGCCATGCGGCGCCGCGCAAGCACTCGAAACGCATGGGGTTTTCGCTTAACATCCGGGACTCGCACGGCATTAGCGCCCCTGCCCTTCGCCACCCATGACCCGCAGAACCGAAGATCTCCGTATCGCCGCGATCGAGGAAGTGATCTCGCCCGAGCAGCTCCACGCCGAGCTGCCGCTGAGCGAGACCGCCGCCGAGCGCGTTCTGGCCGCGCGGCAGGCCGCGCACGAGATCCTCTCCGGTGCCGACGACCGCCTCGTCGTGGTCACCGGACCGTGCTCCATACACGATCCGGACGCGGCCCTGGACTATGCGCAGCGGCTCGCGGAAGTGCGCGGGTCGCACGGGGACGATCTGCTGGTGCTCATGCGGGTCTATTTCGAGAAGCCGCGCACGACAGTCGGCTGGAAGGGCCTGATCAACGATCCCGATCTCGACGGAAGCTTTCACATCAACAAGGGCCTGCGCCTCGCCCGCCGCCTGCTTCTCGCCATCAACGAGGCGGGCGTCCCGGCGGCGACCGAGTTCCTGGATCTCATCACGCCCCAGTACCTCGCTGACCTCATCAGCTGGGGCGCGATCGGCGCACGCACCACCGAGAGCCAGCTCCACCGGGAGATGGCTTCCGGCCTGTCCTGCCCGGTGGGCTTCAAGAACGCCACCGATGGCTCGGTGAAGGTGGCCGTGGACGCGGTCCGGGCCGCGGCGCATCCGCACCATTTTCTGTCCATGACCCAGGCGGGACGCTCGGCGATCTTCTCGACCCAGGGCAACGAGGACTGCCACATCATCCTGCGCGGGGGCCGCACGACCAACTACGACGCCGGGAGCGTCGAGCAGGCCGCCGGGACGCTGACGACGGCGGGCCTCGCCGCGCGGCTGATGATCGACTTCAGCCACGCCAACAGCCGCAAGCAGTTCCAACGCCAGATCGAGGTCGGGCGCGACGTGGCAGCGCAGATCGCGGGCGGCGATCGGCGTATCGTCGGCGTCATGATCGAGTCCCACCTGAATCCGGGCCGCCAGGACCTGCTGCCGGGCCGCGCGCCCGACTACGGCGTGAGCATCACCGACGCCTGCCTGGGATGGGACGACACCGCGGGCCTGCTCGATGAGCTGGCCCTGGCGGTGCGCGCGCGGCGCCAGGCCCGGCGGCGCGCCGCCGTCTCGTGACGACGCGGCGCGTGCCGCCTGCATAAAGCGCTCACCCTGGGCCTGGCCGTGCTGCTGCTCTCCGGCCCGGCCGGGCCTGAGCATCCAGATCGCCAACCGCGCCGGCCTGCTGCCGCGGCTGCGCCGGGTGGAGGACGCCGTGGGCGCCCTGTCGTCGGCGGCCGAGCGGGTGGCCTTCGCCGTGGCGCGCTTTGCCGCCGCCCCGCCTGCGATGTAGTCTGCACGTCTTCCCGCCGGCCGGCGGGTTGCAGGCGCCATGGATCTCAGTCCTTTCGTCACCTCGTCCACGCCCTATCTCACGGCGTTCCTCACCGGCCTGCTCGGCGGCGTGCACTGCGTGGGGATGTGCGGCGGGATCACCGGCGCGCTCGTATTCGGGCTGCCCGAAGAGACCCGCAGCCATTGGACCCGGCTCGCGCCCTTCCTGGCCGCGTATAACCTCGGACGTATCCTGACCTACACCTTCGCCGGCGCGGTCGTCGGTTACCTGGGCTACGTGGCCGGCGATCTGCTCACGGAGTACCGCGGCTGGTTGGTGCTGCGCATCGTGGCCGCCGCGTTCATGATCGCCATGGGGCTTTACCTGGGCGGCTGGTGGTTCGGGCTCAACCGGCTGGAGCGGGCCGGCGGGCAGTTCTGGGAACGCATCCGGCCTCTGGGCCGCGGCCTGCTGCCGGTGCGCCACCCCGGCGCGGCGCTCGGCCTCGGCCTGCTGTGGGGCTGGCTGCCCTGCGGGCTGGTGTACAGCGTGTTGGCGCTGGCGTTCGCCGCCGGCGGCTGGAAGGAGGGTGCGCTGTTCCTGCTGAGCTTCGGGCTGGGCACCCTGCCCACGCTGCTGACCATGGGCGCGGCCTCCGCCGCCCTGGGCCGCGTGCTCCAGCGCCAGGCGGTGCGCCGCGCGGCGGGCGCACTTGTGATCGTGTTCGGGGCATGGACCCTGACCGCTACTCTCATCGTGCAGCCCAACGTGGGGCTGGGGTGCGCCCTGCCCGGCCACTAGCAACGTGAATCCGTCATCGCCGCCCCTGGCGCCGCCGTCGGCGCCTGCAGCATCGTCCGACCGGCCGGCCTGGCACACCGAGGACGCGCCCGCCGCCGCGGCGCGCCTTGACGTCGACCCGGAGTACGGGCTCGACACGGCCCGCGCCGACGAGCGGCTCGCGCGCCACGGGCCCAACGCGCTGCGCGAGGCCGAAGGCCGGCCGCTTTGGCGAATGTTCGCGGCGCAGTTCCGCGATTTCATGATCGGCGTCCTGCTGGGGGCAGCGGTGATCTCCGGGTTCATCGGCGAGCCGGTGGACACGATCGCGATCCTGGTGATCGTCGTCCTGAATGCCCTAATCGGCACCGTGCAGGAATACCGCGCCGAGCGGGCCATCGCGGCGCTGCGCGAGATAATGGCGCAGGAGGCAAGGGTCCTGCGCGACGGCGTGGTGCAGACCGTCACCATCGACCGCCTGGTCCCCGGGGACGTCGTCGTGCTCGAATCCGGCAACGTCGTGCCCGCCGACCTGCGCCTGTTGCACGCGCACGCGTTGCAGGTCGACGAGGCGCCGCTCACCGGCGAGTCCCTTGCGGTAGAGAAGCGCACCGAGGCGCTGCGCGGCGGCGACCTGCCCCTGGGCGATCGGACAAACATGGCCTTCAAGGGGACGCTGGTGACCGCCGGACGCGGACGCGGACTCGTGATCGCCACCGGCATGGACACCGAGATCGGCCGGATTGCAGCCCTGCTCGGCGGCCAGGCCGCGACGCGCACTCCCCTGCAGATTCGCCTCGCCGCCTTCGGCCGGCGGCTTGCGCTGGCCGTGCTCGTCATCTGCGCGATCGTCTTCGCTGCCGGACTGTTCCGCGGCGAGCCGA
>Ga0326597_10011910_pt1 | contig 11490 bp, 12 predicted proteins | sample RVTome_12_FD_203789 | JGI IMG/M metagenome (GOLD analysis project Ga0326597, IMG submission 203789) | Soil microbial communities from uranium-contaminated site in the Upper Colorado River Basin, Wyoming, United States - RVT100D185 | ecosystem: Environmental > Terrestrial > Soil > Contaminated >...
TTCTTTTCGCAAGGGTCGGGGAGCGATGCCGGAGCGGCGAGCGGCGTGGCGAAGCGCCCGAAAAATCCCGCCAGCGAGATGTCATCCGTGAGCAACTGGACGGCGAAGCGCCCGTTCTCGATCTGCTGCCCCGCGCGGTTCAGATCGAGATAGGTCCGGTTCGACGTTGCAAAAATCGAAACCAGCCCCACGAGAATGAACAAGCCTATCGCCAGCGCCACCATCAGCTCGATGAGCGAAAGACCGGCTTGGCGAGTGACGATACGCATGGCGCTCATGTCAAATTGGCGATACGGACGGTTACGCTTACTTCTCTACGCTGCGCATCCGGACCGTAAAGATCCTTGCCGCAAGTGGCCGCGGCGTTGCCCGCAGTCGGGGCGACAGTGGGCGCCGAACCCTGCCATGCAACCGCGACCCGGTAGCTGTTGGTGGCGGCGTCATGGCTCACGCAGCCGCGGGCGCCGAGGACGCCGCCGATCTGGCCAATCACGGACGTCTCCGCCGCCCCCTGCAGCGCGTTGTTCCACGCCTGCAGATCGGTATCGGCAATGGCTCGCGTGGCCGCGGTGCCGACGGCCGCCGTGCACGTCGGAGTGCCGGAATACCCGCTACCAAAGTATGGCGTGCCATTCGCGGTATCGGTGGTGATCGCATAGCACCCCGCGGCGCCGCGGTTGGTGGCGATGCGATCGGCCATGTCCTGCACCATAATCAGCGCCTGGCCCCGCTGGTACGATTCGAACGTCGCAATCTGCGCTTGTGCCTGCAAACCCAGAAGCCCCAGCAGCCCGATGACCAGTATCAGCAATGACACGAGCACTTCGAGGAGCGTGAAGCCGCATTCGCGCGGCGGGCGTGTCGTCGATCCGGCGCTCATGAATTGCACCCGTCGGCGGAGTTTCCGTTCTTGTCTTGCCGGACAGCCGGCCGGCCGCTGGGATCGAGCACGACGCAGCGCGCGGGAATCAGCGGATACGCCGCCGACGTTATGACGAATGCGACGCCGTCGCTGGAGCCTTCACGCCCCGTGCCGGAAAACGAAACGCTGCTGAACGTCTTCGTGCCGTACGCGGCATTCTTGGTGGTAATGAGAATCTGCGCGAATGGATCTTGTGTGCTGAGCGTGTCCGCGCCCGACTTGACCGACCAGCCAGCGGCCCAATCGCCTCCGTTTTGCTCGATGGTCACGGCAGCATTCCGCTTGATCGCCTCGCTGCGCGCAAACGCGATGCTGAAGTGCAGGTCGGAGGCCGCGGTTTTCATGCGATTGCGGGTCACGAAGTCGCGCAGATTGGGTGCGGCCAGAGTTGCGAGTATGCCCACCAGGATAAGAACGATGAGCAATTCGACGAGCGTGAATCCGGCTGCAGGGGCGCGACGCATACGCTTCACCATGCGACCGCGGTACCGCCGCTGCATCCGGTCGTGCCCGTCAATCTCTGCTTGGACCCGTTATGCGTCAGGATCAGGCCGCCATCGTTCACCTGGTTGGTTCCCGCCTTGGGCGAGGCGCAGACGGTGTAGCTCGGAGGCGTGGCGGCATTATCGACGATGGGGTTGAAGCTGATGGTGTAGTACGTGTTTTCGCATTGCGTGGCCGTGCAGCTCCAGCCGGACATGGACACATTGAGCGCGTTCGGCGCCGTGGCATAGGCGCGTTGTTCGATGAGAACCTGCTTCTGGCGGGAATCCATGGCCTGCATGAACTGCTGCGCGTCGGAACGCCGCGAGCGCGCCAAGTAGCCCTGGTACGACGGATAGGCAATTGCCGCGAGTATGCCGATGATCACCACCGTGATCATCAGTTCGATGAGCGTGAATCCTCTTGCGGAACGCATGAATCCTCCTGCTTGTGGAAAGCATGCTAGGCACGTACGCGCGCTGCGGCAAAAGCTCTCGACCAACGGCCGGAAAGCGGCCGCGGACGGCATGACGCCCCGCAGCATGGCGTGAACTGCGTCACGCCGCGGCCCCCGGCAGAGGCCGTGGCGTATAATGCGCGCCAATTTGAAGCGGACCGCTGGTGTAGCTCAGCTGGTAGAGCAACTGATTCGTAATCAGTAGGTCGCCCGTTCGAGTCGGGCCACCAGCACCAAGAAGGCACCCGATGGCTGCGCGCATCCTGGTGGTGGACGACGACGAGGGCATCCGCGACTTGCTTCGTCTCCATCTTTCGTCCGCGGGATACGAAGTGGAGATCGCCGCCGACGCCATCGCCGCGGGCTACAAGGTGCTGAAAGCGCCGCCCGATCTGATCATCACCGACGTCAACATGCCGCACATGAACGGGTTCGAGTTCGTGGCGGCGCTGAAGGCCGACACCACGCTGCCGCGAATCCCGGTGATCTTCCTCACTTCGGTGGAGGACGGCGATTCGCGCGGGCGCGAGCTGGGGGCGGTCGGCTACGTCACCAAGCCCGTGCGCGCCGACCGCCTGCTGTCGCTGGTGGCGCAGCACGTGCCGGGCGGAGCGATTCCCATCGGCTGAGCGGGGCCCCGTGTCAGCCGCGCTGCGCGCAATCGTGCAGCGTCGCGCCCTCGAAGTCCTGCGCGATGCCCTGCAGCTTCGCGTGCAGCGGCGCCTCGACGTTGCGCACCTGGAACCAGACCTTGGGCACGCGCGTCTCGCGCCGGCTGATGACCGCGCTTCTCACGTCTTTCGCGCGCAGAGCCTGCAGGTGGGCCTGGGCGGCGTCTTCGGTGCTGAATACGCCGAGCGACAGCGACCAGCGCAGGGGGCCCGCCTCCTGCACGATGAAGTAGTCCTCCACACCGAGCTTCTTCAGCTCCGCCGCCTTGCGCAAGGCACCGGCGCGGTTGCCCTGGGGAGGCATGTGCACCCACCAGCTCGCGGTCTCTTCGCCGCGATATTGCGCGAGCCGCGCGCCGAGCGAGAGCGGCTCGAGGCGCTGCGCGGCAAGGGTCGCATCGGCCGGGCTGAAGCTGCCCCATTCGAGGCAGGCGAGCGGCGCGGGTTCGGGCGGGCGCGCGGCCGGCTTGGGCTTCGCCGGTGGCGGCGCCGGCGCCGCGGCGAGCTCGTGCTCGGTGACGATGCGCAGCTTGTGCGGCTCCAGCTGCTGCGTGAGAGGCTTGCGGTCCACCGCCGGATCCGGCGGGGCGAGAAAGCGCATCCAGGCGAAAAAGCCGAGGTTTGCGGCGAGCAGCAGAAGAAACAGCAGCCTCACGACCAGGCGATCCTGGCAAGGCCTTCCAGCACCAGGTTCTCCACGTAGCGGCAGGGTATGTCGAGCTGCTCGATGAGCGCGCTGCCGGCCCCGCCTGACACCAGGCATTGCGCGCCGGGGCCCGCCACGCGGTACATGCGCTCGACGGCGCCCGCCTGCGCGTGCCGGCAGCCGCTTTCGATGGCGTCGATGGTGTTGCGCGGCGTGCGCACGAAGTGTCCCTCCTGCAGCGGCAGGCGCCCGGTGTGCTCGTGCAGCACGAAGCGCATGAGGTCCACGCCGGGCAGGATCAGGCCGCCGAGAAACTCGCCCGCCGCCGACAGCAGGTCGGCGGTCGTGGCGGTGCCCGCGTTGACCACCAGGCAGGGGCCGGGATGCAGCGCGCGCGCCGCCACCAGCGCCGCCCAGCGGTCGGAGCCGAGCTGGCCGGGGTTGTCGTAGCGGCTCGTCACGCCGCAGCGCTCAGGCTCGCCCTTCAGCCAGTGCGGCTCGGCCTCGAAGATGCTGGTCCAGTTGACGAGCAGCTGATGCGCGCCGTCGCCGGCGACGTTGGAGATGACGATGCGTTCCGGGTTCTCATGCGTCGCCGCGAACGGATTGATGTCGTGGTTGGCGGCCGCAAATTCGATCAGCGATACGGTGGCGAGGCTCGACCAGCCGCGCCCGTCGTGCCAGCCCCACTTGACGCGCGAATTGCCGGCGTCGATGGCGAGGATCATGCGGGTCGCGCCCGCGTGACGCTGCCGCTGCGCACGATGCGTAGCCCGTGGCGCGTGCGCAATTGCAGCGCGCCGTCGTCCGCCAGGCCGGCGGCGATTCCCGCCAGCCGGCGCCCGTCGGCGAGGCGCACGCGCAGGCGCTGCCCGGCGTGCGCATGCAGCGCTTCCCAGTCGTCGCGGAACCGGCCGAACCCCTCGGCGTCGAACGCGCGCAGCGCGGCGAAGAGCTCGCGCGCCAGCGCGCCGATGACCGCATTGCGCTCGGGCAGCGGCCGCAGCTGATCCTCGAGCGCCGCGACGCCGCGCCGCAGGCGCGCCGCGAGGCCCGGCACCTTGCGGTGGTTGACGCCGATGCCGACGACTGCGGCGCTGCCCGCGCCGCGGGCGCGCGTCTCGACCAGGATGCCGCCGAGCTTGGCGTCTCCCAGCATGAGGTCGTTTGGCCACTTGAGCGCGGCCCCGGCGGCGCCGAGCGCGCGCAGCGCCCGCACCGCGGCGAGGCCGGCGACGATCGACAGGCCGCCCAGCTCACGCGCCGGGCGCTCGAGCGGCAGCCCGAGCGAAAACAGCGCGCCGCAGCCGGCCGGGCTGTGCCAGCGCCGGCCGCGCCGGCCGCGGCCGCCGGTCTGCTCGTCCGCGGCGAGCAGCACGGGCCGGTCCAGGCGCTCGCCGAGCAGCACGGAGTTGGTCGAGGCGCAGCGCCCGACGACGCGCACGTCGGCGCCCGGGACGCGGATGGCGCCTGCATTGAGCCGATCCATCGTCGCTAGTTTACGGTTTACGCCGCGCCGAAGGCGAAATCGCGCCCCGGCGCGGCTTCGAACAGGGTGCGGGTGTACTCGTGGCGGGGGGCGCCGAGCACCTGCGCCGCCGGCCCGTACTCGACCACGCGCCCCTGCGACATGACCGCCACGTGGTCGCAGATCTGCGCGGCGACGCGCAGGTCGTGCGTGATGAAGAGCATCGCCAGGCGCAAGCGCTCGCGGATCTCCTCGAGCAGCGAGAGCACCTGCGCCTGCACCGAGACGTCGAGCGCCGATACCGCCTCGTCGGCGATGAGCAGCTCCGGCTCCATGGCGAGGGCCCGCGCGATGCAGATCCTCTGGCGCTGCCCGCCGGAGAACTGGTGCGGGTAGCGCGAGAGCGAATCGGGGTCCATGCGCACCAGGCCCATCAGGTTGCGCGCGCGCGCCACCGCGGCGGCGCGGTCCAAGCCGTAGTTGCGCGGGCCCTCGATGATCGCCTCGAGCACGGTGCGGCGCGGGTTGAGCGACCGGTAGGGATCCTGGAACACGATCTGCACGCGCCGGCGCAGCGGCCTTAGCCGCCCGGGCGGCATCGCGGCGATGTCCTCGCCGCCGAGCAGGATTTCGCCCCCGCTCGGGTCGATGAGGCGTACGATGCAGCGCGCGACCGTGGACTTGCCCGATCCCGATTCGCCGACGATGCCGAGCGTCTGGCCCTTGCGCACCTCGAGCGTCACGTCCGCGGCGGCGTGCACCTCGCGGCGCTTCGCGAACCAGCTGCGGTCGCGGTAGGTCTTGGCCAGGCCGCGCGTGGCGAGCACCACCGGCGCGGCGACGTCCGCGGCGCGCGCGTGCGGCTTGAGCGTCGGCACCGAGCCGATCAGCATGCGCGTGTAGTCGTGGCGCGGGCGCTTGAGCACTTCTTCCTTGGCGCCGAGCTCCACCAGCTCGCCCAGGCGCAGCACCGCCACGCGATGGGCGATCTCGGCCACCACGCCGAAGTCGTGCGTGATGAACAGCACTCCCGTGCCGTGGCGCGCCTGCAGGTCCTGCACGAGCTTCAGGATCTGCGCCTGCGTGGTGACGTCGAGCGCCGTGGTCGGCTCGTCAGCGATCAGCAGCGCCGGCTCGAGAATCAGCGCCATGGCGATCATGATGCGCTGGCGCTGGCCGCCGGAGAGCTGGTGCGGGTAGGAGGCGACCATGCGCTCGGGCTCGGGCAGGCGCACCTCGCGCACGATGTCGAGGATCTTGCGCCGCCGCTCGGCCGGGGAGAGCCGCGTGTGCTCGCGCAGCACCTCGTCGAGCTGGTCGCCGCAGCTCATCACCGGGTTGAGCGCGGTCATCGGCTCCTGGAACACCATCGACATGCGCGTGCAGCGCAGCTCGCGCAGGCGCTGCTGCGGCGCGTGCGTGATGTCCTCGCCTTCGAGCAGGATCCTGCCCCCCGTGACCGGCAGGCTTGCGGGCAGCAGGCCCATCACGCCCTGCGCGATCACCGACTTGCCGGAGCCGGACTCGCCCACCAGGCACACGATCTCGCCGCGCTGCACGTTGAAGGACACGCGCGAGGCGGCCTCGCGGCGGTCGCCGCCGCTCGGCAGCGCGATCGTCAGGTCGCCGACCTCGAGGACGCTCACGCCGTCACACCCGCTTCGCCATCTTCGGGTCGAGCGTGTCGCGCAGGCCGTCGCCCAGGATGTTCACCGCAAGCACGCTCACGGCCAGGAACACGCCGGGGAAGAACAGGTTGTGCGGATACGCCATGAACTGCACGCGGCCCTCGGACATGATGTTGCCCCAGGTCGGGATGTCGGGCGGCAGGCCCACCCCGAGGAAGGAAAGAATCGCCTCCACCAGGATCGCGGCGGCGCAGATGTAGGTGCCCTGCACCAGCAGCGGCGCGACGCAGTTGGGCAGGATATGGCCGAACATGATCTTCCAGGTCGGCGTGCCGAGCGACACCGCGGCCTCCACGTAGGGCTCCTCGCGGATCGAGAGCACCAGGGACCTCACCAGGCGCGTCACGCGCGGGATCTCGGTGATGGCGATGGCGAGGACGACCGTGAGGATGCTCGCGCGCCACAGCGCCACCAGCGCGATGGCGAGCAGGATGGCGGGGATCGCCATCAGGCCGTCCATCACGCGCATCAGCGGCCCGTCGAGCCAGCGCAGGTAGCCGGCGCAAAGGCCGAGCGTGATGCCCAGGGCGAGCGCCAGCGCCGCGGTGGCGATCCCCACCAGCAGGGAGACGCGTGTGCCGTAGATCACGCGGCTGTAGATGTCGCGGCCGAAGGAATCCGAGCCCATCACGAACCGGTGCTCGAGCAGCTCGCCGTCGAGCGTCATGATCTCGCCGCTCTGGCCCGGGCGCAGATCGCGGCTGGCGGCGTCGAACAGCGTCGGATCCACCGTGCCGAGCCACGGCGCCACGACTGCAACGGCGATCAGGAGCAGCAGCGCGCCGCCGCCGAGGCGCACCGACCAGTTGCGGCGCAGGCGCTGCCACGCGCTTTCGCTGCGCGCGATGTTGGCAGACTCGACGGAGAGGGTTTGCAGGTCCATCAGTAGCGGATGCGCGGATCAAACACCACGTAGGACAGGTCCACCAGCAGGTTGACCAGCACGTAGGCGAAGGAAAACAGCAGGATCACCGCCTGGATGGTGGGGAAGTCGCGCGCCAGCACCGCGTCCACCGTCAGGCGCCCGAGGCCGGGAATCGCATACACCGACTCGGTGACCACCACGCCGCCGATGAGCAGCGCGACGCCGATGCCGATCACGGTGACGATCGGCACCGCGGCGTTGGCGAGCGCGTGGCGCACCAGCACGCGCGCCTCGGGCAGGCCCTTGGCGCGCGCGGTGCGGATGTAGTCCTCGCCGAGCGCCTCGAGCACGGAAGCGCGCGTGACGCGCGCGATGAGCGCGATGTAGATCACCGAGAGCGTGATCGCCGGCAGGATGAGGTGGTGCAGGAACGGCCAGAAGCCGTCGGCGAGGCGCCGGTAGCCCTGCACCGGGAACCAGCCGAGCTTGAGCGAGACGATCCAGATCAGGATGTAGGCGAGCACGAACACCGGCACCGAGAAGCCCAGCACCGAGAAGCCCATCAGCGCGCGGTCGAACCAGCCGCCGAAGCGCCAGGCGGCGACGACGCCGAGCGGCACGGACACGAGCACGGCGATCAGGAGCGTGAGCGTGGCGAGCGCGAGCGTCGGCTCGATCCTCTGCGCGATGAGCTGCGTGACCTCCATCTTGTAGAAGTAGGAGCGGCCGAAATCGCCTTGCAGCAGATTCGACGCCCAGATGCCGAACTGCACCGGGATCGAGCGGTCCAGCCCCAGGCTCGCGCGGATGGCGGCGATCTGCTCCGAGCTGGCGGCGTCGCCGGCGAGAATGGCCGCCGGGTCTCCCGGCGTGAGGCGCAGCATGAGGAACACCAGCACCGCGACGATCAGCAGCACCGGGATCGTGGAGAGCAGCCTGCGAGCGATGAACGTGTACATAACAAAAGGGCCCCTCGCGGGGCCCCGGTTCAGTTCTCCGTCAGCTCAGTTCTTCTTCACGTTCCAGTAGATGTCACCCGGCCCGATCACCCAGCCGCTGATGTTATTGCGCGTGGCGAGGGGATTGACGTACTCGCCGAGCGGCGCGTGCGTTCCGATCTCGAAGGCGCGCACCTGGATCGCCTCGGCGAGCGCCTTCTTCTTCGCCTCGTCCGTCGCACGCGCGAATTCCTCGCGCAGTTGCTCGATCTTCGCGTCGTCCGGCCAGCCGAACCAGGACTTCTCGCCCTGCGCGCCGATCGCCGCGTTGGTGAGCGGGTTCCAGATGTCGGGCGCCACCCAAGCGGTGAGGAACATGTTCCAGCCGCCCTGGGCCGGGGGTTCCTTCTTGGCGCGGCGCGACACCACCGTGTTCCAGTCCATTGCCTGCAGGTCCACCTTGAAGCCCGCTTGGCGCAGCAGCTGCGCCGCCACGTCGGGCAGCTTCTGGATCGCGGCGAGGTCGGTGGGCTTGAGGATCACGACCGGCGTGCCGTCGTAGCCGGAGGCCTTGAGCAGCGCCTGCGCCTTCTTCATGTTCGACTTGGACTGGATGTCGCTGCCCTTGGCGCTGCCGTAGGGCGTGCCGCAGGTGAACATCGAGGCGCAGGGCTTGTAGAACTCCTTGATGCCGACCTGCGCGCGCAGGAACGGCACCTGCTGCATCGCCGCGAGCGCCGCCTGCCGGATCTTCGGGTTGTCGAACGGCGGGTGCAGGTGGTTGAAGCGCCCCATGTACTGGAAGCCGAGCGGGTCCTTGGTCACCAGCACGACGCCCGGGGCCTTGCGCAGCTGCTCGTAGCTCTCGAACGCGGGGCGCTCGAGGACGTCGATCTCGCCCTTGGCGAGCGCGTTGACCTGGGCCTGCGCGTCGCGCAAGGCGAGGTTCAGCTCGACGCGATCGACATAGACGTGCTTGCCGCCCGCCGTGCCCGAGGGCTTCTCCTTGCGCGGCTGGTACTTCGGGTTCTTGACGTACACCGCCTTGTCGCCCGGCTTGAACTCGTCGCGCTTGAAGATGTAGGGTCCCGAGCCGACGTGCTCCTCGATCTGCTTATCCGCCGGGGTGTCGGCGACGCGCTTGGGCATGATGAAGGGCACGTTCGAGGAGGGCTTGCCCAGCGCCTCCAGCACGAAGCCACAGGGCTCGCGCAGCGCGATGGTGAAGGTCTTCGCATCGGGCGCGTCCATGCGCTCGACGAAGCTCATCAGCTTCTGGCCCATGGCGTCGCGCTTGCCCCAGCGCGCGATCGAGGCCGCCACGTCCTCGCCGGTCACCGGCTTGCCGTCGTGGAACTCCAGGCCCGATCGCAGCGTGAAGGTCCACAGGCGGTTGTCCGGGCTCACCGTCCACTTGTCCACCATCTGCGGCTGCACGCGGCTCTTCTCGTCGGTGCCGAAGAGCGTGTCGTAGATCATGTAGCCGTGGTTGCGGGCCATGTACTGCGTGGTCCAGATCGGGTCGAGGATCGAGAGGTTCGAGTGCGGCACCACGCGCAGCACCTTGTCCTGGGCCAGCGCGCCGCCGGCGGCGGCGGCGAGCAGAACGGCGGCGACGATCTTGCGGTTCATGCGGGTATCCTTTGCGCCCGGATTGGCGAAAAAGAGGGTAGCAGGCCATGGCACGCATCGCAATCGGCGGCTTTCAGCACGAGACCAACACCTTCGCGCCTTCGCCGGCGGACTACGCGGCGTTCGAGGCGGGCGGCGGCTGGCCGGGCGTGCAATACGGCGAGCCCCTGTTCGCTGCGGTGGCCGGGGCCAACATTCCCGCGGCCGGTGCGATCGAGGCGCTGCGCGCGGCCGGGCACCAGCTGGTCGGCACGGCGTGGGCCGCGGCGAGCCCGTCGGCGGCGGTGACCGGCGAGGCGTACGAGCGCATCGCCGGCGAGCTGGTCAAGCGGCTGCGCGACGTCCTGCCGGTGGACGGCGTGTACCTGGACCTGCATGGCGCGATGGTGAGCGAGCGCTTCGACGACGGCGAGGGCGAGCTGCTGCGGCGCGTGCGCGAGGCGGTCGGGCCGCGCGTGCCGGTGGCGGCGAGCCTCGATCTGCACTGCAATTTCACGCGCGCCATGTTCGAGCGCGCCGACGCGTTCGTCGCCTACCGCACCTACCCGCACGTCGACATGGCCGAAACCGGTGCGCGCGCCGCGCGCCTGCTGGAGCGCATGCTCCGCAACGGTGCGCGCCTCGCGGGCGCCTGGCGCGGGCTGGACTACCTGACCGGGATTTCCTCGCAATGCTCCTTCATCGAGCCGTGCAAGGGCCTGTACGCCGATCTTGCGGGGCTGGAGAGCAAGCATGGTGTCGCCCTCTCCTTCACCCCCGGGTTCCCCATGGCGGACTTCGCCGAATGCGGCATGGCAGTGTTCGGCTACGGCAGTGAGCCGAAGGCGGTCGGGCGGGCGGTGGAAGAACTGCGCGCTCGCGTGGCCGACGCGGAGAAGGACTTCGCGCTCGAGCTGCATCTTCCCGACGACGCCGTGGCGCGCGCGCACCGGCTCGGCGAGAGCGGCCGGCCGGTGGTGCTCGCCGACACCCAGGACAACCCGGGCGCGGGCGGCAACGGCGATACCACGGGGCTGCTGCGCTCGCTGATCGGGCAGCGGGTCGAAGGGGCGGCGCTGGGGCTGCTGATCGACAAGGACGCCGCGGCAAAGGCCCACGAGGCGGGCCAGGGGGCGAGGCTGCCGTTTTCGTTGGGCGGGAGGTCGCGCGTCCCGGGCGATGCGCCCTTCGAGGGCGAGTTCACCGTGGAAAAGCTGGGCGACGGCAGATTCACCTGCACCGGACCGATGTTCAAGGGCTTCCGCATGACCCTGGGCAACATGGCGCTCTTGCGCAGCCACGCGGCGCCGGGCGTGCGCGTGGTGCTCGCCTCGCGCAAGGTGCAGGCCGCCGACCAGGAAATGTTCCGCCACGTCGGCGTCGAGCCGGTGAAGGAGAGGATCCTGGCCCTGAAAAGCTCCGTGCACTTCCGCGCCGACTTCGAGCCGATGGCGAAGGAAGTGCTGGTCGTGAAGGCCCCCGGGCCGGCGCTCGCCGACCCGACGGAATTCAGGTGGACGAAGCTCAGGAAGGGCGTGCGCCTGCGGCCGCTCGGGCCGGCGCACGCGGGTTGAACGCTAGCCGATCGTCTGCAGGAGCGAATCGTGGCGCGGCGACCAGCCCAGCTCGCGCCGCGCGCGCGTGGCGCGCACCCTGGAGTTGGAGCCGTAGGTATAGGCGGCCGGGCCTTCGCCGAATTCCGCGATGGCTTCGTCCCTCGACATGGGCTGCGTGCGTCCGC
>Ga0326597_10011911_pt1 | contig 11489 bp, 9 predicted proteins | sample RVTome_12_FD_203789 | JGI IMG/M metagenome (GOLD analysis project Ga0326597, IMG submission 203789) | Soil microbial communities from uranium-contaminated site in the Upper Colorado River Basin, Wyoming, United States - RVT100D185 | ecosystem: Environmental > Terrestrial > Soil > Contaminated >...
TCGGAGGCGTCCGCTTCGCCAAGCGTCCCGAGCAGTTCGAAGCGCGGGCCTGGAGCCACGGCGCGGACGCCAAGCCGGACACGAGGGACGACCTCGATCTCGGGCTCGTGGACGCGGCCTGGAGCCTCGAGGAGTTCACGGCAACCTTCGGCGACGACGACAAGCAGTGGGCGGGAACCATCGACGCGAAGGGGCTCTTCACTCCCGCCGAGGACGGCCCGAACCCCAAGCGCCGCGGCAACCGGAACAACGTGGGCGACCTCTGGGTCGTGGCCACCCTCGACGCGGCCAGTCCCGGCAAGCCGGCGGCGCTCCTCCGCGCCCGCGCTCACCTCATCGTGACCGTGCCCCTCTACGCCCGCTGGGACCAGCCCGAGGTGATGCCATGAGCGCCGTCGCCGCCCGCGAGATGCACCGGTTCCGGGCCGGGGGGCGCGAGTTCGCCTACCTCGTGCCGAGCGCGGCCATCTTCGCCCTCGACGAGACCGCGACCGCGATCCTCGACCGCCTGGACGGCAAGAGCGTGGCCGCCGACGCGCTCCTGCGCGACCTCAAGGAGCTTTTCCCCGAGGACGACGTCCGCGAGAGCCTGGCCGAGCTGGGAAGGGTCCAGGCGGTCGGCCCCGCGCGGGTGGCCTTGCCGATGGCCGGGGCGAAGGCGCTGCCGAGCCAGCCCTTCCCGCTGACCACCCTCGTCCTGAACGTCACGAACCAGTGCAACCTCTCCTGCACGTACTGCTACGAGTACGGCGAGGACAAGATCGTCGACACCAAGCAGGGCGCCCAGCCGAAGTTCATGACCGAGGAGACCGCGCGCGCCAGCGTCGACTTCATGCTCAAGGAGTCGGGCGCCAACAAGGTCGCTCACCTCACTTTCTTCGGGGGCGAGACGCTCCTGAACTTTCCCGTGCTCAAGAGCACGGTTGCCTACGCGAAGGCGCGAGGCGAAGAGCTCGGCAAGCTCGTGGACTTCAGCCTCACCACGAACGCCACCCTCCTGCGCCCGGAGGTCCTCGACTTCCTGCTCGAGAACGACGTGGGGATCACGATCTCGATGGACGGGCCGAAGGAGGTGCAGGACCGGTTCCGGATCTTTCCGGGAGGGGCGGGCAGCTACGACGTGATCCTACCGAAGGTGAAGGAGCTGCTGCGCCGGCACCGCGGGCGGCCGGTGGGGGCGCGTGTCACCTTGACCTCGGCCGGGCTCGACATCCGGGCCATCTACCGCCACCTCACCGAGGAGGTGGGGTTCCACGAGGTCGGCTTCGCGCCCGTCACCACGTCCCCGCAGCGGGAGCACGCCCTTGGCGAGGGCGGCTTCGACGCGATGCTGGAGCAATTCCGCGAGCTAGCCTTGGAGTTCCGGGACGCGGCACTCGAGGACCGGCCCCACGGCTTCTCCAACGTCAAGGACACGATCGCCGAGATCCACAAAGGCGTGGCCAAGGCCTGGCCCTGCGGCGCGGGCCTGGGCCTCATGGGTGTCGCCACCGACGGCGAGGTGGCCCTCTGCCACCGCTTCGCGGGCTCCGCCGAGCACAGCCTCGGTACCGTGCGCGACGGGATCGACCGCGACCGGCAGGCCGCGTTCCTGGACGCTCACCACATCGCGGAGAAGACCGACTGCCAGCGCTGCTGGGCGCGCCCACTCTGCGCGGGGGGCTGCTACCACGAGGCCTACACGCGCTACGGCACGACGCAGCGGCCGAACCTGCATTACTGCGAGTGGATCCGGGGCTGGACCCACACCTGCCTCGAGATCTACGGCGAGCTCTCGGAAAAGAATCCGCGCTTCCTGACGCGCTCCTTTGGCGGGGGACAGGCATGAAGCACCTTCGGGCGGTGAACCGCAAGGCGGACCTGATCGAACACGTCACGGGCGGCGGCCGCGCGGAGGAGGCGGACGCCAGGTCGGACCCCGCGGCGGGCGACGTCGTGGCTCTCGCCGATCCCCCCCAGCAGCCCCAGGGACCCTGGGTGCCGCTCGGATGCTCGTTCGTGTTCTTCCCCGGGTGGGAGGTCGACAAGAGCGGCGGGACCGCGGGCCTGTGCCAGCCCGTGGAGCGCGACCTGTTCGACTGCCACATCGGCTGCTTCTGGCCGGCACAGGTCCCCGACCAGCTCAACCACGCCCCCGACTGGACCGGCAAGTGCGCCGCCGCCCAGAAGGACTGGCGCAAGATCGACCTCATCTTCCCGTGAGCGCCTTTCTGGCCGTCCGTTTCGCGGCGACGTTCCTGGCGGCTACGGCGCCCCTCGCCGCGCAGGACACGGTGTCCGGCGGCAACGGCACCCTCTACCTGGCCGCGCGCCCGGGCCGGATTCTCATCGTGGACGAGGCCACCTTCCGCGTCACCGGGGAGATCCCGCTCGCGAAGAGCCGGCCGGGGATGAGCTACCCCCTCCAGCTCTCGCAGGACAGGAAGCGCCTGCTCTCCTACGGGCTGAACCTCGAGGACATCGAGATCGTGGACATCGCCACCCGGCGGGTGGTGGACACGCTGACCCTCAGCGAGGGCAACAACAAGGTCCGCCTCGACTGCTACGACAGCTGCGGCGAGCACGGGACGAGGCTGGCCTTCGGCACCCGGCCCGCCAAGAAGCTCGTGGATCGCTTCGAGATCGGGCCGAGGGCCCTCGTGGAGTACGACCTCGAGAAGAAGAGGGTGGGGCGCACCATCCCCTGGCCCAAGGGGGAAGAACAGGAACGGACGGGACTCCTCTATTCCCCCGACGGCAAGCTGCTCTACGTGCTCGCCGCCGAGGACGTCTTCGTGTACGACACCGCGACCCTTTCGGTCGTGGACAAGTGGGAGCTGTCGCGGCCGGTGGAGGACGGGTTCGGCCGTCTCGAGGTCGCCGCCACCACCGACATCAACGACCAGCCGGGCTTCTTCACGGGGATCTTCGAGGTCGACGACCCCGTGCAGCACCGACGCATCATGGGCATCGCCCGCTTCGACCTCGCGGGCAAGAAGGTCGACTTCTGGACGGTGGGGCCCGCGAAGCCTCTCCGGCAGTTCGCCCTCGCCCCCGGGCGCAAGAAGGCCTACTCGATCCTGGACGAGATCAACAACTGGGAGCTGTGGACCTTCGACCTCGAGGGCCGACGGCTCGAGAAGCGGACGCCGATGACCGCGACGGGCCGCCCGCGCATGAGCCTGGCCGTGAGCTCGAACGGGAAGATCCTCTACATCTTCGGCGCCGGCAACACCATCGACCTCTACGACGCGCAGACCCACCGCTTCCTGCGCACCGTGACCCTCGACGCCGAGGTCGGCTGGATGTTCGTCCTCCCTCCCGGGCCCTGAGCGGCGGCCGTGCCCCGCCTCCTCCTGCGCTGGGCCTGGCCGTACGTGAGGCCGCAGGCCGGCCGGCTCGGCGCAGTCCTGGCGCTGAGCTTGCTGAGCACGGTGCTCAGCCTGTTCGTGCCCCTGCTCTCGCGCGACCTGGTGGATCGTGCCATCCTCGGCCGCGACCTCGCGGCGCTCCTGCGCGTGGTGAGCGCCTTCCTCGGCCTCACCCTCGCCGGCTTCGCCCTGAACGTGGCGAGCGGCCTCCTCTACACCCACGCCTCGGCGGAGGCGCTCTTCGCGATGCGCCTGGGCGTCTACCGCCACCTGCAGCGGCTCTCGCCCCGGTTCTTCGCGGCGAACCGGCTGGGCGACCTCGTGTCGCGGCTCAACAACGACGTGAGCGAGGTCCAGCGGGTGGCCGCGGAGACCGTGCTGGCGTCCGTGGGGAACGTGCTCTTCCTCGCCGGCACCCTGGTCATGCTGGCCGTGCTTTCGCCCCGACTCCTGCTCGTCGTCCTCCTCTTCCTGCCCCCGAGCCTCCTCGTCCTCGTGCGCTACCGCGCGAAGCTGGCCCGCGAGGTGGGGGTCCTCAGGGAGCGGAGCGCCGATATCGGCAGCTTCCTGATCGAGACCCTGCAGGCCGTGAGGCTCGTGGTGGCCTCGGGTGCGGAGGACCGCGAGGCCGGCCGCTTCCGCGAGAAGAACGCGTCGTTCGTCCGGACCCTGCTCCGCATGCAGTGGCTCACCTATCTCTCGGGAGGCCTGCCCGGCCTGCTCCTGGCCACGGGGACCGCCGCCGTCTTCCTCGTGGGCGGGCGCTCCGTGATCGCGGGGGAGATGACGCTCGGCACCTTCGTGGCCTTCATGGCGTACCAGATGCGGCTGCTCGGCCCCGTGCAGGCCCTGCTCGGCCTCTACGCGGGTCTGGCCACGGCGGGGGTGTCTCTCGCGCGCGTGCGTCATCTCTTCTCCGCGTCCCCCGAGGTCGTCGAAGCACCGTCGCCGGTCGGCCTGGGCCGCGCGCGGGGAGAGGTGGAGTTCGAGGACGTGACCTTCGGCTACGACCGCGGAGCTCCGGTGCTCGAGAGCGTGTCGTTCCGCGTGGCCCCCGGCGAGGTGCTGGCCCTCGTCGGCCCCAGCGGCGGCGGCAAGTCTACGATCGCCGACCTGCTGGTGCGACTCTTCGATCCGGACCGCGGGACGGTCTGTCTCGACGGCCACGACCTGCGCACCCTTCGCCTCGCCGACCTGCGGCGCGAGGTGACCCTCGTCGAGCAGGCGCCGTTCCTGTTCCACGCCAGCCTGGCCGAGAACCTTCGCTACGCGCGGCCCCAGGCCGACGACGGCGCGCTGCGGGAGGCGGCCGAGGCGGCGGGGCTCTCGGACCTCCTGGCGCGGCTGCCCGAGGGGCTGGGCACGGTGGTGGGGGAGCGCGGGGCCGCTCTGTCCGTGGGCGAGCGGCAGCGGATCGCGATCGCCCGAGCGTTGCTCACCGACCCGGCGGTGCTCGTGCTCGACGAACCCACGGCCGCCCTCGACCCGGAGACGGAGCGGAAGGTGCTCGCCGGCTACGAGAGGCTGCTCCGGGGCCGCACGACCATCGTCATATCCCATCGCCGGCTGCTGGCGGAGCGGGCCGATCGCGTGGTCGTCCTCGACGGCTCGCGGGTCGTGGAGAGCGGCCCGGCGCGGGAGCTGCGGGCGCGCGCCGGGGCCTACGCCGCCCTCTTCGGCGGCGCTTGAGCGAAAGCGGGCCCCCGGCGCGGGGGAGGTACCTTGGCCGGGGCGTCCGCGTGGCCGTCATCGACTCCGGCGTCCACGCCCGCCATCCCCACGTCGGGGGCGTGGCGGGCGGCGTGGCCTTCGACACGCAGGGCCGCGCCCACGACGACTTCGTGGACCGGCTGGGCCACGGAACGGCGGTAACCGCGGTCATCCGTGAGAAGGCTCCGCTCGCGGAGATCCATGCGGTGAAGGTGTTCGATCGGGAGCTGCGGACGGAGATGGATGCCCTCCTGGCTGCGCTCGACTGGACCGTCGAGCAGGGTATGGCACTCGTGAACCTGAGCCTGGGAACGCCAGAGCGGCGGCACGAGGAAGCCCTGCGGTCGAGGGTCGAGCGCGCCGTCGGCAAGGGTGTGCTGGTGGTCACCGCCTGGCGGTCTTCGGAGGGCGAGCCGCTTCTCCCGGGGAGCCTGCCGGGCGTCCTTCCCGTCGAGCTCGACTGGTCCTGCCCGCGTGACGAGGTTCGCGGCTTTGCGGGCGAGGACGGCTCCTGGCTCTGCCGCGCCTCCGGTTACCCGCGTCCGGCGCCCGGCGTGCCGCCGGAGCGCAACCTCAAGGGAGTGAGCTTCGCGGTCGCGAACGTGACCGGTTGCCTGGCTCGTCTCCAGGACGGCGGGATTCCGCTGCGGGTCGCCGATGCCCAACGGCTCTTGACAGGCGGCGACAGGAGCCCCGACTAGGATCGGGCACTCCCGAGCGCATGAGCGTCCGCAGGGCGCTCCAGTTCTTCATGGAGATCAGCGCTGGCCGTGACTTCTCGGGGAGCTTCCGGCTGACCGCCGGAGCGTCAGGTTGTGGCGCGAGCTCCGCGATGAGCTCCTCGATCGCGCGCTCGAGCCTTCACCGTAGTGACTCGATCCGGGCGCGGAGCGCTTCGAGGCCGTCTCGGTGGACCTTGAGCTCGCCGCCCAGGGCGCCGAGCCGTTCGCCCTCGGAGCGCACGAGCTGGCTGTAGGGAGCAGTCGACTCGAGCAGCCGCTGTCGCCCTTGCTCGAGCTCCCGGTCGAAGACCGTGGCGAGACCGGCCGTGACCCTTTCCCGCAGAGCCGTCGCTCGAGAGCGGAGACCGGTGCGCGCCCGCTCACGGCGCGCGGGCAGGAGCACGAGACCCCCCGCGGCGAGGGCGGCCGCGGCCAGGGAGCCCGTCACCCTTGCCTCCGGAGTGGTCGCGAGCGCGACCACGGCTGCGCCCAGGGCGAGCGCACCCAGGAGGGCCATGGCCGTGCCCACCACAACGCGGCGGCCGCCTTCGGCCAGGTCGAGAAGCTCGCGCCGCAGATCCGACCCGTCGAGCGCGCGCTGCGCCTCGCGCCGGACCTCCTTGAGCAAGGCCTTGGGATCGTGGGGGACCTTCACCGGGGGCGCCGCGGAGGGAGGCGCCGCGACCAGGGGAGCGATGGGGCGACCCGCGTGGAGAACCTCCCGGTGCGCCAGGCTCTCGGTGATCGCCTGCGCGTGACTCGTCTCCCTCGCGCCTACGAAGGCCACGATGTCGTCCAGGCCCTTCTCCACCACCCGGGGGAGGCCGGCCACCACCTCTCGCTCGAAGTCGGCGGCCAGCCGCTCGCGGCCGAGGAGGGAGGCGGCCCGGCCGACCTGCAGGTTCTCGTGGAGGAAGGCGAGGCCGCGGTGCTCCAGCTCGCGGAAAGCCTTGTCCACCTCCCCCAGGCGAAGGTGCACGTCGCGGCCGAGCTCCTGCCGATGCTGGGCGAGCCGGGCCAGGGTTTCCTCGAGGTGGACGGTGTCGACCCGAAGCCCGGCGAGCTTTTCCTGGAGCGCGCGCTCGGCATCGTCCAGCACCTTGAGGCCCACCTCCAGCGGGCTCAGGAGCTTGATCCGGAGGCGCACGGTCTCGTGGAGAGTCTCCGTGACGAACTTCTCGAGCGCCGGGAAACCGCTCTTGGGCAGGAGCAGGGCGTTGGCCTCGATCTTGGCCCGCAGCGCCTGCCGGGCGGAGACCGCGAAGACCACGGGCCGGAACCCGACCAGGGCGAGCACCTTCTCCTTGACGAACTCGAGCACCGCCGTGATGTCCTCGGGCTTCTGGAGGATGTCGATCTTGTTGACGGCCACCACCACTTTCTTGCCCCAGGCCCGGATCGACTCCAGGAACGCGCGCTCGCTCTCGGTGAAGGGGTGATCCGCCGAGGTCACGAACACCACGAGGTCGGCGCGGGGAACGAACTCGCGGGTCAGGGCCTCGTGTCCCCTGAGCACGGCGTTCGTGCCCGGGGTGTCCACGACGTTGATCTCGCGCAGGATCTCGAGGGGGAGGGTGATGATCTCGAAATCGCCCCCCGAGGGGGCGCGGCCGCGTCCGGGGCCGTGCCGGACGACCCCGATCCGGGAGGTCGTGGGCGTGACTCCCTCGTCGAGCACCCGCTCCCCGAGCAGGGCGTTGATCACGGTGCTCTTGCCCGCGTTGAACTCGCCCACCACCACGAGCAGGAAGAGCTCGTCGAGCTGCGCGATGGAGCGAGCCAGGGCCTTCTGGTTCTCCGGGGGCGCATCCAGGCGCAGCACGAGCACCCGCAGCTCGCCCAGGAGGCGGCGCTCCTCCTGCCGGAGGTTCTCTCGCACGTCGTCGAGGATGCGACCGATCATGGCGCCCTGCCTATGCCGCTCCGAGGAGGTGCCTTGCCCCGGCTTCCAGGAGGAAGCGGGGCCCGGCTCGCAGCAGTCGCCGCTTCAGGCCGAGATACCCCTGCCGCCCGAGGACGAGCTCACCCAGCACGCGCTCTATGCTCGGGCTCAGGGCGGCGTAGCGGACCATCCGCTGCGCGAAGCCCGGGGCGTAGAAGCGAGGATGGAGGGTGGCGGCGCGGAGGAGATCGCGGCCGAAGTCTTCGAGCACGCGCTCCGGGTAGCGCGCGGGCGAGCCTTCGGCCAGGAGCGTTTCCGCGAGCAGGGTGGCCGAGCGCAGCGCGTAGGCGATCCCCTCGCCGGTGATGGGGTCGCAGAGCGCGGCGGCGTCGCCGACCAGCGCGAAGCCGTCGCCCGCGATCTCGAGGATCGAACGCGGGTCGGCCGAAGGGCAGGGAATGGTGTGGGCGTAGCGCGCGGCGTCCGCGTCCTTGAGGGCCGGGAAGTGCCGCGCCGCCTCCGACTCGAGCCTGGCCACGAGCTCGCGGGTGGGCACCTCGCCGAGCGGCGCGCAGATCCCGACCCCCACGTGATCGGGCCGGGGAAAGAGCCAAAGGTAGCCTGAGAGCGGAGGGATGAAGCGCACGAGCATGGGCGACGTGCCGGGCGAGAACCACCCCGCGGCCATCACCAGACGCTCCTTCGGCAGGGGGGCGAGGAAGGTCCGGCGGACGAGGCTGGTGGCACCGTCCGCGCCCACCACGAGGTCGAAGCCCGAGTAGCCTCCGGCGCTCGTGCGCACCTCGCCGCGGGTGACCGACGTGACGCGCTCCTCCACGTGGCAGGCACCGGCGGCCCGGGCACGCCTGAGGAGCCACGCGTCGAGGTCCCTCCGCGAGGCCACCGCCACGGGCTCGTCGAGGGGCACGAGCGCGGAGGCGGCGCCGGCCTCGAAGCGGCAGGCCGCGATCCGCCGCGCCGGGAGCGGATCGTCGGCGGGTTCCTCCGGCAACGCGTCGAGCGCCTTGCCCGTCAGTCCCCCCCCGCACGGCTTCTCCCGCGGGTGGGAGGCGTCGAAGACCGTGGCCTCGGCCCCGCCCGCGACCAGGCGGGCGGCCAGGAGCGAGCCCGCGGGTCCTGCCCCCACGATCGCTATCTTCATAAGAGGGGGGCCGCGCGCGGCCCCTAGCCCCGAGCCTCGAAGGAAGCCAGGACTTCCTCGGGGGCGGCGGTGGCGGTGCCCACCTTGCCCACGACCACCCCGGCCGCGCGGTTCGCGAGCTGGGCCGCCTCGGGTAGCGTCGCTCCCGCGCAAAGAGCCAGAGCGAGGGTGGCGATCACCGTATCGCCTGCTCCCGTCACGTCGTAGACCTGGCGGGCGGCGGTGGGGATGTGGACCGGCCGCTGGCCCCGCTCGAAGAGGCTCATGCCGTGCTCCCCGCGGGTGAGGAGGGCGGCCTGGCAGGCCAGCATCTTCAAGAGACGCTCACCCGTGGCCAGGAGCTCGGTGGCGGTGCGGATGGGCAGGCCCGTCGCCTGCTCCGCCTCGGCCTGGTTCGGCGTCACCACCGTGGCGCCCCGGTATCGGGCGAAGTGGCGGACCTTCGGGTCCACGAGCACGGGGATCCGTCGCCGTCGCGCGGCCGCGACCGTCTGCTTCACCACGCGCGGCGTCACCACGCCCTTCTGGTAGTCGGACAGGATGACCGCGCGGCACGAGGGCAGGTGCTTCCGGACGCTGGCCAGCAAGGCGTCCTCCAGCCCGTCCGCGATCTCGTCGGTCACCTCACGGTCCGCGCGGACCATCTGCTGATTGTGGGCCACGATGCGCGTCTTCACGGTGGTGGGCCGCTGGCCGTCGGAGACCGCGAGGGCGGCCACCACACCCGCCGACTGCAGCGACGCCTTCACCACTTCCCCCGCGGCATCCCGGCCGACCACCCCCGAGAGGACGGCCTCGCCCGCGAGGGCCCGCAGGTTCGCGGCCACGTTCCCCGCGCCCCCGAGATGAAAGCTCTGGCCCGTGACCTCGACCACGGGCACCGGGGCCTCGGGAGAGATGCGGGCGACCTTCCCCCAGATGAACTCGTCGAGCATGAGGTCGCCCACCACGAGCACGCGCTGGCCGCGCATGGCGCGCAGCAGGCGCTCTGCACGGGAGCGGGAAAGGGGGGCCATGGGCCGCGATTGTAGTCTCAAGCCGTCCGCGTCCGTCCGCGACGCGCCGCGAAGGGGAGGGCGGCGACGACGAGGGTGAACATCAGCACCTCGGAGTCGCCGAAGTTGTACTCGAAGACCCCGGCCACGAGCAGGGTGACGACGGCGCCGAAGGCCGCGGCCCCCTCGAAGTGCGGTGAGCCGGGGCCCGTGCGGGCTTCGCGCAGCGCGGTGGCGAGGAGCACGGCCATCATCCACACCCAGAAGACCAGGGCGGGCAGGCCGCGTTCCGCCGCGATCTGCAGGGGATTGTCGTGGAGATGAGGCTGCTGGGGGTTCGGGGCCTCCGGCCATCGGTACTTCGGGTAGGCGCGCAGGATCATGCCCGGCCCCTGGCCCATGATCGGCTTGTCGCGGATCATGTCGAATCCGGCCTGCCACATGTAGTAGCGGTCGATGCTGCTGGCGTCGCTGAAGGTCAGCCGCTGCGCGATGCTCGCGGGCCGCGCCAGCAGAATGGCGGCGACGGCCGCGGCCAGCAGCCACAGCGTGCGCGGGGCCCGGAGCACGAGCACTGCGGCCAGGCCGAAGACCGCCCCCAGCCAGGCGTTGCGGGTCTGGGAGACGACGAGGGCCCAGGCCGCCACCGCGGCGGTGGCCGCGGCCACGACCGTGCCCGCCGCGGGCCAGGACTCGCGGCGCAGGGTGAAAGCGATACCGGCGATCCCCATCCCCGTCACGAACAGCCGTCGCGCGAGGAGGTCGGGGAGAAAGGCGCGCTCGAGGAGCGTGAGCCCCAGCAGGACCGCACCCAGCACGGCGATCGGGACGAAGTCGCGGCGCCGCAGGCGTCCCCCCGGCGGGGCGAGCCCTCCGGCCGGGGGAAAGAGCAGGCGCGCCACCGCGGTCACGAGGGCCGCGGCCTCCAGGCCCGCGGCGGTCATGTAGTGGCCGAGGAATCCCTTCGGGCGGTTGTGGACCGTGTCGAACCCCAGGAAGAGGTACTGCAGGACCGACTGCGCCGAGAGAGCGAGGGCCCCGAAGAGGGCCACCGTCACTAAGCACTCCCGCGTCCGCTCGGAGGCGCAGGAGTCCACGGCGAGATACAGGAGAGCGAAAAGCACCAGCTTCTTGGCGGAGGCGTGGGAGGCGAGGGGGTCGGGCGCGAAGGCAGCCGAGAGCAGGGTCCAGACCACGAAGGCGAGGACCGGTCCGTCTACGGCCAGGCGCGCCGGGGGCGTGCGGCCGCTGGCCAGGCGCCACAAGTACACCGCCATCGCGAGGCCGAAGAAGGCCTGGGACGCGAAGATCGAGAGGGAGCAGGTGGCCGCGGTGGCCGCGAACAGCCCGAGTTGGAGACGTTCGAGGCGCATCCGCGACGCGAGTGTAAACCGAGTCACCGTCCGGGCCGGATTCCGTGAGCAGTCATCCGGTGCGGACGGAAGAGCAGTCGCCAGTCGTGAGCGCTGCCCCCAAGATCCGATGCCTCGTTCCGGCACGAGTGGCCGGACCTCTCCCGGCAGGGCCCCGGTATAACCTGCGCGCGTCGGACCCGCCGCACACGCTAACGCGCCGGTCTCTCCCCCGGCAAGGACGAGACGAATCACGACCTATAGGAGGTTGCGCCATGCGTGTGCAGTTCGTGGACAAGGAGAACGGGCCGGAACG
>Ga0326597_10011912_pt1 | contig 11486 bp, 13 predicted proteins | sample RVTome_12_FD_203789 | JGI IMG/M metagenome (GOLD analysis project Ga0326597, IMG submission 203789) | Soil microbial communities from uranium-contaminated site in the Upper Colorado River Basin, Wyoming, United States - RVT100D185 | ecosystem: Environmental > Terrestrial > Soil > Contaminated >...
CTTTGTTCATCGGCTCGGGCCTGAGGATGAAATGAAATACATGCTCGTCCGCCATCAGTGCGGCGACCTCGTCCAGATCGCCCTTGGAAAAGGCGTCGAAAAAGCGACGGGCGGTCGCCTTGTTGGCTTCGGACATGGCTTTCTCCCTCCCAGCGTTCCGCGGTCTCCGCCGCATCCACTTACTGACCGGCGCGCGGATCGGAAAACCGCAACCCAGTTTACGTCATTGGGACCCCGCCTCCAATGCGCGCGACCGAGAGTCCTCTCTGATTGGGGTCTATGAGGTCAAGCTGCTCCTGATGAATTCTTTGTACCGGATCGTGTCGCCCCGGCGGGTCACTCGCTTCTCTTCGCGGTCGGCGCGTGGCCGCTGCGGGAGGAGGCGGCGCGGGGTTTCTTTTCGCTCACGGGCAGGCGGGCTGGGCCCGCGCCCTCCGCGGCGGCGGCCTTTCGGCCGGCGCCCCATTTTTGTTTTTGTTGGCGCGCTTGCCTCGCTACGCTCGGATTGGAACGGTCGTCGCGATATTCCTGCCGCGCCAGCGGATCGTCGGCGATCATGAGTTCGGTGGCCTCCAGGCGACGGATTTCGTCGCGCAGGCGGGCCGCCTCCTCGAACTCCAGATTGCCGGCGGCGTCGCGCATGCGTTTCTCCAGGTCGGCGATGTGGGCCTTGAGATTGTGGCCGACCAGCGCGCCCTGCTCGGCGAAGCCGGCGCCGACCGTGACGTGATCCCGCTCGTAGACGGAGCCGAGGATGTCGCCGATATTCTTGCGGATGCTCTCCGGCGTGATGCCGTTTGCCTCGTTGAAGGCCCTCTGTTTCTCGCGCCTGCGATCGGTTTCCGCGATCGCCCGCTCGATCGAGCCGGTCACCCTGTCGGCATATAGAATCACCCGTCCGTCGACATTGCGCGCCGCCCGGCCGATGGTCTGGATCAGGCTGGTCTCGGAGCGCAGAAAGCCCTCCTTGTCGGCGTCGAGAATGGCGACCAGCGCGCATTCGGGAATGTCGAGTCCCTCGCGCAGCAGGTTGATGCCGACCAGCGCGTCGAAGGCGCCGAGGCGCAGGTCGCGGATGATCTCGATGCGCTCCAGCGTCTCGATGTCGGAATGCATGTAGCGCACGCGGATGCCCTGCTCGTGCAGATATTCGGTGAGGTCCTCGGCCATGCGCTTGGTCAGCACGGTGACCAGCGCCCGGTAGCCGGCCGCCGCCACCTCGCGCAGCTCGGAAAGCAGGTCGTCGACCTGGGAGCGGGCAGACCGCACCTCGCAGGGCGGGTCGATGAGGCCGGTGGGGCGGATCACCTGTTCGGTGAAGACGCCGCCCGTCTGTTGCATCTCCCAGCCGCCGGGCGTCGCCGAGACGCACAGGGTCTGCGGCCGCATGGCGTCCCACTCCTCGAAGCGCAAGGGCCGGTTGTCCATGCACGACGGCAGCCTGAAGCCATATTCGGCGAGCGTCGCCTTGCGCCTGAAATCGCCGCGGAACATGCCGCCGAGCTGCGGGATGGTAACGTGGCTCTCGTCGACGAAGACCAGCGCCTCGTCGGGCAGATATTCGAACAGCGTTGGCGGCGGCTCTCCCGGCGCCCGGCCGGTCAGGTAGCGCGAATAGTTCTCGATACCGGCGCACGAGCCGGTCGCCTGCATCATCTCGAGATCGAACAAAGTCCGCTGCTCGAGCCGCTGCGCCTCCAGTAGCCGGCCTGCGCGGTTCAATTCGTCGAGGCGGTGCCTCAGCTCCTCCTTGATGCCCTTGATCGCCTGGTTGAGGGTCGGGCGCGGGGTGACATAGTGCGAGTTGGCGTAGACCTTGACCTGTTTGAAGCTGTCGGTATTCTTGCCGGTCAGCGGGTCGAACTCGTCGATCGCCTCGACCTCGTCGCCGAACAGCGAGACGCGCCAGGCGCGGTCCTCCAGATGCGCCGGGAACAGCTCCACCGTGTCGCCGCGCACCCGGAAGGCGCCGCGCTGGAAGGCGGAATCGTTGCGCCGGTAGTGCAACGCGACGAGGTCGGCGAGAAGCTGGCGCTGGGCGATGCGCTCGCCTTTCTTCAGTGCGAAGGTCATTGCCGTATAGGTCTCCACCGAGCCGATGCCGTAGATGCACGACACGGATGCCACGATGATCGCGTCGTCGCGCTCGAGCAGCGACCGGGTGGCGGCGTGGCGCATCCGGTCGATCTGCTCGTTGATGGAGGATTCCTTCTCGATATAGGTGTCGGTGCGCGGGACGTAGGCCTCCGGCTGGTAATAGTCGTAATAGGAGACGAAATACTCCACCGCGTTTTCCGGGAAGAAGGCCTTGAACTCGCCATAGAGCTGGGCCGCCAGCGTCTTGTTGGGGGCAAGCACGAGCGCCGGTCTCTGGGTGGCCTCGATCACCTTGGCCATGGTGAAGGTTTTTCCCGAGCCGGTGACGCCGAGCAGCACCTGGTCGCGCTCCTGCGCGTTGACGCCCGAGACCAGCTCGGCGATCGCCTGCGGCTGGTCGCCGCGCGGCGCGTATTCGGCGACCAGCTTGAAGGCGACGCCGCCCTCGCTCTTTTCCGGCCGCGGCGGGCGGTGCGGCGTCCACACCTTGCCGGCGAATTCCGGGCGGCCGCCTTCGAGCAGGCTTTTCAGCGATTCGATGGTCGCCAGCGCCCCTTCGCCGCGCAGCGGAACGACGCCGGTGCCTTGCGCTTCGAGATCGGCCGGGGCGTCGGAAATGCGCGACGCCTTGCCGCTCTTCAGGAAGTCGGGTCTTTTCTTGTTCCCGGTCGGGGCTTCGCCCCTCCTCGCCTCTTGTTTGCGCCGCTTGCCCGAGACGTCGGGCAACAGCGCGTCGAGGTCGAACGGCTCGCCCTCATAGGGCGCCTGCGGGCGCTCGGAAAATCCGGCCGGTTTCTTGCGCGGGGGCATGGGGCGAATATGGCGCGGCGCGCCGGATCAGGGAAGGGGCGGCCGTCTATTTCGTAGCCCCTTCGAATCGCGGCCGCTAAAGCGCCCTCATGCGAATCGAGATTCACCCATGCGCGCGGGCGGATGGAAATTCGCGGCGCGACCGAGCAGGACGTCCATGCCGCCATAGAGGGTGGCGAACGCCTGCCGGCCCGGCACGGGCGGACCCTCTACCGGCGCAATTTGCCGTTCGGCGGCATATGGCGGGGAAAGCGTTTCGACACGAAGCAGCTTGAGGTTTACACTGTGCAGGAGGGCGACACGCTTATCGTGATCACCGTGATCGTCAAATATTTCTGAGCGAGCATGCCATGAAGCTGACCCACGATCCCGAGCACAACATCGCCTATCTGCGGCTGCGCGAAAAGGCGGGCGAGGTCGAGACGCTGAAGGTCGCCGAGGACCTCCTGATCGACATTTCGCCCGACGGCACCGTGTTCGGCATCGAGCTGCTGAACGCCAACGAGCAGCTTGCCGGCGCGGACGGCGGCCGGATCGTCTATGTCGATCCGGCGAGCGGCGAGGAACGCAGCCTGCCGCTGGGCCCGGCTGGCTGATCTAACAGAAGGCGTAGCCCGGATGAAGCGTAAGCGAAATCCGGGATAGATCGGGCAGTATCCCCGCATTGCGGGGCGCTCCATGCGGGCTACTTGCTTGCGTTTCTCGAACGGCGCCCCTGAGTCCGGCAATGCGTTGGATGATGTCCATCCAGCGGCAGCCGATCGCCGGACTATGTGTTCTCGAAGCACACTTCTTCACGGAACAGGTAGACCGCCTCCCGTCCGAAGATTATCTGTTCGAGCCGCCGCGAAGCCTCCACTTCCTGCGTGAGAAGCGATTCAAACAGGTCATGGATGCGCGCGCCCCTGTGTGCAGCCGCCGCCAGACAAAAATCCAGCCCTTCATTGTGCGTGAAGAACCGGCCGGGGATTCTCTCAATGCTGCCGACAACAAGGCCGTAGCGCAGATACGGGTAGACCTGTTTGTGCTTGGTCGCCTTAGTTGAATAGGTGAGCACGTCATGCGTACTCAGGGTCCGCTTGAATTCCATGACCACGCGCGGAATATCCGTGCCGTCAGAAAGCTCCTCAAATACGCACAGATCGGTCTGGAAGGCTGACTGGCCACGCATGGGCTGTTTTGGATTGACGGTCAGCTCAAGCCGATTGTTGACCGTCACCTGATAGAGCAACGCTGCGCTGCGCCGGATGGAAAGCGGCGGTCTTAAAATCTCGTCCGCAACCTGCAGCGCTTCGTCAACGAATATGTCTTCTGGGTAGTGTCTCAGTTTGAAATTTGGCTTTCCTCGTGATCAGGCTTCGCCGTTACGCGGCTAAGCACCCTGTCAAGAGTCTTTGCGATCTCTTGCATGCCCATCCGCTTGGCGAGAGGTATTAAGATCACAAGTTCAAGGACCAAAATAGCTATTGGCGCACCAAATGTTGGCATGACAGTAAAAATCATTATATTAAATATAAGAACTACGATAACTATGAAAATGAAACGGTCTTCTTTCCGTGCATCTCTTTCATAGGCTAGATCTTCTTGTAGTTCTTCAATAAGCTGATCCTGTTTTGTGGGAATCGCTGATAGCGCTTTGGCAAACGGATTGCCATTGCCATCTTTTTTATCCGTTGCCATCCGAAAGCACCTTGTATTCCCCAAGGATATCTGCATTCGGAATGATAACATTTCGCGTGCCAGGAACGTAGTTTTTCTCCCACGCGCCCCCGATGCGATGCGTCGCCGCTACCAATCGCCCCGGAGAGGCACCGGAAAGCCCTTGAGTGGCTTCGTCCAATATCTCTGCCTCTGGACCGTCTGGAATGGCGGGTACGGAATGAAAAATGTTTTCGACCGGCGACGAACCGAACATCTTGGCGTGATGATAGAGAGTGGGATGTACCGGCCCATAATCCCACGCCTCAAAATTGCCATAGACAAGCGGCTCCCCCGTCCTGCCAAGATGGAACATATGCGCGAGATACAGGATTTTTTGCAGTTCCAGGTTTGATAAAGACCACCCGGACCGCTCGGCAACCCGCTTGGCTGCCGCAAGAATGTTCACGGCCATCGCGTCCTCCGAGCTACAATGTTCTCATTTCGTTCTGCTATTAGATGTGGGCACATTAACACATGTCAAGCTGATTTGGCTCGTTTCCGATACGGCCCGCGCCGCCCCGGCTTCGGTGCGCGCGCATCGATCAGCCCGACAATCCATTCCATGTCATGCAGCGTGTCGCTGACGCCTGCGGCCATCGCTGGCGACATGCGCAGACTCTTGTGCATCCGGCAGAAATTGTACCACACGAAATAGAGCGCCAGCGCGTGGCAGTGGTTATCGACCTTCTTTGAGAAGGCGTTGGTCAACCGCGTGAACCGACGCATCTGCATCCGCATGGTCAGGTTGTGCCGCTCGACGTGCGATGTACTGACATGGTTCGGATCGGGATTGCCTTCGATGCTATGCTTGCGCGCGCCGGTACAGATTGAAGGGCTGTATTTCCGCTCCGGTCCAGGCTCGGACGGCTCGCCGTAGAGCTTCACCAACATGGCGTAATCGACATCGGCCCCGAATGCGCCCTCGACGGCTTCCAGATATGCCTTGTGGCCGTCCGTGGTCAGTTGAACGCGATTGGCAAGGCGGCTGCGCAGATCGTCCATGAACTCGATTGCGTACCCGCTATCGCGCCCGCCGACCATCCACGACAGGATCATCTTGTTGCCGCTGTCGAGCGCGGTCCAGGTCCACACGTCGCCGGCTTCGCCCTTCTTGTTCTCAGGGACGTTCTTCGCCTTGGCGTAGCAGAAGGACCAGATTTCATCGCATTGGACCTTGGACGCCTTCACGTCGCGCACGTGCTCGTCGTGATATGCCGCACAGGCGTTCCCCGCATCGACTAGCAGTTTGGTCACGGTGTTGATCGAAACATCCGCCACGCGACTTATGGACCGCATGGACGAACCCTCGACCAGCATGGAAAGGATTTGAACGCGGGTTTTCAGGGGCAGCTTGTTCATGCCCCTAATATATGAACTCTTATGCTTGGTGTCAAGCATACAGTTCATATTAGTCGTCTTCCTCTATGTCGAGTTCCAACTGGTCGCCCGGCTTTGGGAAGGCGCGGGCGTAAGCCTTCCAAAATGCCCTCCGATCATCCGATATCTTGAACAGTGCGGTGTTGACGGCAACCAGCTTCTCAACGTGCGGATGGCCGACGTCGTCAGTTAGAAGCTGTGCCATGCGGCTCTTGCGCTGCCACTTCTTGTTCGGCGGATTTCGTTTTTCCAGTTTTTCGAGGACGCCCGGCGGCAAGTTCTCGAAGATGATCTTCTTTATGATCTTGCCCGCATATCGTGGGCCAAGCGGCCCCTTATATTCGTCGTTGGAAAAGGGCCACGGCCAGCCGTAAACCCGGAACATTTCTCTGAAGAACTCGACCGGGAATTTCTCGGTCCAGGGCAGCAATGTTGGCGAGATGTACGCAGCGAGAATCTTCTGAAGTTCATCCTTCGGTCGATCCTCTTGGTAGCCCGTTGCTTCATCGACTAGGGCGATGATGCCGGTCTCGGCCAGGCCGCGTAGAAGCACGCGAGCCTTGGCTGCCACATGCTTCTGATGCTGGGCCAACTTTCCCGCATCGTCAGCATCAATGAACACGCCACAAATCTTTGGCAGGAGTTCCGCAGGATAGCCAAACGCCCGCGCGCCGCGTTTCGTGCGAAACTCGACCTGACTGGACGTCACATATAACTCGTTGGGAATAAACGGTTTTAGATTCTTGGCAGTGATGAATGCTGGCAAGTTGACGTCGCCATCGTAGTAGCTACGGCCCTTCGCCTGCCGCGCTCGACCGAGCGCCTTCATAACGGCACTCTGAGTTAGAACGCGGCGCTTATCCTCTAGGACAGCAGAGGGGATGGCCGCGTCTCCTAATCTGAGATCGCCTTCATGAGTTGCTTGTGGGAGATCGGCCCAGCGCGCTTTCCCACCGGCGCGCGCGATCTCGCGCCGACGCTCGACTGATTGCAGTGCGAGCCCCCTCTTGGCCTCGGGTTCGTCCATCGAATCACCTCTAAGCTGTTGCTTAGGGGCGTATATCCTATGGATTATATAAGCGCAAGCTCACATTGTGGATAGCTATGGCTTATTTGCCCAACGTTTCGCAGCGGCCCTCTTCGCAATCTCCGATCGCTGCTTCTTGGTCAGCTTCTCGGCACGCGCCTTCCCGCCCTTCCGGCCAAGCTCGACGGCAGCCTTGCTCTTGCCGGTGTCCTGGTCGATGTCTTCCTCAATCTCGCCAGTGGCAATCTTGGCGACCTTGATGGCCGCCCCTACAACGTCAGCGGGGCGGTTCTCGCCTTTAGGACCTTTGGGCATCTTTGTATCTCACCTTGCCGGTCTGGCCGCACTCCGGGCATTTCGGTTTTAGGTATGCGAGAAGATCGTCAGGCATGTCCTTGTAATTCGTTATCGTGAAATCATTGCCACTGAAGCCTTCAAGGCTATAGGATTCCCAAAGGCTGCTGTACGGCTGATCATTTTCCACGCATTTGAGAGAGCCCTCGTGGCCGCATTCGCAAACAAGGGCACTCTGCGTCCGCGTCGTCATCGGCCAACTTCCTCATGCTTACCACTAAGCATATAGGAATTGGGGCGGGAATGGGCTAGCTGTCAAGGGCGAGAAATTTCAAACTGAGACACTACCGTCTTCTGCCATATCAGCCCCCGTCTCTACCGCATTAAAGAAGCGACACCCCCCGCCGGACAGCAAGCGTAGCCCGGATGAAGCGTCAGCGTAATCCGGGAACCGCTTCTGCTTTCCCGCATTCCGCTTCGCTCCATGCGGGCTACTGCCACCACTTCGCGCCATACTCCAAGTGTTACCCCGGCATTCATTGCCGGGGTCCATTGGCGGTTCGAGCAAGCGGAGGCGTGGAATGGATGCCGGGTATAAATCCCGGCATGACACCAGAGATTGTGGCGCTGGGGTGAGAATCTTATCCCCGCCTTCCAAACCTCCCGTATCATGCCGCCCGTCCCGCTCGTCAGCCTGCCTTCGCGAAGCGGAAGCTTTGCTTCGGCACGGCAAGGGGGCGTCCTCCGGAGGCGTTCGAGAAGGCGGAGCGCCTTGGGGCGCCTGCGGGCGTTCGGAAAATCCGGCCGGTTTCTTCCTCGGAGGCATCGGCCGACTCTGGCGCGACACGCCGCGCGAGGGACGCGGACCCAGCCGCGGCGGCGACGGTCAGTGCTCGGGCCAATCGCCGCGCCCGTCGTCACGCGGCCAGCGCTTTTCCCCGTCGCCGGACCGGCCGTGCCACTCATAGGCCCTGTCGCGCCCCTCCTCGCGGTCCGAGCGATAATGCGGGCGCCGCGGCTTGCGAGGAACATCGTGCCGCTCCCGCTCGAAAATCCGCGGCGCCAAGAAAAACTCGAAGAAGACGCCGTCGTCGGGCTCGGGATAATAGTAGCCGCCGGGCGGTGCGAGGTCGGCCAGATAGCGGCAGGAGACCCAGCCCCGATAGCCGGCCCACTCGACCCGGCACCAGCCGCCCGAATAGCCGATGACCTCGACCCAGCCGCCGCCGGGTATGACCGTAATGGGCGCATAGCCGACGCCCGGGCCGATGCGCAGGTTGAGATATGTCGTCACGCGCGCGGCCTCGGCATCGGTGCCGGACGAAAACATCAGGCCGGCGAAGAGCGCGCCGACCATCATCATCGGACGAGCCGGCATTTCCTCCTCCTTGAATTTGCAGGCTTAGGGCCTGTTGACAGTTATGTTGCGGGTCTGGCGGGAGTCAATTTTTCCGCCCGCCAGGAGCGGGCGCCGCCGTGGTGCCATTCCACCACAAGGCGTCTGCGACGCCGCAGGCGGGAAAATGGGCCCCGTCCCTGCGGGATTTGGCGCAATCGGCGCGAGGCGGCGTCGCACCGATTTCGCATAAACCAGACCTCGTAAGATAACTGTCAACAGGCCCTAGCCCACCGACACTGATATGGGGGCGAAGGGCCCTCCCCGACAGGGGTTGCGCGCCCGGTAACTTCACCGCACCTCGTTCTCGTGTGGTAAATTCCGCTGCTTGTCGCCGCGCCTTCGCCAGAGGTCGGCAGCGACGTCCATGATCAAGAGGGAACAGCCATGCCCATCGATCCGCTCAGTGCCGCGGCAACGTTGCGCCGTCACGCCTTGCTGACCGGCGCCGGCGCCGTCGCGCTCGCTCTCGGTTCTGCCGCGGGCCACGCCCAGGACGGTCTCTACGAGTTCATATCGCCGCCATCGACTTCGTCAAACGCCGTCTACAGGCTGAACAGCGAGACGGGGGAAATCCAGGGTTGCATCTATGAGCGCGTCGAAGGGCGCGCCATCGGCCAGACGGTCTGCTACGCCCCCGGCAGCGGCGCCGAGGCCCCGGGTGGTGGGCTGTACGCCCTGCACGCATCGAACCTGGAAAAGGAGTCCGGCGTCGTCCGCGTCAATCTCGCGACCGGCGGCGTTGCCTTTTGCTGGATCGACTTCAAGGGCGAGCAGACGGTGTGCACCGAGCAAGTCGAGTAATCCTGCCGCCCTCCGTCTTTTCCGGCTGCGGCGGGCGGTGCGGCGTCCACACCTTGCCGGCGAATTCCGGGCGGCCGCCTTCCAGAAGCCGCTTCAGCGAATCCAGGGTCGCCACCGCGCCCTCGCCGCACAGCGGTACGACGCCGGTGCCCTCAGCCGGCAGGTCGGCCGGCGCGTCGGCAACGCGGGACGCCTTGCCGCTCTTCAGGAATTGGGGTTTGCGCCGCTTGCCCGAGACGTCGGGCAACAGCGCGTCGAGGTCGAACGGCTCGCCCTCATAGGGCGCCTGCGGGCGCTCGGAAAATCCGGCCGGTTTCTTCCTGGGAGGCATGCGGCGAATATGGCGCCGCGCGCCGGATCAGGGAAGGGGCAGCGGCCCAGGCAACAAGCATGCGGCCCGGGCCGCGCGGCGGCGGTGCTCAGCGGCTATAGTCGTGGTCGCCGTGGCGGCCGGGATAGTCCCGCTTCTTGAGCCAGCGGCGCCGGTCGTAATCCCGGTATTTCGGCTGCCGCGACCGGTAGTACGGGCGATAATCGTAATCGCGCCGGAAGATCCACGGCCCAGGGAAGCCGAGATAGACGCCGATGCCCGGTGACGGATAGACGTAGCGAGGCGTCGGTGCGTAGCCGGCAAGGTAGCGGCAGGAGGACCAGCCGTAATAGCCGGCCCACGCGACGCGGCACCAGCCGCCCGCGTAGCCGGTGACATCGACCCAGGCGCCGCCGGGAATGACCGCGATGCGGCTGCCGCCCGGGGTGGCGCGCATGTTGAGATCCGTTGTCGCGCGCATGAGTGCGGCCTCGGCGCTGGCCGGCAGCATCAGGCCGGCAATGAACGCGCCGATGATCATCATCAGACGAGGGGACATTTCCGCCTCCTTCGATTCGCGTGTTCACCCCGCCCCGATCCCAATATGGGGACGCCGACCCGCCCGCGACAGGGCGGCCGCCGCGATTTATCGTCGCGGAGGGCTGGCCGATTTGCGGTACCGGCGCGGGCCGACTGATCGCCGGCGAACGCGGTTGCCCGGCACGATGTCAATGTGCCGCTATGGCAATGTCCAAGAGCCGCGCTAGGATGGCCGCCGGCCCGCGGCGCGGGCCGCGGGTAAAGCACAGCCGGGGAGAGGGCGAGCCGATGAACGACACGGTCAAGTATCTGTTGCCGGAAGACCGCATTCCGCGGGCCTGGTACAACATCGCCGCCGACCTGCCGGAGCCGCCGCCGCCGGTGCTGCATCCTGGCACCGGAAAGCCCGTCGGCCCCGACGACCTGGCCCCCCTGTTCCCCATGCAGCTCATCATGCAGGAGGTCTCCACCGAGCGCGAGATCGAGATCCCGGGTCCGGTGCGCGAGGTCTTGAAGCTGTGGCGCCCGTCTCCCATGATCCGCGCCCGCAGGCTGGAGAAGGCCCTCGATACGCCGGCCAAGATCTACTTCAAATATGAGGGCGTCAGCCCGACCGGCAGCCACAAGCCGAACACCGCCGTGGCCCAGGCCTACTACAACAAGGAGGCTGGCGTCGCCAAGCTGGCCACCGAGACCGGCGCCGGCCAGTGGGGCTCCTCTCTCGCCTTCGCGGGCCATCTGTTCGGGCTCGAGGTCAAGGTCTACATGGTCCGGGTCAGCTACGACCAGAAGCCCTATCGCCGCGCCCTGATGGAGGCTTATGGGGCAACCTGCATCCCCAGCCCGAGCGAGGAGACGGCATCGGGCCGCGCCATCCTCGCCGAACACCCGGATTCGCCCGGCAGCCTCGGCATCGCCATCTCCGAAGCCGTCGAGGTGGCGGCGAGTAACGACGACACCAAATACTCGCTCGGCAGCGTGCTCAACCACGTGCTCTTGCACCAAACGGTCATCGGCATCGAGGCGCTGGAGCAGATGGAGATGGCCGGCGACTGGCCGGATATCGTCATCGGCTGCGCCGGCGGCGGCTCGAACTTCTCCGGCCTCAGCCTTCCCTTCGTCGGCAGGAA
>Ga0326597_10011913_pt1 | contig 11486 bp, 11 predicted proteins | sample RVTome_12_FD_203789 | JGI IMG/M metagenome (GOLD analysis project Ga0326597, IMG submission 203789) | Soil microbial communities from uranium-contaminated site in the Upper Colorado River Basin, Wyoming, United States - RVT100D185 | ecosystem: Environmental > Terrestrial > Soil > Contaminated >...
GCCGCGCCAGATCAGCCGGTTCGTGCTGGCATCGATCACGTCGATCACCAGCGTGCCGGCCTCGTACCGAGTGACCGGAGGCATGCAGCCCTCCCCCGCGCAATAGCCGCGATCACGATCAACGCGGTCGATGTCCATCCGCTCGCTGATATTGGCGTGGAAGTGGATACGCAGATCGGGCTCGCCCGATGTCACCCATTCGAATCCTCTGGCGGCCATCGCCTTTTCGACCGCGCCTTGCAGGTGATCGTTGAAGAACGGGTCCTTGTCGAGCCGTGCATCACCAATCGGCAGCGCGTCGGCAGGCCCCCAGTCAAACGTGTGGAATTGTGAGACGTCGAGACCGCGCTCGACGTGGGAACTCACATTCATCGTGGCGCAGCCGGCGAGAGCCGCCGCTGCGGTCGCGGCAAGAGTCAACGCTATGAGTCGTCGCATGACGGATACCTCGTTGGCGCCGGAAACCTCCCGGAAGCGCCTGTCGTGTCTTTTAGCAGGAACAGTGCCACTCGGTCGGCGCAGCCGTGACCAACGGTCACCACACCGGCGCGCACATGCCCCCCGGCTCCAAGTCTAACTCAGGCTCTGGCGCCAGGTCGATCGTGCCGGCTGGCTGCGCGCTGCGTTCCGGCATCCTCCGCATCATCTCCTCGCGAAACGTGCGCATCTCACGCTCCACCAGCGTCTGCCGTTCGATCATGGCCGTCAGCAGCGACGCCATCGCATCGACCTTCAAGACGCCAGAGAACATCCGCATGTCCGTCGCGAGCATGTGGATACGGGTGTCCAGTGCGCTGATCTGATCCTTGACGCTCGACGTGGCGGCGTGAGGGTGAGGGTGTTGAGCTGATACGGCAGACGCCTGACCGCCTCTGTCGTCATCAGGCAGCGACACGACGGACTGCGGCGCGGCCGCGGCCGCCGCGGCATAGAGCACCACCGCTACTGACATCAGCAGTGTGCGAAAGACTCGAATGCTGGAAGTCATCAGGTGCCTCCTCTGGCTGGTCGGTGAACCGACCAACCACTCTCCAAGGGGCACACTTCGTGCCACATCGACGCACCACCTCGAGGCGGTGCAGCGACGAATGACACGTTCCCGGGGCCGGTTGGGCGGGAAATATTTCAGGTCAGTGGGAAGAATGCGCGACCCGCACCTGGCGATGTCAGACGCCGCGCTCCTGGATGCCCTCGAGATAGCGAACGATCGCCTCGATGCGCGCCTTGATGACGTCCGGGCCCGGGCCACCGAACGCAAGCCTGAACGCGTCGCCCCACACCGGCATCTCCCGATCGCCGTGGCTGACGACCCCGCGGCCATCAACGATCCGGTACACCTGCTCGCTCGGAAACACGCCGCCGTTCCGCCTCGTGTACTGGGTCAGGTCGGGCGGCATCCGTCGAAGCTGCAGCGCCATCGGTCCGTCGCCTCGACCAGCCGAGCCGTGGCAGCTGGCGCAGTAGGTGCGAAAGAGTCGAGCGCCCGTGTCGTCAGGCCCGGTCGACGGCACCTGAATCGATTCGATGTGCGCCACGAGGTTTCCGATCCGCTCGCGCACCCGTGCGTCCGACTCGAACGCCCTGAACATCTGGCCCCAGATCGGCATCTCCGTCGTGCCGTGTGCCGCGATGTCTCGCTCGCTGCCGGTGACGAAGTCGCGGACGCGATCGGCCGGGAAAGCCCCACCGCTCCGCCGCGCGAGGGTCGTCAGGTCGGCCGGCAAGGCCCGCAGCGCCGGCGCGACAGGTCCGTCGCCGCGACCGCCGACCCCGTGACAGGGCGCGCAGTACAACTGAAACGAGTCCCGGCCGGCCACCGACTCGATCAGAATCGGCGGCGTCTGCGGTCCGAGCTGCTGACCAGTCGGGATCGCGGCAGCCGAGATCACGATCGTCGCGAGCACGATCCGCCTGACCATCGGAATCATGGGACGCCTCCTTGCCGGTAGCTCCGGGCTCCTGGCTGCCATCACGCGGGTACTACCAGCGATAGACCATGCGGGCCCAGAACGTGTTCGCCGTGTAGGGCCGGTACAGATACCCCAGCAGCATCGTGCTGCCGCGCACCAGGTTTGGCGTGGACTCCACGTCGAGCGTGAAATCCTCCACCTGGAAGTCCTCGAACCAGTACGACCCGCCGACTCCAAGCCGGTCGCTGACCCAGTAGGTCAGGTCGGTGACCGTCCGGTGGAGCTGGCTCAGGGTAGGCGGCAACGCCTCTGGCGTCGGCAGCGAGGGGGCCACCACTTCTTCCGGGAAGGTCCGGTCCGCGACCGGTCCCGTGCCGTAGTCGTAGAACGCCCGCGCCCGATTGAAATCGTAGCTGACCTGGAGGTCCACGCGGTCATTGATCCGGCTCAGGTCCAAGAGGACGAGGATCGAATGCACCCGATCGGTCGCGTCAGTTGACCAGTCGCGAGACGGATCATCGAACTGGGGACCTGGGTTCGCCTGGCGCGAGGTCGAAAACGCCGTGTAGCGCTCGTAGGAGTACGAGGCCGCCACTGTGGCCTGTTCGGCCGGCGCCGCGTCGAACCCCAATGTGAACACCCGGTGGGTATTGTCGCGGAGGCCAAAGCGGCTCTCCAGATCCGGGATGAACGCGTCCCGGATGTAGTCATCCTTGCCGACCGCCAGGGAAGCGTTGACCGCTACGTTGGCCGACGCCATCACGCTGCCGAGCAGCGTGACGCGGTCCCGATCCCGCTCCGCGACGTCGAAATGCCGCATGTTGGGCTGCTCGCCGGCGTGTCCAAGGACTTCGGCCAGGTGCACCTCGATGCCGGCCGCATTGCCGGTGGCACGTTTCTGCGAGTGCTCGTACTTGCTCCGGAGCGTAAAGTCGCCGGTACCGACCGAGTCGAACGACACCCTCGCGATGTCTTCCTTCGTGGCCTCGAAGATCCGGTGATCGCGGTCCTCGTTGAGTCGCGAATAGCCAACCCCGATCGACGCCGCCCTCGCCGGCGTGAGGTTCAGGTCGGCATCGAAGTTCTGCCGCTTCACGCTGAAGGCCTCGGTGCATACGGCATCACCCACGCCACAGACCTGCGACACGATGGCCGAGGGACTTCCGTCGTAGGCTTCGTACTCCCGCAGTGCGAATGGCGGCGTGCGGTTGTCGTAGTCGTACGACCTGAACCGCAGGGCCACATTCACCAGACTCGTCGGCCTCGAGGTGAAGTTCAGATTGAACGCCGTGGTCCGCGCCTCACCGTCGACCGTCGTGCGCGTCAGCGGTTCCGCCAGCACCGCCGAGTTGATCGTGAACGGCATGATGGGGTCACCGGCGTCGGTGAGCGATCCAACCGAGGCATACGCCGACGCACGGGAGCGGTGCGGGAGCTTCACCGACACGAGGCTGTTGACCCCGTAGTACGAGTTGCTCGGCGGCAGCGATCCTCGCCCGCGTGACGATGTGCTCGCCGTGTCGATCAGAGTGAAGGGGTTGTCCCACGTCAGCGTCGTGTTCTGGTTGGTGAAGAGCGACGCCGTATAGCCGAACCGGACGAGCACCGGATCGCGCACGAACTCGGCGTCAGCCGAAAGGTCCTTGAGCGTATGGTTGACCGGCGCCGCCGTTTCCGCGAGGGAGCTGTGACCGAAGCTGCCGCCGTACGGGATGACGCCCTCGCGGTCGCTGTACTGTCCGCTCGTGCTGAAGGTCCATTCCGGACTCGCCACGAACTCCAGATCCGTCTTGACACTGTGACGGCGAGACGTGATGTCGAAGCCCTGGGCTGTGGACTCGAACAACGGCACATTGCTGCCGTACTCCCCCTGGTTGGCATCGTCGATGGTCAGCACGCCACTGCCGACCCCGGAGAAGACCGTTCGACTCGAGTTGCTCATGAGCATGGGGATCTGGTCCCACATGACCAGGCCCTTGAACGTGCCGGGCAGGGTGAATCGTCCGGTATGCCGCTGGTCGCTCCGTCCGACGTGGTCCCCGCTGTAGCTCAGGAGCCATCCAGCGTTCGTCTCACGGTTCAGTCGCACGGTCTCCATGAAGAGCCCGTCACCGAGATCACGGTACCGTTCGAAGCGGGCGCTGTCGCCACTGATGTTCGTCCCCCGCACGCCGAAGTCGGCCCAGCTGCCAAGTTGCTGGCTGGTGCCCTGCGCGCTCGCAGCGATCGGGAGGGCGGCCAGCGTGAGGGTCGCGACGATCGTTCTGATGCGCACGATGACCTCCACTACCGCAAGAAACGCTGACCGGATGGATGGTTCGATCCATGAATCGACGCATGACAGGTCACGCACGACCGGGCATACACCCTGGCGCTCGTGCCGATCGCGCCGGCGTCATAAATCGTGCTGGGGTGCCGGGTTTGCACGTGACACCGCTGGCAGATGATTGGCGACCGTGAGACGAGCATCCGCTCGTTGCTCGACCCGTGTGGGTCGTGGCAGGTCGTGCAGCCGTCGCGGGACGGCGGGTGCTCCCAGAGGAATGGCCCGCGCTTGTCGGCGTGACAGCTCGCGCACATCTCGCCTATCGAGTCGCCCTGCCGCAAGAGACGGACGTTGGTTGACCCGTGTGGATTGTGGCACGTCGTGCACTCCATCTTGCCTTCACGCACGGGCATGTGACCCGAGCGGTCGAGCTTGGCGATCTTGTCGCGATGGCATGTGGCGCACACTCCGCGCACATCCGAGGCGACCAACTGCATGGTCTCGGACTGCGGCGAGTGCACGCTATGACACGCCGAGCAGGTCACATCGCGGCCCTCGTGCTGGCTGCCTTCCCAGAGCGCGTGCTCGCCGCGGTTGTGGCAGCTGGTGCACGTCTCACTCACCTCCGACGGAGCCATCTTCGCGGGGTTTCTGATGAGCGCGGTGTCGCCCAGCCCGTCCACGTGGGCCTGACCCGGCCCGTGACAGGTCTCACAGCCCTGATTCGCCATGGGGGTCCTCGGGTCCACGACGCGTCCGTGCGCTCCCATGCTCGCCTTGTCGTCGTGACACCCGAGACACGTGTCGGCACCGACGTACCCGGCTTGTGCCGCCGGCTGATCCTGCGCCTGAAGCGGACCCGGCTGCAGGTCGGCCGCTACGGCGGCTCGCACGGGCGCCAAGCCGTGGGGCCCGTCTGCGGAGGCGACGGCAATGGTCAGCGCCAGCACAAAGGCCAGAGTCGCCGAGAAGAAGTGAAAGGTTCGTCGGGTCATGCGTACCCTCGACGGAGGCCCATTGCTGATCCAGAGGCGCAGCGGCCTCCACCTACTCGAAGCTGTGGCATAGTTCGCAGTCCTGCCGGATGACGCTGCCGTCGGCGGCCTTGTGCTCGTCGTCATGACACCGGAAACACCCCGGCGCATCCACGTGCCCCAGCTGGTTCGGATACGTGCCCCAGGTGACGTTCATGGCCGGAAACACATTCCCCGACCAAGCATCCTGGGTCGCCGCGACGGCGCGTTCGACCAGCCTCGCGTCCGCTCCGGTGTCGGCGTCGTAGAATGCCCTGAGACGACGCGCGATGCCTTCCAGGGCCGCCGCTCGGTCAGCGTACTCGTCGCCCAGGGCCGCCACGGCCTCGCGCCGAGCAAACGCCAACTCTCGGGGGATCCTTCCCTGCGCGATCGCGGCATCCACGGCGCGCTCGGGACTCGAATAGAACGTATGCGCCGGTCGGTTGTGGCAATCCACGCAATCCATGCGCCGCCGGGTTCCCTCGGCAATCTGGGCCTGGGGCGCCCCCTCAACCACGAACTCCCTGACACGACCCTCTCGGTCCGTGAAACGCACGTACGGGATGGTCTGGAGTTCACTGTCGGTCGCGATGTACTCGATCTGATTGTCCAGGTTCATGTGCCAGTGAATACCGGTACCCACGCCGAGGGCTCGACTGCCACCCCCCACATGCAACTTCAGCGCCGTCGCGTTCTCGGTGTTCGCTTCATCGTTGCCATAATCCAGAATGACCCGCAGCTTGTCGCCGTGAAACTTCTCGGACCAGTGGCACTGTTCGCAGGTTTCGCGGGCTGGTCGCAACCGCTCGACCGCCGAGGGAATCGGCCGCGGTATACGGCCGGTGACCACCTGAGCCAGCTGGCGCGTGCCCGCCAGCTTCGACTCCACGAGCGCCTCCGCACCAGAGCCCACGTGGCACGCCACGCACGGTACTCGAGCGTGAGGCCACTCCTGATAGGCCACGTACTGGGGTTCCATGGTTGTATGGCACACCTGCCCGCAGAATTCTGCCGACTCCATGTAGTGCACGCCGCCGTAGGCCGCCATCGACACGATCAACACGTTCACGACGGTCAGCAAGACCACGCCCAGAAACGCCGTGCGTCGGTGCGGGTCCCGAAAATCAAGAACTGGCCACTCTGGCTCCCAGGCTGGCGCAAGACGACGGCGGCGCCCTGCCCACCATGCGCCCATCGGGATGATCAGCAGGCCAATGACGAAGATTGTGGGAATGGCGACAAACGCCACCAGACCGATGTATGGGTTGGTGACGTACCCGAGCCACTCGAGCCCCATCAGGGCGAGGAAGAGCACCGCCGTCACGGTGGCGATGACGATGCCGAAGAACGACACCGGATTGCGAAAGGCTGTTGGCAACCGGGCAGGGGTCAGCACGTCTGAAGCAACTCCTACGGTGTCTTCAGGCTCTGCATATACGCGACGAGCGCGTCGAGCTCGTCTTTCGGGAGGGATGTGTACGACTTCATCACGGGTTTACGGGTAGCGCTCGTCTTCGCCGTCATCTCTGTCGCGTTCACCAGCCAGCTGCGAATCTCGTCGGCTGACAGCTTGGATCCGACGCCGTCGAGCGATCCGTTCTTGTTGCCCTGGCCTGCGATCGAATGGCAAATCATGCACTTCTGGTCCGCGTAGGCCTGCTGGCCACGCTCGATCACGGCCGCCTGCTGCGCCGACGCCACGACGCCGGCCGATAGAAGACACGCAACCACGCACGCAAGGCATTTCATCGATACGCTCCCCCCCTGTCTACTTCTTCAGACTGGATAGATACGCTACGAGTCCGTCCATCTCGTCTTTGGGCAGTGTATCGTACGCCTTCATTGCGGGCTTGCGCTCCGCCTTGATCTTGGCCGCCATCTCCGGGGCGTTCGTCAGCCACTGTCGAATCTCATCGGCCGACAGCTTCGACCCGATGCCATCAAGGGACCCGTTCTTGTTGCCCTCGCCGGCGATCGAATGACAGATGACGCACTTCTGATCGACGAAGGCCTTCTGGCCCACCTCGACTTGACCCTGACCTTGCGCCGACGAGACGCCGTACGCCCCCAGCACCAGCGCCAGCACACAGACGATCCTGAGTATCTGCATTTGCCGATTCATCCTCCACCCTTCACACGGCAAGAGCGATGCCGCTCCGAGCCACTCTCCAAATCGTAAATCGTCAGCATGCCATGTCGCTGTACAGAAGAAGACACGCCTTCGCCGGACGGTGGTGCCCCGAGGTGTTAGCGTGAATTATTTCCCGTTTATGCGAGATATCTCATGTCGTGACAACCAGACCCAATGCGATAGATTGTGGTTACTTATGGCATCCGACTCCGGCCGCCGAAGCATATTGAACTGGCTGCTCGGACTCTGGGGAACCGGAGTATGCGGGGCAGTCCTCTATCCGGTCACGCGCTATCTGGCGCCGCCTGACCTCCCGGAAGCGGCGAGCCAGTCGGTCAGCGCGGGAAGCGCGCAGGCACTGCTACCCAATACGGGACGCATCGTGCCATTTGGTTCGCGACCGGCTATCGTCGTCCGAACGGCCACCGGTGAACTGCGAGCGTTCTCGGCGACGTGTACGCATCTCGACTGCACAGTGCAGTACCGGCCTGACCTGCACCGCATCTGGTGCGCGTGCCACAACGGAGAGTACGACCTCAACGGTCGCAACGTGGCGGGACCGCCCCCGCGTCCGCTCGAGGCGTTCGATGTGAACGTCAAGGACGACGAGATCGTGATCGCGCGAAGCTCATGAGTCAGACGACTCTTCGGTCGTGGCTCGACGAACGGCTGCCGCTCGCCGACCTGATCCAGACGCTCCGGCACAAGACGATCCCACATCATCGGCATTCGGCATGGTACTACTTCGGCGGTGTCACCCTGTTCCTGTTCGGCATTCAGGTGGGCACCGGCGCGCTGCTGCTCCTCTATTACCGGCCAAGCGCCAGCGAGGCGTACGAAAGCGTCCAGTTCATCACCGCGCGCGTACCCTTTGGCTGGCTGATCCGGTCGATTCACGCCTGGGCGGCGAACCTCATGGTGGCGGGGGCCTTCGCGCATTTCTTCAGTGTTCTGTTTCTGCATGCCTATCGTCGGCCGCGCGAACTGACCTGGATGAGTGGTGTCCTGCTACTCCTGCTGACGCTTGGGTTCGGCTTCACGGGTTATCTGTTGCCATGGAACGAGGTCTCGTTCTTTGCCACCCGTGTGGGCACCGATATCGCCACGGGCGTCCCCATCGTGGGCGACAGCCTCGTCCGCTTCATGCGGGGAGGCGATGACGTGACCGGCGCGACGCTCACGCGTTTGTTCGGCTTTCACGTCGCAATCCTGCCCGCCATCACCACCGCGCTGGTCGGGCTGCATCTGCTGCTCGTCCAGCGCCACGGTATGAGCGTCCCACCGTCGGTAGAGCGACGATCCGTTGACGATCCGACCGCACTGCGGTCCATGCCGTTTCTGCCGCATTTCCTGCTCCGGGACCTCTTCGCATGGACGGCCGTGCTCGCGTTGATGGCGGCGCTGGCGACCTTCTACCCTTGGGAGCTCGGCACGAAAGCCGACGCCTTCGCGCCGGCACCGGCCGGGATCCGTCCTGAGTGGTATTTTCTGTGGGCGTTCGAGACACTGAAGTACGTACCGCCGAGTATCGCCGGCATCGACGGCGAGTCCTTGGCGGTGGTCACTATGGGACTCGCTGCGCTGGGCGTGCTCCTGTTGCCATTTCTCGCAGGCCATACGCCGAAGGCCCATCGGCTGATTCTCTGGGTGGGAGTTGCCACGTTGGGCTTCATGACACTCATGACAGCCCTGTCGCTGGCCGGAACCGCGCCATGAAGCGCTCGCTCACGATCTTGGGTCTTCTCTGGTTCGCGTTGCTGGCGGCGAAGGCGGACGCTCAGACGTTGACGGCCGACGCGACAGCAGCCTTCGAAGATGACGTGCATGCCAGCGCCGGGCTGACGTGCGTGGCCTGCCATCAAGACCAGGCCACGAGTGGTGAACAGTTTCAGACCCCTCCCCGAACCGCGATCGCACCGATGTGCGCGACGTGCCACAGCGACGCGACGTACATGAACCGCTTCAATCCTCAGGTCCGCGTCGACCAGTTTCTGGAGTACCAGACGAGTACGCATGGCAGGCAGATGGCAGCTGGAGAGGCGCGGGTCGCGACCTGTACTGATTGCCATGGCGCCCACGGGGTGAAGCGAGTGGCCGACCCGCGATCGCCGGTCTTCCCGCTCAACGTCACGCTGACCTGCGCTCGATGTCACGGTGATGCCGAACGGATGAAGCTGTTCGGCCACACCGCCGCACCACCGGCTGACTGGGCGGCCAGCGTCCATGCGGCGGCCCTCCTGGAACGCGGCGACACATCCGCGCCGACCTGCGCGACCTGCCATGGCAGTCATGGCGCCGTCCCGCCAGGCGTCTCCTCGGTGGCCAACGTCTGCGCACAGTGCCATATTCGGGAGGCGGAACTCTTCCGGGCCAGTCCCAAGCGGGACATTTTCGAGGCCATCGGGCAGGCCGAATGCCTTGCGTGTCACAACAACCACAAGATTGAGCAGCCGGCCGACGCGTGGGTGGGTCTGGAGGAGGGTACCGTCTGCGCGCTGTGCCACGATGAGACGGGAGACAGCGCCGAAACGATCCGAGCAATACGACGGGACCTGGATCTCCTGTCGGCCACGATGGCGGAGGCGGACGCCACCATCACCAGAGCCGAACAGGCTGGCATGTTGCTCGACGATGGACGAACGGCACTACGGGACGCCCGCGAGCATCAAGTGCAGTCGCACGTTCTCGTGCATGGTTTCGCCGCCCCACCCTTCTCGGAGAGAGCGACAGCCGGCATCGCGTCTGCCCAGCGTGCCCAGGAGGCCGGCGACGCAGCCCTCGAGGAGCTGCAGGCCAGGCGCCGTGGCCTCGCGATTGCCACGCTTCTGATTCTGGCGTTTCTCGTGACGCTCGGGCTCAAGATTCGTCGTCTCTCCTGGAACGCCTAGAAAGGACGCCATGAGCACTCAAGACACCGAGCCGGCACGGATCGTTTACTGGCACCGTGAGCTTCCGCCTCTCGACGCTGATCCCCTCGGCGAGCACACCGTCGAGGCGAAGAGCGACGCGGTCGCCGGCATCATCGCGCACCGCGACGACTTGTGGGACCAATGCTACGAACAGCTCATGACCAACGTGAAAGAGCGAATCGAGCAGGAAGTGGCACGGCTGGGCGGACGCTACGCGCACGTGCTCGAAGAGCATGTGACTCCCAAGCACGATGAACTGACCAATCGAAGCTGGCTGACCGGTCGTTTCAATTACGTCCTTTTCGGGACGTCGACCGGTTCAACCTGACGCGTCGTCACTGCAACCACATCTCGCGGTGAATGCGCCACGCGCCACCCTTCTGCATCCACAGTTGAACGTAGCGGTCCTTGGTCACCTGGTCCGGTCGGACACCTCGTAATCGCTCTCGAGGTGCGCGAGATCGCCCGCCAGGCCGGCGACGTCGATCTCCCAGAGCACGCCGATGGCTTCGTTGCCCTGCGCGCTACCAGCCGACGGAGTACTCACGACTGCGTCCTTCGTCTGGACCCCACTTCTGCCCTTGCATGTTCGCGAGCGCCCTCGCAAGGGGCAGGCGCCCACAGCGCCGCGAAGATTCCCCCATACTGGCGAAAAATCCCGCCATGAGCCAGCATTGCAGAACTGTTGTGCGGTAACGGGCCACAGCGAACCCGCATCGGGTCATCGCCTGGTACGGAGTGTGCTCACACCCGAAACAGCGAACGACACTCGTGCCGGCTATCAGGAGAGCGACCCATGTTTACGCGCATCCTCGTTCCAATCGACTTCAGCACGTCGTCCGACGCGGCGCTGGCGTACGCGCGCCAGCTGGCCGGCTCGTTCGACTCCTCCCTGCATCTGCTCCATGTTTGCGAGCCGGTGTTCCTGCGCGCCGTGGTTGGCGATCCGCGCGATCGAGAGACGGCGATGCTCAACCGCCTGGAGGCGCGCCTGACCGACGAGGACCGCAGCCGCTTCCGCGCCCTCACGGCCGTCGAGCAGTCGGACGTGCCCGCAGACGAGATCGTTCGCTTCGCCCGGCTCAAGGACATCGAGTTGATCGTCATGGGAACACATGGCCGCGCGGGAATGGCCCACCTGCTGTTGGGCAGCGTCGCCGAGCGGGTGGTCCGCACCTCGCCCTGTCCGGTGGTGACACTGCGTGACGTGCCCGCCACATCGACAACGTCTGGACCGACCCGAATCCTGGCCGC
>Ga0326597_10011914_pt1 | contig 11483 bp, 9 predicted proteins | sample RVTome_12_FD_203789 | JGI IMG/M metagenome (GOLD analysis project Ga0326597, IMG submission 203789) | Soil microbial communities from uranium-contaminated site in the Upper Colorado River Basin, Wyoming, United States - RVT100D185 | ecosystem: Environmental > Terrestrial > Soil > Contaminated >...
GCCGGGTAGTGGAGGAACTGGTCGAACCAAGCTCCGACGAGGCTGTTGCCGCACTTGATCTTGTGGTTCAGAAACGTCAGCGGCAGCGAACGGTCGAGTGTTTCAATCCACAGCGACAGGCGACAAAGTTCGACGGCGAGTGGGTCGAGGTCCACGCCGTAAATGCAACGTTCAACAATGTAACGGCGGAGAATGGCCTTGGTCCGCAATTCGAAGTCATCGTCGTCGGGGCGGCAAGGGAGCGGCTCGCTGGCAAGCGCTTCGCGATTCTGTTCCCCATGGATCAGGTCGAGCACTGCTCGGCCACCGTGATCGCGGACTCGATCATGAACGATCAATGACTCGAAGAGTGCTCCCGTCAGAAACCGCAACGCGGCCAAGGGAAACGAGCCGGAACCGCAAGCCGGATCGCAGACCTTCAGGCTCAAAATGTCTTCTGGCTTTTTGGGCGTCCATTGCTCGGCGGGTGCATCGACATTCGGCTCGCCGTCGTTGCCGTCCGGCGGATCGTAGACCAGCGGGCGCAGCGTGCGATGCACCGTCGGGATCGCCAGTTGTGGCCGCGTGTAGAAGGTGCCGGAACCTTTACGCGTGCCGCCCCACCTCACCAAATACCACTCGCCCGGCAAGACGACTTTCACCACAAGTTGACGGGCCTTGCGGTCGAGCGCCTGTTCATATCGCATCTGTTTTTCGGGCGTCTTCTTGCCGGTCGGCTTGCGAACCAGGTTGCCCACTTGGCACGCGCGGCGTGCCCAGGTTTCAGCACGTGACTTGAGTGTGAAATGCGGGTCCGATTGGTGATCGGTGGCCGGTGGTTGGTGGTCGGAGGTTTCTTCGTCGAGTTCGATGTTTTCATCTTCCTCAGTTTCTGATTCGATGTTGGATTCCTCGGATTCCATTTCGTCGTCGATGTCCGCATTCTCCTCTTCACCGGCCGCCTCTTCCCCCGACGAAGTGTCTTTGAGCTTCTCCAGCAGGTTCTTGATCGCCCGGTCATCCATCCGTTCAAGCGTGCTGAGCGGCAGGGCCGGCTGATTGCCGACGGCCAGGAAGACTATGGGTTCGTCATCGACGGCGGAGCGGAGTTTGAAGTCGAGCAGACCTTCGTACAGTATGCCGATGTATTCGCTGTCGAGGCTAGAGAAGTCGACAGGCGCCGGCATGAGCATGCTGCTTCTGCCTTGCCGAATCTTGACCTTGGTCCGAGTCAGCAGATCGAGAATTCGACGAACTTGAAAGTCGTTCATGACGTCGCCGCTGAAGCAGGCCGATTCGAACAGATGCAAGGCTCGCTTCATGGCGTCGGGATCGTCCGGTCGGCCAGGGGCGAACAGTTCGCCCCCATACGCCGGCACCGGCAGGTCCGGATGACTGGACCCTTGAAAGATCATCCGCAACAAGGCCAAGACACGCGGCCAGGCTCCCACGCCGCCAACCAACTTGTGCTGGCTGATGCGTTCGAGTTGTTCGCGCAGCCCTTGAAGGCTGTAAGCGGTGTGGAAGACTGGGTTATCCCGTGCCAAAAGCCCCTCGCGGCTTTCCGCAAACAGGACAACCACCAGCCGCATGATCATCCGCACGGCTGCGCGGTAGATCTCTTGCGGCGGGAGCGTGTCAATGTGGTCTTTCAGCGCGGATGTATGCGACTGGATCAGATGTTCGGCAGCCTGGCGGACCCGCTCGCCGAGGATCTGCGACAGGTCAGCTTGTCCCTTGCGGCTGTTGTTGATCGCAGCCAACAGCGGGCATGGTTGCTCTTCGTCGCTCGGCGTCCACAGCGCCGGGGCGAACAACGCTCGCAAGCCCGTCAACTCGCGCGATGGTTCACCCTCGGCGAGCCATTGGTTGATATCCCATTCACAGAAAGCTTCATAGTCGAGTCCCGCGAAGACGAGCCGCCATTGATGTCCGTTGGTGACCAGAGCCAATTGCTGGTCGCCCTGGCGGAGCCACTGCAAGACGTGGCTGATCACACGGCGACCTCGGCCGATGCCAATCCGCGGCTGGTCGTCCACGAACACAGGTAATGTCGCCCCGTTTTTACCAATCCACAAATGGCGGGGACGCATCGATTCGCCGGTAATCGCCTTTCGTGACCACTCGGTTTTCACTTCTGATCCGCGATACCATTCGCCCAGCGGCCGGGCGAAACCGCAGGTCGCTTCCAGGACGAAGCTAGTCAGTTCGCCACGATGGTCCGCTGGTTCGTCCTGAAAACGAGTCAAGCGGCGACGGAGGCGATCTTGGTCGAATCCACTCAGCGGTTCTGGATCGGTCGGAATCAGCGCAGATAATCGCGTCGAGCAGCAATCCACCGTGTCGCAAATCATTCCACCAGGCAAAACGATCGCTCATGATGCAGCTCCCGTATTGCGAGGAAGCCACACTTCAACGGCAACCGGAAAGACCTGTGCCGTGCCCTGAAGAGCGAACCGCTTGGGCAACAACAGATTCATGATCCGGTCACGCTCGCGAGCGCGCTGTTCCCGTACCTCTTCGTAATGCTGGCGGCGGCGTTCCAACTCTTCCTTCTTGACTTCCAGAGACCGATCGAGGTCGTCGAGTTGGGCTTGTTTGTCGAACAACCGGCCTTGCTGAAGGTCCTGCTTCAGGCGAGCGATTTGGCTTTCCAATTTCGCCAAGGAGTTCTCAACGATCAGGCTCGACACCTCGCCTTGCCGGCTCTGGTACTTGGTTTGTTCCTCGGTCTTTGCTTTCTCTCCGTCCGCTTGCAACTGGACAGTGAGCCGCTTCGTTAGCGATTGCTGTGCGTTCTTGACGACCTCCAACAGATCCGGCTCTACGTCACTCAACAGATTCTTGGCTCGCTCAACGCCGCTGGCATCCTGACAGACGGACGGATGGCCTTACTCATCAGCGGATGCCCCAGATGCACCATCATCGTGTCGATCCGGGGACGAAACATCGAACGTTCACCGATCTGATCCATGAACGGGTCGGCGCTGAACGCCAGCAATGGCACCGGTCCCAACCCGCCGCCGGTCGCCGAGCGCCGGACGGTGTTGTCGATCGTATCGTTCCAGCCGGCGAGCGAAGGTTGAAGCACGCGGCAACGCAACGATTGGTCCAGCGGCGAAAGCTGGGGACGGCCTGCATGGATCGACATCGCCGAATCGAGCGTCGAGTGTTGGGCGTAATGGTCCAGGTCGAGTTCCTCAGCCAAAGCAGCCAGGTGCTCGGCGACATCCTGTTCGTCATCAGCCGTGACTCGATCGTCGGCGTCAACCGACGCTTGGCCTCGGACGGCCTCGATGCGTGTATTCAATTCCTTTTGAACCACACCAACATCATCGCCCTCGATCAGGCAGCGATGCGTGGCCTCGTCAAACAGCTCGCCGGTGGCCCCGAGGTCTTCACGAATCTGATCGACCTTGCTGATCAGATAGGCAATAAATCTCAGATCGGCGTGCTCATCGCTCGCAAAGTGATGGACATACACGTCGCGTGCTTGCCAATGGCGATCCAGTCGGCCATTGCGCTGCTCGAGCCTCGAAGGATTCCAAGGGCAGTCGAAATGCAGCAAGTAGCGAGCCGTGCTTTGCAGGTTCAACCCTTCCGACGCAGCGTCCGTTGCGACGAGTATCCGGACGGCTGCATCCGGGTCGTTGAAACGCTCTTTCACTTGCTCTCGTTGAGTGTCGTCCATTCCGCCGTACAGAGACAGAAATCGGTCTTGGTCGTCTGGGAATGTGCTGCGAAGGCGGCGAAGCAAATAGTCGAGCGTTGTTTTGTACTCGGTGAACACGACGAGGCGTTCGTCCGGCTTCCACGACGACTCGTCGCGCAACAATCGTTCAATCAAATCGCCCAGCGAGGAATAACGGGCGTCGACCTTTGGATCTTGATCGATCACGCGAGTACGACTGAGGTCGATGCCTAGTTGCTCGACTGCATGATCGATGCCTTCGATCTCGGTTGCTAGATCGACAGCAATGGCCTTCATCCACGAACCGATGATTGTCGAGGCGGTCGATTGCCGTTGCTCGGTTTCGCGGTCGTCCGCACTCTCTTCTTCGACACTCCTTTGAGCTGCCATGACATCGTTGTCGTCGGCCGGATCGTCTTCGAGGAGGCCGAGCTTGCATCTTCGCCAAGACTCGGCGAACGTGACCGGGCCACTTAGCAGTCGTTTGCCAAGGATCTCGATCGCAAATGCTCCGGCCAGTCTTCGCTTCTTCGACTCGCTCGCGATAATCGACCTGACCTTCGCGCGGAATGTTGCAAACGCATCGATCAGCCGCTTCTCGGTGGGATCGAATTCGAGCAGGACCGCTTGCGGTGGCTGGCGTACACAGAACCGTGGCGGATCGCTGCGCTCGTTGATCTCGCGTTTTAGCCGCCGAACGACCACCTGCTTCACGCGCTCCCTTTCCGCAGGCTACAGTTCATCGGTGCGTGTGAAGCGGACGGGGTCGAGCAATTCAAGAAGTCCCGAAAAGCATCGGGTATGGCCGTTGTGTGGCGTAGCGGTAAGAAACAAGCGGTGCTCGAAGTGCGGTGCGATCATGCGCAGCGTCTTGCACAACTCACTGTCCTCACCAAACGGCGCCGGCATCAAGTTGTGAACTTCGTCGACGATCAACAGGTCCCACGGTAGGTGCGGCGAACCCTCTGGCGTACGGCAGGCACTGCGAAACTGTTCCAAGACGTCATGCTGACGAAGGTAGTGGTAAGAAGAGATGATCCGCGAGCAAGATCGCCAGGGATTAGCATCGATTCCGATCGAGCGTTTCAGCTTCTGGGTGGAAGCGCGGTCGATCACATCGAACGGCAGCGAGAACTTGTCCCACATCTCGTCGCGCCACTGCAAACGTAGCGATGCGGGAGTCAGAATCAACACGCGCTGAATTCGGCGTCGGATGAGGAGCTCACTGAGAATCAGGCCGGCTTCGATCGTCTTTCCCAAACCGACGTCGTCCGCGATCATCAAGTTAATTCGCGGCATGGCCAGTGCCTTGAGCAGCGGCACCATCTGAAAATCTTCGACCTGCACCGCTCCGTGAAACGGCGAGGACACTGGCATACGGCCGAGCGGCCCGTCGGCGTCGGGGTCAAGATATGGAAGAATCGCGCTCCAGCGCGCCGCTCGCACCAAGGCATCGAAGTCGGCGGCGGGCATCGCCGGATCAGTAGATCGAGGCAACTCGTTCGGCTCGAGGAGCCGACGAGCTGGTTCGAGTTCCCAGATAACTTCTTCCGACTCGGGACGGTGCTCGTCCTTTTAGTCCAGCCGCACCAGATGCACGACTCCCGTGTCGCCATTGAACGGCCTGACTTCGCTGACGACCGCGCGCCGCTTGCGAACAATCGCCAACATTCCCACGCGTGGATTGCGAGTTGCTTCTTCGGAGACTGTTGCCATTTACGAACTCTGTCCTTGCAGTCGGCAATTAACCCGGACAATTCATCAGCCGCCTTGTGCCAGCGGTTCTCGCGAACTTCAAGAGAATCGCACGCTAGCGCGAGGCGGCTGATTTGCGCGGTGTTTTGGGCAAGATAGCCGTAACTCTTTTTACTTTTTACGGACGCGTGTTTTGAAGCATGCTGACCGGTTCATGAATCGGGGTTAAAGTTTTTTTCATCCACGGAAATCCAACGGGCGTTGGACACGTTGGTTATGAAGTTGTCGCCAACACAGAATCTGAGCGGTGAAATCCGTACGAACGACGGGCCGCTGTCCAATACATCCCCTTAGAAGTAGAGAGATCATAACACGGTCGCCAGACTCTGAAAATCAGTCCGGTTGAAGACCTTTGGCTCAGCCGTGGCCTTAACGCCGTGGCGCGTTCCTTGGCACCCGGTTACCAACCGATAGTTGTCGTGGTCGATGACGGCTTGATCAAACCTCTGGCCTTCGACCGCTGCGGCAACTATCTCGAGTTGCTCCGACCACACGAGGCTGCGCGGTTGCGCAACCGCCAGGCTCAGTCGATCTGGTCAGCGGCGTGCTCGGGCTCCGCAGCCGCGCGCGGTACGGATCCGGCCGGAGTGGCGTCGGCTGCCTCACGTGTCTCGCGTTGCGAGTTTTCGAAGTCGGAGACCGCTTCGGCCAACTGGATCAACTCTCTCTTGGAGAGACCCGTGTGTACCGGCAAATAGAGGACGCTTTGCATCATGCTGCGCGCTTCCTGGGCGCGGAAATCCTCAAAACCCGCGGGCGGATCGGGAATGATGAAGCTCGCGTAGCCGTTGATCGAGTCGAAGCCCAAAGTTCGCAAGTGCTTCATCAACGCGACCGGGTCCGAGACTTCAACCGGAAATGTCCAGTGATTGTGAACTGGCGCGTTCTCGCCGGGACGGCGGAGCCAGGGTGGCAATCGTTCAATCACGGTTTCCGCGGCTGCGTTGCGGCGCGCGATGCTGCCCGTGTCAAATCGCTTCAAACGACGTTCGAGCAACGCCAGCATCGGATAGCTCGGCTGCCGGCGAAACTTTTTCACTTCATCCGGCCCGCCGAAGACACGGATCGCGTCGTTGAGCTTCTTGTCTTGCACTCCCAGGCGGTGGGCGATCCACATCACAAGCGTGTACAAGGCGCGACTGGAGAGCGTCTTGAGTTCCGCGAAGCGAAGCAGCCACACCAAGTAGTCCCAACGACTGTGCAACGGCAACTCTGCTTGCAGTCGCGCAACTTCACCGGCCAGCGAAGCTTCTTTGAAACGCAAGACGCCGCCCATGATGGTCGAGCATGTCTTGATGGGACCGAAGCTGACCATCACGACGTCCGACTCGGGGTGCCCCACGTAGCCGTCGCCAGCGAATGACTGAGCACAATCTTCGAACAAGAAAAGATCGTGCTGACGCGAGAACTCGACAACATCGTCCATCGGCAGTCGGCTGCCGAACAGCTGAGCAAACAAGATAGCCTTGGTGTTCTTGTTGACTGCCCGCTCCAACTCGTCGCGCTTCATCGCCAAAGTCGACATGTCCAAGTCGATGGGCACGGCGACCAAGCCATGACGTTCGATCACTTCAAACATCGATCGGATGTTCATCGCCGAAATCAAAATCTCGCTGCCGCGCGGCAAGTTGAGGGCGTCCAGGATCAAATCGAAGCCGCTTCGCTCGGCGAGACAAACGACCGTATCGGACGAGGAAGACCAGAAGTCGCCAATTCGCTTCTGAACGCCCTCCCGACTCCCTGGCCAAAAACAACGACTGATTCCAAAGAGAATGTCGGACCAACCGATATCAAGCCGTTTTCGCGGGATCATTCGCCACCAAGTTGGTGAGTGGGCGGCTACCTCTGCCGCTCGAATTGCAATCGAAGGTTTTTTTCTATGGTTACTGACGTCGTTCGTCAAGGAGCGTGCGAGCCGATTTTCAACGCATCGTTGACATCGGGCAAGCTGGCAAAACTTTGCCGCCGTCCGTGCGGCTCGGGTTGATGCGAGCATCCCCCCAATTGAGCTGTGCATACGAGAATCGAGCTGCCGCTGCTGCCTCATGATCACGCTGGCGATTCGGCCTCCGGCGGCATCCATTCCGATCCGTCTGGGAACTCAAAGGCGGTCAACGAATCCGGTTTCATCGTGGCGCTATATCCTGGTGCCTTGGGAGGCATGTATCGACCGTCCTTCATGACAAGTGGATCGACGAAATGCTCGTGAAGATGGTCTGAGTACTCAGCGATGCGGTCATCGAGACTTGCACTGACGCAAACGTAATCGACTAGGGCCAAATGTTGTACATGTTCGCACAGTCCGACGCCGCCCGCGTGCGGACACACGGGGATGCCGAACTTCCGAGCCATCAGCAACACCGCCAGAACCTCATTCACACCGCCCAACCGGCAGCTATCGATCTGACAGACTTGCAGCCCGCCGGACTGCATGAACTGTTTGAACATCACACGGTTGTGACACATCTCGCCCGTGGCAACTTTGATTGGGGCGATGGCCTTCGCGATCGCGGCATGGCCGAGCACATCATCGGGCGAGGTGGGTTCCTCGATAAACCACGGCTTGAATTCCGCCAGCGCTCGCATGTGTGCGATCGACTGGCCGACGTCCCACACCTGGTTGGCGTCCATCATTAGGTGGCGATGCCAACCGATTTCTTCGCGAATAATCCTGCAGCGGCGAATGTCGTCGTCCAGATCGCGGCCCACTTTGATCTTGAAATGCGACCAGCCACGCGACATCAGATCGCGGCATTGCGCTCGAAGCTTCTCGTCCGAATACCCCAGCCAGCCTGCCGATGTGGTGTACGACGGATAACCATCGCGCCGCATCTCGTCGATGCGAGCCGCACGCGACGGGTGATGCTCGCGCAAGATGTCAGTGGCTTCGTTAGGCGTCAGTGCGTCGGTGATGTAGCGGAAGTCGATGCATGACACGAGCTGCTCCGGGGTCATGTCGCACAGTAGCTGCCACAGGGGCTTGCCTTCCACCTTGGCGTACAAATCCCAGACCGCGTTGACGACGGCGGCCGTCGCCAGATGAATCACTCCCTTCTCGGGACCGACCCACCGCAGCTGGCTGTCGCCCGTGACGCGGCGCCAAAATGCACCCATGTTGGCGGTGAAAGAATCGAGCGATTTGCCCACCAGCAGCGGAGCCAGCGACTGGATAGCCGCGACGCATAACTCGTTGCCGCGGCCGATCGTAAAGGTCATGCCATTGCCTTCCAAACTTGACACGTCCGTGTGCAACGTCACGTACGCCGCGGAATAGTCTGGGTCTGGATTCATGGCGTCCGAACCGTCCAGGTTTCGAGACGTCGGAAATCGAATGTCGCGTGCCGTGAGGCCGGTAATGTTCACCACCTCGAATGGCTCCCTTCATGAAGCTGAATCCGTAGTCATTAAACGCCCAGCTAAAGTTGCTGGCTCCAGCGTCGAAAGCCGGTGCCTTCGGCGGGCGAGCAAGATGTTGTACGATGGCCTTCCAAGGCCGTCGTACCGGCTCTCAATCGAACCGCAATCATATCGAAAGACGAATCATGGCGGGAACGCCTCGAATTGCCATCGGCGGAATTCTCACCGAGTGCAATCATCTCGGTGGTTTGCCGATCGATGTGTCGATCTATGAAGCTTGCGAGTTGTTTCGCGATGAGGAAGTTCTGCGGCCGACCACGAGTGTTGTCGGCGGCATGCTCAACGGCCTCCGCGAAGGGGGCGCGGAGCCTGTCCCGTTAATCTTTGCGTCGGCCTGCTCGGCGGGTCCGATCACGGCCGACTGCTATCGACAGCTTCGAGGCGAATGGTTCGAACGACTACAGCGCGCGCTGCCTGTGGATGGCGTGTTGTTGCCGCTGCACGGTTCGGCCCTTGTCGACGGACTCGACGATCCGGAAGGGGACATGATCCACGCGGCCCGTGATTTAGTCGGACCTGGCGTGCCGGTTGTGGCAACGCTTGACCTGCACGCACACGTCACCGAAGAGATGGTACGGCATGCCGACGCCCTGCTCGCGTGGGAGACCTATCCGCATCACGATCAATTTACTACGGGCCAGCGTGCGGCTCGACTGCTGCTCGAAATGCTTGCCGGCAAGTGCAAGCCGACGATGGCAATGGGCAAGGTCCCCGTGATCACTAGCGCGATCAACGGCTCGACGAACGATGACGATCCATTTGCTGAGTTGATGCGGTATACGAAATCGCTCGAGCAACGTGTCGGTGTGCTTTCGGCAAGTTTGTTCCTGATCCACCCCTACATGGACTGCGAGAACATGGGGAGCGGAGGACTTGTGGTCACCGACAACGATCTTGAGCTGGCCGAGACCCTGGCTGGCGATATCGCTCGGAGATACTGGGATCGGCGGCATGATCTCGAACCGGAGATCTTCAAGCCTGTTGAAGCGATTGCCAAAGGGATGCAGGTCGACGGAGGCCCGGTGATCTTGGTCGAAGCCGCTGATTGTTGCGGTGGCGGCGCGGCTGGCGACAGCATCGCGACTTTGTCGGCTCTCGTTGATAGCGGCATCGACGTGCGTTCAGTCTTGCCCGTCGTTGATGCGGAAGCCGCGCGGGCATGTCATGAGGCAGGCGAAGGCGCGGAGTTGTCGATTGCCGTCGGCCATAAGCTCGATCCGCGATGGGGTTCGACACGGACATTCTCAGGCAAAGTGGAGCGCCTGTGCGATGGCAATTTCGTCTACACGGGCGGTCAATGGGAAGGTCACCACGAACGCATGGGGCCGACGGCTGTACTCAGCATCGGCGCGGTCCGAGTCATCATTATGAGCCGAGCCACCTACGATTGGGCGGACGAGCAGATCCGCACGGTTGGTCTGGACCCATCGAAAGCGAAGTTCATCGTCGCCAAGAATCCAATGAACTACCGTCTCGCCTACGGCGCGATCGCCAAGGCCATGATCGTGCTCGACACTCCCGGCCCCACGCCTGCGACGCTGAAGCACGTCAGATTCAAAAAGCTGCATCGGCCGTACTTCCCGGCTGACGTTGATATTCCAGGACTGCAACCAACGATGCTGAAGTGATTTCGATAATGTGAGCAACACGGCATCGCGGCGATAAACGTTAGCCCGGATTATTACCGCGCAAATCAGCCGCCACGCGAACGCGGTAGGGACCGCCGTTGCCGGCGGCCCCCCGCACAGATCCCTACGTGAAGTATTCCCTCATACGGTTGCTGCTCTGAGTCGGGCGTGGTACCGGGTGTTTGGACGTGGGTGGGTCAAACGCGGACGGGGAAGGTACTTCTGCACCAAGCGACCCATCCGACTCCAACTCCAGCGGGACTTTCCACGCTGGCTGCGACGTTGAAGTTGGCGACGCCAGAGCTTCGCGATCGCTTTGTCGAACTGTTCTAGGCGGACGAAGTCGTCGGGAACACCATGGTATCCCTGCATTCGATCAAACGAGTCTTCTGGGGATGAAGATTCAGGCCGAACTTTTGGAGTCTCTCACCGAGATCCTCCAAGCAGGCGCGGGCGTCTGCTTCCTGCTCGAATCCGATCACCAAGTCATCCGCATAACGGATCACAAGGCCATCGCCTGTCGCATGACGCTTTCGCCACTGGTTGATCCACAGATCGAAAACGTAGTGCAGGAACACCTTGGCCAAGAGCGGCGAATGCACTGAAGGACCGTTCGGACCGCGTGCTGGGCGATCTTGTCTTCGAGAGACGAGATTCCCAGCGGTCGCTTCTTGCCGTCAGTCTTCACCCCTGCTCCAGATCTTCGACTCCGCCGAGTCCACCGTGGTCTTGCCAATTGCGACCGCGATGATGTTGCCTTCCACGGGCTAGACGGCGTCGGCACTCGAAAAGAACCTGTTTTCGGAGCTCAATAACTGGGCCTGGGTGTACCCCTGCCGTTACCACACCCACGATGTTACCATCGTCGGCGTACGACTCAGGGCCAGCGTATCTGGCTAAGATTTCACTGTAAGGCTCTTTCATTCTCAACTCCAAACCGGTTTATCCCGGCGTTTTCCTAGCCCGCGGTTCCGGCGAGAACCGGACGCTAGCGCGAGCGTGAACCGGACGCT